>OGOX01000116.1_pt1 | contig 66469 bp, 79 predicted proteins | sample 1552761 | NCBI WGS metagenome assembly OGOX01 (sample SAMEA2580212, study PRJEB22360) | human gut metagenome | biome: human gut; feature: human-associated habitat; material: faeces | place: Denmark | collected 2008/2010
CCTGGATGTGCTCCAGCATATGGCCGAGGTGGATTGAGCCGTTAGCGTACGGCAGCGCGCACGTCACCAGAATTTTCTTCGCGACTTGGGTCATAGTAGGCATTACTTCTTTGTAGTGAAAAGGGGCTTGATAGTAACAAAATGGCCTTATGTCTGCCATGTGATAACAGCATTTCTCATAAATGATTAAATGTCGTAGCTGGAGTACACTACAAGGCGACAATTGCGCAAATTAAAATAAAGGAGACGGGATGAGCGAGTCCAAATCGCCGGATGCCCTGAGAGCAATGGTAGCCGGTACGCTGGCTAATTTTCAGCACCCAACCCTGAAACACAACCTGACTACGCTTAAAGCGTTACACCATGTTGCGTTGATGGATGACACACTGCATGTCGAACTAATCATGCCTTTCGTGTGGAATAAGCCTTTTGAAGACCTGAAAGAGCAATGTAGTGGTGATCTGCTCCGTATCACTGGCGCAAAGGCTATTGACTGGAAGCTGTCGTACAACATTGCCACGCTTAAGCGCGTCAAAAACCAACCAGGCATTAATGGCGTTAAGAACATTATCGCCGTCAGCTCAGGCAAGGGCGGCGTGGGTAAATCCTCCACGGCGGTAAACCTGGCACTGGCGTTGGCTGCTGAAGGTGCGAAAGTTGGTATTTTGGATGCCGATATCTATGGTCCATCAATTCCAACCATGCTGGGCGCGGAAAACCAACGTCCAACCTCACCTGACGGTACTCACATGGCACCTATCATGTCTCATGGCCTGGCAACCAACTCTATTGGTTATCTGGTCACCGACGACAATGCAATGGTGTGGCGTGGACCGATGGCCAGCAAGGCGCTGATGCAGATGTTGCAGGAAACTCTATGGCCTGATCTGGACTATCTCGTTCTCGATATGCCGCCGGGCACTGGTGATATTCAGTTGACGCTGGCGCAGAACATTCCTGTAACTGGTGCGGTTGTGGTAACTACGCCGCAAGACATCGCGCTGATCGATGCGAAGAAAGGCATTGTGATGTTCGAAAAAGTCGAAGTGCCGGTACTGGGTATCGTCGAAAACATGAGTGTGCATATTTGCAGTAACTGCGGTCATCACGAGCCAATTTTTGGCACCGGTGGCGCACAGAAACTGGCCGAGAAATACAACACGCAGTTGTTAGGCCAAATGCCACTTCATATCTCTCTTCGTGAAGATCTGGATAACGGAACACCAACCGTTATTAGTCGTCCAGATAGCGAATTTACGGCTATTTATCGTGACCTCGCAGATCGCGTTGCTGCCCAAATGTATTGGCAAGGTGAAGTAATACCTGGCGAAATCGCATTCCGCGCAGTGTGATAAAAAGGCGGTGCATTGCACCGCCTAATCAGTTCTCCTACATCACAGGACAATCATCAAACTCGCCACTTCTTGCGTCGTTGATAATGTGAGTGATCACACCAAACACGGCATTGCTGCCCGTGCATCCATCGTCATCCTTTGGCAATGCTTCCTTCTTACCGGTTCTTAAATCCTCCAGATGCTGACGTGGAGACTTCCGGTATCTTTTTACGCGATATTCCCCATCCAGAGCGCATACAAGCAGAGAACCATCAACCGGGGTAAGTGAGGAATCAACCACCAGCAATGCACCCTGTAATATTCCCTCACGATGATGACTATCAGCTGCTCTCATGAAGTAGGTCGCTGAAGGATGTCTAATTATCTGCTGATCAAGAGAAATACGGCTCTCAGCATAATCCGCCGCAGGAGAAGGGAAGCCCATAGCGTTTTGCCCTCAATACTGTTCATTTACACAGTATACATGAAAGAAGCTCACTCAGTGCAACTGATCGGTACATAGCACCAGACAAAGGAACGTTATTTTCTCGAACAAGAAAAGGTAGAAAACAAATTGTTTAAGGCCACAACTAGTGGCCTTAATGGAGAAGGGATGCTTATTGGCTATGGCTAAAAATCAAATGAGACACTTCATTTGGTTGTAGCTCGTCAAGATCCGGGGCCACAAAACCTTTTCCGAAAGACTTCACAAGTGATTCACCAGCCGCATCATTGTCACCTATTACGCGAAAGTCATACGGCAGCATTGCCAGTTGACGACGTAATCCTGCTGAGAAAGTCGAACCTAACAGCGCCCACGAATTTCCGCCCGCGTTGTGCACTGCTGCACTTTTAAAAATCGACTCAGTTATCCATATCGGTCCATCTTTTAAAGGAAGATAGGTTCCCCATAGTAGCTGTCTGCCGTGCGCTCGTGTGAAATACCGGGCCATCTTCGGATTGCTATGCTGCTTAGGAGCGCCTGGTCTGTATGTCTGATACCCGGCCAACATCCCATCAAACCTGTATAGAGGGAATGTAACAACTCCTTCGCTTTCATCGATCCACTGTCTATATGGATGCACATCATAGCGGTAGTTACGAGTTAGCAAATGAGCTTCCAGCTTTCCAAATTTAGTCATAACTTCGCATCCCTCATAACACTTCCCATTTATCACCATATTTCTCCATAGCTCTTAGCCAATAAACATGGCCACTAGGCATAGTGATGTGAGGCTCGCCAAACTCTTCTCCATGTACATCAAAGATGTCCCCAACAGAAAATTGGGGGATTTCTGTTCCGTTTTCACCTATATGTGTAATTCGTATACGTTTCGGTTGGGATTGTCCACCTTTGAGCGAGTTGTTCACTGCTCTGGCAATTTTCTCCCGCAATTGCTGCGTTCCGTGATACGTAACCGCAATATCCCGCAACTCATTCACTAGTTCTCGAATTTGGTGATCTTTAAGCTCATTATTTGGGTGATTGGTAACAACTCTGGTTAATTCCCCATTGTCTTTTGCTCTTACGTATGCAGCTCTTGTGCATTCGCCCCATGTATTACCGCCTACATTAACTTCGTAGATTAGGCTGGACTTATCTGTCAATTCGGAACAAATACGGGCCGTGGTCTGGCAACTAGAGCATTCGCAGTTATCGCGGAAACCGTGGTCTACTGGCTTCGGTTTAACATCATCAACTTTTTCTACCCTATTGGAATTTAAATACTTCGAAGCCTTGCTATGCCAATCGCTGGTTTTAGGATCTTGTCCATCCATCAAACGCCAGGCTTCAGCTATTAACTCATAACTAGTGACTGTAGCTTCCTGCGCATCACCAATAAGTCGTGTAATCTCTCTTTCAAGCCGACCGCCTAACTCCGTTTTAGTGCAATGTTCTGACCAATCGCCAGTCTCAAGAAGCGCGAGAATGCTTAAAATATCGTCCAATAGAACGGTAGTATTATCGACTTCCTTCTGAAACTCACCGGCTACTGATTTATGCATCATTCGTCATCCTCATCCGAGTCATCCTCATCACAGGATGAGAGTAGTGGGTTAGTCATTCGCCCTACTTGAGTGGCGTAGCCACGCCGACAGAGATTGCGCAGCACACTGTATATTTCGAACATCTCGGTTCGTTCATCGCCAACATCAAGCTCAGATGCTATAGCGTGGCATTCAGTCGCGAGAGCCGATATTTTCTGAAATAACTCTGCTTTATTCACTCTTCGACTCCTGCGGAGGTTCTGGTAGCGGCATCCAGTGAGTTGCTTGCTCAATACCATTACCCGGCTTAATCGTTACATCTCCGCGCCGAAAGGTGATTCCGGTATAGCGTGCGGAGCATATTAGCGGTTCAACCAGAGAGCTATCGAAATTCACCGAAATAAGCACGTTCTGGCCCTTTTCAGGCATTCGCTCACTACAGCTTATCCAACCATCCGGAGTTACCGGATGGGGTCCAGCGAACTCGGGAATGTCAGGACCTTTTCTGATAGCTTTAGCCAGATCCAGCGGGTCATCGTAAAGCCAGTCGCCAGTTTGTGGGTGATTTGCTTCTGCAAGCTGCGCAGCCCATTCAAGACCATCTTTTTGACCTTGGAGATAATCAAGCGGCAACTCTTCATGATTACTTGCAGGTTCTGCACTATCAGCTTCGCGCCGCTTCTGTAGCTCTGCTGCCATCGCTCTCACGACTTCAACTGGTGCCCTTGCAGCAAACTCTATGTTGGTGATCAGCTCATTAAGATATTGCTCGCCTGGATACTGTTTCTTATCGGTTATAGTGGTCATATCACTCTCCTTTTCCCTGAAGCATAGCAGCGCGGCAGGCATTCCAGCCTCTCACCTCTGCAATAGCGGCAACAGCATCAACCGCGTACATGCTAAGAGGATTAGGCATTGGTTTTTCTTCCGGTACTACTGGAACGGGTGGAGCGGCGTAGACCTCAATAATTCCATTATCAATAGGCCATTCTCCATCCTTGAGGTAGTCACTTGTGCCGTCAACTTGCTGTTCTGCAATGTGGAATGCACCTATTGGTTTTGCTTCCAGCGATGCCAGAGCAATTCGTGCCAGTTCTTCCGCTTCTTCTGCTGGCAGTACAACGTTGCTACCAGGTCCGTATGTTTCGCGCCACTGTTTGATTGTCAGTAGTCGCTCTTTGGTAATAGTGGTCATGTGTTACTCCTTAACCCGCAGTGCTTTCAACTGATGAGGGGAACAAAATCTTTTCATCAAACCCTGCATTCATATCATGAACAGCAACACACCAATCCATCGACGAACGATTATCAAGAGCCTCCATGATTTCATCCATGCAGCGCAGGTCATACAGGTAAATGCTTTTATCGCCAATGGTGTAAAAACCAATTTTTTTCGGTGATGGGCAGCGATCAAGAACGTCCTGTAATTCGTTCAACCATGCCCGTTCTTTTTTTGTTAAAGTTGCCATATCACTCTCCTTTGATGCGAATGCCTGTTGCAATGCTGTTTATGATGCTGTCAGTGCATGGAGTAGAAAGCTGGGCATCTCCAGCAATTTTCATGACCTCAACATCCGCATATCGAATACCGAGGTGTATCAGACCGGCTATACCTGACTTAAGTCGAACATTTTCCATAAACAGATCTTTTTCCCGCTGTTTAGCGGCTTCCAACTCCATCGACAATTTTTCCAACTGCTCTTTATGCTTCTTGTATTCCTGATACGCGTGCCAAGACTGACCTTTGCGCACACTATCAGTGATATCAGCAACCTGCTCCGGTGTTAGCGTGGTCAGTGGCTGTGCTGGAAAAATCATCACTTTCCCGGCATCCCAATCAAAACCCGCCTGAATTGACTGAACCTCAACTGATGGTGTTGAACCGATGCGACCAGGCGAATGAACAACGATCGTTACATCCATATCGCGACGATGGCTGTGGTTGTTGGACAAAATACGATTCACCAACTCAGAAAATTTGGAAAATTTCATGCTGATCCCTCTTTCTCTCCCCGGATAATTCTGTTGCACACATCCACACACTCGTCGCAGATGAAAACGGCGTCCCCAGCAATTAACTTTTTGACGGCGTACTGGGATTTGTTGCAGAAGCTGCAACAAAGTGTTCGCCTGACTGATAAGGATGGAGCGCCAGATGTCAGCCGCTCCATATCGTTCTTGCGACGCAATATCACACGGCTGAACTCAACCAGTTTCTCCGGGGATATCTCCTCCTCCGTAGCAAGCGCCTCTAATCGTTCGAGTATGTGGAAGGCTTTTTTCTGGGTAATTGCAGAATGCGATGTGGTCATCTCACTCTCCTTTGATGCGAATGCCAGCGGCGCGGGAATCATTCCATCGCTTTACTTCTTCACGAATTACGTCAATGCATTCTTTCGAATCCATTAGGTAATCTTCATCAAAAAGACGTTCCTGTTCGTTTTCTATCGCAACAATGATTGCTTCAACTAACTTTTGTGCCTGAGAATCACTTTCTAACTCTGCTATGCGCTTACTTCCATCCGAGATAACGCCCTCGTAATACTCACGCTGCTCGTTGAGTTTTGATTTTGCCAACTCCAGTTGTTTTGTTAGTTCCGCAATACGGCAAACATCGTTGATACGCGTTTCCTCTAATGCGTTGATCTCATCCAGTAGTGCCAGCACGGTTTCTGGTCCGGCCAGAAATTTGAAGGCGTTGAGGGCATCAATATCAACACCGCTATCTTTAAGTTCCTGTTCACTTAACAAGTCATCATCAGCTGGCAACATTAACAGGCGTTCCATTGCTGGAATTGCACGTTCCGCCACCTCACGCAGTGCCTGGTAATTAATTTCGCTCACTGGCTGCCTCCTGCTTTTCTGCCTTCAACACCATGCGAGAACCATCATCCAGCTCCCACACTATCTCACCACCTTCAGCCATGACCAGTTGCCACACCAATTGAGCAGCCTCATTGGTAACATCACGACCTGGATCATTGCCAACGCGCATACGTCCACCTTCAACATCGCGCATTTTTGCCAGCATGATAGTTTTTGATAGCGGTGAAAAACCAAGCTGTAGTCGTGCTGAATTACTCACTGGTTGCCTCCTTTGCGAAGCTGGGCAGCAAAGTCAACTAACCACTCAGTCATTTCAACCTTCCCTACCAGGTCTGAACCAGGGTGCATACAGCAATCACTCTGCGCCGCTTTGAAATCCTTATACTCATATTCTTGGGCCACCAGATTTTTTGCAGCTTCTATAGCAGCATCCACCCCCTGCGCACGTACTTCAGCCAGAAAAGCATCGGTGGCTGGAGTCTCCGTTAATTCGCTAACCCAATTATCTCCGTGTTCCTCGGCACACATCGCATCGAATGCTCGCTCAGATTCTTTCAGGGCTGCATTCTCCGCCGCTAATGCGTCTCTCTGCGCCCGCAACTTCTCAATTTCGGCAGCCATGTAGTAACCAACCATAGCGAAGACGGCAAAAGAGTTGTCTGCCTCATCAGGCGACACTGAGGCCATTAGCAGACCATCGTAATAATCGTGACTCCCATTGGTGATCGCCACCGCATAGGAGTCGTGGTTCTCACGCTTGTGAATGAGAACTACGGGGTTTTCGATTTTGTTACTCATGTGTTTTTCTCTTCTTTGCTGTTACATAAGCACTACCAAGTGCTGGTTTATTTTCACAAATAAGAAAATGTAGAAAACAATTTATTTAAGGCCACAACTTATGGCCTTTATTTATTCATGCCGAAGGATTTGTAGCGTCTAATTGCCGTATAAAATGGGGTGAGGTGCTTGCCAGTAGGCTCCACCGGTCCATGTGAACCCCATGCGAATAAGAGTGTTTATTGCGGCTTTGGTAGACTCCGATTCGACACTGGCTTTACGAAACTCTTGAACCTCTTTCGCCAACCTGTATGTAATTGTGCAGGGGACGATTGCAGCCCAGCCTTTCTCATGACTGTTAATGACCATCTGGATGTGACCATCCAGAATAGGTTGATTAGACATGTTATTGAAAATGTCTGCCTGTTTTTGAATGTGAAGAAAAAGCCTTGCCAGCTCCATTTGCTCACTACGAGACAAGGGATTATCAAGAGGGCTTTTTGCAAAAGCGGCTATACGCTGTGCGTCAATGCCAAACATCAGCGCACCTCACCATCTTTATGGCTGGAGTTAACTTCCGCCATTAAATGTCTGACGTAATCGACAAGAGAGCCACCTGGTGGAATCTGGCATTCCTCAACTAACTGGAAGTAGATATCCGCAGCATTACGTGTATTGCTACCCGCGCATATTCTTTCTTCCCGAAGTGCATGAAGCTCGTTGATCAAACGGTCACACTCTCCGTTACGCTGATCCACAACAGCCTCAAGTTCTGCGACGCGTTCACCTGGCGTCTTACCTTCTTCGCGTTGGATGGTAACGACGAAATCGCCAATTGCAGGGACGTTGTAATCCAGCTCAAGGTAGTTTTTGGCACCGCTGCGGACGAACTCACCCGCGAACATGGTGGCGAACATCTCAGAGGCCATTGTGCTGTTGAAAAGTGACTCCAGATCTAACGGAGTCCCGGCAGCCAGAGCCTCTTTTGCTGTATCCATTGTATCCATGAACCGATCAAACTCATTAGCGCGCTTTTCCAGGTCTTTCCATTGCTCGCTCCAACGTTTGGCAATGAAGTCTATGAATGTTTTCGCGGATTCATCAAAATCCCCCTCAAACTTAACGATGCCTTTATCAATAATGATCTGGCCTACCGCATCCTCTGCATAACCTTTCAATGTAAACTTGAAAGGAAAATCAGAATGGCCTGTGACGTTAAAATGCTCTAACTGGAGGTTGTTCATATGTTTTTCTCTTATCGTTTAGTTATTACATTCTTACACAAATTAAGTAAGTATTTACCTATCATTTAACGCGTTTGAAAACGTATACGCTGACTGTGATCCCTGTGTCTTCAAACTCGTTGGTAAACGACTTCCCTCTGGCATAAACGTAATTATCCATCGTCATCCAGTCCAGTATTGGCGCAGTGCCCGGCAATACTGCTACAAGACGCCCGCCGACTTTCAGATGCCCCAGCGCAGCCAGCGTGTGCTCTCTATGACGACCAAGCGAGTACGGCGGGTTCATAACGATTTTGTCGAACTGATAACCTGCGTTGTCCTCAGACCACTTTATGAAGTCGCAGCAAATCGTGTTCGTATACCCTTTTCCACGCAGGATATCAGCGAAGAGAGGTGCGATTTCTATGCAGGTAACATCTTCCAGATCGGCGTTAATATAGGCCAGAAGATCCCCACGTCCGGCTTGAGGCTCCAACAGCTTCTCACCAGGCTTCAATTCAGTGGCTCTGGCAACGTACTCAGCAATCAAGCGTGGGGTAGGGTAGAACTGGTGTGATTTTGTATCCGGTATTAAACCGGTAGCCACAATCGTATTTAGCGTATGGCCGATCTCATACGGGAACTGCCAGTGCTTTTTCTCCTGCACGCCGCCAATGAAGCTCAGTGTGCGCTCAAGCTCTTCCACCTGCGACTTCTGGAGAGCTGAATCAGAGAAGTACCATACGCCTTTGTCTTTGCTCAATCGCCCGTCACGAAGCGCAGTGCGAACCGGCACGGAGATCGTCTTCTGGATTAACCCGAACTGCTTTGGTGCCCGTGTTTTTGGCGCAGTTCGGCATGGCGCGGGGATTGCAGCAGGCATACTGTAAGCCAGCACCTCATTCAACTTCCAGGCCACGTCAGGATGTATTTCAAAGTGAACGTTGCCGTTCTTGAACATCTTCACGCGCATCAGATTTCCATCGACGTTCATCCAGTCACCGGTCTGGCAGTCGTTTGCCCGATACGCAGCTGATAGCACCTCAGCAGTGCGGTTGATGGTAATAAATTCTTTGTGCGCGAAGAAATGAAGCAAGACACGCAGATCGTCGATGTAGTCCTCTTTGCGATAGTTCACGCTAACGCTGTCACGCCAGAAATCAGAAATGCAGTCAGCGATTATCAGACGCTCGCTGAAACCGTTTGTCTTATTTGTCTTGTGCGCAGGACTCAGCGCCTTAAACAAGCCATACACGCGCTCAGAGAGATATTTGTGCCTGTCATTCAGCAAATTAAGCATCGTTGGTATGACCGTTTCTGCTTTGAACTCCGGTACACCAACGAACTCTTTAACCTTCATCTGATAGCCGGTTCTGTCAGTTTTGATGACTTCCTGCTTGCCCTCGATAAATAGCTCACGCCACTCGTCGCGACGGGAAGCTGGCATGATCAGCAGAACGTTAGTCATATCCGTAACCTTCCTCCAGTACTCGGCCCAAATATTCTGTTTCACCCATTCCAGATCGACGTTATCCAGCCAGACTCGATTCAAACGTGAGCGATCTTCATCTGGTCGGTGGTTTAGTCGAAGCAGGCGATTAATCATGTTGTGGCGTTCATCGCCATAAACGAAGTCGTGTACCTGATACATGAAGGAGATCTCTTTCTCGCACTCGGCCACAATTTCGTGGATGACGTTCATTTCCTGTCGATAGTCGATAGCAGTGTTTGAGCTGGCATCGCCCATGATGGAAAGGGCTGTATTCATAATTGCACCATTAAGAAATGATTTGTTTAATGATGCAATTATTTCAAAAATAAAAAGGTGCTAAATAGAAATTAACAGGCAATACTTAAAATAAAGGCATTGACTAATCATACTTGGATGTATTTATAACCAGGACTTTATTTGTATATAGTTTTTTTACATTCCATGTAACATTACTTGAATACCATTCACCATTATATATTTGGTTTCCCGTTGCGCCTGTCATTGTTACGTATACAGGTCTGTCGTAAGGTGTTCGTCTATAGTTATATACTCCAACCATTGCAGGCATTATCGCACACGGGTATCCCATATTTATGGTAAATTGAGGATTTGTAATAGTGATAATCTCTGCATCAAGGGGCATCATCTCACCGTGATATACCATTTTACCTGCGCTATTATACATGGCAATACCATATCCTGAATGTGGTAACACCATATCAGAAAAAGCATAAACTGTTATCGTTCCGGGGTTTCCTCCAACCTGATTCAGTCTGAGAACATTATACCCATCTCTAAATTCATGAACGAACATCATATTCGCCTTATTACTGCTTTTTATAAAGAAAAAACATGATTTGTTCGACGGTATTGAAGTCTTAAAAACAGAACCTTTAGACGTGGACATTGTCCCCCTATTAATCAAATTTTGCGGTGTAAATTCTGGACTCATCCACACATTACCATTTGACTGAGTAATTGACATCCCGAACATTATTGTTATCCCCAATATGTATATATATAAGATCCAAGTCCCTTGTATAAATTTGACCAACTTACTGTATTGCCGTTAATAGTGATAGTTGGTGTAGGTATATTTACATGGTTATCGTTATTTAAAGGCATCAATGAGCACACAGCATGTAATGATTTGCCAGGTGGTGGATTTGGGTAAGTCTTAGAGCCTGACGTGGTTGTAAATCGATCAAGAAAAAAAATAGGAGTAAGGAAGCCGGTAACGTTAACTCCCTTATTATTGTAGATCCCTGTACCGTATGCCATTTTTCATCCTTGTTTTTATCAACATAATATGGCCGATCATGCGGCCATATCAGATCAATTAGAGCTTTGAAAGGCTTTGTGTGGCTGTGTTGCGAGGTTATGTCGATGGCTTAACTCACGCATCATGTCTTCAAGGCGACTCTTTGTGTCGTCGAGTTGGTCAGCCATTGCTCCTAAAAGCTGACGAACTACCATCGGATCGTCGCTGTTTAGTGATGGCATTTTATAACCCGCCTGAGAAGACATCAGATTGAATGCTGACATCAACATCGTTAGAGAGGATTTAAGCCCGGCAATTTCACGATCTTTGCTGGCAATAATCGTCTCACTTTTGTTACTGTCATGAGTTCCTTGAGTCTCGATCACCATATCCAAAGTCTCTTGCAACTTATCAGCTCTCTGTTTTTCAGCAAGATAATGAACACCGAAATGATGTGCTAAAGCTACAACCTGAGTTGGCTCTTCAAAGGTGGACTCAAAATTAAGTGCTGTAACCACTCTCTCAAAAATGGAAACGTCTTCTATTCCTCGAAGAATGGCTAACATTTTGACAAGTTCATTAGCATCCATTTCTTCGAATAGGGCGTTTTGTTCATCAGCTATTGCTTTGCATTTCTCGCACATATGTTTTCCTTAATGCTTAAACAAGTTGTTTTCTTATTGGCTTTATTGTGATGTGGCATAAAAGGGGAGCAAGCTAAACGTAAAGGTGCAAACTCTCTATTTCGGTCAACGAAACACAATGGCCATTTGACCCTTGTCATTAACACGTTGCTTTACGGACTAGCGGATAAGCGAAGTAGATCGCCAGACCAATGAGGACGCCATCAGAAATGACAGACATCATCTTTCCCGTAAAATCCACCAACACCGCCATCACCAGAAGAGCAATGACGGTCACAAGCCGGAATCTCTCAAGCATTAGAGATAAACATCCAGTGACAACTGAAGCGCCTGGGCGATCTTTTTCAGCGCCTGCTCTTCTGGTTCATCAATGCCGTCTTGGTCGGCAATATCAAGGCACAGACAAAGTACATCTACTGCATCATCAGTCCCGGCCACATCCGCCAGCTCACGTAAAGCCTGGGCATTAGCACGGCGCGGTGAGGCTTCGTATTGAGCGCGGATATTGGCGCTCATCTGGGCAATCTCACCAGCAAAAGGAGAAAATGCAGGCAGAGCTGCAATTGTTTTCTCAAGAATGGAAATTTCTTTTGCATCGCATGTACCGTTGGCATAGGAGATCATGTACCCACCCCACACGGTGGCTTCAACCGCATCACGGTTCTCCATTTTTTTGACTTCGATAACTGCTTTACGAGTTTTCTTTTTGAAGAAACCTAACATGTGTTTTCCTTTTGTTATTGGTCAAAACAAGTTGTTTTCTAGTTAAATAAATTGCTTACGCAAAGACGGTCAATGCATATGCACTAACAACCGTCAGAAATAACCAAGTACCGAACCGACTGGAAAAATAAAAATCCCAACTACACGAGCCAAGGTCATGCCAGCCTGAAACTGGAGATCGCCAGAGCAAACAAGTTTTATAATGTTCGATACCCAACCGGCGGCCATGAGGGCAAGAATTGCCAGCCAAATTTTTCCAAAGTGATTTGAAAACCAGTTCATACAACCGCCTTAGTCACAGCATGATCCTGAGTAACTGGATGAACTTGAGGTATCGCATCCACCGTCATCCCATCCAGAGTGACAGGTCGCTCTACTGGAGTGGTGGTAATTGTCGTCGACGGAGGTGTGGTGATGGATGAATCCGGCATCAAAAGGCTCTGACCGGCTGGAACGGCTACCGTCGCCAGTGAAACTATAATGAGAACGTAGGCCATTGGTTTCAGCCTCTTTCTTTGAAAATTTTCCATTCGAACTGTCCTTGTTGTTTTTCTCCTTCACTAAAGGCCGTGCATTTTTCGCTTCGCGTGAAGAACCAGAGGCAACAATCGCCCACACGTTCGCAACAACTGACGCTTGATTATCTAAACGTTCATTCAGCAACCGAACGGTAGTCTCTAGTTCATCAAGGCGTGACATAACACGACCGCTAAATAATTCGGCCAAAATTTGACGTAAAGAACGAGGACGTTTAGTTACAGAAGTGAAATAGGTTTGACGTGCCATGTGGACTCCATCCAGTGTCATAAAGAGTTGCGGCTGGCAATCGCCAGCCGCCTTTCTCGTTCCATCCTGGAACTGTGTCTTACCGACACATTGTCATCCTGACGCCGATAAGATACATGATTTATAATGATAGGTAAACACTTACTTACTGTTTGTTATAAACAAAACCAATATCTTTCTTGTGAGGCATATCTGCTGCTGAAAAAGCTGCGATCTTCGCGAGTCGATCACATATTTCATTTTCACGATGCCCGGCGTGACCTTTAACCCACTTCCAGCGAACATTATGTCGACTTGCGGCCTCATCCAGACGCTTCCACAGATCAACATTCTTTACCGGTTTTTTGTCAGAAGTCATCCATCCATTGCGTTTCCACCATTTCATCCACTGTGTCATGCCGTTTTTCAGATACTGGCTATCAGAGTGCAAAATAACGTTGCATGGATATTTCAAACGCTCCAGCCCGATAAGTGCCCCCATCATCTCCATGCGGTTATTGGTGGTGCTATGAAAACCATCTGAGAACTCGCGTTCCTCGCCACGATACTGGAGAACGATACCGTAACCGCCCGGGCCACCCGGATTTTTAAGGCAAGAGCCATCACTAAAGATTTTCACGGTTTTAAGCTGGGGATTGAACTCTACGACAGGCGTTGTGGGATTGGTGCGGGGAGAATTTTTGTTTTTGTCTTTTTTGCGAGTTTTTGCTTGCGGTCGGGCTGGTGTCTTCGTTGTCATATAAACTCCTGAATCAAGCGCCGCGCCGATTTTTCCTCGCGCGTGCGCACACGCGTGCGTGTTAATAATTATTAAAATAAACAAATTACTTCCCAGAACAGGTTTTTATAAACCTGAACTGAACGAACGAAGTGAGTGAAGTTCACCTCGAACGAAGTGAGAGGTTGTCTTTTCAGGTAATACTCTCCCAGGGAGGTGAGTATAAAATTCCTCACCAACCTGGTCGTTTCATAACCTGAAAAGCTATGGTCTAAGTCTACTGCCAGCTTAGACTTGGGAAGTTATGGATGACAGCACCCCAGAACCGAGATCTTCCCACACTTTATGAAGGGGAGTACTGGATTCAACCTCTCGAAACACCCCAGACTCGACAATCATAAAGTGACCCTTGTCTCCGCTCACTTTGGTTCCCCCTTCCCCGACACCTAAACGGCACCGGTTCTACGCTGGTAGTGAGCTTTTTTAAACCTGACGCCAGTGACGCTTACCCCCACCCATCAGGTCGAGTCTCCAGTCTACGACTGGAAACTATCAGATCTTAGCACTTACAATTCATCTTATGAATAGTTTGTACTTATCTATCATTTCGATTGATTATTTTCTCGACCATGTAGTTGAACATTCAAGGCAAACACCTCGTTGATCAACTCACCTAAAAGCTGTTCAACAAGTTCGCGATGCTCCCCAAGATGCAAGCACTTAATTGCCCACTCGTACAAGTTGAAAGCCTGCTCACGATCTTTCATCATTTCACGAGCCTGGGCCAGAAAATCGCTGTCTACGAGCGCAACGACATTAGTCGGGTATGACATGTTGGTTTCCTTAAAGTGGTTCATAAAATCGATTTTAAAGCGTCTGGGAAGGGGGTCTAGTGGATTCTGTAGTGATGTTCAGGTCTGGAGTCTCTGATACAAAACAGCCTGCTTCCGTATATTAATAATTAATATGTAGTTATTTATATATATACAGAAGCAGGCTAATTACAGACGCCAGAACAAACTAAGCAGCCTTCTTTGATGGTCTTTTTTTCCTGATCACATTCGCAGGATCATACCCTCCCAGACTTTTCATGACGTCCAAAGGGATCTTGCTTATAGAGTGCCCAGCGTCCTGACAGAATCCTCGAAAAACAACGAGCATACTGCCACCGGGGTTGATGTTTACTTCTACCTGACCCAAATTGACGTCAGGCTCGACAAACGCTACGCGGCCACCAGACAGAATAATCGTCTCATTCGCATACTCTGTTGCACGCTCATACCACTTTGTATCGAGGGATTGAGGAATTAGCATCACTGTAGTAACTCCGCGAGCCTGCTCACGTATAGCAGCATCAATCCAGGGGGAGATTTTGGAGTAGGGTGGATTGAGGAAGGCAATTGTACCTGGCTGTCCCCATTCAGATTTCAAAGCATCACGCTCAATGCCTATGAAATTAGGCAGCTTTGCGTTGTCCTTGTTGCAGGCAACGTCAACATCAAATGTCACTCCAAGATAACGTTGAATGGCAGAAAACAGCCAATCAGGTGTTCTCCAGAGGTCACGAAGAGAGTTGTCGCGCTTTCGCTGTTTGATTTTTTCGGCTGCAATCATCTTCTTTCTCGATAGGTAAGCAAATACCTATTTTTGCATTTGATTTTATGTATGGCAATCAAATAAAACGCGCCAGAAATGCGAACAAGAAGCTCTCTGGCGCGTTTTTTTGGTGCTGGGTATGGGTTATCTTACCCAGCACTATAAAGCTCTCTATGGGCTTTATTTTCAGTAGGGGAACGTCATCCAATAGTGTACTCCGCGACAAACTTCTTAACGATCGGTGATTCTTCGTTCAATGTTAGATTTCCACCGTCTCTAACGGCAATTCCTGTAGCTGGAAATACAGCCATCATTTGCCCAGCCTGAGTTGACGCAGTGTTAAGCGGATACGGTTTTTCTGGATTGCTCATTAAAGCAATCTTAATACTATTACTTGTAGCCTTCTTTTCTGTAAGAAGGTGTCTCATGGAAATTACCGTGTAAACACTAATATCTGGACCTCCGCTAAACCAATTAAGAAGGTTTAATATCTTATCCTTCGCTTTGACAGGCGCGTTTTCGTAAGCGTCTAAGAAAATATCTTTTTCTAAGCCTGCTTTATTGAAAAACGAATCATCTTTATCACTTAAAGTAAAACTAGGACCTCTTGCAGCACGAGTTTTTTTATTTGTATTGCTATCATTTGACTGTTGAACTTTTAATTCATCATTAACCTCAACACAATCTTCAACCTCAATGATCCCCAACTGTTCTGGCTCATTTTCGGCAGCTTCACCACTTTCAGCGTTAATTACGTTTATAGGCTCATGCGCTAACTCCAACTCATTTAAAGCAGAGCTGAAATCACCTGCTTTTTCTTCATTGAACAGTTCTTCGGCAACATCATCAGAACTCATGGCTACGCCAGCATCGAGGCCGAGAAGCAGATCGTCAATATCATCAGTATTTTCAACCTGTGCAGCTTTTTTTACTGGTTCATCAAGTGATTGCAACATGGCTGTCAGCTCATCCAGATCATCATTTGTCATTACATTTTCAACCGAACTCATGTAAGTCTCCTTCTGTTTAGTTGCATTTGCGTTTCGATGGCTACATTTTGACTAAACCTATCAGGCGGAAAAGTATTAAATACAGGCAGGAAATGATTGAAAGGCGACTGTTCTTTAAAAGAAAGCCTGCTTCAAACTCTCTTTAAAGCAGGCTTTTGTTTTACACAGTTTCAGAGGGTAATTTAAAAAATCCGTATTTATTACGTGCCTTAAAGAAGCATTGCATCATTAAGTTTGTGTCATATAAGGCACTATGTGCTTTGGCATGATCGTATATAAAGCCAAGAGAGAAGGCCAATTCTTCAAGGCGAGGACGTTTACCGTCTTCTGTGGCCCACAATCCCGATAACATAGTATCTATAACGGGAACGTCTGGCAGTCTTACTCCATACCCTGAAAACTCGTGTCTAATAAATGGTATATCAAACGCTTCGCCGTTATGAGCAACCCACGCACTACATGCCTCCATATAAGCGCCAATTTCGCTAGCATGATTTGACAACAAAGGTTCAGCTGCGAGCTGTTCTAATGAAATGCCATGAACGGCTTGAGCTTTCGGATCTATGTTTCTGCGAGGGTTAAAACGCATCTCCAGACTATCAATATGTCTCTGTGTCTCCAGTTCATAGCGGGTAATTGCGATTTCAATAATTTTATGACCAGCAAGGAAATCCAGTCCCGTAGACTCGATATCGATGCCTGCAACAATCGTTGTCATCAGAACTCCTTACAACTTCTTAGCGCCCTTAAGTAGTGCGCTACGTACAAATTGAGCCGCTTTTTTCAAAGTTTCTTCACTGGTTTCACAGACAATCGGATCTTTCCACTTACCTGACGCAGTGTTGAGAATATTGATTTGGTTGCTATCCAGACAAACAGAGATATAAAGCACCGTGCCACCAGCCAGCATCAAATGCATAGGAAACAGAGGCTTTTTACTGTCCTCACTGAACTGAGACATGGCGATGTTAATGGCTTCACCTACTTGTGCGCCAACAAGCCCCTGCGCAGTTTCGAATATGGCACGAATAGCCAGACGAGCCTCTCGATCGCTCATAAGCGACCGGGAATGTTCGTCCGCTACACGAATCAAAGCCTCTGTTGTTTTCCGATCCAGTTCATCTTCAAGCAACATTTCACTAAACATTTTTTATCCTTAACCCATTTTGAGAGTTTTATTGTCGCAATGTCGAAGAGGCGAACAATTTCTAATGAACGGTCACTCGACCACAGAACCGGTTTTCTATCTTTTCTACAGCGTTATCTAGCATTCTCATCACTGATCTGGCTCTTGCTTCAACCGTGCGATATCGGTTGGAAACGACGAAGGTTTGCAGATCCCCCCTTTGCGGATGCAGGTGAATTTTTGTCAGTTCCCCGCACATCAACGCATCAATACGAGCGACATACAGACGGTCTAATGATGCTCGTTGTGATCGCAAGTAATCTCGCTCTGAGAGAGCGACTCCCGGGCGTAGGCCAGCAATGGCGTTAAAGTTTGAAATAGCAGTTTTGTGGCAAAACTTTTCGATATCGAGGGCTAACTCAATACATCGATCTTCATTGGTATGGCCGACCAAATCCAACGTGTAGGCCATAACATCAGCAGGTGTGCGATCGATAACAAAGCCTTCAACACCACGCGTAAGTAGCTCTATATGCTTTGCGATTTCCATTTGAATCTGAAGCCGCTCATATAGAGGCATAGACTCACCTACTCGAACACCGAGTCGGCTCATCAAACTTCCGACACCAGCATCCACGTAAGGGATTCCGTAATGTTTGTCGATATATTTTGCCAGGGTTGTTTTCCCACTGCCCTGAGCACCAGTGATCCCAATCCGGTAATCCATTACGACCTTCTGTATACGATCTGCGAAAAGCCAGGCTCTTCCTCGCTGGCTCGTTGGGTAAAAACTGTTTCAACAGGCACAAAGCCTAAATTACGCATCATGCTTGCCGGGAAGAATGCATCGGCGTTTGGCACATCAACGCCGATGTGGGAGAGCCAAATCTCTTCAACATGCGGCATGAATAGCGAGTAAATTTGTTCCCCGCCAATCACCCACACAAGCTCTGGTAATCGCAACACATCATCCACACCAGCAGGGTAGAATCCATTTGGTACAAAGCCATGAGAGCGCGTCAAAACGAGGTTATGACGCTCTGGAAGAGGGCGTTTGAGACTTTCCATCGTTTTACGCCCCATAACGACAGTGGCGTTTTTGGTGAGTCTCTTAAATAGCTTCAGATCGGTAGAACAACGCCAGGGCAGTTCGTTCGCTATGCCGATCTCATAGTTACGGCCAACAGCAGCTATCATCTTCATTTGCTCACCTCATAGATGACCGGTCTATGATGAGAGTCAGCTAAAGCGGCACGGAGTCGAGGATCGTGCACCAGCGCAGCGATAAGCAGATCGCCTTTATGCTCCGCTAATGTGCGCTTAATATGCTTCTCATAACTGGTGCCATTCGGTACGAGATGAAGCCAGTCGTAATCAACGCCAAAATCTTTCAGCCATCGTTTAGTGGGCGCTTCAAGAGTTTCAGAGCGGCTACTGATAAGCACCACTTCAGCCCCTGAGCGAGCAAAACCACGCAACATACGGCTGGTGGGGAAAATGAGTTCATCACCGGCAATGAGCTGGCCTGCATCCGTGTCAGGTACAGATTTACGATGGCTGGTATTTGCCAGCACACCTTCAATTTCGCATAAGACATACATACCTCTTGCCATATCACACCGCCACTGGAACCTTGATCCACGGTAGAGGGTCATAGCCAAGAATCAGAATATCGTCCCATTTGAAATCATCCAGCTCAGACCATTCATGAGGGAAAATAACGACCGGATCTGAATGCTCTGGAGCCTGTCGTTTCATTAGCTCACACACACCTTCCATGTGGTTGTTGTACAAATGCACGTCAAAGCCAAAATGCACAAATGCACCGGCCATGTGACCCGTAATCTTCGCGAGAAAATGAGTGAGAATGCCATAGCCAGCAATATTGAATGGCATACCAACAAAAGTGTCTACGCTACGCTGTACGAGGCAGGAGTTGAGGATGCGTTTGGGGATTCCAAGTTCATCCAGTTCAGTTTCAGTAACACTGCCGTCCATCTCCAGATCGTATAGCATCTTGGTGTAGATAGACTCATAACCGAAGCGACTGTGTTGAAGACCAATGTCAGTTGCCATCGTTAAACGGGTTTCAAAATCAAGCTCACGACTCCACAAAGAGAAGACAAAGTGGCAAGGTGGCAGTTTCATATCCTCAAGCTCGCCTACGTTCCATGCGTTAAGCATGATGCGACGATCGGTAGGGTTCGTGCGCAGTGTGTCGACAATACGCTGTAGCTGATCGATTTCACGGGACAGCACTACGCGATCTTCACTGATACCCAGGTATCCCTCGACTTTGTACCCGCGTTCACGGAAAGTAGCGATCTTGCTCAGATATTCACTATGGCTCACGATGCGGGTATCTTCCCATCGACGCCACTGCTTACCGTAAACCGGCCCCAAATCGCCATTCTCATCGGCCCATGCATCCCAAATCTTAACGCCGTTATCCTTAAGAAATTGGATGTTGCCCGTGCCTTTCAGATACCACTCAAGTTCGACAAGCAGTGGCTTAAGATTTACCGCCTTTCCAGAAATAAGCGGCACAGTCCCACCAGTAAGCATGTAGTAAGAGGGAACGTAGCAGGTGCTTAAAGTACCAGTGCCTGTGCGATCATCAGTCTGCACGCCGCTTTTAAGCACCGTCTCAATAACTTTTGCATACGATGCGTTTGTTACCTGACCGTTCGTATGCTCACGATTCAAAAGGAGTGACATAAAACCTCACGAAGATAAGTAATCAATTATTTATCACGTGAGTTTACATTCATTGATAAAACAAGACCAGATAGATAAAAAATGGTGGCCATAGGCCACCAAAAAGAATAGTCGTTCCAGAGTTTTATACGCAAATCAAATATACATTAGTAGATAATCACCTACAATTATTTTTTGATCATTCCGTACATTGCTGAGGCTTTAGCTTGCTCAACAAAGGAGGATAAATCGACATCACTATAGGTTGGAGACTTCAGAATCTTTCCATCGGAAATTCGAAAACCGATCATCTTATCGGTGCCATCAGCATGGCGAAATCCCAGGTCTGAAGAGTCGTATTTGCAGTTGGCCACAGCCTGGCGACGTTCCTCTACATCAGCAGGCCATAATTTTGTCATGTTAGACCGATGAATTTCGCCAACCAGCTCGACTACATTGATACCGAGGAAATCAGCCAGTCGATAGGTCATCATGCACGCCACATAGATTTTGTTCATGACACGGCGCAGTTCCTGAATCAGCTCAGAATCCTTAACAGTCTTGTTCTCAAGTTTATCTGCCAGCTCTTCGAGCATACATGACGCCTCACGAGCTTCCTGAAATGGCATTGCCATATCATCGAAAACAGTGTTACCGGGCACAAAAATTGTCTGCATAAAGCGATCAATGCTCTGTTCCTGCGTGTAATAGGTCATGCCGGTAGAAATACCACCTTTGATGGCGACCATCGTACCAACACCAACGTATAAAAAGTCGGCCATTGCATCCAGCAGTTGCTCAATATCCCCATTCATTGCAGCTGGAATACCTTCCACTACAGCTTCTTCATGAATCAGGCTTGCACGGAGACGAAGCAGCTCTGGTGTCGGCATAACGCGTCTCGGATGCTGGAAGAGTTCATGAAACTGATCGACCATCTTGTAAATACTTTCAGTAGCTACACCATGACCTTCATGCAACTCATATGGTTCTGGCTTAAATCCAATGAGACGATCGGTGGCAAGTTTCAGGTGGTCAGTCAGTTTGGTAAAGTTCATGCTAGTTTTGTTCCTTCTTAATTCTTGTGATCCATTGTGGCCCAGCGTTGCCAGGTCACATAATGCTTTGTATCGGTTCACAGGTCTGCAAACTGGCTTAGAGAAGCCTTGTCCACGGTAGAATCGATCTGACCTACCAGATATGTGCTTTGCTCTGCCTCTTGTGGTGCAATTTGCAGTGTGTCGGTTAACAACCACTTGTTCATCCAGACCAGCGGATCGGTGGTAACCTCTGGAAATAAAGCCTTCAGGCCAAGACGATTCATAGCCAGATTGGTGCGGTATTTTACATAGGTCTTCAAAATATCCGCGTTTAAACCAATCATCGAACCGTCTTTGAAGAGATACTCGGCCCAGTTCATTTCTTGTTCGGCGACTGATTTCATGGTGTCGTAAATGACGTTTTCTTCATCAGCAGCAATCTCTTTCCACAATAAACCTTCGCGACCGGTACGCATGAAGCGGATCATGCGTTCAGTTCCTTCGCAATGCAGAGCTTCATCACGGGCAATAAAGCGCATAATTTTGGTGTTACCCTCAAGCAACTTCCGTTCGCCAAAGGCAAACGTACATGCAAAACTTACATAGAAACGGATCGCCTCAAGCGCATTAATGGACACCAACGTGCGGAAAAGCTGACGGTGCAAAGGATATGGCTCCCAGCCATATTCATTTACGTACAGACGCTCAAATTCCTTCTCGCCTAACGACTGGCGCTCGCAGGTCATCCCATAAAGCCTGTCATATTCAGCAGAGATACTGATCGCTCGGTTGATGATTTCTTCATCCGTAACAATACCGTCAAAAACAATGCTCGGATCGTCCACCATGCCACGAATAATGTGGGTGTAGCTGCGGCTATGGATAGTCTCAGAGAAAGACCATGTTTCAACCCACGTTTCCAGTTCAGGAATAGAGATAAGCGGCAGCAGCGTTGCATTTGGGCTACGTCCCTGAACTGAATCGAGTAACGTTTGATAACGGAGATTGCTCAGAAAAATGTGACGTTCGTGGTCCCGCAGCTTCGTGTTGAAGTCGATACGATCGCTCGAAATATCAACTTCTTCCGGCCGCCAGAAGAAAGACAATTGACGTTCAATCAACTTTTCAAAATCACGGTATTTTTGCTGATCGTAACGTGCCACGTTGACAGATTGTCCGAGGAACATAGGCTCTTTGGTTGCATCATTAGCACCCAAACGGAACGTTGAATATGACATGTGTTTTTCCTTTTGCTTTTTGATGTGTTTAAACAAGTTGTTATCCTATTTGTTTAAACAAGGCTTACAAATCAAAGAGAAGGTGGGGATACACCCCACCATATGTCAGATTTTGCAGGCTCCGTCGCACTCATCTTCTGGCTCGACGGCTACAGCTTGCGTCAGTGGATTCTGCGGTTCGTCGTCATCACGCTTTCCTGCCCCATCTCTGGTGTTGTGGTAGTAAAGCGTTTTAACTCCCATCTTGTAGGCGAGAAGCAAATCTGACAGTAGCGTCATCATTGGGACTTTATCGCCTTCAAAGCGAGAAGGGTCATAGTTGGTATTGGCCGAAATAGCCTGGTCAAAGAACTTCTGGATGATCGCCACCTTTGTCAGATAGCCGCGGTTGTCCGGCATATCCCACAGGTATTCATACTGTTCCTTCAGTTTTTCAATCTCAGGCACGACCATCTTAACGATGCCGTCCTTAGAAGATTTCACCGACACCGGTCCACGAGGCGGTTCGATGCCGTTTGTGGAATTAGTGATCTGGCTGGAAGTCTCGCATGGCATTTGTGCCGTCAGTGTGGAGTTGCGAAGACCGTATTTTGCAATACGTTCACGCAGTTCTTCCCACGGCATCTTTAACTCAAAGTTGGTTTCGCCACTTTCGTCTAATGAAGAACGGTAATGGTCGATCGGCAACTGACCAATTGCGTACTTGGTCTGCTCAAACCAGTCACACTCACCTTTTGCTTCAGCAAGTTGGCAGCTGGCATCAAGAAGGTAATACTGGATAGCTTCGAACGTTTCATGCACCAGTTTATTACCAGCGGTATCAGAATAACGAATGCCATTCTTTGCCAGGTAATAAGCAAAGTTGGTTACACCGATCCCCAGGCTACGACGAGCTTTGGCAGGCACTTCGGCTGCCTCCATCGGATAGTCTTGATAATCCAGTAACGAATCCAGTGCAGCAACGGCATAGAACGCCACCTCTTTAAGAGACTCCAGTGAACGGATGGCTCCGAGGTTAAAAGCGGATAAAGTGCATAGCGCGATCTCACCGTTCGGGTCGTCGGTAAATGCCAGTGGACGGGTAGGTAGGGTGATCTCCATACACAGGTTTGACTGGCGGACAGGTGCAAGAGCAGGAATGAAAGCGCCATGCTCATTAATATGATCGACGTTCGCAATATAAATTCGGCCCGTGGACGCTCGTTCCTGCATCAGAGATGAGAACAGCTCAATGGCAGGTACTGACTTCTTGCGAATTGAATCATCGGCTTCGTATTTATGGTACAGCTTTTCAAACAGCTCCTGGTCTGTGAAGAAGGCTTCGTACATATCAGGCACATCATGCGGGCTGAACAGAGTGATGTTCTCGCTTCTGACGAGTCGACGGTACATTAGACGGTTACTCATGACGCCGTAATCAAGATGGCGAACGCGGTTTTCATCAATACCACGGTTATTTTTCACCACCAGCAGACTTTCAACTTCAAGATGCCAGATCGGGTAAAACGCTGTTGCTGCGCCACCACGAACACCACCTTGCGAACAAGATTTAACAGCCGTCTGGAAATGCTTCAGGAATGGAATAACTCCGGTATGGGTGGCTTCACCATTGCGGATCTCGCTGCCCAGCGCACGGATACGGCCAAAACCAATACCAATTCCAGCACGACGTGAAACGTAGTCGATAATTGCGGCTGAAGCTGCACTAATCCCTTTCAGACTATCGCCAGACTCAATCAGCACACAACTGGAGAACTGACGGGTTGGAGTACGGACGCCGGCCATGATTGGTGTGGGCAGAGACAGTTTGAACGTACTTGTAACGTCATAGAAACCTTTGACCATCTCCATACGTGTTTTGCCAGCGCAGTCGTCTTCCCAATTCTGGAACAGACACATGCCTACCAGCATATAGATATGTTGCGGCCCCTCATGAATCTCACCAGTAACACGGTTTTGAACGAGGTATTTGCTTTGCAACTGCACCGTAGCTGCATAGCCAAAAAGATCGTCACGTTTCGGCTTAATGTAATTACCGAGTTCTTCGATCTCTTCAAACGAATAATGTGTCAGCAAATCCTTGTCATAAACGCCCTTGTTAACGTTCTTGACAATGTGTTGGTAGAAGTTCGGATAGTCGTAACGACCGAAGGCATCTTTGCGGATTTTAAAAATGTTCAGGCGGGCAGCCACCTGTGAGTAATTTGGTGCTTCTGGTGAGATCAAATCAGCGGCAGATTTAACCAAAGCCTCATGCAACTGGCTGGTGGTCATCCCATCAAAAATGCTGGCCGCAGCTCCCATTGCTACAGCGGATGCGCTTACACCACGAATGCCTTCTACGCCATACATTACGACGCGGTTGTATTTTTCTTCGGATAACGGCTCTGTTTGGCCGTTACGTTTTACGATGCTTATCATGTATCACCAAATAAAGAGGGCCACTAAATATAGTGGCCCATGTTAATAGATAAGCACTTACCTATCAATGAAATCAAATGAGAGACTTAAGAACATCGCGCACCTGGCGGAACTGATCTGTTTGCATACCGGTATGGATGGCAGCCACCGCATCAGCCAAATGTTCGTTTTTGTTCACGAGAACATCCTGTCCAGATTGCTTACGACGCAGCCACGGTGCTTTAGAGTGTTTTTTCGTAGCCCACTGGATAATCTCTTCTTTCGATGTAGTAAGTTTATTGCCGACAAAATGCTTGATTTCGTTTGGAGTAACCTGGATCAATGGCTTATCCACACACGCAAGTACACCGATACAAATACCGTAAGACGTCTGCGAACGAGAGTTTTGGCTCCCAACCGGTAGCTCACAAAAAACCATATTTGCCTTATCAATGATTGGCTTCGCAACACGCCATATTTCACTGGCTCGGCGCAGATCGTCACTGTTCACACGAACGGTCTTTTTGTTACTCCCCGCTTTAGTCTCAACAAGAGTAAGGTCGTGAATCTCAAGTTCGTCCGTTTCAAGGTCTAAAGTGCCCACAGCAAGCCCAAAGTTGCTCATTGAGGGATCAACACCAACTACGCTGATTTTTTTACTCATATAGTCTCCTTACCATGTTCCCCATATAGGGTTTTCCAATAATCTCGCCTCCAACGAATTGGTTACTATTGCCGTTTGCAACGTTGGTTGGGGAGAGTTTGCAAAGTCTGAATACTCATTTTCCTGCGTGACACGTTTATCTACGGCATGTTTAACGCCACTTGCTATGAAATGACGCATGATGCCCAACAGCCTCCGACTGTCTGCACTATCGTTTGCTAAAACATGCGGGAGCTGAAGTTCGATTTCTACCATTTCTCCATACTTACCAACAAACTGTAGTTTGTCCGCACTGTACTTTTTATCCCTCCTTTGGATAAGGAAACCAGTAAAAGCATCACCTGGCGATGCCAAACTATCCACCCGCTTATTGGCAAGTCGAATAAGGTTGGTGAAAGCCATACAGTGATGCGCACCCATTCCCCCAAAGAACCCTTCGCTATTAATGTTAAGATCTTCATTTTCATGGGATGCAATAAACCCAGGCCCGACGTTGGGAAGATATCCCCCCTCAACAAAAGGATTAATCAGGATCGGCGCAATACATCCAGGTGGTAGTGATTTCAAACTTTGCATCAATGGCGTCTCGGATATTAGACCAAGCAACGCGGCAAATTGTACTCCGTCAATATTGTTGCTGCCCCACAGAATACGTGGAGCCGCACCATTGGAAGTATGCCCATTGATCAGTTTTATCGACTGCATCACTGCAAATACCTGCAAAAACTGCGAGCGGCTTAATTTAAACGACATAGCTGCGCCCCTCTTTAACTTCCAGCGTAATAGTTTCCCGGAACCATGACTTCATCTCTTTATGGGAGATAATCAGCACAGTACCTCGCTCGCGAGCTTTGGACTCCAGAATACCCATGAGGCGTTCAAGACCGGCTGTATCGAGTGCATCGTCAATTTCGTCGCCGATAAACAAATCGATGTTTTTACTCGCCCGGTTACTAACCAGATCCTGCAATGCCAAAGAACACGCAATGCGAACCTTCCGCTTCTCACCACCAGAGAGGGTCTGGAACGACTTACTTGAACCTTTCTTCTGCACACTAATGTTGAATTTGTCGCGATACTCACCTTTTTTGGTGACATCCATCGTCGACCACTCAGCAGTAATATTCCCGTCAGACAACGTATTGAGATACTCGGCAGTGCGTGTATTCAGGAAAGGCGTAACAGACGTCAAAATATGAGAACGCACCCCGGCAGGAGAGTAGACCTGACGAGCTTTTTCCAATAGCAACGTTTGTTCCTGAATAGCCTTCAACTCATCTTTTAAGGACTTGAAGGTAGACTTACTGGATACCAGGTTATCTTCGTGTCTGGCGATAAGAGCAATAAACGGATTAATCTCTTTTGATATACGATCGACCTCAGTACGAGCACGAGTCACAAGAGACTCAATAGCAACAATCTCCTTCTCACGATGACGCAAAGATGAGAGTTGTTTCGTAAGCTCTTCAATCCGGGCAATGATAGCCGTTACATCAGGTGTCGTTTTAACAAGGGCAGACTCAATGCTTAACGCTTTCTCAAGATTCGTTTTGTGTTTAGCCATTGCCTCTGCAAGTGTCTTCGCCTGACCAATTTCCTGACGTGCTTGTTCAATGAAATTCTCCTTCACCGTTGATAGATCTTCTTCGCAGTAGGCTTTGCCACAAGTAGGGCATGGTGATCCCACTTTAGTACCAACCTCTTCTGCTTTGGTCTTAAAATTACGCGCGCGGTTCATTGCATCAGCCTGACTATTTTCTGTAGCTTTGATGCTTGCCCGAATATCAGTTATCGCACCACGAACTTTGAGCAACTTGGCGTCATGTTCTTCTTTTGAGGCTAACTTTTTGCGCTCACTTTCGATTGCCTTCTCGGTATCACGGATCTGTTCGGGAAGAGTGCGGATCTCAAGTTCAACTTCCGTTAACTCAACTTCGGCACTTGCCAGCCCAGCCAGGGCATCGTCATAACGTTTAGAACGCTCTTGTTCCCATGATTCAGAGGAGGCTTTCGCGGACTCAATTTCTGACTGTGTTGCCTCAATGGTCGAGATTGTCGACTCCAATTTGGTTTTAACCACATCCATACGTGCGGCAGCTGCATTAGCTCGCTCACGAGCAATAGCGTAGGCGCGTGTCAGTCTGTCAACGCCAGCGGCTTCTTCTACGATGGTTTTGAGGTTTTTGTCGGACATTCCAGGTAAATCTGGCATAGCTTCTTGGCTCGCATAGATGGAAGCCATGAAAACCTCTTTAGATGCACCGATCAGACGCTCGACGAACTCTTGCGTCAGCGCATCTTTGCCTTTCGTCATATCGCCGTCTTCACCACGAACGATAAGCCGATTTTTGAACTCTTTGTGTTTACGGTGACGAATGATCGCATATCTCTTGCCTTCATCCTCGATGGTTACTGCAACACGACAGTTCTTTTCATGGTCGGTAGACAACACATCGTCACCCTTCACACCATGAGCTGTTTCGCCATAAAGACACCACATCAGGCTATTCATTAGCGTTGACTTTCCAGAGCCATTACTTGATGCGGAACTATCATCACTATTAACACCCTGAATGAGCACTAAACCACGCTGATCTAACTCGACCTCCGCGCTGGCGATAGCCATAAAATTCTCAACCTGGAGCTTTAAAAACTTCATATAACACCTTTGATACCGTGTGTTAGCTTTTGACCTTCTTTCAATCAGAACTCCGTATGCGCCGGGAAGGATCTGCGCCTCAATACGCCTTTTCTGGTTAACCTTCCAAGATAAAACGCTACGGGATTTCCTTGTGGCGGGTAGGGCTTGTGAAACATCACCGTCTGGCCTCGTTCAAGTCTTTTCATCGTGATGGCAAAGTCTCGAAAGCTCCCATAACGACTTTGTCTCACACAGCCTCCGAACTCTCCGCTTCGGTGAGGATTTCCTGACACAAAATATCCAACTTGCTCAGATCAAATCCGCCGTCAGTATCGTGGACAATCTTGCAATAAGCAGATACCGACTCTCCCAGGCTATCGATTTTGCTGGTTTCAGTTGTGCTGGCTGTCCCTTCCATCATTGATGACTTACGGATGAAGTTGCACACGACACCTTTTGCGCCCATTGTTTTGAGGATGTTCTGGTACTTAATGCCTTCTTCATCGTTCTCAATTACGGCGCGGAAACGCACGTAGTTGCCGCGAATTTGGTCATCAGCAACATCATCTTCCAGGTTAATGAATTTAGGCGCACTGGTTTCGTAGTGACTGAAACTGCCGTCCGGGTTTACGATCATGTAACCAGCCAGAGATCCAACATCTCCCCAATTTTGATGGGTCAGTGCACCGACACTGATAACTCCAGGAATGACCTCTTTGTGGTTGTGGTAATGCCCACTAAGCACGAGACGAAAGCCGATATCCTTTAACTCCTGCGCATCGATACCGACGTCAGGCATTGTTGGAATGGCTTTGTTAATGGATGTATGGATAACAACGTCATGATTATCACCTTCTACGCTCTTACGTAATGCTTTCAGATCGCTGATAAGCTCCGCATGATTGTTACGCCAGCTAATCAGGTGGACAGTCACATCACCAATTTTTATTGAGTGTGGGCGTTTGCCACATACGATTACCACGCCGATAGAACTCAGCGATGCTGCTGCGTTGGCGCTATATACTGAATCGTTGGTTTCAAGATCGTGATTACCGGCCAGCATTACTACTGTCAGATCAAGCTCGTTGATAATCCACTTGTACGTTTCAGTTACGTAATGCAAAACAGAAGGGGACACAGTTCCTCGGACGTGAAATGTATCACCGGCAACCAACATGTACTTACAACCGGCCTTCTTCATGGCGATGGCTGCTTCTTTCGTTGCTTCCAACTGTATTTCAAGTCTGGAGTTAAGCCCCTCTGCGTTCGTCGTGGAGAACGCATCCCATTTGTGGTAGTGGCAGTCAGAAATGACGCCGTATGGCAAAGTCATGTGTTTTTCCTTTGTGGTTATTTTGATACAAATTTTAAGAGCAATGAGAAGGTAAACAACTATGCATAACGGTATGTTAGGAATGAAACGAGCGTCTTAATATACAAAATTTATAAGTAAGTATATACCTATTTATTGTGGCGCAACTTTGCTTGTCTGTATGACTAAAAATAAGACAGGATCACTGTAGAACGCTATGAGAGCTATTTTGAGGAGGCGTAGATTCTATCTACGCCAATATACGATCTGGAGGGTTACAGCGCGTCAGTGGGCTTTTTACGCGCTGCGTTTATGCTTATGACGCCAGCTTTTGGACGTGGGTCAACAAGGTTAAGCTCTTCTTCGCTGTGGTATTCGAGGTCGAACTCACGTTTTACATGTCTGATGTAGATTGCGGTGAGCAGGCTATCTTTGGTCAGAAAGTGTCCGTAGGATTTGCGGATCACTTCTTCTACCTTCTCGATTTTCTCACCACCCATACAGAGATGATTAAACCGGCTGTGTTTCCGCAACATTTCGTCTACTGGGCCTGAGTAAACCTTGTCTACTTTCCCAAAACGGATGATTTTTCCTGTGTCTGCGGATACGAGGCAAATCAGCTTGTCTGGTGATAAACGATCTCGCCACGTCACACCTGAACGGAGTGTGTTGAAGTAGGGGGCATCCAATCCGATGATCGGTTTACGAAATGCGAGTAATGGAACGTACCTGATGCAACTGTTTAAATGAAAATTCACACCAGCCTTATCAAGTTTAATTCTGGTTTCGTAGATCTGGCACTTCGCCGCTATACCGCAGATGTCACAAAGCAACTTCTGCTTATTCAGGTTGGAATTTGATTCGATAGTGTAGGAGCCGTCTTCAAGACGACGAACCCAGCGCGTGCGTTTTAGATCCATATGTCATTTTTCTGTGATTGTTAGCCGAGGCAACGATAACCCACCAGGTGCGCCGAAGGTAGTAAATGCCTGTTTTAATTATTCACATATCCACAGGATAGATCCTAATAAAGAGATCCATAGATAGATCCTTATATAGATCAAATAAGATCCCCGATCGCTGTAAGCCGCGCCACGACTGGTCTGAAGTCATGTTCATGTATGCTGTCAGCGGTAATTGATAGTCTGTCAGCGGTTCACCGTATGCTGCCAACTGTTTTTGGTATTCTGTCAGCGGCAAATCAAGTATGCTGTCAGCGGTTGAATGACAAAGGTGTCCACATGTCCACAAAAAATAAAAAAGGTAAAAATAACAAAGAAGTAGAAGATAACATCGACAACTTTGAAGAAGGTTCCCTTGAATTGTACACAGGGGAACTTGTCCCTAATAGCAACAATACAGTCCAACCAATTGCGTTGATGCGACTGGGGTTGTTCGTCCCCACGCTTAAGGGAACAAAATACAGTAAACGTAACAAGCCAAATGAGATCGATGCTTCAAAGGAGCTTGTCCAGCTCGAAGTAGCCCGTTCTGAAGGCTATTCCGATATCAAGATAACCGGTCCTCGTCTCGACATGGATCATGATTTCAAAACGTGGGTGGGCGTTGTGCGTTCGCTGGCAGAATACGGCGAACCTAACGGTCGTGTCGAGTTAAGCATCACGAAATTTGCTAAGTTTTGTGGCTATCCATCGTCACAGATCCGCAAAACACTCCGCGACCGGCTTACAAACAGTCTTTTGAAGATCATGCGTACAACTCTGTCTTTCCAGAGAACGTATGAAGAAAAGAACGTCGACGGCTCTAACAAGATCTCGCTTCTGATGGTGCACCTCATCAATAGCGTGGACTACAACGAGCAGAAAGATACGGTGGTGTTCTATGCAGAACCGAAGCTGGCCGAACTATATCGCTTTGACCATAAGGTTCTTTTGCAGTTAAAGGTTATCAATAAGCTACCACGCAAAGAAACAGCACAGGCTCTGTACACCTTCATCGAAAGTCTTCCAACCAAGCCTGCGCCGGTATCGCTTGCTCGATTGCGTGCGCGACTCAATTTGAGTAGCAGGAATGTCAGCTCGCAGAATCAGACTATACGTAACGGCTTAAAAGCTCTCCAAGATTTGGGCTATCTCGAATACAGCGAGATTAAGCGTGGGCGGTCGATCTATATCCAGATTCACAGCCGCAATCCAAAACTCAAAGTCGCACCGCCAAAACCTGAAGACATCGAACCCAAAAAACCAGATGAGAAAGCTGGGGAAATTGATGCCAAACAGAACATTATCAACAAGATAACCGAACTTTCGCAGAATTTGACGCCTGAAAATATCAAGATGATTGAGATCCTTTCCAATAGTCTCAAACTGCTTTGATATGCTGTCAGCGGTGAAATGTATGCTATCAGCGGCTATTTTTCTGAAAAGTATGCTGTGAACGGTTAAAGATATGCTACCAGCGGTATAGTGAGATGAACGTATGCTGTGAGCGGTAAATCATCTATCACCACTCAATGCTCTGTCATACCTCCCCAGTGGTTACTAACCTCGAAGAGTGCATTCCATATAGGTTTGCGCTCACTAACATTCTATTGCTATTGCGCTGATTGCTTGTAGTGAAAGGCATTTATTGCCTGCTACTCCCTGATAGAACGTATGCTGTCAGCGGTGTTTTATTGAGGAATTTTTGTTTGGATATGCTATCAGCGGTAATTAATGGCATATGTCAGACATTCGTATGCTGCCAGCGGTAATTTTGTTCTGGTTATACCCATACCGGTACACATTATTCATGCAATGTCTTAAGTATGCTGTCAGCGGTAAAAAATCGAGTAAAGTATGCTGTGAGCGGTGAGATAGACTCTCGATATGCTATCAGCGGTAGTTGATTGTGTATGCTGTCAGCGGTGACGACTATGAAATATGACTGCGGAACGTGCCGCAGTCAGTTTGCATTTAGTGTATTTTCTTTAACAGACCCCAAAGTGTTCCGGCTTTTGTAGTCAGTTTTCCTGTTTCTGGATCGTACATACGCCATTCACGCCGCTGGTGGACGATATACCCATCTTCACGTTCCAGACGCTCAAGAATGCCAGGCTGCTTGAAACCCTTAGCACGCCAGTAGCCGCTTGTTTTCTCGATTTCCAGACCTGCCAGTGTTAATGCCATTACCCAACCTCCTTGCAGTCATCGAAAAGGTAGCTTTGCTGAGAAGCGTGAACGCCATAGAAGCCCTTGTATTTGTTGTATACGAAGTGGTCTTCTCCGACGCCGGTTAATTTGCCATTACGATTTGTGAGATATGGGGATGACAACACTCGATCGTCACGCACAACATAGAACTGGTCGCCGCTGTCTACGACCATCGCTCCATATGGTGCTTTTATGACGTCGGTAAGAGCGCCATTCTTAACGTCGGCTACAGACATTTCACACTGATAAACAGTGGTGTCGGCCACAACGATCGAAGAAAGAAACAACAGCGCGAATGGGATGGTCTTCATGCTGCCACCTCTTTGATTACATCAAATGCTGAATTAAATACGAGCACGATAGCCAAAGCGTTTATGACTACGTCGTGCACCGGGGAAAAGACTTTACGAATGACACCAGTGAAAATGCAGTCGATGACAAAAGCTATTGAAACGATGAGTAACAAGTATTCAATAAAAATCTTCATGATAGGTAGATACTAACTTATATAAACTTTACTGTAAACTCACTCAAAAGTGCTGATGCTTAAAATACGCTCAAGATGTTCAGCATCTTCATTACTGATTTGTTGAGTCTCTTCTACGTACCAACAGTTGCCGTTATGCCAACAAACACCATCATCATCAACCATCACTGAATCAGCGTCATGACCTGTATATTCAACAAGAGTACGCTGGATCAGCGCGTCAGTTTCTTCATCGTTAAGGCCATCGACTTTGACCATAAAAAGCGGAAACACGTCATAGACAGTGCTGGTAACGATTCGAACTAAAACTCTCATGTGTTTTTCCTTTTGTGGTTAGTGTTTACTTATTTTGTTAGTTATGAATAGGCGATCAATCTTCTTGGTTAGGGAAAAACTGTTCAATAACTCTGTCAACGGCTGTGTCTATATGGAGTAGATGCCACACAACCATATCTTTGCTTCCCATGCCTTGTGTGAATATCACGTCATACTTACGCCATGCGCAGTGGAACCAATATGCTGAGTCATCAATTGGTAAATCCTCTCCCGCCTCTTTGAAGTATTTCAGCAGCATTGCCTGCTCTGCCGTTGGCGTTGGACCTATTTCCTGAGCGTACATACGGATGAATCGCTGCCAGTCTGTCTCGTCGGGGGTTGGATCTGGTGGGGTCATTTCTGCGATAGCGTTTCGTAGCTGATGCGCCCAATCAGGTTCAGGAAAGCCTTTTGCTACTTCATCATCAATAACATCCAGAGCCACGTTTGCGGCATCGTAGAGTTTCTTAATTGCTGCCATGTTTACTTCTCCTTATAAATAGGAAAATAATCACCTTTGAAAAAATAAAGCAAAGATATATTCACTCCGATACAAGACGTTTATATGCTTCGATGTCTCGACGTGCTTCACCGAGTTTTCTTCTTAGGTCCATATTTTCTGATTCAAGTTTTTCAATGTTTTTTTGGTATCGGCCACGATGTTCTTCCCAGGCATCCTGATATGCCTTCATATATGTCGTATTAGCCTTTCTTTTTGCCTGACGAACCGCGTGGTGATTTTCTACAAACCAGTCAGGGTCGTTAAATGCTGCTCTTGCGCATTTATACCAATAATCGGTTGACTCTCTGTTTAACCAATGAATGGTGATAAATGGTAATCGAATAGACAGAATTTTTCGTTTGGAATCTCGCTCACCAAACATATGCCCTTTTTTTATCTTTAAACCGAACCCAGGTTGAATTAAAAGCATTGTCAGTACCTCAGATGCATTTATGGCAGTAATTCTTTACCGCTTTCCATTTTGGTGATAGAGACAGTAGGATCATCGTTAATGCATGATTCTGTGCCTAATGCTGCTAACCCTTTACGCATAACCGTGCCCGCAACATACGCCTCAATCTCCGCCTTTCCAGATGAGACAATTTCATCCATTTGTTCCTGCATTAATTCGGTAGCAAAGCACAGATTTTCAGGAAGGTTAGCTACAGCAGATGCTAGTTTTCTATATAGTTCTTCAAGGTCACGTTTTCCAGCTCTTCCTTTTTTCACAAGTTCACCTAGCTCTGAAACTTGCTGATTAAGTCGATCAATCTCACTATTCGTAGCGGCCTTTATTTGATCGTTGAATTTTTGCCGAATACTTTTTTGCTCGGCAATATCATGAACTCTAATTGAGTCTCCAATGGTTTTATATGAAATAGTGCATGGCACACCTTCGCCCACTCCAAAACTGCTAACCATAGCAGCCCATTGTGCCTGGCTAAGTCTAATTTCAACTAAAGGCCGTCTATTGCAACTTCTTTGTGGGCGGGTTCGTTCATTGTCTAAGGACAGTTCCGCCTCGTAAACGCCTATTTCAATATAGTCTCTATGTTCCAGTTCTGAATCAAATAGGCGAATGCCAGTTGTGCTAACACGGCTTGTTTTCACAAGACCGAACGCTGGATGTGTTTGAATTTTTTCCCCATGTTTATTAAGGGTCGTTTTTGGTTCTTCAATTTTTCTTTTCATCTTATTAACCTCTATGCTTCATGCGTAAAGCTAAATGACAATTTTTTTTAATATCCGGCGTATTCGTATTCTTCATTTAGACCGTATTCTTGTGGAGTGATACCAGGACAACATAACTCAAAGGCGAACTTGCGCCATTTGATTTTTTCTTCTGACGATTGTTTGTTATTCGCCGGTGCAATGTAGTCATATTCCCATTTGCCGTTGCGAAGTAAAATGAATCCGCAGTTATTGCCGAAGTCTTCGTCTGCATAACGTATTACAAACTCAAGGTGCGGGAACTTTCTAGCCATCGCTTGATAAATTGGTTTTGGCATAGACCAGGCTGTTTCAAAGCGAATCACCAACTCACCACCAGTTGCGGCATGTCTTGCAAGACGTTTTTTATAGATTCGTTTTGCATATGCTCGAACGTGTGTATGGCGGAAATTATGGCCGTACTTAATACGTGTAGGGATACGTTTTACGGGCATTTCGATGTTGTAGGCATTCCATTTTGTTCCCCAATTAGCTCGCGACCAGTCAAACCATGAGTAATAGCCATAGCGACGATAATTCTCAAGCCGCATAAGAGCCTGCTCTTTGATTTTGCGAATTTCCTTGCGTGTCATTCCTGATTCACGCATAGCTAATTCGACCTGTTCTGGAGTCTTTAATTCACCGAACATGTGGTCGTAAACTGTTTCGCCCGCCATTGCAGAGGCCATGCGCCTGATATGATTGTTTTCTTCCATTTCTATACTTTTCGGACGTCTGCAAATGGTATTAAAGTCAATTAGACCTTTTTTGTTAGTTATGGCACGTATGAAATCTAAGCGTTGTTTATTTGTACCACCTATGACTCGGATTTCGTTTGTAATGTGGTTGGGCATAATTAACTTAACCTTTTAACAAATTGTTTTCTTGTGTGTGATAATAACGAGAATAAAACGGCGTCCAACTGGACGCCTGATCTTCTTAATGAGAGTTATTTCACTGTAATGAAAGGAGTGTTAGCCCCTTGAGTCATGTACTGCGGTAACTGGCCATTCCATTTATTGATGGCTTCCAGTTCCATAACGTTCGGGTTTTGACGCAGAGCTTCACCGCGCAGACGAATGGCGTCTGCTTCTGCTTGCGCACGAGCACGGATAGCATCAGCTTCACCATTAGCCTGTTCACGTAGCATATTCGCCTCAGCTTTACGTTGTTCAACTTCCTGCTGACGTTGCAGAGTACGCTGGTTAGCCGTTACTTTGGCGTTGATAGATTCAATGACGGTTTTTGGGTAATCAGGCTTTCCAACCCATGACAGGCTCAGTACCTCAATACCAACCGGAGACATCTCTTTCTGAATATCTTTCAGTGCGTTGTCCAGCAATTGCGCCTTACCACCGTCGATAAATGAGTCAGTGGTCATACGGCTGGCCAAACGGTTTAGAGAGTCGGCAATTTTCTGACGCAGATCTGATTCGGTGATATCGTCTACGCCTTTGCGATAGGTCTGGAACACCGTCGTTACCTTGTCACGATTAACCAGATACGCAACGCCAATTTTGTGACCAATAGCAGTACCGTCACTCATCTGGAATGTGAACGGTTCGTCGTAGGTCTTCATTTGTTTGAAGGTCGGGAATACGTAAAGTTCGGTGTTAAGACCTGTCCATTGGCGACCAACGCCAACCACTTCACCGATCCCTTTGTCTTCACCTAATTTGTTTACTTTGATGCCAACGTATCCAGGCTCCACGCGATCACAGCCAGTAAGACCCATTGTGCAAATAGCCGCCAGAGCAACTGCAAGTAAACCTTTCTTCATTACTTATTTCCCCTTTGCTTTGATTAATGAGTTGATAAACTTACGACCAGCAATAAGACCGATTACAGGAGCACCAAAACCAACGATAACTCCAAACATGACGGCTAAATCACTCTTGGTAGAAATCAGCGACGGAACCAGTAAACTGTAGATGAGAGCCACTGAAACGCCTGTGGCTACTGCCAATAGATAGATTTTGATCATGTGTTTTCCTATGTGGTTGTTATGCGAAAATAATAAGTAAGTACTTATATATTTTCAAGAGATAAAAAAGGCGTCCTGTGGACGCCTTGTGTTTACTCTTCTACTGACTCGGTGGGGTTGTCTTTTGCTCTTCGGTCGTCGATTGCCTGCAAAGCCGCAATGATTTCAGCCAGTGGCTTCTCCCGATACATCTCGACGATCTGCGATTTGGTGTATTTCTTGTCACCAATTTCAACTCGCCCGCTGGCGTTCTTTGGCAGGTATCCTTCTTCCAGCATGTACTCGACGAGCGATTCGATAACGTCGAGGCCACGAGTAGGATCGAAGTAGAATTTCCAGGTGCATTTGCCATACGGTGGTGCAACTTTGTTTTTGATGCATTCTGCGCCTACGTCCTGGCCGATCTTCTCTTTACCATCCTTCATCACCGATGCACCAAGACGGATACGTACAGAAGCGTAGAACTTCGGTGAATCTCCACCTGGAGACGTAGTAGGGTCGCCAAACATTACACCGATTTTTGTGCGAACCTGATTCAAGAAGATGATGCAGGCGTTGTATTTGCGTGCCCACAAAGCCAGAGTAGGGAAGTTCGCACTTGTCGCACGAGCCAGTGCCGTATTGTCGTTCATGTTTAGCTGATCTTTGTCTTTGGCAGTGCCTTCAGCCATCTTTTCGAACTTCTCGGCTTTGGAGTTCGGAACCATAGACGCAAGTGAGTCAGCCACGATACAGATAGGTGCTGATTCAGGAATAAGCTCTTCATCACGTACCAATTTAAGAATTGTGCCGATCAACTCTACAGAGTCTTCGAAGGTATCAGGCTGCTTGTATACCCACTGACCGTCATCCTCATCTGCATTCAAACCATTGGCTACAGCCAGGCCAACGTCAAAACTGTTCTCATGATCGAGGAATACCGCCAGACCATCTTGTTTCTGTGCGGAGATCATTGCTGCCGTTGCCAAAAAGGTTTTCCCCGCGCTTGGTGGCCCGAATACTTCTACGATACGACCACATGGGAAACCGCCATCGTAACGACCGGAAATCGCTTTGTTTAACGGAGGAAAGCCTGTGTCAATCCAATGAGTTACTTTCTGAATTTCGTCGTTGCTACCGATTTTCTTTTTCAGAGCAAGTGCCAGTGCGGATTTTCCTTTTGCCATGATCAGGCTCCTTTTGTTTCGTTGATTCGTTTTAAAGCGGCGGATTCGTCGAATACAATCGCATCGTGGTTAAGGAGTCTGGATACACGAGCGAGGATTTTTACGACCTGCTCGCTGACTAATCCAAACTCGCGATCTGTCGCTTTCATTCCGGCAGCGCCTAGAATTGACGGCAGTGCGATGACAGCGTACTCACCGTGATAAAAGACAATCTCTTTTGCCAGTTGGGTAGGGGTGGTTGTAGCGCCATTAATAATCGATTTAAGCATTAGCAATACCTTTCGAATGGAAGAACAAACACTTCAAGGTCTTCAAGGAACGAACGGAAATTCAGCTCGTAGCACAGTTGCTCGAATGCTTTCACGTCACGATTGCCTTTGATTGTTTCGATTTCGGTAGGCGGAAACTTCGTCTCAATCAGGTTCATTAGCGTGATGTTTCTCTTGAACGCTTCGAGCATTCGACAGCCTGTTTTCTCGTTGAAGGCATTCTTCGCTAGTTTGTTGAAGGCGGTCTTATGGCGTCCTTTGTCAACCACGATTGAGCCGTCGTTGATGCCGCGTACCATCGTTGCGACACTTCCCCATTCATGCAGCAGCTCTTTCGCACCGCCAGCACCAATGCCACCAACACCGCTAATGTTGTCCGATTTATCGCCTTGTAATGCTTTTGCTTCCAAAAATGCGCGAGGAGTAGCGAATCCTGTCAGCTCCGCAAATTGCTCAAAATTAACCTGCTTGTTTTTGGCGTCTTCGCGCAGGCTTACCCAGCTTACGTTTTCGCGAACTAACTGAAGCCAGTCGCTATCGCCTGTTAACAGATAGATGTGTTCAACAATTGGCTGCGGTGCAATGCTGGCTACCAGCAGCCCGGCCAGATCATCCGCTTCTGCATCTTTTGCAATGAGTTGGGTAACTCCAAGCGCGGTCATCATTTTGAGGATGTATGGCTTCTGGATAGCAAAGCCTTCCTTCATCTTTTTCATATCAGGATCGTCGTCGCGATTTGCTTTGTAGTCCGGGTAAAAGTCGCGACGCTTGTCACTAAATCCATCCCAAAGAATCATAGGTCGGGCATGGAGGATGGAGGCATAACGACGGACGTTCTTAACAAAGCCGAAAGCAGCCTGTACTTCCATTTCGCCGTTGTGCAATTTGTCAGATTGTTGGTGGTAATAACCCAGGCTATTGCCATCTACGAAGAGATAATTCACCGGTACATTCCTTCCAAAAAGTAAGGCGTCCGTAGACGCCTTACTGGTCACGTAATGGGATTACAGAGAGTCCAGCTCTCTCAGTAGGTCATCCAGACCTTCATCTTCCGTCGCAGATGCGGCTGCTACAGATGTCGCTGCGACTGCTTCAGACTCTTTGACTGATACTGCAACGGCAGCGGAACTTGCTTCTGGTTTAAATTCAGTTTCAACGGCACGGAGGATTTCTTCATCAACCAGACTGGTTGGTTCAGAAGCTGGGGTGTGAGCGGTAGCTACAGCAGTCGCACCCTCCGTATGACCAGTGACAGAGCCAAATCCAGGCAGTGCCGCGGCCGATGTTTTCGCGGTAGAGGAAATTGCTGGTGCCGATGCAGAGGCAGTTGGTGCTGCGATGCCAATCAGACGACCCATAGTGCGAACTGTCGAGAGAAGACGAGTTTCATCAGCCTGATTTGCGTATGCGATCAGATCATGCTGGGTATTCCAGAATTTATCTTCGATATCGCCTTTGTAGACTTTACGCTTAGGCGAGACGTCATATTTGGTATCGCGACCAGAGCCAGTACGTTTAATCAGGAATGCGTAGCCTTCCTCTTTGCTCAGTGGATTGCCGATATCATCAGCGATGTCTTCGGTGATTGCTTTGCAGATATCATCGAATACAGTAGACGGCAGCTCGATTAACTGGCATTTCTCAGCATCTGCGAAATCCTCACGAGCAGAAAGAATGCCGTTGACCAGATAGCGAGGAGTGGCACGCATTTGACCGATGCGTTCTTCCATTGCTTTGTTACCCTTGTGACGAGCGCGACCTTCCATCACCATTTCGCATAGCTGACAAGCGCGACCGTGAGTATGTTGCTCACAAATATAAGCGTTGGTTGCTTCTTTACCTTCCTCGTTCTGATACTTAACGTAGTGCATACCGAAAGTCTGGAAGAACTTACCGTTTGGGTCGTCTTTATTCGGGAAGATGCGGATATAGTTGACGCCGTCTTTTAAGCGAGTCAGATCAACGTTGTTACCACGTTTGGCGGCAATGTCTTCACGAGTTTTGTTAAGCAAATCAAGTAATGTCTTAGACATGTGTTTCTCCTTGTTGTGATTTGGCCGATGGCGCTATGCGCGTTGGGCTTTCGTTCATTCGTGGCTCTTTCGAGCTGTTAAATGATAGATCAGTACTTACTTATTATCTATCAAAAATCAACGGGGAGTAATAAAGCGTTCAGAGCCTAATCGCTCTAATTCAACGATGGCCATCTTTGACGCCTGAACGATCATGTCTCGGCGATGCGAAAAGGCGGCGACAGCATGTTTGTATATGTCTGCGATGTGCCGTGCTTCATCCAACTTCTGCCGTTTAGACAGATACTGTGGGTTTGTTTTAACCTTAGCGTCCAGTACAGACTCGTTGAACTTAATGCCGTTCATACTCAAGTTCTTACGCTCTGTGTCGTATAGCTTTGCTTCAACAGCTTCAAGGTTAAGTTTTGCCTCTGCGACACTTCTTTCTGCATGAGCGAGTTTTGAGCCATACTCCATTAAAAGGCGGGGTTGTCTACGCCAGACTTCCTCCAGATTGTCTCGGTCAAACTCGAGATCAGACATTATTTTCTCGTAAATATCGGTGATCATGTGCTTTCCTTTTTACTTATCATTTTATATTGATTATATCATTGTGATGATAAGGCAAGGAGTTCGAGGATAGGGGATATGAGGGGATAAGGGAAAACATGGCCATAGAGGCCATGTTTATGGGATCACGTCTTAATGGTTTCTGCTACGTCGGCTAATATCGCTTCTAGTCGTTCTCCCTCTTCAGGTCTGAAGTAAAGAATGTTGGGGTTAAACCCGTAAAAGACAGTAACGTCAAGGTCTGGAAGGTACTCCTTCCTGCCGACCAAATCGGATGGCTTGTTTTTGTTGTTAAACAATGCCGTTGCCCGGCTGCCACACGTCAGCACATAGGTCGGACGCACCAGATTGATCTCTTCACGTATAAAGTCGGTGAACTGGCCGATCTCGTCTTTGGTGTAGTCTTTTTCTTTGTCTTTAACCTTCTTGCAAACGCCTGTGACATAGAGATCGCCCATGCGTAAATCTCCAGCCGTCAATAGCTTGGCCTTAAAGTCGTCGTATCCGTTCTCCATAAAGTAACCGGTTCGAGCATCATTGCCGTTCGCATTGTCCAGAATGATCATGATTTTCGGCTTAATGCCAATGCTAGGGCGGATTAGTTCATCACCTAATCCCATTTCAGCCGCCATCCGTGTCATGAGCACGTTAATCTCAGCCGAACGTTTGGGGTTCATCTCAAACGGACGTGAGGCTTTAACTGCGTCTATGACAAGGTTTCCCATCAATTCAGCCTGGTCGCGGAGACGCTCTGGATCAGTTGCTGGCAGACTACCTGGCTCGATGGATGCAAACGCACCTACTTTTTGCAGTGATTCGCGCACTCGACTATTACAGGCACGTTTCTCGACAGCTTCTTCGAATTGCGCCAGTGACTCGAATTTGCCGCCAACTTTTTCTCGCGCTCTCATGATGGCTTGGCAGCCATTCTCAGAACACCCTTTCACAGCAGAGAAGGGCGCATACAGCACCTGGCTGCCATCTTCAAGCGTGCGGATCTCGATTCGGTTAGATGACACGTTAACGTCTGGTGGCAATACGCGAATACCATAGGTCAGCGCATCTTTAACCAGCCCCTGGTGTTTATCTTCGCCAAGAATAGTGAGAGCAGCAGCGAAGAACTCCGCGGGATAATGAGTTTTCAACCACATAGATTGATAACTGATTAAGGAGTAAGCAACAGAGTGTGATTTGTTGAACTGGTAGGCACCATTCTTTTCGAATGCGGTCCAGATCTCCTTCGCTTTCATCTCTGATAGCCCTGGATGTGACGCTGTAACGCGTACTGCGTTTATAGGTAGTTTTGCGCCGTACTCAAGTGCCTCTTCGACAGTTTTCAGAGTTCCGTCTTCGCATTTAAAATGTTCCGCACGGTGAATGCGCTGTGTAGTGCCATCTTCCAGCTCAACGTCTATCCAGCCAGCTTGAGCCTGAACGATGAACTTCTCGCCCATGCTCTTCATTTTTTCCATGTCTTTTTTGCCGATCGCTTTACGAACGCCGTCAGCTTCAGCCATTGTGAAGCCAGCAAGCAATCGAGTCGCGTTCATCGTCTGTTCCTGATAGAGAATCACGCCATTTGTTTCTGCGGTAAGTTCATCAAGAACGGGGTGTAATGATTCCGGCGTCATAAAGCCTTTGGCTACAGAAACATAGTCATCCAACATGCCTGACTGAATTGGCCCCGGCCGGAAGAGCGCAGTCGTAGCAACAACCGTTTTAAAGCTCATTGGCTCAATTCCACCACCTAAATCTTTAAGCAGCTTGCGCATTGGGCCTGATTCAAGCTGGAAAACACCTTGAGTGTACCCAGCAGCAAAACCATCCAGCACCTTGCGATCTTCAAGAGAAATGGCATCAAGATTGATATCTTCACCTGTGTTCTCTTTTATGTAGCGTTTTGCACTATCGAGCAAATCGAGAGTTGCCAGACCAAGTACGTCCAGCTTAATTAGGCCCATAGCCTCGCAGTAACGCTTGTCAAATGCGATACAACGCGCGTCACCACGGCGTTCAACCGGTGTACGTTCTGTCAGAGGAACACCTGCTACGATCATCCCTGCCGCATGTCTACCAAAGCCACGCATAAGACTTTGTAACTTGCAGGCAGCATTGAATGCATCAGGGTATTTTGTCGCGTATTTGTCGAGACTTGCCAGTTGTTCGCGCAGCTCCTCCAATGGAAGGCTATCATCCTCGACGTTCTTCAGCTCTTTTGATACCGCCATATCTGCGGACTCCACACCATAAATACGAGCGGTATCACGTAGTGCTGAGGCTGCGCCCAGGTAGGTGAAGTTCGGAATGCCTGCAACGTAATCTTCGCCGTAGCGTTCATTCAGATACTCGATCACCTCATGGCGACGTGCCTGGCTGAAGTCCAAGTCCGCATCCGGCAAGTCGAGACGCTCAGGGTTGATGAAACGCTCAAACAGAAGACCGTGACGGATTGGGTCGACGTTGGTTATGCCTATGCACCACGCCACCAGAGAACCGGCAGAGGAACCACGACCAGGCCCGACAGGAATGCCAGTTTCACGGCTGTGATTCATCAGATCGCGTACCATCAGGAAGTAACCACAAAATCCCAGGCGAGTCAGCGTGTCCATTTCGTACTTTAGCCGCTCAACATAAACCCTGTTCTCAGAAGCAGGTGGTGTGTAGCCAAACTCTTTTGTGGTAAGACGTTTACGCAGCCCTGCAACAGCCAGTTTCATAAGCGTTGCAGGCTCGTCGTCTGCCATCTTTGGCAGTGCTGGTGGCAATTCATGCCAGCGCCATGTGCAGGCATCGATAATGGTATCCTGCGTTGTTGAGGCCATTGCAGCTGTTACCGGCACATCCATGCGAACGGAGAAGGTTTTCAGCGCCTCAAGGAGATGGCGGCGACCATTGACGGCGTTATCTCGCTGGTGGGGGATACGCAGACGATGCGGCTGGTCGATTTTGATGTTGTTCGTAACCATGTGCGCAATGTCTTTAATGTCTGCATCGTCGATCGATTCGTAATAAGCGGGATAGAACGCCACTGGCTCTATTTTCAATGCGCTGGCGACTTTCATCGCCCGGACGTTAATCTGGTCGTAGAATGGGGTAGGGTGCGGATAAACCACACTATAGAAGTTGTCTTTTCCACCCGCTGTAATCAGTGTGCTTATGATTTTTGCAAAATCGTTGCGTTGGAACACGCTACCGATGTCGGAAGTGAGCAGGATGATGTTGCCTTTGGCATATGTAGAAACCAACTGTTCGAGCGAGAGACGCGGTACAAAGTAGAACTGTTCTCGTGTGTTGGCCACCGTCATTAGTTCGCAGATGTCGCGATATCCTTGCTCATTTTTAATTAGAGCGGTAAACGAGTAGTTACGTCCTCGCTCTAATGATTCCATACATCCCTTAGACTCTTTAGCAATTTTAGCCCGGTACTCGTATGTGGGATCATCAACAATGTTTAGTTTCACACCACAAATAACCGCCATGTCGTCACCAGCGGCACGTTGTAGTGGAATAACACTCGCAATATTCATGCTATCTGCCGAAATTACAGCGGTGTAGCCAGCTTCTCTGGCAATCTTCACCGCGTTTTCTGCTTTTAGAGCCGACTCCCCAAGAGAGAAGTCAGTTCGAACCATCAGAGCCTTCATGTGTTTTTACCTTTCTGGTTTTTTTGATTTTGTCATTGGGGAAGCCTACGAACTTCCCATACATCGAAATCGCAACTTCTTTTGCTGATTGGTGACAATCGGGCTTGTCTGGACACACCAGGCAAGCCTTGCCAGTTTCAGAAGCAGCGATAAGAGAGCCGAAACATCCTTTACGCACGATTAACCAAATATTTTTTGAACAACTTCACGTGCCGCTTGCGCAGAAGCTGAAGGGAGTTTGTTAATGAAAGAACGCTCAATACCTGTCACAAAGTCGCCTCGCATCATTCCAATCTTGGCCGACAACAAAAGTTCACGAGGGCCAATCGGCTGACTGATCAGGTGTTCTTCGTATCCATCGCGAACGATACCGGCAAACTTAACCATCTTTTCAGCGTATTCATCCACGATGCCAGCATTTATCAACATGCTGATCTCTGCCTCTTTGCTCATGTATTTCACATTCGAAACGATGCCAAAACGCGAAAAGTTAGCGGCGTTCTGGATGTTTGTACCCTGGTACAAGCCGGTTTCATCACCAGATCCGTTCGTGTTGCCAGTGCCAATGAAAGCAAACCGTTCATGCGGAGTAATGCGACGCCATTCTGGAGTCGCCTCTTTGATGACCAACGCTTCACCTTCCAGCACTGGCTGATACACGCCAAGAATCTGTGGAAACGCAAAGTCGTATTCATCCGCGAGGTAAACCCAGCCATGCTTCATTGCGAGCGCAAGCAAGCCAGGCTCGAAATACGTAGAGCCATCACGCGCCAGAATTTGTCCCGTAACATGAGCCTCTTCCATTGATGCTGTATGTTGGGCACGGATTAACGGACGATTGAGCAAAGCACATAGTTGTGTAGGCAATGAAGATTTGCCTGTTCCTGCATGACCCCACAAATAGCCTGGTATGCCAAGTTCAAGCATCATGAAAATGTCTTTGATCAGTTCGAAGTCGCCATATACGTATCCCTTCTTCACTTCTGGAACGAACTCTGGAAACGGCGTATTGACGTTGACGCTAACCATGAGCGGCGTCCCACGTTTTGTTCCGAGTTCTTCCACCGTTACGTTTAGCAGTTCGTGAGCTGCGACCAGATCTGTCTTGTACTCAACTGTGCCTGTGTAGCCAGGGCTACTGGTCAAGCCAGAAGATTTGGCCATTTCGCTTTTTTGCTCGGCACGTTTAGCTTGAATTGCATCAAGTGCCTTTTTCGATAGCGTTGGTTCATCTGGAAACTGCGTTGTGTACATTTTCAGTACGGTGTCAGGATCGGCATCTTTTACTGACTCAGGAATGCCCTCGCAATTACCATTGGCTACATGGGACTTAAAATAGTGAAATGATTTGCCGCACCACTTGCAAACAAGGTAATCAGAAGGATTTTTTTCATTTTGCAGTGCAGTAGTCGTCATGCGTTTTTCCTTTGTTCTCTAATGAGCGTTCAACTTCTTATATAAATATACCATTAACTATCGTAAGTGGTTACTTATCATTAAGGCTGTTTTATTCACTTCAAAATGATACGAGATAGTTCAGTAACTACAGATGAACCAAGACTATCAACGCTCGTTACCAGGGCATGATTTGAGTAAAATCTCTCCGGTGCGTCAGTCATGATGCCAATTGCCATCAAATCAATGTCAGTCTGCGTTTCAATTTGCTTCGCAACCGAACGCAAATGAGCGTCAAAATCTCTCCCAACAGCCCACGGCGCGCCATCGCTCAGAACAAGCATGATCTTCCTGTCCTCCAAGCGACCGGAAAATAACGATGCAAGGCTGGCTATGCTTTCACCATCCACGTTATTAAGAAGTGGGAATGTGTAGCCTACGCACCCCATACGTGAGCGAACTTCGCGAGAATTTACCTTTTCATTCCAATTTTTGATGATAGGTAGCATTAAAGATTCAAAGCGAGAGAACTCATACTTGACAGCCTTAAGTTCTCCTGCCGCCATATGACTACCAAATGTAGTGAAGCCGGTGATAATGTTGGGAACATTTATTCGATCAAGAGCATCGGCGATGGTATATGCACTTGCAAGAGCCAATTGTATCGTTATACCACTCATTGAACCTGATAAATCAATAACTTGTTGAACACAGGCGTTAACGGCTTTAGATTCTTCTTTTTTACGAAACACGCGATCATCATTCATTGCTAATCTGTAGATACTAGAACCATGAATGCGCCCCCGACGCTGGCCCGGTATAAACTGAACTCTGTTTCTGCTTGCTATTGCTCGCTCCAGGTCTTTTGCCAGCGTCGACGAAACACCTGACGAAAGATGCTTTTCAATATATTTGTCGAAGAGCTGGTTGCCTTCAGGAACGATGCGATAGCGGCTGATTGGATATCCTCCTAAATCAATATCGGAGAATGTTTTAATAAGCCGTTTGATATGGGCTTCTGCCTGATCAATCGAGCCGATGAAGTCGTATGAGCGATTGTATGGCCTGTATTCGCTTTTCGAGCTTTCTGTTAACTCGCTTTTAATCGTTTCGGATAGAGCATCTTCTGTCATGCCTCCGACTTCATCTTCTATGCTATCCAGCTCCTCTAAAGCCTCTTCCAGACTTATTTTTGACGGAGTTGGAATATCTGAAGAGCCGTCTTCTGTCGTTTTTCTTTTTTCGTGGTCAGCGGTTAATGATTCTGACGCCGCGTTATCAGAAGCATCAGAATCTGATACCTCTTTATCATTTTCTGTATCATCGAATATTGTTTCTGATGATTCAGAATTATCTGAATCATCACTGTCGTTAATATCATGTTTGTGCTTACTGTGTGATTCAGATTTGATAGATTTGTGGCTATCTAACGCTTCGGGTGTCTCATGATCTCCGTTGTCTTCATTGTTTTCTCCAGAGGCATCCGTCTGGTCAGCGTCTGAAGGATCGGGTGTTTTTCCCGGAGCTGACTCCTTACCTTTGCTTTCACTTTCAGTGTCTTTGAGGATCTTAGCTATGGTCGCAGCCACCTTTACACAATCCTCGGTGCAGGACATGTTACGCACGGCCACATCGATACCATGTTCTTTTAATAATGAAATTGGTTTCTCAATGACAGGCCAGTATTCATCCATGAAATCTACGAACGGTGCTTGGCCATCCCAGGCTCTTACAACCGGACAGAGAAAGAAGTTTAGAAAAAGCGCGCGCTGATCTTTGCCACAATAAGCAATAGCCTCTGAAGCCTTTGGTTTAAAGACTTTTTCGATTATAAGGCGCTGAGTTGCCATCAGATTACGTCTCGTTCCGTTAAAGACCTGCCCCATTTTTCGCTCGATGAACACGTCTTCTAATGCATTCCATAGTGACCGGGAAGGAACGCGTCCTTTTTCTCTCATTTTGTTGGACACACGAATATCGGTAAACAAAATGTGAGCAACCTCATGATCGAGAAATCCGCGCACAGCATTCATCAATGCCGGTGTTGCGTTATCCGGAATTGATGGGATGTTTACGAGAATTGGCTCTCCATCATCGTTATAGCGTACATAAGCGTCGTCTCCTCGTTCTGCAACAGGGATGTTTTTACCTGAAAGGAGAGCGACTACTCGTTTTACACTGTCACGGAAGTCCTGAACCTCTTTGATGGAACGTTTTTTAGACATGGCTAATCCTTTGTTATGAAAACAAATTATTTACTAGTGTGTTTAATGTAGCACTGCGCGAACAGGGAACTAAGCCATTCGCGCAGGTAGCAGAGAGGGGTTAACAGGTTCTGACGGCTAAAGAGCCAGAGCCGGTATTGATAAGCGTGAAGCGTTTGTTATTAAGTAGGAATATAAAGGCTGTTGCGTCATGCATACCAACCTGAATCTGCTCATTTGGTAATTCGGTGAGAATGTCAGCTACACATTCATCAGCTAATTTTTCAACGTGTCCGATCTCAAGAGTGATTAGGCTGGAAATAGTTGTTTTCATTCAATCAATCCATTCTAACTTAAAGTATGGTAGGGAGTACTATTAAATCTTATATCATAATTGAACTTATCTATATCATATCTGAGTTAGTTTTGTTACATGTTATTAGTCGTTTTTCTCCATTAATGAATGCTGATTGGTTAATATTTGTGCCTGTAGAAAAAATGATTATATCTTTACAACCCTAACCTTTGATGTAATATCGGTAAGCACTTACCAGAGAGTTTAACGCGCAAAGGTCGCAATAATGTCTGACAAAAACATTGAATTTATAGAAAGTCGCTATGCTGCTTTTATCGCAGGGCTGATTGAATCCTCACCTATGAGTCAGGCCCAAATAGCCAGACTTATTGGTTATAAAAATGCCAACAACCTTTCTTTAATTAAAAGTGGTAAAATTCCTTTGCCTATCGATAAGGTTCGTCCGCTGGCGTTGGCGCTGGGTATTGAGCCAAGTCGTCTTATGATGATGGTGCTGGAAGAACGCCAACCTGAACTCGCAGCATTTTTATACAAAGAAGGCACCGCTCCTCTTAACGAGGACGAAAAACAGGTTCTTGCTGCATATAACGAGCGATTCGGTAAAGAGAAAGGCGCATCACAAAAGGTTGTTGAGGCCATAAAGTCTCTATGAAAAATTTAGACGAATAAGCTCTGTTGATAGACGATCTCCCTTGAATTTGTGGTCAATTTCGTCTAAATCCGGTTGCTCTACGATTGATGCGATGTACGTTGAGAAACTTTCTAAGGCGTCTCGCATCTCGTCCATATAATCGTGCCGGTCGTAGACCCGATCTATCCCCTCAAGACTGTGGTTCATTATTTTGCGTGATACCTCCTGGCTTATACCTAATGCTGGGAAGTAACTACGCGCAGTACGACGCAAATCTCGAGGTGTAAATGGCGCAAGCTCCATCAGTTCTGGTCGTTCCAGAATACGACGTAATGCCTGGGCTATTGCCACTTTAGACATAGGAAGGTCTTTCCCGATTTTTTTATTCGAAGGCACGAGCCACTGGCTGTCTTTACCGTATTCGAACAACTCTTCAATGCATGTGCGCATTAATGTGCTTAAAGGCAGCGAATGCTCACGTGCTGACTTGTTTCTCTTGCCTTGATTCCAAACTCCACGCTTAAGATTGAACTCACTTTTTTTAGCCCTCAGTACTTCGTCAGGTCGTCTTGCTGATACAAGACACAGCCTGGCCGCCCATTTTGTACCAGCGCACACATTGAAGTAGTCCCATATATTCCAGAACACCCATACCTCTGCGTCGGTCAGCTTCCGCTCGCGAGGTGTGGGCTTTGCGCCACCGGCAACTTTGTTTAGTGACATATCGTTTAACGGTGACACGTCTATCATCCCCTGGAAGGCGCACCAGCTAAGGAACTGCTTCATCAGAGAGAAAACGCGGCGGCCCATAACAATTTTGCCATCCAATATTAGAGGGTTGACCAGTTGGTTAACCATGAACCTATTAATGTCACTTACTTTTACATCAGCAATGTGCGGCAAAACATGTATCAAAATACAATGAACAGCGATCTCTGGCCGACGTCTGGTTATCAGCAGAGATAAGCGAGTGAATAACATGAATGCGTCCGAGAATATCATGTTATTGTTGATCTGTGAGATCATAATGGCCTGCATTTGAGATGCTCTTTCGAGATACTCAATTGCCTCTTTTGAGGTGTTTTCTGCTGCGCGTGCTCTGTCAAAGCTATTTTTCATTTATTGGCATTCACCTAGTTACGCTGATCACCTGTATAAGTAACCAGTATATTAGGCATTGATTCTTTTGGAATCAAGCTAAAATCTTTCATGCGGAAAATGATTCCATACCTAAAGAGTATGGAATCATTTTTTTCTGTAGAGCTAGTTTTAAATATTTGATTCGATATGAAGCCAGGCAATTTCATGCCTGGCTGTTACTTTGTGTTAGGTTGGGTTGTTGATGCTAATGGTAAGTGTTTCGATAGCAAGATCATGAGTTTGGTTGTTTGTTATATCTGTTAAAACAAAAGCCTCATCACCAAGAGCAATATTGTCTTTAACCAGCTTGAATTTACTCCCCGCCTTGCCATCGAGAACGGGAATTACAGTTCCTGTGCCTTTCTCATATTGCAACTCAAGAGTGTGCCAATTGTTGTCGTAGTCACCATATGAGTCTATCTGAACATTTCGATTATTGCCTGTCCTGTGCATCATAATGTTCAACTTGCCTCCAATTGTTTGAAGGAAGAAGTTAGCCAGAAACAGGCTCCCAGTACCGTCGAATGATATATCGTCAGCAACAGGTTTACTGGTTTTGTAATATATACCAAAGCCAAACTTAGCTTTTTTTGGATCAGGGTTTCCAGATAATTTAAACTTACAAAGTAATTTACCTCCATTCTCAAGAAGAGTCTGTGCTATGTCAGTAGCTTTACTGATCGTCCAAGTTTCGTTGGAAACCGCTTTAGTTAAAGCAATTGCTTTTCCGTTTTCAACTGACTGAATATTTGCACCAGTTACAGTCCATCCTTGTTCAGTAGCGACATCACCACCAGCTCCAGTTAAGGAAATAACCGTTCGCGGGGTTGGAGTTGTGACAATGTTGTCATTTTTAGGTTGAGTAGGTTGTTCTTGTTTAATAATCTCACCTGTAACGCCATTCACAAAAGCAGATGATTTCGCTGAATGTGCAAGCAGCGCAGTTGCGAGACGATCAGATATTATTCCGCGTCGCTGCCATGAACCAAAATGACTCTCTCTACTCTCGGAAGTCCATGTTTTATTATCCTTGCGATGACCGGAACCATAATAGCCAATAGATGTGATGTCTGGATCATCTGTAGGGCTATTGGTTAATACGTTATTATCATTCTCATCTTTCATGAATGGAACGAAATAAATTGCTTGTGAGGTTTTTCCCTTATAACCACCATAAACAATTTCGTACTGTTTTGGATATTTGTTTTTCCACCAGTGGGTCGTATCGCCACAAATCCAGGGTACATTTGCAGCACTTCCGAAAACACATTGTGCGTCGTATTGAGATAGCTCTTTTCTGAAACCTTCGACCATCTTGAGGAACAGTTCGTTATGCTGCGAGTACTTGCCAGTTGCCAAATCAGCTTCGCCTTGCATCCAGACAACACCAAGAAATACATTCTTTTTGTTTTTACTTAAGGCCGCTTTTGTTCTGGCTACAATATCCTTATACAAAGGAGTATTTAATCCCCATTTTAAAGATGATTCGATTGCACCTGACTCTTCATAATATTGGCCTTCAGAGCCTGTAACAGTGAAACCAGAACCACCTCTTCCGCAAGGAACGAGCAAAATACCTGCGTTTGCTGGAATGAATGGTAATAGTTTTTTGCCAATGTGTAGTCCCTGACCAACACATCCATATTCAGAGTCGTTTGCTTTTGGATGCTTGAATTTAGTCATGTCTTGTACATCATGAAGACAGTGATCAGCGGGAATTATTTCATTGTACTTACAGGCAAAACCACCAGGTTTAATATTGCTGCGTCGAGCTAACTGTTTTACGCGAGGATGTGGCCGATCAAAAGTTTTTGGCATAGGCAGTCCTTCGCCGTATGACATTGAGTTGGATTGACCTGCGATAGTAACTACATAATAATAGTCAGGCTCTTCATCTTCATTTGATACCGGTGTGGGCAATTGTGATAAATCACCAGATCGCACAATTGCTTGATTGTACGCATTTGGTCCGCCCTTACTTGGTTCAACAATGTTTGGTGACTCGAAAGGTTGCCAACCCTCTGCGATTTTCTTCGCAAGTTTTTCTCTAAGCTCTTTGCTTGATGATGCTGACAAAATATCATAGTCAATGAATGACATAATCGTTACTCCTTTAACGATAAACTTTAGCTAAAATCGATACGATTTTAGCAGTTAAAAAACGACAATAAAATATAAGAGTAATGTATGAAAGAACAATAAAAATTGCGTAAATGGATATGTGTAAAATATGTGGAATTTCACACACAGCGTTGAGCGGTCTGGTTTATGTTAGCGGAGTCTTAATCGAGTTGATTAAAAGGCCAAACCGCTCAACGCTGTGTCTGGCGGAGAGTAATGGAATCGAACCATCATCGCTTGCGCAATGGGACGGTTTTCAAGACCGCTTGAGCACCATGCTCCCTACTCTCCGGCCGTTGTGGTGGCCGGTACTGAATCTCCGGCATACGGTGCAGCCAATTAGGACTACGGACGATCACCGCTCGCGAAAGGGAAGATTTGCGGCCGCATTTCCCTAACATCCAAGAAAGCTATCGCATTAGTCTGCGAATCCACCACAACGGTAAGATCACTACCTTTCGACCAGTCATTGTGCACATGAACGACGATTAACCGTAATGATCTTATCGTTGTATTGGTGCCGGTTAGCGGACTCGAACCGCTGACATCCTGCTTACAAGGCAGGCGCTCTACCAACTGAGCTAAACCGGCAATTTGGTGGGGAGTGATGGAGTCGAACCACCCGAGTTGCAATGACAGTAGATTTACAGTCTACCCAGCTGCCCCTACGGACTAACTCCCCTAAATTGGCGATGGTGGGTGGATTCGAACCACCGACCAGTTGGTTAACAGCCAACTGCTCTACCGCTGAGCTACACCATCAATTCAGCACTGCCAGTATTTATTACTCAACAGTGCCAATCGCGGCGGTGTTAGTTTCTGCCAGGAAACGCACCGCTACTTGCACTTTTTCGTTAGTGTCAGACGCTTTCGACTTCTCTCAATAGAAGGCAAAATCTTTAAGTAGATGATGTTTCTGAGGACAGCACCTACTTTGTAATTTATACAATGTGATGTATGGAATCATTTGTTGTGGAAAAGTGGTTAAACCTACACAACAATCCTGTCTTCACAACGTTGAGGCCACTACTCCGATTGAATGTTTGCCCAACATGTTACATATCAACGCTCGCCGGTATCTCTGTGAATAGAACCTTAGAATTGATAAAAATGTAATGGCCTCAACGTTGTGTGCTGGCTAACCATACCAGCCGGGCTACGTCGCCGCTTTTTAACCCAGTATAAACGACATAATTGAACAAAATGACGTAACAGAATGGGCGGTCAGTGGCTAAGAATCCGGGAGTCATATGGAGTTGAAAATATACCGACCGCCCATTCTGTTACTTCATCGGAGGGAACATGAGTGTTCCCTCCTGCGTTCTGCAATCACACTCGCTCAGTGTGTCCCATTTCGGTAACGAGGCTGGAAACTGACCTCGCTGGTGTTTGGCTTATTAGGCTACTGCCAGATAGACTTCTTCGTTTGCACTTGTATTTAAGTTCAAACAGTCGCATCTCAACGAAAACAAAGTCATCTTATACACAAAGGATAAGTAAGTAAATACTTATCGATATGTTTTTATTCGGTTGTGACTTTTTTGATCAAGGCCACTCTACGACTAGGTGTTCTTGTGATGGTGGCAGTGAATCGTTTCGCTTGGATAGTAATGGTTTCGTTCTCCTTAAGTTGCCCGTAGCGAGTTTCCACCAGGGTGCCAAGACGCCACAGACCATCATCGATACGTTTATGACTAGCAAATTTAATCAGCAACAGTTTTACGACTAACTGACCTACGTAAAAGGCGAATGCGACTCCGACCGCTAAGAAATAGGTGGCCAACCACCAGTCCCAAGAAGTTAAATTGCTCATTTTCTAACCTTTGTTTCATGAACTACCCGATACACACGCTTTCCGATGCACAGTGTTTTGGTTTTAAGTTCCTGCTTAATTAAATCACGACAGATGCCGAAGCCGATAAGGAAGCCACCAATAAAAGCTAATGAGATGTATGGAATCATTTTAACACTCCTGATTCTACTAATTGCTGTAGCAATACTTTCCCTTTATCAGTTAACTGGTAGTTGGCTGAGCACCACGTTTCCGAAATGTTTGCAACCAACCCTAAACGCTCTAAATTAGCTCGCGTTTTAGGCTTCCAGTACTGAGGGAACTCCGGCCACTTACTTATTTCATGAAGCGTTTCTTTCTCCCGTTTACTTAATACGATCATTCTTTATCTCCGATTCGATCTTCGGTATCGCGTAAGCAACGCGGCCATTTCAGTCGTGGGTGGCGTAAGCTGCCATCAGGTGTTTTCTCGTGACAATGAACCTCGACAATACGACCACGGTACTTCTCTTTGTTGTTCCAGATCTCGTCCAGATATTTATGCTTAATGCCGCTCGCACGAACGATGACGCCGTTTTCAAGACGAATAACTATTTTTCCAAGCGTGTTGGCAAAACCAGAGTCCGGGTCGCCCGGCTCAAAATCGATAATTTCACCATCTTCTGAATCTTCGTCTTTTAACTTCCACCAGCTGCGGGTACGTTTAAACTCGTAAACAGAGTTCGGATCTTTGCCCATCTCCCCTTCTTCGTTATCGTCCAGGCGTTTCATGAAGCGTTCGATGAAGTCTTCGTGGCTATGGATGATATAGAACGGATGCAGGTGAATGTCTTGTGTGTAGCCTTCACTGCGATCGTTTTTAAACAACGCCACCAGCATAGCCAGGCGCTCTTTCAGCTTCATACCTGTCTTTGCATACTCTTTGGATTTAGCCTGTGCTCGCCATTCCGGTAGGAAGAAGTCGAAAACATGATAAATAGCGCCAATTGCCTGCACGTTCTTTTTGCGCAATGCAGATACGGACTGGTTAAATGAACCGGCAGTTCCTTCACCATCGAAGAAGATGTGTTTGTGGCCTGAAAGTTTGCCTAATTCTAGCATTGCTGGCTTTAGGTGATCGAGAGACGTGATTGGATTACCAGTACGAGAAAGGAAGTTAACCTCTTCCTCGTCAACAATAACCTCGCAAATTACTCGCAAACCATCGAGCTTAAGACTGCCAATCATCGGCCATTTTGCTTTAGGATTTGGCTTGAAGGGGTATTTGTCGCCTTTTTCTTTATACGGTGACGCCAGCTGCACCTCGAATTTCGGAATGGGATTTTCAAAAACCTTGTTGCATAGGCTAATCCCAACACCTGCTTTCGGGTCTTTTAAGAGGAAACGACGGAACACGTCCTGCCCATCGGCGCACATTGACGCCACGATAGACTCAACAGCTGCTATTGCTGCGTTCCCCGTTAGCTCGCGAGAGGCCAGCTTATTCAGTACATCAATGGCTTTTTCGTCACTTGGGATGGACTCACTAAGCGGCTCTGCCACTTTGTATTTCTTTACCCCAAAACGGATGAAAGGGTTGAGCATCAATGAAACCATGCTTTGCTCGAAGTCATCCATGTTGGCCAATGCCTCTTTTTTTGCATTGGTTCCCATAGCTTTCATTTCGTCCAGCTTATGCTTAAGTGCGATCAACTTTTTCATTGTTGTTTTACCTCCATATGTTGATCGATTTGCTCATGTGTTTCTTTTGTTGTTTCTTCAAGCAACGCCGCATACACGTCAGTGATCGCTGTTTGTGATGTGGTGCTCTTCTTAACCATGCTATTAATCGTTACACTGTCACGTTTTCGTTTTAAAGTTCTGGCTTGTTTATTCCGTTCTTCAACCTCCTTAATGAGCGCGGTCATATCTTCGAAATACAGAGATTCTCCTTTACGAATCTCTTCAACCATCATTTTTAACGCCTTGCATTTGCCTGCTTTGATAGCGGTTGCGCACGACTGGAATGAAGTTCGAGGAAGACGGTTTTCTTTGAAGGCAAGAATGGTGTGCTGGCAAACGGAGTAGCTGCAATATGCCGACTCACCGTTTATCTTTACTTCCTCACAACGAAGTGAATAACCATTATTTCCTGAAATAGAGGGGATTTTTGACAAATCAGCTTTCACAACTACCGCCATAAATAATCTTGTACTTACCTATCGTTATTTGCGTAAAAAACGACGCGCGGAGAGATTACCAACTTCCCCAGCTAATCATCTTGCGCTGATTGCTTTCTAAGCGATAGGGGGCAAGAAGCTCTGTGACATGATTGGTGGCGTATGATTTAGCCTCTTGCTCTATCATCGGTAATTCGTTAGCAATCCTGACCACCTTCCAAGCAAATTCCGCCATTACGCCATCACATGCCTTCCCAGCATCAATAACGATATGCACCAGATCCAACTGGCTTTTGCACATGTCGCAAAGAGACGCATACTCACTCTCTCTGATTACATTTACGGCATCATTAGCCCCTTTATTAAGCAAGACTTCCAACAGATTTTTCGGGGTAACGAAATCTGCTTTCAGAGATAATGTCTTTTCACCACTTATCGAACGCAAGTACTCTTCGTAGTTATTCTTCATCAAACCGCTGCTGCGCATTGCTAGAACTGCTTCTTGAATGGCCGCTTCAATAGTTTCGTCGTTTGAAAGACAAAAAACGGTATTTGTGTAGATCACTCTGCCATCAAGCCATGCTCCAACCTGCACTTTAAGACTGAGCGGGTTTTCTTTGCTAATAAAAACAACTAATGCAGAACGTCGTGCACAAGAAGGTTCACCCCATACGTGTAACTTAACCTTCAGATAAGGTAGCCCCGGTAGCGGGATCTCGACCAAACGAGTGGCGATATGATCCATTGCTGTTTTTACCGCTTTTTCAATGATGTCTAGTCGATTGCTCTCGCTGATTTCTAAACCAGTTTTATCAATGATGTCGCAGGCTAATTTCTGAATTTCGTCTTTCATACCAACTCCTAGCTAACAGATGAAAGTATTCTCACAGAAAGATAAGTAATCATCTACTTATTTTAAAGGTGATTGTTATGATAGAGCCTTAATGCCCAAAACCTTGCTTTGCAACTCCAACTGTTTGGTATACGGTTTTGCCCGATAATAGGCTTTGATAATTTGTTCTGGCGTTGCACCGCCCGGGTCGAGTCCTTCCTCACCCAAACACGCAACTTTGACATTAAGACCGATACTGGTCAGTCGCCTGGCTGCGGCCATCGTGTTGCGTATAGCTTGCTTTTCACTATCCCACATCATGATCACATTACGTAATCCACGCGCCTTGAGCGTCAGGAACGCGCCCAACTGATCTTCTGCATCCTGAGTGGTGTTGCCAGATAGATGCATCCCGAACGTTCCTATTGGCTCCACGTAATCACGTAATGTTTCTTCGTCGAAAATAGCTCGTTTGACCCCCATAACATCGAACGCACCCTCACAGACAACTACAGTCTGTTTGCCGACTGCATTATGGCCGTTGTAGAGAAATTTACCTGAAGCTGGAAGCTGCATAGGAAAGAGGTAGCGGCGTTCTGCTGTACCGGTAATGTCTCGTCCCTGAAATGTCTTCATTACCCCATCCAGATCGTAAACCGGTATCAGTATTCGCATATCGAATATCTGCCCTTTTACCTGATCTGTATACGGATCTACATAAGCGTGCTTGCCTTCGACGCAGTATCGTAGGTCAAAATACTTTGCCATTTCAGGTGATATGTTTCGTTCAACCAGATAATCTGGAAGACGGCCATCTATAGGAAGCTCGTAATGACGAGGGAGTGCAACTGGCCCCTCTAACTCGACTGTGCTTGCAAGCACTAGCTCTTCTTTCTTTGGTGCCCACCCCTGGGAAAGAAGAGCGTTCTGCACATATTCCTCGAACTGTCGTCGTGATTTACCGCTGTAGTGCTTGAGGAAGACCAGCTTATTGAACTGAATCTCTTCGGGATGATCACCAGCGAAGCATTTGCCGACGCCACTGGTCAGATTGAAATATACCTTCCAGTTGGAGCTGCCGCATACCGGACACTCCTTGATATTCACTTCACGACCGCGAGTACTCACGCCTCCACGTCGATAAACGATACCTTCAGTATCCAACCATTGTTCAAAATCTAATTCGGCAATTAGCTCTTTCAGCTCGCTCACGATAATTCCACTTTTAACAGGCAATATTGTGACCAATCTAAATGTTGATATAACATAAAGGCTCATGTGTTTTTCTTTTGTGGTTTGGCAAAAGAAAAGTTGTTTCACCAATGAATCAAGCGTGGAGGTGTTCTCCACGCTTATTTTTTAGGTAACGTCTAAGATTCGCTCAATGAAGCGCATTTGTTCGAGGTTTTGTTTAACGCGAATGCTGATCCCTCCCTGCTGGTTACGTGAACCAGCAAAGTAGAGACGAGCCTCTCCTTTCGCTTCTTCTTCTTCGGTTTTGTTGATCGTTATTACCAGGTCAGCAATACGTACTTTTTCGATGTTGTCGGCAGCGTGCATCATTGTGGCAACTTCTGACGCGCCACCTTCACGGTTTGTCTGCGATGCCGTGATCCCAGCAACGTTATGCTTGTCATAAAGAGCACGTAAATCGGTGTAGATACTACGAATGTTGGCGCGATCATCACGAAGGTCATAACTGGCACGCATCAAATCTGCGTAGTCGACAACAACCATGTCAGGCACCATGCCGTTGGCTTTCATGCTGTTAAGCATACGGTCCAGATCTGCCGGTGACATACTTCCTGACGGACGCTCAACCACCCACAAACTACCAATCCCCTTCGTGGCTCCCAACTCTGCCAACTTACGATGAACCTCATCGCGCCGTTCCACCAGCTTGGACATTTCTGTCTCCGACAATCTTGCATCAAAACGGTCGGATAAAATGGTGGTGTGAACCTCCAGCGAGAGATACAGAACATTGTAGCCAGCAAGCGTTGCGTTTATGGAAAACTCACCCATTGCGGTCGATTTACCGGATTTAGCGAACCCCATGAAGAGCACCATTTCACGCTTCGCCCAGCCTTTTTGGTACAGCAACCTATCGAGCAGAGGGAGTCCAGTTGTAATGCTGTTTGGCACATACTCCTCTGAAGCCTCATATTCACGCGCTTTCAATCGCTCACTTGCGGAGGTGTAGTAGTCATAGATTCCGGTCGCTTCGTTCGATCCAATCTGCTGAACCTTAGCCATGATTGCCATCGCTCCCTGAAAGTCGCCTTTCTCTTTCAGTTCAGCAGCCTTAATCAGAGCATCATCAAACGCTACACTTTTTGCGAAGGTTGATACCTGGTCAACCATGTACGAGGTATCGGACAATTTTTCTGCAAGAATGCGCTTAAACGCAGCAACAACATCGGCGAATAGTTCCTCACGGATAGTCTTATCGCGTTTCGCACGCTTAAGCATATCCAGAATTGCAGATGAAGAGGGCGCGCTCTTGTACATACGGTAATAGCCCGAAACCATATTAACCAATATGGCATTGGCCGCATTGGCAAATTGGCTAGGCACAACCAGATCTCCCGCACGAGTAAGAAACTCGTGATCACGACAAAAATATGCCGTCAGTCTGTTCTGGAAATCTTCATCAAACTCTTCGGACAGCCCGCGTCCTGTATGGCAAAGTTCTGTCATGTGCTTTCCTTTGTTTTTTAAACAAATTGTTTTCTAGTATTAGTTAATTAGATAGGGGATCAATAAACCGCCGTGCTTCTTCCAGTTCTTCTGGAAAGTGGGCGGAAATAAGGCGCTCTGGAACGATTTCCATTAGCCAGATAGCGGAGAAAATTGCGCGTATGCGCTTGCTGCGAGGGATGGTGCGCAAACACTCCAGAATCCACTCAAAATAGCTTTCCTGAATCGGGTTGAACTGCATGTCTCCCATATGCTTAAAGCTAACAAGAGAGTCATCCAGACGGGTTGTTGCGCGTCTGGCTAATTTCTCTTCGAATATCTCAACCAGCTCTGGCTGCCACAAATGCTGTGGGCGCGGCAGCTTGTCCCACAGCCGTCGTGCAGCTGCGGAAAGAACGGTGGAGATAAAGTAGTCGTATGAGCAGCAATAGCGGTCAGCAAACTGGCGTGCTTTCCATAGAGACGTTTTATTGGCAGTCGACAACTCCTGATAAGGCAGGCGTTTTAACCCGGTGGTGAACGGAGCTGTTTCAAAGTGTTCGCGACCGTGCGTCAGCATGATATTTGAGTACTGACGTTTGTATGCCTCCGTAAACAGACAGGTGGCCATAAGAGGATGCATGTCTCGGTAATCAAACCACTTCGTCTCGAAGAGTTCAGCCTCGTCTTTACAGCGCGACAAACCAATGTTTTCAGCGACCCACTTGTCCATAACAGCGGTATTCCACTCTGTCATGAAGTCGTACTGGTCGTTGTCGATGGTATCGAAAAAGATTTGGCTCATGTGGCTCACCTGGTAGGTAGTTACTTACTTATCACAATGGACGGATGATAGCGACTGGTGTCAGTTTTTGGAAGTGAAAACGGAAGGGAGTTGTTCTGGTGGTGTCTTTTAAAAGACCTGCTTCCGTATATATTTAATAAGTTACTTATTATTTATATACAGAAACAGGCTCCTAATGGATACCAAGAACAACATAATTTGACTCCAACTCCAGATGCTATGTCATTGACAGATTTATCAAGGGAGATCATGTTAGAATTAGTGTTTTAGCCTCGTGGATATTGTCACCATGCGCATGAATAGACTTCCAGGATATGGCCTTCCCGAACTGGCTTTTTGGCCTCAGCCTAAATATGAACGGAATAAATGGTCGATGTTCTGTCTGAAACTCCGTAATGATGGAACCCTTGCTTGGTATCGGCGATATGTTGATCGTGGTATGCCAAACCACGCTGTTGATGACGACTACGATAACTATCCTGAAGCAAGAAAAGCGGCATTAGAGCTGAATAAAAACGTGAGCTTTGACATTGAAAAACTTCCTCTATCTATGTTTCAAAAGAAGTCATTGCGTTTGAAAGTTGACAAAGCACTCAAAGCCAAATCACGTCTCATGGATGAAGAGTATATAATGCTCAACGAAGCAATTAAGGCACACGCCAACGATCCGCGAGTGACATTAAATGAGTTAATAATTAACCCAGATTACGAAACTTTGCGTCAACCCCTTTTTGACGTGCTAAGCGAGATGCCTTACTTACATTTTGTTTTTCTTCCCAAATTCCAAGTTTCACTTCAACTCGTTGCTCCTAACACTTGGGAATGTTCATATAACAACAAAGCTAAGACAGCGAAGATCTGCTACCAAGAACGCATAGCCAGAGGTTTTGGTTTATCAGGTGCTGCACATTGGGGAAAAACAAAAGCGACTATTCGCTCAATGCTTCTGCCGCGTGCTAACCGGTTACTGCAACTCGCCAGCGTAAAAAGAATGCTGGATGAAGCTCTCAGGAATGGGCAAAAGGTACTGGTTGTTGGCAACTTTGTTTTCTGGTTTGAGGACAAAAATCAGGTAGGTTGGAGTGTTAAAGTTGCTAGCGAAAGCGAAACCACCTCAAGAGGCAATACGCTCTGGAAAGAAGGAACTATCATTTCAAAAAATCACGGTCGAATTGTCGTGCTGCCGTATACAAAAGAAAACGGTAAACATGTAAAAGGTTATACCAAGAATGCCCCTAACGACGGCAATGCAATTCCGAGACATAAGGATGAGTATGTTGAGTTGCCCTTTGAAATTTTGGATGGTGACTTGATGTTCAGTCTGTTCGGTGAGCTTAACTACGAATAGCTTTCATAGAACGAAATATTTCTAAGGCTGTCCAATGCAGACCAGCCTTAGAGATTTATATCAACCTTTCTTCATTAACTCGCGTTTAATTTCATCGGTACGCATCGTGACATCGGCAGCAGTGATCGCCTCGTTAAGCTTCACGATGTCCTCGATTTCCTGCGGTGACTTCTCTGCCAGATGGAAAATAGCAGCACGAATCACATCAGAGCGGGTGAATTTCTCGAAGCGAGGGATGAACTTCATCATCTCCAGCAGTTCGAAGTATTCGTCCTCCAGTGACATTGTGCGGCTTTTAATTTTCTCTTTGCCACGAGTCGGGCGTCCCTGTGGTCTGACTGGTTGGCGCAAAGGAGTTGTGTTCTTAGCCGGTGCATCAGACTCTTTGCGCTTTGCTAGGTCACCCATTTTCATGGACATTATTCTTCTTCCTCCAGACTCAACAGATAATCTACAAATTCTTCAAACTCGGCTTCCGCCTTTTTGTCGCGCTCGCTACCGGTCATTTCAAAGATAGAACGACCAGACTCTTCCGCATCATCATAGACGTTGCGGTTATATAGATTGACTGGCGCAGACTCGATGCCAAACGTCTCAACAATCTCTTTAGCCGCCAGAATGCGAGACACTTGTGATGGCAAAGCCGGGCACTGGTTCATGACCGCGCGGACCTTCACTTTATCGTTTACATTGCGAACATTGTCGATAATAGGATCGATGTCACGTAAAGATTTCAAATCACGACGCTTAGGACGCAGCGGGATAATGATAACGTCAGCCATCAGCATCGCTTGTCGCTGAATTTCGGAGTCGAAGCCACCAGCATCTACCACTACAAACTCAGCTCTACCCTGAAGCGATTTTAGGTGCTTAATGATGTCATCCTGAACGTATGCAAAAGGAATCAGCTCAAGGTCTTCGTTCTGTCGACGGTCTTCACACCAGCTCGTTGTCGTGCGCTGAATATCTATATCGGTAATATAAACCTTCTTCTTCTTTTTGACTTTCAGGCAAACGGCAATTTGCTGGGCAACGGTGGATTTGCCAGGCCCGCCCTTTGTGCCGCCAACCACAAAGATCTTGGTCATTGGAGAGTTTCCTTTGCGTCTATTATTATTGTCTGAAACAACTTGTTTTCTTATATGTGATATAGCCTAAATGCCTACGGCTGCTGTGTAAAGGTTTAATGATAGGTACATAGATTTGGTAAGGACTTAATAACAAAAAACCCGCCGTAGCGGGTTTAGGAATTAGTGGTTGGTAGACCTGGCATCAAATGTTGTAACGCCCACTTCAATGTGGCGGTCTTCTTTGGAGATGATGGTGAGAATCTGACTAGATGGGTCTATGCTGACAGCCATAGGGTTCCAGTGACGTAACTGAGCCTCGCTGTTCAATAGCAGCGCATCCCACGGTTTGACGCCATTCTGCCCAATACCACCTTCAACAAGGACATCTATAAATTCTTTATTTAAATTGTCATAGATTTGGACACGACCGACCAAAAGCATACCTACAGCCCAAATTCTGGCACCGTAAACCGTCTGATGGTCATCACATACTACATGGTCATGCCAATTGAGAAGAAAATTGTAAACTCTTCTAGCAAGTCCCTTTTGTTCCTTTGAAGGGGTTACAAATGCCCCTTTAATCTGGACCCCAAGGTGAGAGCCTTTTTGTGAGCGAAACTGGAATCGTTTGTAGACGAACCTGGCGATCTGAATGCCGTCATCATCTTCTTGCTCATCACCAACTAATTCACGAACACTATGAACTATCTCTTCTTCTGAATGCCCCTGCTCGTCAAGATCCATTGCATGTTCTTGAAGCCAATCTGCATCAGGGTCGCCTACAAATGACACTGTCAAACAGTAATCATAATTAGACCCGATCAAGGACCACTCTGTGAGCCGTAAAACAGAAAAATCAGAGTTAACCATGTAGCCAACTCTGATTTTCTCTCTTGCTTCACATTCAGGGAAATCAGACAGTACTTTTGAATACTCTGCTATGAATGATGGTGACATTTAGTTAGCAAGCCGCATATCCGTAGATGAATCCAGTTTCGCTATTTTAACATCTACGCGGTATTTATCTTTGATAAATTTAGCTATTTTGCTTTCAATCTCATAGAAAGCATCCTGTTCACAACGCACAACATCGGGAAACTGTTTTTCTGGCTTAACAAGAAAACGTAACCGATTGTTGAGCACCATCATTTCTGCAAACAATTTGATGGTAAACTTGCCTTCTTCAACGTCACTTTTAAGGTTAACGATGAAACGCTGATCCTTAAGCATACCCGGTTTGTTCATTTCACGAATTTGGAGCGAGTCATTCCAATGCCGCAACGGAACCGATGCGATCATCTTGGTACAGTCTCTTATCGTCTGAATAGAACGAGATGCGTTAAGCGCAGTATGCATGTTTCCACCTTAGCCGGTAATAACTTTATGTCATAGCGGCGACCTTGTCGGTTTAGAGGCTACGAGTATGCGTCGATTTATTAAAACAAGGTATGATTTACTTGACATCCATGCTTCAAATCTACCTTGTGCTCTAATAATATGCAAATTTTATGTTAGAAAATTCCGCTTTTATTATGGCACTTTTCTGCCCCATCCACACAATCGCTCCCCTATCATATTGTGAAAAAGTACTTCCCTTTCAGTCTCTTCGGTCATGAGATCATCACGGCTGATGTATAGCGGTGTAGCCGCATCGCAGAAAAGCACACCAGAGGATTGAGGCTTAATCACGCAACCACTTATTGTGCAACTCATGATGAACAGTAGAAGCATCTTTGCGCCGTAACTCATCAAGTGTTTCATTTTTGACATCCACTGTGCTTTGAAGTCGTTTCCTGTCTTCCTGTTTTGCCTTCTCTTCCATTGCTCGTCGCGCCGCATTTCCGCCCATCGTGTAAGCGCCGACAAGAACGAAAAGTACGGCAGCCAGCGTAATCAAAGCAACTTTTAGCTTTGTCATCAGGCTGCCTAGCATATTAGACCATCCCTTTCTGGTGTTTTCTTACCTGCGACCAGGCAATGAATCCTGCCACAACAATAGTGGCAATACCGAAGATGATGCGTACTGTATCCCCACTAGAGATATGACCTTGTGCTTTATCCATAGCAGCGGAAACCTGCGGCATAACATCGGCCAGCTGCGCCAGACCAATACCTGCTGTAACAGTTGCGCCTGCTGTTTCTTTAGTTACAGGAACAGCCTTCACGGTTTTCACCGGCTTAACGACGCCAGCTCGACGCAGACCTTCCTCAATAACTTCTGCCGCATACCAGGTGTTCAGCGTTTTTAGCGGACCTCGCCCATTCTCATGGCGAATGATTGCCTCAACCAAAGGTCGAAGAATGTCGTAATCATGCAGATCGATAATCATGTCTGCGGTCACACCAACGGCTTTAGACACCTCATTAATGTAGGCGTCAGTGTTGTTTTCATTCGGCGGTGCCCAACGTTCAATAACTTCACGAATGGTATCGATACTTGAGCCGTCTTTTGCGCGACGTTTGTCGTGGTAGGTAATTAGAGTCACCGCCAGCGCACGAATCCCCCAAACAGGGTCTTTAAACGTACAAAAGCGCGGTTCGTCTGGATTCGCAACCAGACCTTGCCACGGTGATCCTTTATCAAGATTACCGGGGTTATTATTACGAATGCCTCTCGGAGTCTTCATCCTCAATCTCCTGTTATTGCAGTCCATTTTTTACGCCATACGCGGCTAACCCCAAAAGCAGTGCGGTAATAATGAACGACGTTATTTTAGAAACAATGCCGCCAAAGAACCCACTGGAGATGGAATCTAACCGGTTAAGGAGTTTGTCAAGGTTGGAGTGTTGAATACTATGTTGCGCCGGGGTCATATCACCAAAGTAGGTTTTCAGCTGATCATTGACCTCCTGGCCAATTTCTTCACGTATCTCTTTACCTAATTTGCCAACAACCTCCCTAGCAACGATCGCGGCAATACGCTCAACATGCTCTGTTGTAACGCCCGCCATCTCGTTCGACATGTTTCCTCCGTGAAAAGTCAAATCGGGATGGCGTGTTTATATCATATTTTAACCATTTGTAGTAGGTGTGTACCTACCTAGCATATATCTTGCAAACTAATCGTTGTTAATAATGCAGATATAATCTGCCCCTTACTCTGCTGGTATTGTTGGCCACTCAATATCAGGTGCAGTTGATGTATCAACACGGTTCAGCAACACCCGAT
>OGOX01000117.1_pt1 | contig 66451 bp, 59 predicted proteins | sample 1552761 | NCBI WGS metagenome assembly OGOX01 (sample SAMEA2580212, study PRJEB22360) | human gut metagenome | biome: human gut; feature: human-associated habitat; material: faeces | place: Denmark | collected 2008/2010
GAGAAGATGGATGGAGAAGATGGATGGAGAAGATGGATGGAGAAGATGGATGGAGAAGATGGATGGAGGAGATGGATGGAGGAGATGGATGGATGAAGAAGAGGAATGGATGAAGGAGAGGATGGATTGAGGCGGGAGAGGTGTCTTATTCAACGGGTTGATAATAAGTGAGTTGAGTAGCAGGGGTGCTACCGCTTAGGATTCGGATCAGGTCGCGGAGGATTAGGTCGGGGCGGACCACGCCGCTTTCCCAGAAGTCGTTGCCGCCTTTGGCGTTTTGGCGGGAATTGTCGTTCCAGATGACTTGGGGCGATGCTTGACCATCAGCATGGGTGGATTCATCTCCGGACGCGGATCCTCCCACGGACGCGGAATCTCCTGCGGAGACAAATCCATCCACTGAAGCGGAACTACCTGCTGAAGCGGAGCTGCCTGCTGAAGCGGAACCTTCCACGGAATCGGAACCTTCTCCGGACGCGGAACCTCCCACGGACGCGGAACCTCCTGCGGAGACAAATCCATCCACTGAAGCGTAACTACTTGCGGAAGCGGAACTTCCCACTGAAGCGGAACTACCCACTGAATCGGAACCACTTGCGGAGCCGAAACCATTCGCGGCGGCGTTTTTCTGAATATTCATTAGAAAGTCACCGAAGAGGGGGTTGACGGACAGGAGTTGGTCTAGTGTGCGGCACCATCCGACGTTCAGCCAAAGGGAGGCTTCCTTGGAGAGTGAATATGCCCGCTCGACGGAGATTTGTCCGGAGATGGAAGTGCCTGGCTCTGAGCCGAGAATCTCTCCGCCAGCGTCTCGCACCAGGTGAGAGAGGTAATTCTCCTGGCCGGGAATGAACCACTGATCCTTGTAGGGGATGTTGACCAGAATCTTTCTTGCACATATTCTTTGCTCGGCATCAGCGCTTTGTGGATCCTCGCCCGGAACGGTCATCATGGCTCTGACGGAGTCCCTCAGGGCTTGGTAATTCTTCGAGACCACGGCCAGAACCGAGTCCGCCGCGGACATGTTTCCTGTCAGCGCTCCGAAAAGGCGGACATAGGAGGCGCGGGCGAGGGGGTGGCTTTCCAGATGCTCGTTGACGGTGAAAGATCTGATTCCCAGGGATTCCAGCTTGGTGAGGAACTGTGATTTGACGGGTGACACTGAATATGTAAGGACTAGTTCCGGCTTCAGGGCCATGATCTTCTCATAGTCGGGGCTTGCGTCGTAGCCGATGTCAAGGATTCTGCCCTCGCCGATTCTTGCCCTCACAGTGGAGTCGTAGACATATTCAGCGCCCGAGACTCCGACAATGGCGTCTTCGCCGCCGATGGCGCGGAGGAAGCCGATGTGCGAGGTGCTCATCACGATCAGTCTGCTTAGCGGGCGGCTGATGATCAGCGTGTCGCGGGAACCGTCAAAAGGGGAGAGTGAGATCAGTGAATATCCTCCCTCCGGTAGCGGTCGAACTGCCAGAAACAACGGCTCGCTCTCGTCCGCAGCCGTTGCCACGGCGCTTTTCCTCGCACATCCGCAGATGCTGACGAGAAGGATCGTGGCCGACAGAATATATTCATAAGTCTTCATCGCTCGCAAATATAATTGTTTTTTGCTATCTTCGAAGATTAATTGTCCGGGAATAGTCAGAAACTGCCTTGCGCCGCATTCCCGGAATCATTCCCCGCCTTTTGTTATGGCGGATAAGAGAAGATGGCAAGGCTTGTGATTGAGGGGAAATATTCATTTATTATGGGAAAATATAATTTTGATGAACTGACCCACAGGCGCGGAACCAACTGCGTGAAGTGGGATGCCGAGAGTCCGGTCGGGCCGATTGATGAGGATGTCATCCCTATGTGGGTGGCAGACATGGACTTCAAGGTTGCGCCGGAGATTGTGGAGGCGCTTAGGAACAGGGTCGATCAGGGGATTTTCGGCTACACGCATGTGCCGGATTCCTACTATGAGGCTGCCATCGACTGGTGGGAGCGTCGCAGGGGCTGGCACACGGAGAAGGAATGGTACAGCTACATCCCTGGCGTGGTACCTGCCATGTCTGTGGTGGTCAAGGCCTTGACGCAGTACGAGATCGTTGGAGGCGAGGTTGTCGAGAAGCCTGATCATGGCCGCGGGCCCCACGGCGAACTGCCGAAGATGATCATCCAGAGTCCCGCCTACAACTGTTTCTTCTCCACTGCGAAGAACACTCTCTGCGAACTGTCCATCAATAAGCTCATCTACGACACCGAAGGCGATCAGGCCACCTGGTACATTGATTTCGAGGATCTTGAGAGGCGCGCCGCCGACCCTATGGCCAAGGTGCTGCTCTTCTGCAACCCTCACAATCCGTGCGGCCGCGTCTGGCCGAGGGAGGATCTGGAGCGGGTGGCCGACATCTGCCGCCGCAACGGCGTGATCGTCATCAGCGACGAGATTCATTGCGAGCTGGAAATGCCTGGCTATCATTTCACTCCGATGGCATCGCTCTCGCAGGCATCGCAGGACAACGCCGTCACGATGAACTCGCCGAGCAAGTCTTTCAACATCGCCGGCCTCGGAATCTCCAACATCATCACCAACAACCCTGACTGGAAGAAACTAATCGACCGGGTCATCAACATCAACGAACTCTGTGATGTCAATCCTTTCGGCGTTCTCGCCCTTCAGGCGGCCTACAACGCGGGCGAGCCGTGGCTCAAGGAGCTGAATGAATATGTCTACGCGAATTATCGCGCGATGGTCTCGTTCTTCGAGGAGCGTCTGCCGGAGTTCCCGGTCACCAAGCTTGAAGGCACCTATCTGGCCTGGGTGGATGTAAGGGCTTTGAATATGTGCGCCAACGACATCGAGAACAGTCTGTTGCAGACCGAGAAGGTCTGGATCAACTCCGGCGTGATGTACGGTCGCGACGGCTTCATGCGAATAAATCTGGCCTGCCCGCGTGCCCGTCTCCAGCAAGGCCTTGACCGCATCGCAACCGGCTTTCACCGCCTGATGAAATAAATGGTCGCTGAGCTTGTCGAAGCGATAAATATCAATTTGCCGTCGAAAAATAACCGCTGAAATCAGCCACCGAAAAAAGGCAAAAGTCAAATTTTGCACGTTACCAAAATTTGACTTTTGATTTTTCGGCGGCTTGCGTGTTTATGTTAGTTTATGCATAATTATATCATATTGCTATGCGATGACATACTTTATTTTGCTTTGTATTGCTTTATTTAGCCATCCAGGTTCAGTGAAGTGCCATCACGAACCTTAGCCACCCGCGGCTATAAGCGGTAGGGACCCAGCCGTAGGCTGGGAGGGACGGAGCGCGAAGCGCGGAGGGTTTGTGGTGACACTTCACTGAACCCTGTTCATCACGAAATGTCGTTTAGAATATTATCTGAAAATCAAGGACTTTGTCTTGACCGAAAGTACCGGTGATGTTGGTGATGGCATTGTTGCGGGTCGTGAGCGGGGTCCGGGAGGACAACTCTACGGCGATGAGGTCGCCGGTGCGGATGTAGAGTAGCTTTGTGGCTTCCACAAGAGCGTCCTCGATCATATTCAAGGATGGGCGGTCGAAAGTGAAAAGCTCAACTTCATTTCTGAATAGGCTGAATCGGCCATCTTCTTCCAGCCTTTGCGGCTGGAACATCGGCGTGGGCAGAAAGGATGTGTGATCCAGACAGATGGCCTGGGCGTAACCTTCAGGGGTGCCGTCAAGCATATTCTCCGGGTAGAGGAGGACTCCGAAACCAACTGAGTCGTAGTATCTTGACGCGAATTTCCTGCCGACGCTCCGACCCGGCTTCAGGATGCGGGCGAAAAATACCGGCGAATATGTCAGCTCGTCCACGAACTCAGGAGGGTAGAAATCCTCATTGTCCTTCTCCCATGTCGTGTCCGGCCGCACGACGATCCTGCCGGTTGATGTCTTTACGATTATATTCATGAATCAATCTTGCGCGCTTGGTTGTCGGCGAGAAGGGGCGGGTCATTGTCGGTGCTTGCGACAAGCGCCTGGACACCCTAGAAAAGCCTGCCGCCTCCGAATTTGTCCTTAAGGCCGGCGATTGCGCTGTCAAACGCCTCACCCTCAAGAGGTTTGCTCATCTCGGCTTCACGAGCCTTGGCCGCCTCTCTCTTCTCCTTTTCGAACTGCTCCTTCAGGCGGGCGAACTGCCGTTTCGTGTCCATCGTGAACTCTCCGTTGTCGATCCAGGCGAAGTAGGCCGGCTCGGTCTCGTACACCTCCCTGGCCGTCCTGCCCTTGTGCTTCCCGAAACTGATCGTAGGCTCGTCATTCTTGCCGAGGACCAGCCTTCCCGCGTAGTCCACGGTGCGGGGTCTTCCGGCCACTCCCGAGAGAAATTCCACATCGTTCTTCAGCGTCACCTCATGGTACTTCGTCGGCGACTGGTACATGTCCAGCTGGCCTTTCAGCACCTCGTAGGTCGCCATCGTGTCAGCCTCCGCCGAGTGTGCGTTCTCGAAGTCCTCGCCGCCGCAGTAGAACCGGTAGGCGGCCTTGAGGTTGCGTGGCTCCATGTAGTGGTAGATTGTCTGCACGTCGATCATCTGCTTGGAGTGAAGGTCGATGTCCGTCGCCTCCAGTGTAGCCTGGGCCTTCGCCTTGTTCTCCGGAGTGTTCTTCGGATCCTCGATCCTGCGTTTGCAGTACGCCCTCACCCTCTCGATCTCCTCGGCCAGCATCGGCAGGTCGAACTTCGTGGAGTTATAGCCGGCCAGGTCGCTGTCCTTCAGCCATTCCACAACCTCTGAAGCGATCTCGATGAACTTCTTCTCACCGGCCACATCCTCGTCCTTGATGCCGTTCACCTGGCTGGCGCCCGGATCGATGGGGTGCTGCCTGCGGAGGGTGTAGTCCCACGGACACACACGCCATGTCTTGACCTCGTGGTGGTGGTCAGGAAACACCTTGACGAAGCTGAGTTCCACGATGCAGTCATTCACGATACTTAGCCCCGTGCTCTCGATGTCGAAGAAAAGCAGAGGCCTCTCAAGAGAAAGTTCCATAGCCTGTCAATTACGTGGATTAGACCATGATAGGCATCAGGATTCCGCAGATCTTGCCGCTTTCCTCCTCGTCCTCGGAAGGAATGATAAGGGCGGCCCTGCGCGCGTCGGCGAACTTCATCACCACAGTCTCGCAGCTCATGTTCGCGAGGATCTCGGTGAGGAATGTGGACTTGAACCCGATGGAAAGCTCGTCACCGTTGTAGTCGCAGCTGATCTTCTCGTAGGCGGCGATGGCGAAACCGAGATCCTGCGCCGTGATCTCCATCTGTCCCGGCTTGAGGTCGAGCTTGATGTGGTTCGAGGCCTTGTTGGCGCAGACGGCCACACGCCTTACGGTGTTCAGGAACAGGGCTCTGTCGATCTTCAGCACGCTGGAGTTGTTCTGAGGGATCACGTCACGGTACTTAGGGTACTTGCCCACGATCAGCCTGCACACCATAGTGGTCCTGCCGAATGTGAACAGCACCGTGCTGGAGTCGAATGCGATCTCAACAGTCCCGTCATCCTTGCCGAGAATGGATTTCAGCACGGCTGCCGGCTTCTTGTGAAGGATGAAGGAACACTTCTCAGGAGTCTTGACCTCCTTCGCGGTGTAGCAGATCAGCTTGTGCGAGTCAGAGGCCACCATGGTGGTGGACTCTGGGTCGAAGTCAAAGAATATACCGTTCATCGCAGGCCTGATCTCATCGTCTGCCGTGGCGTAGATCGTGCTGTTGATGCCTTCGATGAGGCTCTCGGCCGGGAACTCGATTTTCTCGGCGTCGTCGCCCGTTCCCTTGATCTCAGGGTAGTCCTCGGCAGGGAAGAAAGGAAGCACGGAGTTACCGCTCGTCCACTTGCACTCGATGGAGCTGTCGCTGGCCGTGCTGATGGCGACCGGCTGGTCAGGGAGTTCCTTGAGCAGATCGATCATGTGCCTTGCGGGAACGGCGATCTTGCCTTCCTCCTGTGTTGTATCGACTTCAATCTCTGTTCTGAGCGTGAGTTCCGAGTCCGATGCGGTCACCTCAAGGATGTTGCCTTTGAGGTCAAAGAGGAAATTTTCCAGAATCGGCAGCGCGGACTTGGCGGGGATTGCCTTGGAGATGTCCATCAATCCTTTCAGCAGCTCAGTGCTTGATACGTTGAATTTCATATTCGTAGAGTTTTTAAATTCTTTGTTGTGGCGGACTCCGTAAGGGAGGCCTCTGTAAAAGGCAAATATACGAATATTCCCTTAATATTCCTTAATATTCCTTAATATTATGGCATCATATTTGATTTTTTGCCTTGGGTTCCGGAAACGCCGTTCCGGAAGTCCTGAAAAAGGTGGCAGGCCACCTTTAACGGGGTTAAAGGCAAGGGGTTGGATCCTTTCGGCGGTTTTTGACAATAATAAGTTTTAATAATATGTCTGAAATGAAAAAAGGTTTAATTACAGTGGTGCTGTCAGTGTTGTTCAGCGTGCTGGCGGCTTACGGTGTCGTTAAGGCGGCCACCGTGGATGAGGGAGACAAAGTGGCAAGGACAGAGAACGGGACGGTCACAAGGACTGTCAATCTGGCACAGTCGGACTATCCTGACCTGACCTATGCGGCGGAGGCCGCCGTGGACGCTGTCGTCTATGTAGAAGTGACCGTGACGCAGAAGTATCAGATGGCCGATCCGTTCTTCCGCTTCTTCTTCGGGGACGGCGAGCCTCAGACAAGGGAGCAGCAGGGAAGCGGCTCTGGTGTGATCATCCGTCCGGACGGCTACATCGTGACCAACAACCACGTTGTCGCGAACGCCACCAAGGTGCAGGTGACACTGAACAACAACAAGACCTACGAAGCTAAGGTGATCGGTACAGACCCGGCCACCGATGTCGCATTGATAAAGATTGACGCCCAGGGACTTCCGACCCTTCCATTCGGTGATTCCGACCAGCTGAGGCTCGGAGAGTGGGTGCTGGCCGTGGGCAGTCCTTTGGGCTACCAGCTCAGATCTACCATCACCGCCGGCATCGTCAGTGCCAAGGGACGCTCCATGGCGCATGATCCGAGGGAGAACAACAACGGCATCCAGATCGAGTCCTTCATCCAGACCGACGCGGCTGTGAATCCGGGCAACTCCGGTGGCGCCCTTGTCAACAAGACAGGCGAGCTGGTCGGCATCAACACCGCGATCGTCTCACAGACAGGAGCTTATTCGGGCTATTCCTTCGCGGTTCCGGTGAACATCGTGAAGAAGATCGTCGATGACCTTATTGATTTCGGCTCCGTCAAGAGGGCTGTCCTCGGAATAGCGATGTCGGATCTCAACGAGGGTCTCGCCAAGGTGCTGAAATACGACTCTGTTGACGATATGTTGAAAAAAATGAAACTTTCTTCTCCGGAAGGCGTATATATCAGAGAGGTTGCGAAAGGCAGCTCCGCCCACAAGGCCGGCCTTAAGGAAGGTGATGTGATCATCGCCATCGACGGGAAGCCAGTCAGGAACGGTTCCGCCGTGCAGGTGAAGGTCAATTCCTTCCATCCTGGCGACAAGGCCAAGGTGACGGTTGTCCGTGACGGGAATGAGAAGGATTTCGAAGTCACGCTGATGGGCAGCAGCACCGAGAACGGTACCGAGGTCGGAGACGGCGAGATCGCGTTCTACGGAACGACCCTTAAGGAGGCTTCCAAGGAGGCTCTTGAGAAGTTCGGCCTGAAGAAAGGTGTTGAGGTGACTTCCGTGGGGACCGGCAAGATGCTTGAGGCCGGCGCTTCCGAGGGAATGATCATCACCTATGTCAACGATCAGCCTGTAGGCACACCTCAGGATGTTTTGAACATCGCCAAATCCGCCAAGAGGGCGGTCTACGTCGAGGGCGTGACAGCCAACGGTAGAAAGGCCTTCTTCGGATTCAGCAAGGAATAGAAAGCTGAGATTCTGATTTTCCCTGGCGGAAAGGAATCACAGCCTTCCGTCAGGGAATATTGTGTATTACAAGTAGATATGAGGCAATTAAAGATTACGAAGTCAATCACCAACCGCGAGAGCGCCTCGCTGGACAAGTACCTTCAGGAGATCGGCCGCGAGGAGTTGGTGTCTCCGGAAGAGGAGGTAGAGCTTTCCCAGAGAATCCGCAAGGGTGACCAGAAAGCTTTGGAGAAACTCACAAGGGCCAACCTTAGATTTGTGGTTTCTGTTGCGAAGCAGTATCAGAATCAGGGACTTAGCCTTCCGGATTTGATTAATGAGGGTAACCTCGGCCTGATCAAGGCCGCCGAGAAATTCGACGAGACAAGAGGCTTCAAGTTCATTTCATACGCTGTGTGGTGGATCCGTCAGTCAATCCTTCAGGCTCTCGCCGAGCAGTCCAGGATCGTCAGGCTTCCGCTCAACCAGGTAGGATCCTTGAACAAGATCAACAAGGCCCTCTCACAGTTCGAGCAGAAGAACGAGAGAAGCCCTTCCAATGAGGAACTCTCCGAGATGATAGACATCCCGCAGGACAAGATCTCCGACACCCTCAGGGTGTCCGGAAGGCATGTGTCTGTGGATGCCCCGTTCGTAGAGGGTGAGGACAACAGCCTTCTGGATGTGATTCCTAACGATGACTCGCCGATGGCCGACAGAGGCCTTGTGAACGAGTCCCTCAGCACCGAGATCGAAAGGTCTCTCCAGATCCTGACGACCCGTGAGCGCGAGATCATCAAGTCGTTCTTCGGCATCGGCTGTCAGGAGATGACCCTTGAGGAGATCGGCGAGAGGCTTGACCTCACAAGAGAGAGAGTCCGCCAGATCAAGGAGAAGGCGATCCGCAAGCTAAAGAAACCATCCGCAAGCAAACTTCTTAAAACCTATCTCGGTTAATGACCCCGGAACTTTTTATCGCCTCTAAGGCTTCAGAAGCCATCAAGGCACTCTATAACGCCGACATCGAACCGTCGGCGCTTCAGGTCTCCGTCACAAGGAAGGAATTCACCGGAGACTTCACGCTCGTCGTCTTCCCGCTCCTGCGTCTGTCGCACTCCACTCCGGAGAACACGGGCAACGCCATCGGAGAATGGCTGAAGGCGAACGTACCGGAAATCTCTGAATATAACTGCGTCAAAGGTTTCCTCAACCTGTTGTTCTCCAACCTGTTCTGGAACGAGCTCTTCGGAGAGATCGTGGCCGACAAGGACTTCGGTGACCTGCCGAAGACCGGAAAGAATATCATGGTCGAGTTCTCGTCGCCGAACACCAACAAGCCTCTTCACCTGGGACACATCAGGAACAACCTTCTGGGTGACTCGGTGTCAAGGCTTCTGAAGGCCAGCGGCAACAACGTGATCAAGACTACTCTTGTCAACGACAGGGGAGTGCACATCTGCAAGTCCATGCTCGCATGGCTGAAGGTCGGCAACGGAGCGACTCCGGAGTCCACGGGGATCAAGGGCGACCATCTTGTCGGGGACATGTATGTGGCTTTCAACAACATCTACAAGAAAGAGGTGGATGATCTGGTGGCTGGAGGAATGGACGAGGAGACCGCCAAGAAGGAGGCTCCTTGCCTTAGGGAGGCCCACGAGATGCTCCAGAAATGGGAGGCCGGCGACAAGGAGGTCCGCGATCTGTGGGCCAGGATGAACGGCTGGGTGCTCAAGGGCTTCGACGAGTCCTACAAGGCTCTCGGAATCACATTCGACAAGGTTTACTACGAGTCCCAGACCTACCTTCTCGGCAAAGAGTTGGTACAGAAGGGTCTGAATATGGGAGTGTTCGTCAAGGATCCGGACGGTTCCGTGTGGTGCGACCTCACGGCTGACGGTCTGGACAGGAAGCTTCTCATCCGTTCCGACGGCACCTCCGTCTACATCACGCAGGATCTCGGCACAGCCGAAAGGCGTTTCGCGGAGTACCATCTCGACTCCCACGTCTATGTGGTCGGCAACGAGCAGAACTACCACTTCCAGGTGTTGAAACTGATCCTCAAGAAGTTGGGATTCGAATGGTCAGACAACATATTCCATCTTTCCTATGGTATGGTCGAGCTGCCTGAAGGCAAGATGAAGTCCCGTGAGGGGACAGTCGTGGATGCCGACGACCTCCTTCAGAAGATGTACGAGGAGGCGAGGGCGACTTCCGACGAGTCCGGAAAGCTGGCCGACATGAGCGAGGAAGACAAGGCGAAACTCTACCACATGATAGGTCTCGGTGCCCTTAAGTACTTCATCATCAAGGTGGATCCGAAGAAGACCATGCTCTTCAACCCGAAAGAGTCCATCGACTTCAATGGCAACACCGGCCCGTTCATCCAATATACCCACGCCCGCATCCGCTCCATCCTGCGCAAGGCCGCGGAGAAGGGCATTGAATATGCCGCCTCTCCTCTGCCGAAGGTTGAGCTCAGCGCCAAGGAGATCCGTTTGATAAAGCTGCTGAACACATTCCCGGCTAAGATCGCCGAAGGCGCGCAGGCATATTCACCGGCCGTCATCGCCAATTATGCCTACGACCTCGCCAAGGAGTTCAACCAGTACTACCACGACACGCCGATCCTCAAGGAGGAGAACGAGGATGTGCTCAAGATGCGTCTGGTGCTGATCGACACGCTTTCCGCTGTCCTTCGCAAGGCGATGGGCATCCTTGGAATCGAACTGCCTGAAAGAATGTAGGAATATTTCCGATGTCCGAAACGGATTATATGTTCCCGACCTCCAAAAAGGAGGTTGAAGCCTTAGGGTGGGACTACATCGACATCATCCTGTTCACGGGTGATGCCTTTGTGGATCACCCTTCTTTCGGCACGGCCTGCATAGCCCGCTGGCTTCAGCATTTCGGCTACAGGGTCGCTGTCGTTCCGCAGCCTAACTGGAGGGATGACCTCAGGGATTTTAAGAAGTTAGGCGCTCCGAGGCTCTATTTCGGAGTGAACGCCGGTGCTATGGATTCGATGGTGAACCATTACACTGCCGGCAAGCGTCTCCGTCACGATGACGCCTACACGCCGGAAGGCAAGGCCGGACAGAGGCCGGATTATGCGGTCAGTGTCTATACGAACATATTAAAAAAACTCTATCCCGATGTTCCGGTCATCATCGGGGGAGTCGAGGCTTCGCTCCGTCGGCTTACCCATTATGACTATTGGAAAGATGAACTTGTTCCGTCCATATTGCAGTGGTGCAAGGCTGACTACCTTTGCTACGGGATGGGGGAGAAGCCGATGTTGGAACTGACGAGAGCCATTGAGGCGCAGAGGAATATTCACGAAATCCATAGGATCCCGCAGATCGCTTTCCTTATGAGCGGAAAGTGGAAGGTCAAGGAGCCGTTGGTGCTTCATTCGTTCGAGGAGTGCAAGAAGGATAAGAAGGCGTTCGCCGAGAACTTTCATCTGATTGAGACTCACGCCAATATGATGCATCCGGCGACGATCATCGAGCCTGTCGGGAATGGTTATGTGCAGATCAATCCGCCATATTCACCGTCCACGACCGAGGAGATGGATTCGTTCTGGGACCTGCCTTTCACCAAGTTGCCGCATCCGCGCTACAAGGGGAAGAGGATCCCGGCCTATGACATGATCAAGGATTCCATCATCACTCACCGAGGGTGCTTCGGAGGATGTAATTTCTGCACCATCGCCGCGCATCAGGGTAAGTTCATCCAGTCCCGTTCGCAGGAGTCCATAGTCGCTGAGGTTAAGAAATTGGCCAAGATGCCAGGCTTTGCGGGGAATATCTCCGATCTCGGGGCCCCTACGGCCAATATGTATATGATGCGTGGCAAGAACCCGGACCTTTGCGACAAATGCCGCAGGAAATCCTGTCTTTTTCCGGCTCCGTGTCCGAATATGAACCGCTCTCACAAACAGGTGCTTGAGTTGTACCGGAAGGTCGATGCCGTGCCGGGAATACGCCATTCCTACATCGGCAGCGGGATCCGTTACGATTTGTTCCTCGATGAGAAAGGCTTTGTGGACGAGACTTCCAAGCCTTATCTGAAGACTTTGATTCTTGACCACACATCCGGGCGTATGAAAGTCGCTCCGGAACACACGGAGGATAAGGTTCTTCAGTACATCGCCAAGCCTTCGTTCAAACTGTTCGAGAGACTCCGCTATGAGTTTGACAAGATCTGCGCGCAGAATGGCCGCCGCACCGGCATCGTCCCGTACTTCATCTCCTCCCACCCGGGCTGCACGATGAAGGACATGGAGAATCTGTCGAGGAATCCCGCCCTGAAGGGAATATACATGGATCAGGTGCAGGATTTCACCCCTACTCCGATGACCACATCTTCTGTCATGTACTACACCGGAATCGATCCCCGAAACATGAGACCGGTGTTCGTAGAGCGCGATCCGGAGAAGAAGAAGAGGCAGAAATCATTTTTTTTCAGAAAATAGTTTGCCGATTGCTTCTCAATTCGGAAAAATGTCTTAATATTGCACCCGAAAACGAGGAACTTTTGAAAAGATCCTTTTCCGTCACCTTTCAATGGCCTGAAATTCCCGAATTTCATATTCCGGAACGATGTGCCGCGGTTGTGTTAAGAATATAGTTTATTTGGTTTTATAAATGAGTATGGCACCAGATCAGAAGAAAAGACACGTGGTAAGCTACGAGAACATGTCCGAGGCGCTTGCCGCTGCGTTCAATGAGAAATATCCAAAGGGGTTCAGTGACTATCTTCCTGACCTTGTGAAGTACCCGAAGCCTGACGGTACCACGTTCTATGCCGTGACCGTCGAGACTGATGACTCCATCAATCTCGTGAAGATCAAGGTGAAGACCGATGACGCCGAGGCTCTTGAAAGGTGGCTTGAGGGCGAGGAGGATGCCGAGAACGAGGATGTTGCCGGATCTTCCGCCGACGCCCCCGCCGACAGCACCCTTCCTGACGACAACATCTCCCAGTACGGAGGCGACGATGATTCCGCCGAGTAGTTTGGCGGACGGTGTTCCAGATAGTATAATGGCTTGACATCCTTTAGGTGTCAGGCCATTTCATTTGTATTGTCATTATCATTATCATTTTAGTTTTCACCCAGTCTTATGTCCGGCTCCGTTTTGCCCCGCGTGTCCGCTCCTTCCCGCCATCGGTTATCTTCCCGCTATCGGTCGTCTTCCTGCTTTGGTACGGGAGAAGCCTCTTTGATGTACCAATCGCCTATGATTGCCATGTTGGTACATAAAAAGGCCTTTTGCGGTACCAGACTGATCAAGACCGTGGCCGTTTACATGCTCCTTCTCCTTATCGCGCTCGGGTGCTCCTCGACGAACGCTCCGGATTTGAAGGATGGGGATCTGCTCTTTGTCGTGAATGGGAATGGCAACGGCATCACCGATGTGACCGTGGGTGTGGATGGACTTGGAATAGACCACGTCGCTGTCTATGTGGAAGGGAACGTAATCGAGGCGATCCCGGAATCCGGGGTTGTGGAAAGTCCGTTGGACAGTTTTCTGCTCAGGCTGTCAGAGAATGAGACTGTGCTTGTGGGAAGAGTCGATGGATTGGATGTCAGGGCGAGCGTGGACAATGCCAGAAGGCTCCTTGGACTTCCCTACGATGACATATTCATGCCTGGTGACAGCGCCGTATATTGCTCGGAGCTTGTGCAGATGTCGTTTGTTTTCAGCGGGCAGCGGGAAAGGGGTGCCGCTGACGGCACTGACGGCACTGACGGCACTGACGGCACTGACGGTACAGACTGCACTGACGGAGAGGATTCCGCCGCGGAGGCGGTCTTCGCCACGATTCCGATGTCGTTCCACGACAGTACCGGCAGGGTGACAGAGTTCTGGACAAAGTTCTATGCCGCGAGAGGGCTGACCGTCCCCGAAGGGGAGCCTGGCACCAATCCCGGCCAGCTCTCGCGTGATCCAAATGTCAGGATCCTTGGCCGTTTGGCTGACTGACGATTGCCCGGTTGAAGGGGTTTGCTAAAGCGCCTGAGTCCGTAGCTTGTGTCAGCGGCTTAGATCGAAGGGTCTGCCGAAGCGCCTGAGTCCGTAGCGCGCGTCAGCGGCTTAGGTCGAAGGTTTTTTCGAAGCTCAAGGCGGTGAGCTACAGCAACTTGGCGAGGCTGTCATAGTACTGCTTGCTGACCGGAATATGTCCGACTCCCTCACGGGTGAACTCCGTGTAGATCACGCCCTCCCTGTCCCTGCTCAAAACCTTGATGTGCCTCGGATTCACGTAGTAGGATCTGTGGCAGCGCACGAACCCATGCCGCTGAGCGTCACCCTCAAGACTCTTCATCGAATTCCTCAGCTGGTACGCCTTGACCCTGTCGTTCTCGATGTAGTGGATCTTGATGTAGTTCGCGTCCGCGCTGACGTAAAGCACTGCCGACGGATCAATCGTCAGTTTCAGCCTCTTGTGCTCGTCGTAGAACTTTATCAGCGACTCCTCCGGCTTCTGTCCTGCCTCGGCCAGATCGGCGTTCTTGTTGGAGACGATCCTTAGCAGGATGCACAGCAGGTAAGGGTAGATCAGCGTCAGGCTGACAGTCTTGAAGCAGTAGGGGAGAGCCGTGAAGTAAGGCATCCCGCCGCTCTTACGGTAGAAAAGTGACGTGTAGAGCGCGAAGAAGAACGATGTCACCAACGTCTCTCCAAGGCACCACACTGCATAGTGCCACCATTTGAAAGGAATATACTTGTAGAGGAATGAGAAAACCAGCCGTGTCAGCGCCAGCGTCCCTACCATGATGCAGGTGAGCATCAGAAGGTGGAATGTCCACGACTTTCCACCAACATTGTAGATCGCCGACATCGAGAACGGGTTGTAGACGAAACAGAACACGAAGTAGAACAGCGGCATCAGCACCGCGTACTTCACTTGGCTGCCATAGCCCTTGGAGACTCTTAAAGGTGTGTTCATAGCTATGATTCTAGTCACCGGTCTCCGGAATCTGTCCCATAATCTGCTGGGACGAAAATCGCGGAACCTTAAATTCGTCCCTAAAATACAGCAATTTTTCCGCCAAAACAAGCTTTTGTTACATTTTTGGCACCAGTGACCACACTTCTTTCGTCACAGACGGCGAATGAGCTATTTTTGTGTCAGCTTTAGCAAGCGTTTAAAAAATACCAGGTTGTTTTTACGTTCACTTAATGATTTGGAACTATGAGACAGGTAGTAAACACTTTTGAATATTCAGTAGCCCCTGAGCACATCGACTTCCAGGGCCACGCCACCGTGCCGTCAATCTGCGGCAGCATCATCAACGCCATCGGTCAGAACATCCGCAAGGAAGGTTGCGGCATTGACGTGATGAGGGACGCGGGCCGCTCCTGGGTTCTTCTCCGTTCCGCGTTCGAGATTGACGAGCGCCCTATGCTTTATGACAATTACAATGTAAAGGTCTGGCCGGTCAAGGGCAGCGGCCTTACCTACAACAGGTGTGTCCGGATCACCGACTCCGAGGGCGAGGAGATTGGCCGAGGAACGACCGAATGGTGCGTGATTGACATCGCCACCAGAAGACCGGTCTTTCCGGAACTCGGTTTGACCGACGTTGACCTCCCGGCTCCGTGCAAGAGTCCCAGACGGATCATTGACTTCCTGCCGGATTTCATCAGACACAAGGAGATCGGCTACAGCGAGTGCGACTTCAATGGCCATATGAACAACACGCACTACATCGAGATGTTCTACAACCTATTGCCGGACAGCGTTTTGTCGAGCGGCATATTCACGAGGATCGACATCAATTTCCGTCGAGAGGTCCACCGTGGCGACGATGTCTCCTTCGGCATCCGCAAGGCCAGCGACGGCGAGTACCTCTTCATGGCAAAAACGGGAGACGCGACCCTCTGCCACGCCTCCCTGCAAGCTGTCTGAGAACCACCCTTGGTTGCTCCCTTGGGTTTATCCCTTGGTTGATCCCTTGGTTGATCCCTGTTGGTTGGCCGCTCCTTTTAGTTGACCCTCTTAAGCGAGGCCGACCTGCCGAGTGACTTGATGTTCACGCCAAGGTCTTTCGGGGCCTTATAGTTGATTGATGAGGCTCCGGAGGCATCCTCGATCGTGATCGAACGCTCAACGTTCACGTTGCAGATGCTCGCCCCGGAAGTCTCCAGCACGGCATTCTGGGCATTGAAGTTCAGCGCGTTGACCTTGCACGCCCCGGAAGCGTCCACCTCAAACCAGCCGGTTCTTCCCGTGAGCGTCACGTCGCAGGCTCCGGAAGCGTCCACGCCGACCTTTCCGAACTCGCCGTTGACCTTGGTCTTCGTGGCTCCGCTGGCATCGATCTCAAGCTTGTCGGCATTGATCTCGAACATCCCGTTGGACGCTCCGGCGAGATCCAGATCCGCTTCCCTGAAGTTGCCTGAAATCGAGCATGAGCAACCTCCGCTGATCTCAGCCTCCAGCTCTTCCGCATTGACTTTCAGCGAACTGATGCTGCTCGCCCCGCTCATCTCCAGCGAGAAGTCCCTGTGGCCGAGTTCGAATGTGTCCTCGCACGAAAGGCTTGTCGCCCCGGACATCTCCAACTTGCGAAGCTCCGGCATGGTGACCTCAGCCGTGCAGGTCAGGTCTCCAAGTTTCCTCTGAATCCTTGACGGAATGTTCTTGCTCCAACCGATTCTCAGGACACCCTCGCTGACATGGACATCAAGATACTCGGCAAGTTCCTCAGGCAGCGTCACCTTGACCTTGTAGAAGTCGGACTTGGCAAGCTTTACCTTCACGATCCCGCTCACATCCAGTCCGGTGAAGTCCCGGCAGTTGAACTTGCAGTCAACGTAGTCCGTCTTGGCCGAAGCCTCGGTTGTGCGGGCCGGCGACTCTGAAACGGGCTGTGCGGCAATCGCGGCAACCCCGGAAACCAACATGAGCGCGGCGGCTCCAATAATCATAAACTTTTTCATAACTCTTTGATTTTATTAATTTTATCCAATCCTCTAAGAAGTTCTCCATAATATTCCTTCATGATGGCCGCCTTTGCAGCGTCATCAAGCTCGTCCGGCAGCTGGTCAATCATCGCGACGTTCTCGCCGGCAATGCTCCCGACCGTAGTCTCCCACCTCCCGTCAAGATCCCTGGAGAGTATCTCTTCGTAAAGAGCGCTAACTTTCTCTGAATATGTCAGATACACCTGCACGGGATCATCGGCCACGCCGGCGAACCAGTCAACCTCCCTTTCCGGACGGTTGATGAATATGACAGCGGCGACGGCGGCTGCGGCAGCAGTGGTGAGGACACTGAATATTCCCATCCGGGTCTTCCGCCTTTTACGCTCTTCCCGCCCGGAGGATTCCGCCCCGGAAAGCAAGGCGTCCAGCTTGGCCTCGAACCGCACCTCGTGTCCTTCCGGAAGTTCCGCGGTGCCAAACGCCGAGGCGTTTCTTTTAATATATTCATTAATGTCCGTCATTGTCTTACCCTCCTTAATTTTTCAACCAATTTAGCCTTCCCTCTTGAAAACTGCGTCCGTATCGTTCCTTCGCGTTCTCCCGTCAGCCCAGAAATCTCCTCATAGTCAAGCCCTTCCACAAGAACCAGATTGAGAATCAGTCGGTAGGACTCCGGCAAGGAGTCGATTGCCCCTCGCACCTCCTCCAAGCTGACTTCCGGCACTTCGGCGGACTCGCCGTCGTCATATTCACAGACCTCGCCCGCATATTCATCAAGAAATAGCTTCTCGCGCTTTTTCTTTCTGACCGCGTCGATGGACATCCTGATGCAGGTTCTGCCGAGCCACGCCGCCACCTTTGCCGGCTCTTTGGGAACGACATCCGACGAGATGAACCGGAGGATAGTGTCCTGCATGATCTCCTCGGCCGCCCCGCTGTCGCGGACAATCCTCAGGCTGATGTTGTACAGCCGTTTTGCGTGCGCCTTGTAGAACTGTATGGACTCTTCTCTATTCATCTTTCTATTGCTTTCTCTTGTAATCTTTCTCTTGTCTTCTTTTTCTTGTCGTTCCACAATATAAACGAATATTTCCGTTGATTGTTACACGAAACTCATAATATTTTGAAAAAGTTGAAGTCCCCATGCCGAAGCCCCCCCCTGCCGAAGCACCCCCCTGCCGAAGCCCCCCTGCCGAAGCCCCCTGCTGAAGCGCCCCTGTTGAAGCTACCCTGCCGAAGTCCCTCTGCTGAAACGACATGATAAGACAAGAAAGCCCGGTGTCTCTCGACCGCGGGCTTCCACACATTTCATTTGGCTTAAAAGATTCTTGTTTGTGACGATAATCACTATCCACCCGCAAAGTTACCGCCCCGCCCCACTCCGCACAATACCTACTTCTTGCGAATTGTAATGCCCCCATAACGAATCATAGGTATAAATCGTAGGTGTCATCCCGCCGCCCAGCCCGCCATCAGTCTATTTTCCACTAATCTCTTTTCCAGTCACCAAGGCGTGACTCCCGGAGCGAGAATCAAAGGAAAACTTGCCCGCCGAGTCTCAAACGAACCTCTACGGGCGACTTTTAGGCCGAATCTCGCCCTCAGTGTCCACGCATGAGTTACGTGTAAACTCCAATGGCAAATTGTTTTTTAGGAATGATCGGAGGAGATGACCGAAAACAGAATTGCGCATGCTCCGCCGCCCAGCCCGCCATCAGTCTATTTTCCACTAATCTCTTTTCCAGTCACCAAGGCGTGACTCCCGGAGCGAGAATCAAAGGAAAACTTGCCCGCCGAGTCTCAAACGAACCTCTACGGGCGACTTTTAGGCCGAATCTCGCCCTCAGTGTCCACGCATGAGTTACGTGTAAACTCCAATGGCAAATTGTTTTTTAGGAATGATCGGAGGAGATGACCGAAAACAGAATTACAATGAACACGTCGCCCGGAGCATCCCTGTGTGGGTCTCGGCTGCAATTCTGTTTATGGTCAGAGGCTGAAAACTAGCCCTGGCAGTGCCGCAGGATGGATTGCAGGATGGATTGCAGGATGGATTGCAGGATGGTTCGCAAGATGGTTCGGAGGAAATGGCCGTAAACAGAATTGCAATGAACACGCCGCCCAGAGCATCCCTGTGTGGGTCTTGGCTGCAATTCTGTCTTGTGGCTTATACAAGGACACAGTGCAGGATGTACCGGATTCTGTTTTTATGGCATAAGCTGGGAAACGGTGGGGAAGAACGGTGGGGGATGTGCGGGAAGAACTGGATGTACCAAAAGAATGGCTGCGGGAATCAAGATAATTTTCGTACATTTGTCCTCAAAATTTTTTGGGGACATGAACTTTAGCGGAATAATCGTCGGGGCGGCCACTTTCCTTATTATCGGGGTGTGCCATCCTATAGTGATCAAGATGGAATATTATTGGGGCAAGGGGAGCTGGTGGCTGTTTTTGCTTGCGGGGCTGGCCTTTGTCGCCGCGTCCATATTCGTGGATAACGATGTCGTCGCAACTATCCTCGGTGCCGCCGCATTTTCATGCTTCTGGGGCATCAAGGAGATGTTCGAGCAGGAGCGGCGTGTCCTGAAAGGGTGGTTCCCGGAGAATCCCGCCCGCCATGACTACTACGAAACCATCCGTAAGGCTGATTGTGGTGGTTCGACTGGCTCGCCAACCGCTCCAGCCGGTCGTTCCGCTCCAGCCGGTCGTCAAGCCCGCAGAAGCAACTTAAGCTCGCCGAAGTAGCTTAAGCCCGCTGAAGCAACTTAAGCCAGCTGAAGTAGCTTAAACCCGCTAAAGCAGCTTAGGCCCGTCGAAGCAGCCAAGCCCGCAGAAGCAACTTAAGCCAGCTGAAGTAGCTTAAACCCGCTAAAGCAGCTTAGGCCCGCAGAAGCAGCCAAACCCGCCGAAGCAACTTAAGCCCGCTGAAGCAACTTAAGCCAGCTGAAGTAGCTTAAACCCGCTGAGGCAACCGAATCCTGCTGAGGCAACTTGCAACTTGTAAATAAATATAGTTATCCAACATCATGAATATCAAACTTCTGTCAACATTGGCGATTGCCGCCGGCCTGTCGGGAATGACGGGAGCGTCGGCCCAGAAAAAAGCTATGGACCACGATGTCTACGACTCTTGGCAGAGCGTGTCCGACATCCTCAAAAGCGAGGACGGTCACGTCCTAGTGTGGAATGTGAATCCGCAGGAAGGAGACGGCACACTCTATGTCAGGAATATGACACCACAGCGGAAGGGCAGGCCTTCCTGCCGGGAGATCAGCATTCCGCGCGGCTCGCAGGCATCTCTCGACCCTAAGGGTAAGTGGCTCTATCTTAGGATAAAGCCGCAGTTCGCCAAGACCAGGCAGGAAAAGATCGCCAAGAAAAAGTCCGAGAATATGACTAAGGACACCCTCGCCGTGGTGGATCTCACGACCATGACGGTCAGGAAATACGGGCGCGTGGACTCCTACGCCACCGGCTCGCTCGCCAAGCCTTACGTCGCCTATAAATCTACTTGGAAGCATTATAAGGACTCCTCCGACAAGAAAGGTACCGACAAGTCGGGACTCATCATCCTGAATCCGGCCACTGACAGGAAGGACACACTTCGGCACATCGACTCCTATTCCTTCAACCAGGACGGAACGATCCTCGTGATGACCTCGAAGAAGGACAAAAAGGATTCCCTGTCGGCCACCGCCGTGATGATCGCCCGCGCCCCGGCGCAGATCGACACCATCGCATGTGGCGCCGAATCCTACAGCCGCCTGACATTCAGCGATGCCGAGGATCAGCTGGTTTTCCTCGGTTCCACCGACACCAGCAAGAACCGCAACAAGTGCCAGGCACTGTACCTTACCGGTATCCAGGCACTTAAGACGGGAAAGACGGTTCAACAGGCTCGGACTCACCAGCCGCTTGCGGAGGCCGCGGCGGACAGCGCGACAGTCGTCAGCAAGGATGGCAGGTGGGCATATTCAACGAAAGTGATCATCCCTCAAGGGACTCGGGTCGAGGGCACTCCGGGCTGGACGCTCAACGAGAACACCGAGCTGCAGTTCACCCCTGACGGCAAGCGCCTTTTCCTCGGGATAGGCGCCATCCGCCCTCCGAAAGACACATCGATCGTGGACTTCGAGACCGCCCAGCTGGACATCTGGAACTGGGACGCCGTCTATACCCCTCCGCAGCAGAGGCTGAACGTCAACAAGACACTCAAGAAGACATATTCAGCCACCATCGACCTCGCCGAGCCGGGAAGGATCGTGCCGTTGACCACCTCTAAGTTCGCCGGCATCCGCCTGATGAACGGTGGACTCTCCGAATGGGTGCTTGCCAGCGATAACGCTAAGTACGCCCGCACATCGGTCTGGGACTACAACAACCGCCGCGACATCTCTCTGGTCAACGTCAGGGACGGCTCGCGTAAGGTTGTGGCTGAAGGACTTGATGCCGGACGCTTCGATGTGTCCCCGAGCGGAAGGTACCTTGTCTGGTTTGACAACGACGAGATGAACTGGTTCGTCTACAACACAGAGACAGGCGTGAAGGCCAACCTTACCGTCCGGACCGGACTTCCTTTCTACGACGAGGAGGACGACCATCCGACCGCCGCACCGGCGCACGAGTCCGCCCCGAGATGGCTTGAGGACGAGTCCGCTGTCTTCATCATCGACCGCTACGACATCTGGAAGTTCTCCCCGGACGGCGAGTCTGCCGTCAACCTGACCGGGGGAGTGGGCCGCCGGACGCACAACCGCTTCAAGATCGTGGACCTGAAGCCGGACACCAGGAAGCCTAACGAGCGCCGCTGCGGCGTTGTCAGACCGCTTGACCCGAAGCAGACCGTCTACCTGAGTGTCTTCAATGAGGAAAGCCAGGAGAACGGCTTCGGACGCGTCAACCTCGCAAGACCTTCAAAGACTCTTGAATATTTCACCGACACCGTAACCTACAAGTACGTGGCGGGAGCCGCCGGCACGGACAGGATCTTCTACCAGAAAGGCAACTTCCGCGAGTGCTACGACCTCTACTTCACGGACAACTTCTTCAAGACCTCCACGAAGGTCTCCGCCATCAATCCTCAGATGGCCGGCTACCGCTGGGGGAGCGCGGAACTCTTCCGCTGGAAGGCATACGACGGCACTCCGCTGAAGGGTATCGTGTACATGCCGGACGGTGTCAAGGAGGGCGAGAAGCTTCCGGTGATGATCTATTTCTACGAAAAGAACGCCAACAACCTCTACACGTTCTGGTCGCCGGCCCCGTCCCGGTCGATCGTGAACATCCCTTTCTATACCTCCAGGGGCTACATCGTCTTCGTCCCGGACATCGTCTACAAGGTGGGCCACCCGGGCGAGAGCGCCTACAACTGCATCTGCGCCGGCGCCGAGGCTCTTTGCGAGGCCTACCCGTCCGCCGACAGAAGCAGGATGGCGATCCAGGGCCAGAGCTGGGGCGGCTACCAGACCGCTTGGCTCATAACACGTACGAATATGTTCGCTGCGGCCGGTTCCGGAGCGCCTGTGGGTAACATGACCTCTGCCTACGGCGGCATCCGCTGGGGTTCGGGCATCACACGCGCAGGTCAGTACGAGCACGGCCAGAGCCGGATCGGAAAGAGCATGTGGGAGCCGGGCGCCCTGGAACTCTACATCGAGAACTCTCCGGTCTTCCACGTGGACAAGGTGCAGACACCGGTGCTCATCATGCACAACGACGCTGACGGCGCCGTTCCGTGGTACCAGGGCATCGAGTTCTTCTCAGACCTGCGCAGACTTGACAAACCGGCATGGTTGCTCCAGTACAACAAGGAGGCGCACAACCTCGTCGAAAGGCGCAACTGCAAGGATCTCTCCGTGAGGCTGCAGCAGTTCTTCGACCACTACCTCAAGGGAGCCCCGATGCCGGTCTGGATGAAGACCGGTGTCCCGTACGAGTCCAAGGGCGAGTACAGCGGCTTCGATAATGCTGAATAAATGACAGGAATCATGACAAAACTAGCGATATTCGATCTGGACGGCACCCTTTTGGACACCGTCAAAGATTTAGGCAACGCCACCAACCACGCCCTGACCGAGTGCGGCTTTCCGACCCATCCCATCAAGGCCTACTACCAGATGGTAGGCCGCGGCATCTACAACCTCTTCCGCGCCGCCGTTCCCGCCGGACAGTCCACGGAAGAAGTTGTCCAAAGGATGGCCTCCATATTCATTCCTTACTACGATGCCCACAAATGCGACTTCACAAGACCGTATGACGGCATTCCCGGAATGCTGAAGACCATCACCGCCGCGGGGGTGCGCCTCGCCGTGGCCTCGAACAAGTACCAGGACGGCGCGGAAAAGCTGGTCCACCACTTTTTCGGTGAATATGACTTCGTGAGGATCCTGGGTCAGCGCGAAGGCCAGCCCATAAAGCCCGATCCGGCCATAGTGGATCAGGTTCTCGCCGAGGTACCGTCCGTCACCAAGTCCGAGACCGTCTATGTGGGCGACTCCAATGTGGACATGCAGACCGGCCTGAACGCCGGGGTCAGGACTGTGGGTGTGAGCTGGGGTTTCAGAACCCGTGAGGAACTCGCAGCCTACACTCCTTCGGCCATAGTTGACACCCCGGAGGAACTCTCCCGTGTGATCCTCGGAGCCTGACTGGTTCATTTTGGTCCATTTACACCGGTGAAATTGGACAGCATTTGATTGGATATATTAATAATTCATTGATTATCAGTCTATTAAGTGATAATGGGGGGGGGTAGAGGCATCGCCTGCGAGGGAATAGAATACTTATTCAGTATGTTGTTTTTTATTCGGGGAAGTGTTATATTTGACCTTCATAAGCAGGTTACGAATGACACTCTTGGATTGGAGTTCTTCGAGATCAGGTATGAAGATGCTGACAACCGTAGGGCTTACCCTTGCACATGATGTCAAGGGGACACTTTTTGTGCTATTCGTAACGTGTTTCATTCCTATTTTGAGGATTATTTAGTTCTGTCGCTTTGGTCTCTTTGGATGAATTCTGTCTCAACACCGGCTTATGGCCTGAATGGTACGCGATCCGCGTCTTCTACAATCGCGTCGGGCCTCTGAAAGAGACATTGGACAACGCCGCTATCCGCTATTTCTACCCGATGCATCTGGTTGAGAAGTGTTCGGATGGTGGCATTATCTATGTCCAGGAGCCGCTGATCAAGGCACTGGTCTTCGCCAAGACCACCGCCTCGGATCTGGAGACGATCCAGCGGAAGCTCCCCGGCAGCGCCGCGCCGTACTACGACAAGAGCACCGGAAGACCGATCGTCATCCCCGAGGAGCAGATGGATAGGTTCATCAAGCTTTGCTCCGTGAAGGATTCTGGTCTGGAGTACCTTGGCGAGGACGATCCGAGGTTCCATCAAGGTGACAAGGTCAGAGTCACCGAAGGAATATTCAAAGGCCTCGAAGGGCACATCAAGCGGATCCGGCACGACAGGAGGCTGATCGTGACCATCGAAGGCGTGGCGGCCTTCGCCACGGGGTACATCCCGCCGTCGTTTCTTGAGAAAATTTAATTTGTTTTAGGAATATGAACACACGAAAGTTATTGCCGGCAGCGGCCTTGCTGCTTCTTCTGGCTTCATGCTCGACTCCCAAGGAGATCGCGTATTTCCAGGATCTGTCGTCCGTGGAGGGTCAGCGCATTGCCGCCGCTAAGGAGATCATCGTCCGGCCGAAGGACAAGATCTCGATCATCGTGAACTGCAAGAGTCCCGAGCTGACAGCCCTTTTCAACCTGCCGTACGTGACGCAGCGTCTCGGTGAGAACACCCGCAGCACAATCACTTCCGGTTACAGCCAGGGCTACATCTCTGGTTACACGGTGGACGACAGGGGCTGCATCGACTTCCCTGTCCTCGGCGAGGTGGCCGTGGCGGGGCTGACGCGTGATGAAATCGCCTCCGTGATTAAGAAGGAGCTCAATGAGCAGGGGCAGGCGACGGACGCCGTGGTGACCGTTGACTTCATGAACCTGTACTATCAGGTGCTTGGCGAGGTTGAGAAGCCGGGGCGCTACGCCATCGACAAGGATGCCGTGACGATTCTCGACGCCATCGGAACCGCCGGTGACTTGACCATCTACGGAAAGCGCGAGAACGTGAAGGTGCTGCGCAACGAGAACGGCAAGATGCTGACCTACGAGGTGAACCTCTGCTCAGCCGCCGACCTGATAGCCTCGCCGGCCTACTACATCCGCCAGAACGACGTGATCTACGTCGATCCGAACGACGTGCGGGCAAGGCAGTCCACGGTGAACGGCAACAATGTCCGCTCCACCTCGTTCTGGATCTCGCTGACTTCGCTCGCGGCGTCCATCACCAACACGATCGTGATCATCGCCACGAGGAGCGGGTCGGGGAAGTGATCCGCCTTGGAACCTTGTGAAGAAACACTATAACATCAAAGCGATTCAAAACAATGGAGAACAACATCAACACGGATAACAATACCCGGCAGCAGGAGGAGACCGTGCAGATCGGCCAGCTTGTGCGCCGCTGCCTGTCCAGATGGTACTGGTTCGCCCTGAGCCTGGCGGTCTGCCTGGCTTTAGGTGTCCTGTACATCCTCAGGTCAACCCCTACGTACAACACCTCCGCTGACATCCAGATCAAGTCAAACACCAAGGGCGCGTCCATGCCGGGGGACGTCGGCGAGTTCGGCAACATGGGCCTCTTCGCCGTCAAGTCAAACGTCAACAACGAGCTGCACGCCTTCGGATCCCCGGACATCATGAGCGAGGTGGTGGCCAGGCTTCGCCTGTACATGAGCTACACGGTGGACGGCACCTTCCACAGGAACGTGCTCTACGGCACGTCGCTGCCGATCTCCGCCGACCTGCTCGATGTGGATGAGAACGTGGGAGCCGGATTCACCGTCAGCGAGAACGGCGGGAAAGTCACCCTGAACGACTTCATCCATAAGAACGAGAAGGTCGGCGGCAAGCCGGTCGTGGGACACTACGGCGACACGCTCCAGACTCCTGTCGGAAGGATCATCGTTCAGAAGACGAAGGACTACTCCGGGGAGGCGATGAAAAAGCCGGTCAACGTCAGAAAGTCGGGCCAGCGCGGCGTGACACAGTCTTACCTGAACAGACTCCAGGTGAACCTCGCCGACAAGAACGCCGACGTCATCTCGCTCTCTATCAAGGACGTGTCCACCCAGCGTGCCCAGGACATCCTGAACACCCTGATCGCCGTCTATAACGAGAACTGGGTGCGTGACAAGAACCAGATAGCGAACTCCACTTCTGTGTTCATCAACGACCGTCTCAGGGTGATCGAGGGCGAGCTGGCGGGCGTGGACTCCGACATCTCCGCCTACAAGTCGGAGAACATGATCCCTGACGTGGGTGCCGCAGCGACGATGTACATGCAGCAGAGCACGGTGCTGAACCAGCAGCTCCAGGACGTGAGCAACCAGCTCTACATGGCGCGCTACATCAAGGACTACATCGGCAAGGAGGACAACCGCAACCAGCCGCTTCCCGCCAACATGGGATTGAGCAGCCAGACGATCGAGAACGGCATCTCCGAGTACAACTCCAAGATCCTGCAGAGGAACAACCTTGTGGCGAACTCCGGCGAGGAGAACGTGCTCGTGAAGGATCTCGACCAGGCTCTGGCCTCGATGAGGGGGTCGATCTCCCGGTCCATAGACAACGAGATCCTTGCCCTCAACACGAAATACGAGAATCTCAAGGGCACCGCCCGCCAGAACACCGCGCGCATCGCCGCGAATCCTAATCAGGCGAAGCAGCTCCTCTCGGTCGAGCGTCAGCAGACCGTGAAGCAGGCTCTGTACCTCTTCCTCCTGCAGAAACGCGAGGAGAACGAGCTCTCGCAGGCGTTCACCGCCTACAACACAAGGATCATCAAGCATCCTATTTCAGGAATATTCCCGGTCTCCCCGCAGTCCATGAAGATCATGATGATGGCGTTTCTCCTGGGTCTGATGATTCCTGCCGGGATCATCTATCTGCTGATGGCGACCGACACGAAGGTGCGCTCCCGCCGCGACCTCAAGGGAGTCTCCGTGCCTTTCGCCGGCGAGATTCCGCTCTCTGCCGAGACTGCCACCAAGGCGTTCGGAAAGCGGAAAACCCTCAGTGTAGCCGATTCCATCGTGGTCCGTCATGGCAACCGCAATGTGGTCAACGAGGCGTTCAGGGTGCTGCGTACCAACTTTGAGTTCATGATGCGCGAACCTGGAAGCAAGGTCATCGCCGTCACGTCATTCAGCCCGGGGGCAGGCAAGTCATTCGTGTCGTCCAACCTGGCCGTCTGCTTTGCCATCAAGGGTAAGCGTGTGCTGGCCATCGACGGTGACCTGCGTCACGGCACGCTCTCCGAGTTTGTCGGCTCGCCGAAGCCTGGCCTTAGCGACTATCTCGCTGGGATCGTCGCTGATGTGCACGATGTGATTGTCCGTTCGAAGGACGCGATGACGGTACCTGACACTCTTCCGGCGGGATCCATCCCTCCGAACCCGGTTGAGCTGCTCGCCGACAGGCGCCTCGCCGATGCGATCGCCGTCCTCAGGAATGAGTACGATGTGATCATCATCGACTGCCCGCCGGTGGAGATCGTCACCGACGCGCGCGTCATCAACGACTATGTGGACAGGACGCTCTTTGTCGTCAGGGCCGGGCAGTTCGACAAGGCCATGCTCCCGGACCTGGACGCGCTCTACCGCGACGGGGAGTACAGGGGACTCTGCTGCGTCCTCAACGGGACCGCATCCTCCGACGGCTACTACGGGAACTACGGCACCTATGGCCATTACGGTTACTACGGCCACAATGGCGGCTCCTACTACAGCTCCGACAACAAAGCCAGGTAAATCCGCCTGCTGACTCCGCCGGCACGCCGGTTCCTCCGGCGCGCCGGCAAAACCATAACCCAAAAAACATATCTTATGCGAAATCTGAAAGAGTTGAGGATCGCCATGGCCGGTACTGGCTACGTCGGCCTCTCCATATCCACCCTGCTGTCCCAGCGCCACAAGGTGACTGCCGTTGATGTGATCGCCGACAAGGTCGATAGGATAAACCGTCGCGAGTCCCCGATCCAGGACGAGTACATCGAGAGGTTTCTCCGCGAGAAGCCACTCGACCTCACCGCCACGCTTGACGGTGAGGCCGCCTACAGGGACGCGGATTTCGTGGTGATCGCCGCTCCCACTAACTACGACCCGAAGAAGAACTTCTTCGACACGTCGCACGTGGAGGAGGTGATCGACCTCGTGCTGAAGGTTAATCCCGATGCAGTGATGGTCATCAAGTCCACCGTCCCTGTGGGCTACACCGCCTCTGTGCGGGAAAGGTTCTCGTACAGGGAACGCCTCGCCGACGGCACGATGAGGGTGGTGGTGCCAAACATCATATTCGCTCCTGAGTTCCTGCGTGAGTCCAAGGCGCTCTATGACAACCTCTATCCGAGCCGCATCATCGTCGGCTACGAAAGGGGAGACTCCGCTCTCGAAGAGGCTGCCGGCACTTTTGCCGCACTCATCAAGGAAGGCTCTCTGAAAGAGGATGTTCCGGTGCTGTTCATGGGTTCCACGGAGGCGGAGGCGGTGAAGCTATTCGCCAACACCTACCTTGCCCTCCGTGTCAGCTATTTCAACGAGCTGGACACCTATGCGGAGATGAAGGGACTCGACACGAGGTCCATCATCGACGGCGTGTGTCTGGATCCTCGCATCGGCTCGCACTACAACAATCCGTCCTTCGGCTACGGCGGCTATTGCCTCCCGAAGGACACCAAACAGCTGTTGGCGAACTACGCCGACGTGCCGGAGAACCTTATCCAGGCCATTGTGGAGTCCAACCGCACCAGGAAGGACTTCATCGCCGACCAGGTGCTCCAGAGGGCCGGCTATTATTCCGAGAACAGCCAGTACGACAGCGCCCGCGAGAAGAAATGCGTGATCGGGGTTTACCGTCTCACGATGAAGTCCAACAGCGACAATTTCCGCCAGAGCGCCATCCAGGGCATCATGAAGAGGATCAAGGCCAAGGGCGCCGAGGTCATTGTATACGAGCCTACGCTGGAGGACGGCACGTCCTTCTTCGGCAGCAAGGTGGTCAACGACATCGCCGAGTTCAAGTGCCGCGCCGACTCCATCATCGCCAACCGCTACGACCGCGCCCTGGACGATGTCCGGGCCAAGGTCTATACCCGCGACCTCTTTGAGAGAGACTAACCGCCTACTTCACCGTAATACCTGTTAATCAAAATTATTTTCCATAATGCTGTCGATCCGCAAGATAGTTGAGTCGTACTTCTCGAAGCGCACGTTCCCGTACTGGTGCGTGCTGCTTCTGGACAGTGCCATTCTGTTTTTGTCCGGAGTGTTCGTCTATTGGTGCTTCAACCGTGGCACCGCCCTTCAGCTGAACTTCTGGCCGTTGACCCACCTGATGCTGCTGTGCGTCGGCATCCACTTCATATTCTTTGCCATCTTCCGGACATATTCGGAAATCATCCGCTACTCATCGTTCAACGACCTCATCCGTGTGGCGCAGGCGATGGGATGCTCCGCATTGGCGGTGATAGCCGTCCATTTCTTCACGAACAGCTGCCCGTCTCGGGTGTTCGCCCACGTGCAGGTGCGGCATATCCTGATTGCGGAAGCCATCGCGACCGGTTTGATGTGGCTGCTTCGCGTTTCTATCAAATGGGTCTATGACACCTATTTCCGGACGGAGGCTGCGAAGAATGTCTTCATCTATGGCATCCGCGCCGGCGGCATCGGACTCGCGAAGGCGATCCGCAGCGAGAAACCGATGCACTACCGTCTCCGAGGCTTCATCTCCCACGATCCGGCGCTTGTAGCCAACGGCACGCGCCTGATGGGCGAGCCGGTCTACGAGGTTAACGCCAGTCTGCCGGATGTGATCCGCCGTAAGGGGATCGCCGCCGTGCTGGTCGCTCCGGGCAGGAACGACAGGTTCCGCAACGACACGGCTCTTCAGGACTACATCCTGCAAAGCGGCGCAAGAATATTCTCGGCCAACAATGTCGTTGACACCGAGCATGATGCGATCAAGGGAGCGCTGACCTTGAAGGAGGTCAGCATCGAGGATCTTTTGCCTCGTGACGAGATCTGTGTCGATCTGGAATCCGTGGCCGAATCCCTCCGTGGGAAGCGCATCCTGATCACCGGTTCCGCCGGAAGCATCGGCAGCGAGATCGTCCGCCAGGTCGCGTCGTTCGCACCTTCGAAGATGATGCTGATCGACTCCGCGGAGACTCCGCAGCACGACATCCGCCGGATGATGGCGCATGACTTCCCGTCTGTGCCATGCGCCACCGTGGTGACGTCGATCACCAAGGCTGACAGGATGGAGAACATATTCAAAACGTTCCTTCCTGAATATGTCTTCCACGCCGCGGCGTACAAGCACGTTCCGATGATGGAGGACAACCCTTGCGAGAGCATCCAGAACAACGTCCTCGGCACGAAGATCCTGGCCGACCTTTCGGTCAAATACGGCGTTCGCCGCTTCGTGATGGTGTCCACCGACAAGGCTGTGAACCCGACGAACGTGATGGGATGCAGCAAACGAATATGCGAGGTCTATGTGCAGAGCCTCAACAAGGCGGAGCGTGACGGCGTGGTGAAGGGGCAGACCCAGTTCATCACCACCCGCTTCGGCAACGTCTTAGGCTCCAACGGCTCCGTGATTCCGATTTTCGAGCGCCAGATCAAGGCCGGCGGCCCGGTGACGGTGACGGACCCCAACATCATAAGGTACTTTATGCTGATTCCCGAGGCCTGCGAGCTGGTCCTTGAGGCCGGCACGAAGGGCGAGGGCGGCGAGATCTTCGTCTTCGACATGGGCAAACCGGTGCGCATCGCCGACCTGGCGCGTCGCATGATCGAGCTGAGCGGGGCGAAGGGCGTGGAGATCAAGTACGCCGGCCTGAGGGACGGGGAGAAGCTCTACGAGGAGGTCCTGAGCGAGTCGGAGGCGACGAAGCCGTCGTTCCACGAAAAGATCCGCATCGCCTGTGTCCGTGAATATGACTGGTCCGATGTGAGCCGCGAGATAGACGCCCTGATCGCCCTGTCCCACACCTACGACGACATGGCCGTGGTAGCCTCCATGAAGCGCCTCGTGCCGGAGTACATCTCCAACCACTCCAAGTACACCGTCCTTGACCACAAGGCGTGAGTTTGGCTCTGTGTGCCATGGATATTGTTTCAATAAGCAATTTGGAATTGTATTAAAAAACATTACGACTTTGAAATGATATTTTAAACCATTAAGTATACTTTAGTGTTTTTTCTTATATTTGCAAAGTAAACTTTGCTCTTATGGATAAACAGATTATAAAAAAACTAATAATAGAGAAGCAAAAGGCCATTCCGGAATTCTTTATTATTCGAAGGGAAATCCAGTTTGATACTCATGCAAACTATGTGCTTGTCGGTTTAAGGCGTGCTGGAAAATCCTTTATGATGTATCAGGATGCCCAGAATATGATGAAGAGTCCAGGGCTGACACAAGAAAACATACTCTACATAAATTTCGAGGATGAAAGGTTGTCAGATATTTCTTCAGACAGTTTGGGAGAAATATTGGATGCCTATTTCGAGTTATATCCAGAAAAAAAGCCACTGATATACCTTGATGAAATACAGGTTGTTTACGGGTGGGAAAAATTTGCAAGAAGACTTGCAGATTCTAAGTATAGAGTTATGATTACTGGCAGCAATGCCAAGATGCTCAGCAGTGAAATAGCGACTACACTTGGTGGCAGATATATTCCAAAGGAAGTTTTTCCATTTTCTTTTAGAGAGTATCTAGAGTACAAAGGCATAGAATTGGACAGAAATTGGATATATGACCAAGGTACTTGCTCTCAGATATCAAATACTTTCGATCATTATTTCACTAATGGCGGCCTTGCAGAATCTTTCAATCTTGAAGATAAGAGGGAGTATCTGAATTCATTATGTCAGAAGATACTGCTTGGCGATATAGTGGAGCGGAATAAAGTGCGCAATGCACGTGCTTTTCGTCTTCTCACAAGAAAATTGGCAGACAGTGTGATGCAACCGTCATCCCTCAGCAGGTTAAAACATATTATTGATTCCAGCGGAGATAGCATAAGCCTGCCTATATTGAAAGATTATTTGGAGTATTTGGAAGAGTCCTACCTGTTTTTCTCTATCCCGAATATGAGTTCATCCATATCGGAGCAGTCCACAATCCGGAAAAGATACATTGTGGATAATGGATTGCTTAACTTGTTTCTTTTCAGTGGAGAAACGAAGTTGTTGGAGAATATAGTAGCATGTAAATTAATCAGAAAATACAGAAACACCCCCGAAGAAACGCAGGTTTACTATTATAATAAAAACGTAGAGATAGATTTTTGTATTCCGTCTGCCAAAATGGCTATCCAAGTATCTTACAGTTTGGGAGACGATGCGACCTATAGGCGAGAAACAGGTGCGCTGGAAAAGTTCTTGAACGTTTACCCGGATTTTACCGCAATAGTCATCACCAGAGACAATGAGCAAACTATCGACATCAATGGGCATCACATCAATGTAATGCCTATATGGAAATGGTTATGTCTGGAATAGTGCACTCAAATAGTGCAATTTTAATATAAAACCTGCACTCAAGGAGTGAAAATTCGTTATATTTGCGGGCAACGTTCTTCTATAATCAGATGCGAGTAAAGAATGATGTGAAAGGTGACATCGAGTTCGCCCAAGGCAACGTCATTCCTCTCTGGGCATTCGGGATGAACTACTAGATGGTAGGGCTGGAACTTTTTTTGTTATTTTTGTAAGTAAGTTCAGGGGATTGTAACGAGTAGTTCAGAAGTATTAATTGATTAAAATGCCCAACAATATGAGACACTTGGTCATAAAGAATTAAGGATGGTGTAGATATGTTCTTCAATTTCGAGATGTATGTATGAAGCTGAAAATCTTGAACGTAATGCCTGAGTGCTATGTTGATACAAACCTGATAGATTTTTTGTTGGACAAGCAGTACAAGACGGATATTTCTGAACTGACACAGATTTTTGGCGGTGAAGCACAAGGGATATAGGAGGATAAGACATGTTTAAAAGCATTGAAATTGAACACTTTCGTGGCATAAGTCACGCGAAAATAGACGGACTGAAAGAAGTTAATATATTCTTCGGAAAGAACAATTGCGGCAAGTCTTCACTACTTGACGCCATCTTTCTGATATCAGGCTTGTCGAATCCGAAACTGCCGATCAACATCAATCTGCTGAGGAACTACCTGCGATTCGAGCCGTCAGACCTGGCATTGGATTTCTATACACTTGACACTTCGCGGCCTATAAAAATTAAGGCATCAAACGACGAAGTGCGGGAGCTTATGATTTCTCTGTTCGAATCAGCGGCCAGCCGTATAGACTTGCTTGGAAACGAGAATAACATATCTTCAACTGATACCAAGAACCGTTATGGTCTTGTATTGAAATGCAAGATAAATGGGCATCCCGTCGAATCGTCCATCACCCTTTCTCATAAAGGCGTAGAAAACAACGATTACGAGCAAAGCGTCAAATATGATTCAGATTATAAAGAGAATCTAACTTGTCGATATCTTTCACCAAAGTATGACTTTTACACTTCAATAGAAAGTCTTACAGAGATTCTAAAGAACAAGGATGAACAGTTCATTCTCGAAGCATTACGCATTATCGAGCCGATGATAAAAGACATAGTATTGTCACAGAATGAAGTGCTCGTCGATGTCGGCCTGGACAAGCGCATACCTATCAATGTAATGGGAGACGGTGCCCGTAAGATTCTCTCTATCCTCACGACGATTTATGAATGTCGTGACGGAATCGTCTTGATAGACGAAATCAGCAATGGCTTCCACTATTCCGTAATGAAAGCTCTATGGCAAACAATTTTGTTGGCGTCCAAAAAGAATAACGTCCAGTTATTTGCGACGTCCCATGATTTGGATTCAATTAAGGGATTGCGTGATGCTGCTCTTCATGATGAAGGCGACAAAGTAACATTCTTCAAACTCCAGCGTACAGTCGATGCAGAATTGAAGTCATACTGCTACAGCACCGACAGTATCGATTACATGTTGAACCAGGAAATAGAGGTAAGGTAGGATGAACAATGCCTCAAGAAAAAAGCTCGGTTCCGGCCAATGGTTATTTGACAATCCTGATTACTGGGATTTCTCGCGACCTGAACTTGAGCCACTTGTTGAATTTTTGAAGGAGAATTTGGAATAGTGGCGGATTCGCTTAGATTGAAAAAACATACGACGACAATAAATAATTTTAACATATCATGAGCATTTTTGCGGGTAAAACCCTTATGATTACCGGAGGTACCGGTAGTTTCGGAAACGCAGTATTGAAGCGTTTTCTCAGAACAGACATTGCTGAGATCAGGATTTTCTCACGCGACGAGAAGAAACAGGACGACATGCGCCACGAGTATCAGGCGAAATACCCCGATGTTGCACACAAGATAAAATTCTATATCGGCGATGTCAGAAGTCTGGAAAGCGTGCGCTCGGCGATGCCAGGCACAGATTACATCTTCCATGCAGCCGCCCTCAAGCAGGTTCCGAGCTGCGAATTCTTCCCGATGGAAGCAGTGAGGACCAATGTGATAGGCACGGACAATGTTCTCACGGCAGCTATCGAAAACAATGTCGGAGCGGTCATCTGTCTCTCTACCGACAAGGCGGCCTATCCGATCAACGCTATGGGCATCACCAAGGCCATAGAGGAGAAAATCGCTGTCGCCAAGAGCCGTAATTCGCACAACACAAAGATCTGCTGCACGCGTTACGGCAATGTCATGTGTTCTCGTGGTTCCGTGATTCCTCTATGGATCGAGCAGATCCGCAGCGGCAACCCTATCACTCTTACGGAACCTAAGATGACACGTTTCATCATGTCCCTCGAAGAGGCTGTTGACCTGGTACTTTTCGCGTTCGAGCATGGCCACAATGGCGACATTCTCGTTCAGAAAGCTCCGGCATGCACCATCCAGACACAGGCAGAAGCTGTCTGCGACCTTTTCGGCGGCAAGAAAGAGGACATCAAGGTCATCGGCATCCGTCACGGCGAGAAGATGTACGAGACACTCCTTACCAAGGAAGAATGCGCCAAAGCAGAGGATATGGGCAACTTCTACCGTGTCCCGGCGGACAACCGCGACCTGAACTACGACCAGTACTTCACCAAAGGTGATGTAAAACGTGCCACCATAGATGAGTTCAATTCTGACAACACTTACCGTCTGAACTTGGAAGAAACAATCGCCAAGATAGGTGCCCTTGAATATATCCAGAACGAATTGAACGGAGTCGAAAATCTCGCGAAATAATGAAGATTCTCGTTACCGGCGCCAAAGGATTCGTAGGAAAGAACCTTTGCTGCCAACTGAACAACATAAAAGAAGGCAAGGCCAGCTGCTATGGAGACCTCCAGGTCGATGAAGTATTTGAATATGATATTGATTCGACTCCAGAGCAGCTGGACAGCTGGTGCGGCGAATGCGATTTCGTCTTCAACCTTGCGGGCGTGAACCGGCCGAAGGACAATGACGAGTTCATGAAGGGCAATTACGGTTTCGCATCCACGCTGCTCGATACATTGAAAAAGCACCACAACACTTGTCCTGTGATGCTCTCAAGCTCACAGCAGGCCTCATTGACAGGACGTTTCGGCAACAGCGAATACGGCAGGAGCAAGAAAGCCGGCGAGGATCTCTTCCTCGAATACGGCAAAGAGACCGGTGCCAAAGTTCTCGTTTACCGTTTCCCGAACCTTTACGGAAAATGGTGCCGTCCTAACTACAATTCGGCCATCGCCACGTTCTGCAACAATATCGCCAATGACCTCCCTATCCAGGTCAATGACAGAAGCGTACAGATGGAGGTTCTCTACATCGACGATCTGGTCGAGGAGATGATCCGCGCGCTCAAAAGTCAGGAACATCATTGCGAATTCGAGGGACTTGACGTGCTGCCATCCGCTGAAGGACGTTATTGCTTTTGTCCTGTCACTCACAAGACCACGCTTGGAGAAATCGTTGATACCATATATGAATGCGCACGTGCAGTACGTGCCGTGCCGGATTCTGTGGAAGGACCTTCGACGGCTCTCGAAATGCCGCAAGACGGTCTGCGTTATCGCCTGATGTCCACTTTCCTCAGCTACCTGCCGAAAGAAAAGGCGATTTTCGATTTGAAGATGAACGTGGATCCGCGAGGGTCGTTTACCGAGCTGGTACACACGCTGAATTGCGGTCAGGTAAGCATCAACATTTCCAAGCCGGGCATCACGAAAGGCCAGCATTGGCACAACTCTAAATGGGAGCAGTTCATCGTGGTTTCCGGCCACGGCCTGATCCAGATGCGCAAGGAGGGAAGTGACGAGGTCATTGAATATGAAGTCAGCGGTGACCGCATCCAATCCGTCATCATGCTGCCTGGCTACACGCACAACATCATCAATCTCTCCCAGACTGAAGACCTCGTGACCGTAATGTATTGCAACGAAGTCTTCAATCCTGAAAGACCAGACACATATTTCGATAAAGTGGAGAAATAAGGAAATGGAAAGGACCTCTAAATTCGATTATTCAGATATTCACTGGAAGGAGAACGGCAAACTCAAGCTCTGTATCGTAGTAGGTACGCGCCCTGAGATTATCCGCCTGGCGGCGGTCATCACCAAATGCCGCCAGTATTTCGATGTCATCCTCGCCCATACAGGCCAGAACTACGACTACAACCTGAACGGCATCTTCTTCAGGGATCTCAAACTCGCTGAACCGGAGGTCTATATGGATGCCGTCGGTGACGACCTCGGCGCGACGTGCGGCAACATTATCAACTGTTCATACAAGCTTTTCGCCAGGACCAAACCGGACGCAGTACTGGTTCTCGGCGACACGAACAGCTGTCTCTCTGTCATTGGCGCGAAACGTCTTCACATCCCGATCTTCCACATGGAGGCCGGCAACCGCTGCAAGGACGAGTGCCTCCCGGAGGAGACGAACCGCCGCATAGTTGACATCATCTCGGATGTCAATCTGGCATATTCAGAACATGCGAGAAGGTACCTCGCCGAGTGTGGCCTGCCGAAGGAGCGGACCTACGTGACCGGGTCGCCGATGGCCGAGGTGCTGCACCAGAACCTCGCCGAGATCGAGGCCTCGGATATTCATAAGCAGTTGGGGTTGGAGGAGGGAAAGTATATTCTTTTGTCTGCCCACCGCGAGGAGAACATCGACACGGAAAAGAACTTCCGGAGCCTCTTCAATGCGGTAAACGCGATGGCAGCCAAGTATGACATGCCGGTTTTATATTCATGCCACCCGAGGTCTCGCAAACGCATGGAGCAGAGCGGCTTTAAGCTCGATCCGCGTGTCATCCAGCACGAACCGCTCGGATTCCACGACTACAACTGCCTCCAGATGAACGCCTTCGCTGTGGTCAGCGACTCCGGCACACTCCCGGAAGAAAGTTCATTCTTCACCAGCGTAGGCCATCCGTTTCCTGCCATCTGCATCCGAACCTCTACCGAGCGTCCCGAGGCCCTTGACAAGGCCTGCTTCATCCTCGCCGGCATTGACGAGCGCAGCCTTCTGCAGGCCGTGGACACCGCCGTGGAGATGAACCGCGCCGGTGACTTCGGCCTCCCTGTCCCGACCTACACCGACGAGAACGTCTCCACCAAGGTAGTCAAGATCATCCAGTCCTACACCGGCATCGTCAACAGGATGGTCTGGAGGAAGTCATAGAACACATGCAAAATGTTGTGCACAATATGGGTGCATGATATAGGGAAAAATTGCACTTTTTGAGTGCAATTGCTATCTTTGCAATAGTATTGCATAGATATACAATATTAATTGAGTATGGTTGACGAGGCGTTATACGAATACATGCGTTTGCAGCTGGAACTTACGACCAGCAGTTTTCACAGGTATCTTTATGAACGTGTGAACTGGACTTCCCGTATGATCGCGATCACAGGGGCAAGAGGAGTCGGCAAATCCACGATGATCCTGCAATATCTTAAGGAACAGGCTTCGGATTGCAAGTTTCTATACATATCCGCTGACCATACATATTTCAGCACTCACTCTCTCGTCGAGGTTGCGGATGAGTTCTCGAAGGATGCTGGCCATTTGCTCGTCATAGACGAAGTTCACAAGTATTCTGACTGGTCCCGCGAACTCAAGCAGATATATGACACTCATCCTGACATGAGGGTGATTTTCTCAGGATCTTCCATACTGGACATCATGGACGGTGTCGCTGATCTCAGTCGAAGGGTACTACCTTATACGCTGTATGGTTTGTCCTTCAGAGAGTATCTGGAACTGTTTCACAACATAAACGCATCTAAGTATTCACTTGACGAGATACTCGCGGGCAAGTCACGTATTGACGGTGTGCTTCATCCTCTCCCTCTTTTCAGACGTTACCTTGCAGAGGGCTACTATCCATTTGCATTGGAGGGAGATTTCCCGATGAGGATGCAGAATGTCATAACAAAAACGATAGAATCAGACATCGCACAGTATGCCGAACTAAAGGCGCCGACAGCAAAAAAACTAAAAAAGATGCTGGCTGTTATCTCGACACTTGCTCCGTATAAACCTAATGCGGATAGCCTTGCGTCTGAAATCGGAGTCAGCCGAAACAGCGTTTCAGACTATCGCGCGTTGCTGGAGAAGGCTCAGCTGATAGGTCAACTTAGGGACGATACGGGAGGAATGAGGGGACTGGGCAAAGTGGAGAAGGTCTATATTGACAACCCAAGTCTGATGACAGTCTTGTCCGGAGGGAAAGCTGACATAGGGAACATGAGGGAAACTTTTTTATACAACCAGATGCGTGTGGAGAATGATGTGGTTTCCTCACGTCAGTCTGATTTCGTCATCGGTGACCGCACATTCGAGATCGGTGGCCGGAATAAAGGAAAAAGACAGATTGAGGACCTTCCGGATTCCTATATCGTAAAGGATGACATTGAATTCGCTCACGGCAACACGCTGCCCCTTTGGTCTTTCGGCCTAAATTACTGATAGCAGACGCGGCTATTTTGACCACATGGATCTTTAAATATATTAACACAATAGCAATGGAACTTAATGGTTAGTGGTCAAATTTTGGACCCGGAGAAAGGCCCCTTACCTTAGCCGGAAAAACGAGACCAATGTACAGCAGCGAAGACTTGTGGAGGTTATATGTGGAGTACCAGAGCGAGTGGGTGCCGCGCGGTTTGACGATGCTGGCGGTTCTGTCGCAGGACGAGCTGCTGGAGTTCGAGCGCATGCTGGAAACCGCCCCGGAGGTCTATGACTATTGCGCCAACATGACGGACGAACAGCTGAACCACCTGATAGCGTTCATCTCGCGGAACAAGGAGAGCGTGTTCCTTGAGCTGAGGCATGTGAAGGAGGACCGTGACGCGAAGGCCCGCGCCCTGGAGGAGAAGGACCGAATCATTGCCGAACAGGAAACAGAGTTGACAAGGAAGGACCGCGTCATCAGGGAGAAGAACAAGGCTCTGGAGAAGGACAGCATCGTGAACTGCGACGAGACGTGGTGCAAGGTGAGGCGGTTCAACAAGTACATGAAGAAGTACATGTGGGTTCTTGTGAACAAGGCCGAGAGGATAGTGATCTTCTTCCACGATGAGGGGTCGAGGGGCCGGAAGGTCCTCACGGACTTCATGGGCGAGGCCGAGGTGAGGGCTATAATGACCGACGGCTACACGGCGTACAACTTCCTCGACGGGAGGCTGGGAGTCGACCACCTGATCTGCATGGCGCACGCGCACGTGAAGTTCAAGAAGGCCCAATGGAACAGGCGCTGAGCTACTTCGACCACTTCAAGGACGGCCTTTTCCTTTACCGCAGGGACGGGCGATAGCCGATAGACAACAACCTTGCGGAACGTCAGGTGAGACCGTTCACGGCATTGCGTAAAGTGATCCAGCACTACGGCAGTGACGAAGGCGCAGAGACGGCCTCGGTCTATTTGAGCGTGGTGAGCACGGTAAAGCTTGCGGGGGTGTCGGTGTGGCGTTTCCTCGGAGACTTCTTCGAGGACGCGGTGACAGGCGGCAGGAAGCATCTTGGACACCTGAGGCTGTCGCCAGCGTAGAAAAAGTGAAAAAATAATCAACAAGAAATACCAAAAACGGACAAAAATTGGCCTTGCGACGGGTCGAGCGGACGCTATGTCTCTGACTTTGAGCATAGTCCAAAAATTGACCACTAACTGAAGGCTCTATGATTTCAAACAACATTTGGTCCTCTTCGCCTTTGAACACGGCCAGAATGGAGACATTCTCGTTCAAAAGGCTCCTGCTTGTACGATAGGTACTCAGGCCGAGGCAGTATGTGAACTATTCGGTGGGAAGAAAGAAGACATAAAGGTAATCGGTATTCGTCACGGAGAGAAGATGTATGAAACCCTTCTTACTAAGGAGGAATGTGCTAAAGCGGAAGATATGGGCAACTTCTATCGTGTACCGGCAGATAATCGTACTTTGAATTACGATAAGTTCTTTACCGAAGGCAATAAGAAGGCCGTAACTATCGACGAATTTAACTCCGACAACACCTATCGTCTGAACCTCGAGGAAACTAAGGCTAAAATTGCCTCTCTTGAATATATTCAGAATGAACTTAACGGAATCTCAAATCTCGTCAAGTAATGAGGATACTCGTAACCGGTGCTAAAGGGTTCGTAGGAAAGAATCTTTGTGCACAACTGAATAACATAAAAGAGGGAAAGGCTAAATGCTATGGAGACCTCGTAATAGACGAAGTCTTCGAGTACGATATCGATTCTACTCCGGAAGAACTTAACGAGTGGTGTCAGAAATGTGACTTCGTATTTAATCTCGCCGGTGTAAACCGTCCTAAGGACCCGGAGGACTTTATGAAGGGCAACTTCGGTTTTGCCAGCACCCTTCTTGACACCCTTAAGAAATACCGAAACAAGGCCCCTGTGATGCTCTCCAGCAGTGCCCAAGCCTCTCTCACAGGCCGTTTCGGCAACAGCGAGTACGGACGAAGCAAAAAGGCTGGCGAAGACCTCTTCCTTCAGTACGGAGCGGAGAATGGGGTGAAGGTCCTGGTTTACCGTTTCCCTAATCTCTACGGCAAATGGTGCCGTCCGAACTACAACAGTGCAATCGCCACCTTCTGCAACAATATCGCCAATGACCTTCCTATTACTGTCAATGACCCGAGTGTCGAACTGGAGGTTCTTTACATCGACGACCTTGTAGAGGAGATGATTTGCGCACTTAAGGGTGAGGAGCATCACTGTGAATTCGAGGGTCTGGAGGTGCTTCCGAACCCGGAAGGCAGGTACTGCTACTGCCCTGTTACCCACAAGGCAACACTTGGAGAAATCGTTGATCTGCTCCATCAGTTCAAGGAGATGCCTAAGACCCTGATGATACCTGAGATTCCCGCTGACAGCTTTGCCAAGAGGCTTTACAGCACTTATTTGAGTTATCTTCCTAAGGAAGGCGCAATCTTCGACTTGAAGATGAACGTGGATGACAGAGGGTCCTTCACCGAACTGGTTCACACCCTTAACTGCGGTCAGGTCAGCATCAACATCAGCAAACCTGGAATCACCAAAGGCCAGCACTGGCACCATACCAAATGGGAGCAGTTTATCGTGGTCAAAGGCCACGGACTGATACAGCAGCGCAAGGAAGGCACTGACGAGGTGATTGAATTCGAGGTGAGCGGCGACAAGATCCAGAGCGTGATAATGCTCCCCGGCTACACCCACAACATCATCAATCTCTCAGAAACTGAAGATCTCGTGACGGTGATGTACTGCAACGAAATTTTCAACCCGAATCGTCCTGACACCTATTTCGATCCGGTAAAATAAGCGAACACAAGCACTAAAAGACAAACAGCTATGGCAAATTCATATTCAAACATACATTTCCAGGAGAACGGCAAGCTCAAACTCCTCATCATTGTCGGCACCCGTCCTGAAATCATACGTCTTGCAGCGGTCATCAATAAATGTCGCAAGTATTTCGACGTGATTCTGGCACACACGGGGCAGAACTACGATTACAACCTCAATGGCGTATTCTTCAAAGACCTCAAACTTGCAGACCCTGAGGTCTATATGAACGCCGTGGGTGCTGATCTGGGCGAGACAATGGGCAATATAATCGCTGAGAGTTACAAACTGATGGTTGCAATCAAGCCAGACGGAGTTCTTGTCCTGGGTGATACCAACAGCTGCCTCAGCGTAATCGGAGCCAAGCGTCTGCATATCCCGATTTTCCATATGGAAGCCGGCAACCGTTGCAAGGACGAATGCCTCCCGGAGGAGACCAACCGCAGGATTGTGGACATCATCTCCGACGTGAATATGGCCTACAGTGAGCACGCACGCCGCTATCTTGCCGACTGCGGACTCCCTAAGGAGCGTACATACGTCACGGGCTCTCCTATGGCTGAGGTCCTGCACGAGAATCTTGCAGAGATTGAGGCCAGCGATGTACACAAGCGCCTTGGACTTGAGAAGGGAAAATACATTCTGCTCAGTGCCCACCGTGAGGAGAACATCGACACCGAGAAGAACTTCCTGAGTCTCTTCAACGCCATCAATGCAATGGCAGAGAAATATGATATGCCAATCCTCTACAGCTGCCATCCTCGCAGCCGCAACCGACTTGCCGCTTCGGGCTTCCAGCTTGATCCAAGGGTGATCCAGCATGAGCCCCTCGGCTTCCACGACTACAACTGCCTTCAGATGAATGCTTTTGCGGTAGTGTCTGACTCCGGCACTCTCCCAGAGGAGTCGTCGTTCTTCACCAGCGTAGGCCATCCATTCCCAGCCATCTGCATTCGCACTTCAACCGAGCGTCCGGAAGCTATCGACAAAGCCGACTTCATCATTGCCGGCATCGATACCAAGTCTCTCCTCCAGGCAGTCGACACTGCTGTCGAGCTCTGCAGAGATGGCAGTCACGGAATTCCTGTGCCGGATTATGTAGATGAGAATGTCAGCACGAAGGTCGTGAAGATTATTCAGAGTTATGTGGGGATAGTGAATAAGATGGTGTGGAGGAAATCCTGATGAACGCGCATATCAATAATTAGGTCTGAGTGAACAGGTAGACACTATTGTGCCGGGGTTCAAAACCTCTCACGCTAATAAGACAAAAGAACAGTAATATGCAAAAACAAGTTTTTGTATCATACTCTCATGATAGCGAAGAACACATGGCCTGGGTCAAAAGATTTGCAGATGATCTTCAGGAGAAAGGGGGGCTTTTGGTTCTTCTTGATCAGGATCTTCCCAAAGGAGCATCGTTGCCTCGCTTTATGCAACAAGGTCTGATGATGTCTGATCGTGTGCTTGTTATAGGAACCCCAAATTATCTCAAACGTTCATTAGATACTGGTGGGGTAGCATTCGAGGAATCGATAATCAGCAACGAGTTTATGATCAATATTGATACTACAAAGTATTATCCAATTCTTCGTGAAGGAACATTTGATACAGCCTTTCCACCTATTCTTGCAGGAAGAAATGGAGATGACTTTACAGATGACTCCAAATATCAAGATAAACTCCAAGTGGTTATCAATGAGATTAATGGCGAGCACAAAGAGATTAAGTTAGAGGATGTCACTATATCACATACTGAACATAACGAAGCCAAAGTTACATTAGGAGTGAACCTGTTATTTGAAACTATTTGGGGACATTTAACGGGTAAGGTTGAGGGCGTTGGTCTTACTGTTTCAATAGTTAACCTTTGTAAAGAACCTAGATTCTTTTTAGAACCAAACTTTGAGTTTTCTGACAAGGTTTTCGGTGACAAAAATGCATTCTCGCCAATAAACCACTGGCCTGATGCTGTTCGCTTTCCAGTCCGCTTAGAATACGGAGAGATGGTAAGTAGAACATACATTCTACCAATCCAATCCAAGCAACTTTTCGAGCAAGCTAATAGTAAGAATCCTGCTGTAACGTTAAGAGCATGTGCCCAAAACACTCTTGGAAATGTGTTCTATTCAGATTCTGTTTCAGTACTTACAATTATTAATTATTTAAGTAGATAAGGGCTATCGGGAAACACATAATAGCTCTTGCAAATTGATTCTAATACGTTAGATGTTTCGTATCTTTGATATGTAGGAATAGAATTCAGTTTCCAACAGGTCGTGCAAAACTGAATTTGGAGGAATCGCAAAATAAATCTGCATGTCAAAGGTCCGGAATATTGATGTTCCGTTCTAGCAATGGCAGAGAACTTCATACTTGTAAGAAAGAGCACTACGACCTTAGGCGGGTCAAGGCTCGGACGAAGTTGACGGAAATCCTGTACATCTTCTTCGGCATCCACACGGCAAACGTGGTGCAGCTGGCGGACAGGATAGAGCAGAGAGCACAGCTGGCGGCCTCCTGAAACGAAAACATGCACATAGACAAGTACTTTCCCAGAGGAACTAAGCCTCTGTCATAGAGAATAGACAAACAATCCGGCCGAAACGACCGGAATAAGATATAAAAACGTAAATTTGGTGACCCGAACGCAGAAATGGATGGGATCAGTCGGCTGCTTCGGCCAAATAGAAAACATTAAACGACAATCCCTAACTAGAAATAAATCGATTATAAACTTTAACAGTCCCTTGACGGGACACTAGTGAAAAGATATGAAAACAGTAATGCTTGTCTTCGGCACTCGTCCTGAAGCTATTAAGATGTGTCCGCTGGTGAAGGAATTCCAGAAGCGGACAGAAGAGTTCAAAACTATTGTGTGCGTAACTGGTCAGCATCGTGAAATGCTTGACCAAGTGCTCAAAATATTTGACGTAAAGCCAGATATTGACCTTAATATTATGAAGCAGGGACAAGACTTGACAGATGTGACAGTACGCATCCTTAACGGAATGCGTGACGTCTTCAAGGAGTGCAAGCCTGATGTAGTGCTCGTCCATGGTGATACCACCACTTCTACTGCTGCTGCCCTTGCGGCATTCTATGCTCAGATTCCAGTAGGGCATGTGGAAGCTGGGCTCCGTACGCACAATATCTATAGCCCATGGCCGGAGGAGATGAACCGCCAGATTACAGGTCGCATTGCCACCTATAACTTCTCTCCAACTCCACTTTCTGAGAAGAACTTGCAAGAGGAGAAAGCTCATGGAAATATCTATGTCACGGGAAATACCGTTATCGATGCCCTCCACATGGTAGTGGATAAGTTGAAGAACGACACCACCCTTGCTGAAGAGCAGAACAGAGTCCTTCTTGAAGCAGGTTATGATGTGACACGTTTAGCCAACGGCAAGAAGCTCGTCCTTATCACCGGACATAGACGTGAGAACTTCGGCGATGGCTTCATCCGAATGGTAACGGCAATGAAAGACTTGTCAGAGAAATACAAGGATGTGGATTTCGTTTATCCAATGCACCTTAACCCGAATGTTCGTAAGCCTATCCATGAGGTCTTTGGTGAGGATCTTACCCGTCCGAACTTCTTCTTTATTGAACCTCTCCAATATCTGGAGTTTGTCCATCTTATGAGTAAGGCGACCATCGTCCTCACCGACTCAGGCGGCATACAGGAAGAAGCTCCAGGTCTTGGCAAGCCAGTGCTCGTAATGCGCGACACAACTGAACGTCCAGAAGCTCTTGCAAGTGGAACCGTACATCTTGTGGGAACAGACTATGACAAGATTGTGAATGAGGTGAGCACTTTGCTCGAAGATACTGCAGCATACGAGAAGATGTCAAAGGCAGTCAATCCTTATGGTGACGGAAAGGCTTGTAACCGAATAGTACGCATTCTTAAAGGTGAACAAGTTGAAAGATACGGTTGCTAAACAAAATCCATTGAATTGTTCTATAAGTAGATAATAATTAATAATTAAAAAATATGATTAATGTAATTGGTTTGGGTTATATCGGACTTCCGACAGCCCTTATGATGGCTTCACACGGAGTAGAAGTCATCGGTACAGACTACAACAAGAAACTGGTTGACACTTTGAATGCAGGCCACACAACATTCAAAGAGGATGGCCTTGATGAATTATTCCAGGCGGCAGTGAAGGCTGGTATCAAATTCACAACCGAGTACCAGAAGACAGATATGTACATCGTATCTGTACCTACTCCATATGACAAGTTCTCCAAGAAGGTGGATGCTTGTTATGTAGTAGCAGCCATCAAGGAAGTGATGAAGGTTTGTCCTAAAGGTGCCACCGTTGTAGTGGAATCAACCGTAAGCCCCGGTACTATTGATAAGTTCGTACGGCCTGTCATTGAGGATAATGGATTCAAGATTGGCGAGGATATCAATCTGGTTCATGCTCCAGAACGTATCATTCCTGGTAACATGGTTTATGAGCTGCTTCATAACAATCGTACCATCGGTGCGGACTCTCGTGAGATTGGTGAGAAGGTGAAAGAATACTACGCCTCTTTCTGTCAAGGTGAGATAGTGGTAACGGATATTCGTACAGCAGAAATGACAAAGGTCGTAGAAAACACCTTCCGTGCTGTCAATATTGCCTTCGCCAACGAACTTGCCCGTATCTGTCGTCACGACAATATGGACGTGTATGAGATTATCCGCATTTGCAACATGCATCCGCGTGTCAACATCCTTCAACCAGGTCCTGGTGTAGGCGGTCATTGCATTTCTGTCGATCCTTGGTTCCTCGTTGGTGACTACCCACAGCTCGCCAAGGTGATTGACGAATCTATGAAGACCAACGATTCTCAACCTACCTTTGTTCTCAATCGCATCTATGAAATCATGAAGGAAAACGGCATTACCGACAACCGCAAAGTCGGCCTCTACGGACTTACCTACAAGGAGAACGTAGATGACTATCGTGAGTCGCCAGCCCTTCAGATGCTCGAAGCACAGGAACGTCATCTCGCACGTCCGCTCCGTTGCTATGACCCATTCCTTGAGAATCACAAGATTGCAGAGAATCAGTACAACAGTTTCGATGAATTCTTGAATGATATGGATATGGTGGTTGTTCTTGTCAAGCACCAGCATATTTTGGACAACGAGGAACGACTCAAAGGAAAGGTAGTTCTAGATTGCTGTAACGTACTACATAATTTGGATAAGGTGTACCATATATAATATACTGAATACTAAGCTACTAAATAGGTGGGGATGGTGGTAATCCCCGCCTATTCGATACTTATTTCGCCGTGCGTATTTGTTGGGGTCTTGCTGTTGAATGATTATATCAGGGAAGAAAGTTGATGGAACAAGGCTTTGTCTTTCTGTGGTGATATTTCCTTCTCCATCTATCTTGTACATATTCTGATTATCAAAATTATCATGAATAACATCGGAATAGGAAACCTGTATGCCGTGATAGCCCTGTCGTTGCTTCTCACTCTAATTACTTCTGCCGTTATTTATCTATTGGTCGAGAAAAGATTCATCTATTTAGCCAAACAGTTGGTTAATAGAAGAAAGATAATCAGTTAATAACTAAAGCAATATATAAAAAACATGATTAAACAATTTATTAAGAAACTGATTCCATTCTATATCGCATACTCCAGGTCAACGAAATCTACAATTCACAATCAATCATATTGGAGTTATTTAAAATTCAGAGTATCAGGTAAATGTAATGGAGGGGGGTATTTCCCCGTACATCCTACCTGTACAATAGCCAATATCCGAAAAATATATGTGGGTATTAACTCAACGGTGGCTCGCCCTGGCTGTTATTTGCAAGGAGCAGGCACTATTCGCTTTGGCGATTATGTGCGACTTGCACCAAATGTTGGTATTCTGAGTGCCAATCACGACTTATACGACCAACGTAAATTTAATGTGGCACCCATTGTCATCGGGGATTATTCATGGATTGGAATGAACAGTGTGGTTACTGCTGGTGTCACACTTGGCCCAAGAACGATTGTTGCAGCAGGAGCAGTAGTAACAAAAAGTTTTCCGGATGGATACTGTGTTTTGGCAGGTGTTCCAGCAAAAGTAGTCAAATACTTGGATAAAGAAAAATTTGTCCCATGGCATTATGAGCAAGAATTTTACGGATACATACCCAAAGACAAGTTTGAGTCAGTACGAAAGAAATATATAGACATATAATGACAAGCAATCAGACATCAAATTCCAGGCAAGCGGCTTGGGTGGCAATAGGAAGTTTATTTTCTTTTATCGTAGGCATTGTCAGTCCTATGATTTTAAGTCGATTTTTTGATAAAGCTGACTATGGCACCTACAAACAAGTAATGTATGTATATAATACATTGCTGACCATATTTACATTAGGCTTACCTAAAGCATATGCTTATTTCCTCCCAAAGTATGCGACTGAATATTCTCGTGACATCATCTCTAAGGTAACAAAGATATTCTTCGTTCTCGGAGCTGTATTCACATTATTCTTGCTTTGTTTCGCAGGCCCGATTGCCAACGTGATGAACAACCCAGATCTTAAAACTGCACTGGTAGTGTTTTCCCCAACTCCCTTTTTATTGCTACCAACTATGGGGCTGGATGCCATTTATGCCTCATTTCGCAAAACCAAGTATTTGGCATATTATACAATAGCAACCCGTGTACTTACTATTGTTTTTATCGTACTCCCTGTAGTGTTTTTTTCTGGTAACTATATTCAGGCTATCATTGGATTTGATGTCGCTTCACTCATTACATTCTTCCTCGCCTTATATCTTAAGTCATGGCCTGTAAAAAATGTCCAACAACGGAAAAGTGATTTGACTTATAAAGAGATTTTCAAGTTTTCACTTCCCTTGCTTTATGCTTCTCTTTGGGGAATGATTATTGCTTCTGCCAATCAGTTCTTTATCAGTCGCTACTTTGGAAATGAAACTTTTGCGGAATTTTCAAATGGATTTATGGAACTACCATTTGCGGGTATGATTTTGGGCTCTATATCGGCTGTACTTCTTCCTGTATTTTCAGGTATGGATAGAGGTAATGGAATGGGCATTGAAACATTGAAAATTTGGAATTCTGCGCTGTTGAAATCTGCCAAGCTCATCTTTCCAATGCTGATTTTCAGTGTGTTCTTTGCTGAAACTATTATGACTTGTATGTATGGAAACTTATATTCTGAATCGGCCATATATTTTATCATCAAGAATCTGAGTGGTTTATTTGTTATAATACCCTTTTACCCAATAATCCTTGCTATTGGTAAGACTAAAGCGTATGCCCATGTTCATATGGTCATAGCATTTGTTGTTGTCGTATCAGAATATTTAGTTTGCAAAACGTGTGATTCGGCCGTTTATGTGGCTGTCACCTCAGAAATTTGTCATATACTTAAGATATGGCTTTTGATGCGAGTGATTGCCCATTATGCACATAGAAAAGTAATAGACTTGGTTTCTCCAAAGATGATGGGTTTGCTGTTGCTTGTTTCCGTGCTTGCATCATTGCCACCATTATTGTTGTTTAAATTCATAGAAATAAACAAATGGCTTTCCTTGTTCTTTAGCTTGAGCTTTTTCTTGGTCGATTATTATGCTTTATGCTGGATTTTCAAGATTAGCTATCGAGATATAATCGGAGGCTTCATTCACAAGGAAACAAGAATAAAATCTCTTCTTCGATTTATACCGTGATTAGGTGTAAACTATAAAATTGTAAAGTTTATTTTGGTGAGAATTCAAGATATTATCAATGTCAAATAGTCATGGCTTATGGAAGTCGTAAAGCAAATATATAAACTACGTCAGAACTTTATCCTCATAGGATTGACCGGCAGGACAGGCAGCGGCTGTTCGACTGTTGCTAAGATTCTTGGAACAGAAAATGTACAGGAATTGAGGTCGAATTATCGTGACTTTAACGAGGGGAACATTGACAACAATACCAGAAAGGATAGAATCGTTCATGACTATATCAAGGAGAACTGGTATCACTTCACAACGATAAGTGCAAGCGATATTATCTTCTTTTATGCTCTTCTCGAGGATTTTGACGGCTTTGTACAAGCAATTTGCAATCCTGACAACCTACCCGCTTCTGACAGCAAGTTTTGTGTTGACGTAGACATGTTCAATCTCGTCAAGACAAAGTTGCGAGAACTTGAGGAACAATACAACGTATTGCATAAGAAAGCCACAGCTTGCAATAACTATCTTGAAGGTAAAGTCTATAATGGGGCAGAACCATGCGTGACGGATTTCCTTCTCTTGGTTACGACAGAGATTAAGCATTTCAGGTCGTTATTGCGCAAGCAACTAAATGGAACTTCCAAACAGATGCTTTCGGATGAACTGCAGACATGGGGTAATCACATTCGGCTCTATAATTCCATCTTGAAAAAGGAAGATAATGATTTCCGTTCACCCTCTTGTCTGGCACGAAAGATTAATCAGTTCATCAAACTGTTCCAGGCTAAGGACAAATATGATTCGTCACAAGATCATCAATTGCATCCTACCCATATAGTTATTGATGCCTTGCGAAACCCTTACGAGGTGCTGTATTTCAGAGAGAGGTATTCAGCCTTCTATCTTATGTCTGTGAATACAACAGAGAAGATCCGAAAACAGAAATTGGCAGACTTAAATTACCGAACTGAGGAAATTCTTGCATTAGACAAAAAAGAGAAGGGCGACAAGGAATTGCAGAAATCGTTTGAACTGATCAATATTGACAAATGCATCGAACTGTCAGATATTTTCCTCACGCATGATGGCACTCCTGTAGAAGAGAACCGAGATATTGTGAATCAGATACTGACCTATGTCACCCTGATACTCCATCCTGGTCTGATTCCTCCTACTTCATTAGAGAGAGTGATGCAGGTGGCTTACACTGCCAAGCTAAATTCCGGCTGTTTGTCGAGACAGGTAGGAGCGGCCGTAACAAATGGGAGTTATTCAATTCAATCCATCGGATGGAACACCTCCGCAGAAGGTCAAACGCCCTGTTCGCTGAGAAATCTTTTTGATCTTGAAAAAAGAGAAGATGTAAATGCCTACAGTGATTATGAAAAGGGAATAAACCCATTCTCCGATTACACCAAGGATTTGTGTGATTGCTACAGACGTACGCCAGAAATAGCCAAAAAGATGGGCGGCCTCCCTATGCCCTATTGTTTCAAGGATATCTATACAAGTGCGACCAATCAGATGAAAAACCAAGTGCATACAAGGAGCTTGCATGCTGAAGAAAATGCGTTTCTTCAGCTGGCGAAGTATGGAACACAGGGTATAAAAGACGGCATGCTTTTTACTACTGCCAGTTGCTGTGAGCTTTGTGCGAAAAAAGCGTATCAGTTGGGTATTCGAAAGATCTACTATATAGACACCTATCCGGGCATCTCCAATGAGCATATCCTTGGTAGCGGCCCAAAAGACCATAGACCCGAAATGATTCTTTTCAAGGGTGCAGTCGGAAGGGCTTATATCAACCTGTATAATCCGTTCATGTCGCTTAAAGACGAGATAGAAACGCTGTCTGGTGTGGAAGTGAAGAAGATTAGACTGAACTCTGAACTACAGGCAATAAAAAAAGAAAACTGATTATGGCGATATATATTCATACAGATGACCCTCACGGTCTTCATCAAAGATTGACTGCTTCGATATGTAATCGTGAAATCATCACGTGGAGCGTGGATAAAGACGGTGACTATACAATCGATAGAGACCAATGGAGATTCAAAGCATGGTTCAGGCCTACAGAACGACAAGGTCAGCTTGTCTTCGGTATTGTACAATCCAGGAAATACGTTATGACCAATGAGTTGTATGGCGTTTATCACGGACGACTGGTTTCAACCATATTGGCTCATTTCAGTGATATGATTTCGGAAGTACATGTAACGCCAAATCCCCAAAAGGGCGTGGATATCATTGATTTTTCTTAATTAACAATCTAATTTGAGATGCAAACAAAAAACAGGGGAAACAAACTCGCTCTTTTCTTCCTTAATCCCTTTATCTCAGCATTTGTATCGCTGAAGGATATCAGGGATGGGGTGTCGCATCGGATTCTTTACCTGTGGTTTTTAGTCTTCGGTATCGGATTCTGTGCGATGAACGATGCAGCTGATTCATTCCGTTACGTAGAGGATTTTTTGGTGGAGTCCCAGTATACCTGGGCTCAATATATGCAGACGGTCAGAGAATGGGCCACCTTTGAATCGAACATTAAGGATATATATACCTTGACGGTTAATGTATTAGTGGGCCATTTTACTAGTAATTACCATTGGACATATCTAATTTATTCAGCTGTATTTGGATATTTCTACATAAAATCCTTAAGGTTGTTCTTAAAATATCAGAAAGTACAAAGTAATGTCATATTCTACTTTCTGTTATTCTTGTTCTGTTATTCTAATCCAATATTTAACATTAATGGAGTAAGGTTTTGGACTGCTTCATGGATAGCTGTGTATGCCAGTCTTCAGATTGTTCTTGAAAATAAATATTATTATTTTCTACTTCTTGTTGTCACACCCCTTATTCATGGCTCATTTCCTATTTGGATTTCGCTTCTCATTATATCTTTAATTAGTGGAAGATTCAACAAGATTTGGAAAGTATTATTTGTTGTATCTTCTTTTGTGACGGCCGTATCTTTTTTGTCCATCTTGGATAACTATTCGGCCTATTTGCCTCAATATATGCAAAATCAGATTTGGTCATACACACAATCAGAAGATGCACTAAAAAAGATCTCAGGAGAATTGACAGAGGCATTGCCTCTATATGCTCAAATTTTCAATGCATTGCCAGGTTATTTTGTACTTTTCCTGTCGTACTTGATAGTGTTTAACTCTAAAAAGTTTACAGAGAATCCAATATCTAAGCATATATATCAAATTTTTATCGTTTTGGCAACGTTGACTAATTTTCTTTCTGCGATTCCTTCAGTAGGCCGATTTAAAGCACTTGTCATTCCCTTCATAGTCATTTTATGGACAATGAATCATGACAAACTTAGGGCTTTCGATAAGTATTTCTATTATATTCCTTTATGCTACTGTTATTCACTACTTTATTGGTATCGCCATATGAGCAGTGTAACTGAATTGTATTTGTATATTTTTCCTGCACCATTAACAGCTATCAAATATTTATTCTTATGAAGATTCTTATCATATCCAATCGTGCCTATCCGGCTCAAGGTCCACGAGCGTTTCGCACAACAGAATTGTCTGAACAACTTGCCAGGATGGGTCATGAAGTAGTGCTCTATACTGTACTCGGGAAATATGACTACTCGCAGTACGAGAAAGAAACAGGTATCCAGATGCGCGACATCAAGCCCCGATTTGCGACTTCAGCCAACGATGGAACAGGTCGTTACAACTTGTTTGACAAGTTCATGTTTCATTACTTCCATCGCCTTTTGTTGTGGCCCCAGTGCGAGTTTCATTTTTGTGTGGAGCGTATCATCAAGGAGAACCCAAATATGGATTTGCTCATCACGATTGCCTACCCACATTCCATTCATTCTGGTGCAGCTCGTGCCAAGAAGAAGCACCCCGAGATTTTTCCTAAGACTTGGATTTGCGACTGTGGTGACCCTTTCATGCTAAATCCTTTCACTAATGCACCAAAGTTCATGAAACGGTATGAAGATATGTGGTGCTCAATGTGCGACTTTATTGCCGTTCCTACCAAGGAGAGTTACAAGGGTTATTATCAGCAGTATTGGGATAAAATTAAAGTGATACCTCAAGGTTTTGATTTTTCCAAGACTCCCATAGCAGAATATAAAATAAATGAGGTTCCTACATTTCTCTTTATGGGCTCCATCTATCCAGGCGTTCGAGACCCTCACCCATTCATGGATTATCTCTTGAAATTTGGTAAGCCATACAAATTCATTATGATGATGCGCTCGCCGTTGGAGGAAAAGTATGTGAAGGAGTCGAACGGACAGATTGAGTACATCACAGGAAAGGGCCGTAAAGATGTAGTATGGGAATGCAGTAAAGCGGATTTTCTTATCAATATCACCAATCCATCTAATGTGCAGACCCCCAGCAAACTGATTGACTATGGCATTGCTGGTCGTCCTGTGCTGGATGTAGAAAACAATTTCAGCGATCCTGCAACTTTCTTGAAATTTTATGAAGGTGATTATGCAGGTCAGCACAAGATAGATTTTTTGGATAATTATCGCATAGAGCTTGTGGCACAACAGTTTTTGGATTTAGTATAAAAATCAAACGAAAGTGAAAATTCATAATAAAGAAATTAAATTGAAGCAACTTATTTGCTTGGTGTTGTATTATGGCTTTGCTCAATATCTGCCTAAATCAAACACTTATGGTAATCTGGGGGGAGTAATTCGATATGCGCTATGTAAGCATATATTTAAGAAATGTGGCAGGCATGTGAATATTGAGAGAAAAGCTTGGTTTGCATCTGGGTTAGATATTGAGATTGGTGACTTTTCTGGCATAGGTATCAATGCGCATATCCCCAATGGTACAATCATTGGCAATTATGTTATGATGGGACCGAATTGCTTTATTCTTGATGTGAACCATGACATATCTGACACTACACTACCTATGTGCCAACAGGGCATGACTGAAAAGAAAATTACAAGAATAGGAAACGATGTGTGGATCGGTAGGGATGTCCATATGACTCCGGGTAGAACTATTTCAGATGGTTCTGTCATCGCGATGAGGTCAGTCCTCACAAAAGACTTCCCTCCTTATTCAATAGTAGGAGGCAATCCGGCGAAATTAATAAAATGCAGAAAATGAGAAAGAAAATACTTGTACTGACTACTGGCGACATTTATGAACGCAGAGGGTTCTTTAATGCTGTTATAAGTAGAACAAAACACTTGAGAGAAATCTGTGATTTTGATATAGAGGTCCTTCTTTTATCCACTTATGAACCGTGGTTGGTCAGAAAATTACGCAAAACTATCAAGCGATCAAAACCTGAAGAAATCGAAGTTGAGGGAATTCGAATGAAAATTGATTGGTGCAGATTCTCTTTGTTTGATTATGTGATGAATGTAAAGTTACATAAAGGCGTTTTCTTTAAGAAACTTCACAATTGCTCGGTCGTTAGCAAGTTACATGGCTATGATTTTATCATTGCTCATTCAAAAGAATGTGGTGAATTGGCTAAAGCTGCGAAGGAAAAATATGGCATACCATATTCCGTGTCCTGGCATGGTTCTGATATTCATTCAGAACCGTTCAACAACCCTTCTGCGTTTGGCCCTACAAAAGCAATAATAGAAGATGCCGACATCAACTTTTTTGTCAGCAAAGCGCTATTGAATACATCTGAACTTATTACAACCAAAGGTAATAAGCAAGTGTTATATAATGGCTACAACACAGCATTCAGAAAATATTCAGACGAAGAGCGTTTGAGACTTCGTCAGAAGTATGGTGTTGTTGACAAGAAAGTCGTTGTTTTTGCAGGTAATTTTTTAGCTGTAAAGAATATCCTTACAATCCCTGCGATATTCGGATCTATTGCAAATAAAATTCAGGATGTTGAATGCTGGATGATTGGTGGCGGCAAGTATTTCAATCAAGTAAAGGAGATGGTAAAAGACCTACCTGTGCGATTATGGGGAAATCAGGAACCAGAAGTGATGCCTGATTTTCTGAATGCCGCAGATGTGCTCATCCTCCCGAGCATAAACGAAGGCCTTCCTTTGACTGTTGTAGAAGGACTGGCTTGTGGTTGCAATGTTGTTGGCTCGCTGGTTGGAGGTATTCCCGAAGTAATAGGCGAAGATAATTGTGTTGACCTAATGGACCCGCAATTTGTGGATAAGTTTGCAGACAAGGTCGTATTTTACCTTCAGGCAGAACCTCATATTGAACAGCCCTTGAAACCAGAATTTGACTGGGATTTAACAGCAAAGCGTGAATTGGGTGTTATAAAATCATTATTATAATTGTATGTCAAATTTCGTTTGACATACAACTGAACCTCCTCCTATCCCTTATCAGTGTCAAGCCACTCACTTTCCTCCACTCTTCACCAAGCAGTTTCTCAACAAGCAAGATGGCAGTTTCAATACAAGACAAAATCAACCGACAGGCAGAAGACACCAAGAACGACATGCTGTGGGGCAAACCGGCTAACGACATCCTCAATGGTAGGGATATGTCGGCTTCTGCTATGCCTATCCGTGCCATTGGTCGTTTACGAAACATAAACGATTAATCACTATGGATAAATATAAAGACATAATCTCTGGCATTTTTGCGAAATATACTAACATTGATAAAAGCAATGCACAAGGACTAATTGATGAGTTGATGCAGTACAAGGGCCACTGGGGCGACTGCAAAACATTTTCCGACTACTATCAGACATATATAAACATCTTCTATGCAATAGGCCTGGCGCATGGTATATTGGGAAGATACAAAGAATCATTAGATATATTGCTTCCAGCTATAGAAGAATATAACAAGCTATCCGAGTATGGATATGGTAAAAAAGCGGATTTTTATCAACTTATAGGACATAACTACTGCCATCTTAGCAACGAGGAAGAAGCAAGGAAAGCATATAAACAGATGGCGTACAACGAATTTAGAAATCTTAACCGAACAAGCTATCCGGTTGACCTATATAGTTTCAGAACTCCAAGTGAATATGCGATTAAGGACATAAAAAATAACACGCTTTCTTTCAGCAAACTTTCAGCGTTCAATGACCCCGTGGATAGTGCCTTTTTCAAAATCGAAGAAGAAAGAAGGAAAACTATCACCGACAAGTCTGAATTGTTGGGTTCTCGTCTAATCAGTGAAGCGTACTCTCATTTCCGTGCGAGAAGTCTTGTCTCTAATGTTGACTTTTTTAAGTTGAATGACATCATCAATCCTAAAACAGAATATCTCTGCACGACTCCAGAATATCAAAGTACTCTAATGTGGGGTTATTATACAGACTGTCATGAGGGATTCTGTATAAAATACAAATTTCAAAATCGCATTACACTACGTAATTCAGAAGACGAGGTCATCATTGCTCAAATGGATTATATACAATCCATGCCATACGATACCACACTTACTTTCCAAAAATGTTTTCTGACCAAAAGCATAGAATGGAAGCATGAACGTGAGAAGAGGCTTTTGTATTTCAACCCCAACAATACAGAAGAACACCCGACTATATCAATCCCTAAAGATGCTTTACAGGCTATATACTTGGGCGTGAAGTGTTCTGATGAGACCAAAAAGAAAATCAAGGGAGCTGTTCAGGACAAACCTCATGTGGAGTTGTATCAGATGTATATAAGTTCTGATAATGTTTACGCATTGGAGGCTAAAAAGATAGACAGGTGTTAGAGTGGCAGGTCCGTTGGTTCATAACATAGAAACATTATGCCCAGATAGTGTTTACCATGCTATACTAGGGGGTGTCGGGAAATGTTAAACTTTTCCTAACAAATTGATTGCTAATGTGCTGAATATTTTGTATTTTGATATGGAGAAAAAGAATTCCTCCAACATGCCGTGGAAAGCTGAATTTGGAAGAATCGCAAGAATTAATCTGCATGTCAAATATATATGGTGACATTCTCTCTTTCAAGGATGCGTATTGGAGCGTCATCAATCAGGGACTATTTCATGTGGGAGATGAAATGCTCACTTCCATAGCCTTGGCGCGCCTGCGGCAGAAGCAAAATCTGTGTCCAGTAGATGCCAAATGGTTCGGTGTTATTCATAGATATTGGTCTGCATTTGAATCGAGAAGCATTTGGGATCATGGTACATTTTTAATTCACCTGCCTGGCGACAAGATATTCGAAGCGCAGGTCGATTTGTCTGCAAAGACAGTGAATGAGATTTTCACGGGCTATAACTGGTTTCGAAAAAAGCAGCGGCTGAAGAATATTATCAAAGGTGTGATCGCAAGAGTCCTTTAGATGATTTAAGCGTAAACACAAGTGGTGCTATTGGTTGTTCTGGTGACTGAGGGACAAGTTATTGCCGACATTCAAACCCTTAACAAGGAAATTGTTTTATGTATGTAGCTCCAGAGCTAAAAAGAACTTTGCAGTATTATAGGAAAAGATGGATAATTCTTTTTACTATAGAGGCAAAGCGTTTGTGATAGGCAATGATCATTGTGACCAGATAAAGCCTGACTTGAATAATGCTGTTAATGATGCAAAGAGCATACATGAGGCATTGCAGGGCTTGGGATTCTCATACCTGCCCCTTATCATGAATAAAGAAATCGGAAATGAACAAATATGTTTCAATAGAAAATTTAGAAGAAAATTATTATGGGAAAGCTATGTATAATTTTTTCGCATGCTTCTGTGTATAGAGAGCCAATCTATCGTTTGATAGACCAAACATTTGATTGTGAATGGCATTTCTCCGATGAGGATGGTGGTGTGAAACGATTTGATACCAGCATCTTTAAGAATGTCACTATACATAGACATACTAAATTGAAGAGATTCCATTGGATCTCTGGTATAAACAAACTTCTTGGAAAGAAAGAAAATACTACCTTTCTGATGCTGGCAGGTACGGTTGACCTTTCGTGTTGGCTATTCTTTCTTCGTGCCAAACTATTCTATCCCAAGAAGAAAATTTATCTCTGGGGACATGGATGGTATGGTAAGGAAACAAAAATGGAGGCTTTTATCAAGCGTGTAATATTCAAGTCTGTAAATGGCGGTTTATTCTCGTATGGTAATTATGCGAAGCAACTTATGATAAAAGAGGGAATTCCTGCTGAGAAGTTGTTCGTATTGCATAACTCGTTGAACTATGATACGCAACGTAAGCTTAGAGATAGTGTGACGGCATCTGATATTTATATACGTCATTTTGGTAATAGTAATCCGAATATCATATTTATTGGCCGTTTGACTGAAGTGAAAAGGTTGGATCAGCTCGTAGATGCTCTGTGTGTTCTGAAAACCCAAGGAGTGAATATGAACCTTACGTTTATTGGAGATGGCGCAATGAGACAAGATTTAGAGAATAGGGTGAACAGTTTAGGATTACGAGATAGGGTATGGTTCTATGGTGCTTGTTATGATGAGATTGTAAATGCAGAATTTGTTTATAATGCAGACCTATGTGTAGCACCTGGAAATATCGGATTGACAGCTATGCATACTATGGTATTTGGGACACCTGTTTTGAGTCATAATGATTTTAAGTGGCAAATGCCAGAGTTTGAAGCCATTCATCCTGGTATTACGGGCGATTTCTTTGAACGGGATAACGTGGATGATATTGCCAAGACAATAAAGAATTGGTTTGATAAAAATGGTGCGAAGCGCGACGAAATCCGTCGTAACTGCATGAACGAAATCGACACACAGTGGAATCCATACTTCCAGATAGATGTATTAAAGAAAAATATTGTGTTTGCAGAACAATGAGAACGGTTAGTGTTATTATACCATTCTATAGCCACATAGAATGGTTGTACGAAGCAATTGAAAGTGTGTTGAACCAGACCTATCCCATTCATGAGATTATCTTGGTAAATGACGGCTCGAAGGAGGATATGACGGAGTTCCTTGCTAAATATGGAGATAAGATAACCTATGTTTATCAGGAAAATGCTGGTCCTGCTGCTGCCAGAAACAATGGCATTCGTCGTGCAACTGGTGATTATATAGCTTTTGAAGATTCTGATGATATTTGGCTTCCCACCATTGTGGAAAAGCAGGTACAGTTTATGGAAGAAACTGGAGCTAAATGGAGTCATACAGGTTTTTACTATTGGTGGCCAGAAACGGACAGATTAAAAATCGTGAACACTAGTCGTGACTATGGAGATATCTTTCTTCAGCGTCATATCACTACTCAAATAGCTACCCCTTCAGTAATGATAAATCGTGGGGTCTATAGCGAAGGTGATTTCTATTTCCCGGAAGGTGTCAGAAATGGTGAAGACGACCAGCTTTATACTAAACTTGCAAAGAACTATAAGATAAACCTCGTGGAGGAACCTTTACTAAAGGTACGGATGCGAGGTTCTAACAGCCAAAGTCATGCTATCGAACGCTTCAACTTACGTGTGCAGAACTATAAGAGTTGGAAAGCAGAAGGTCAGCAAATGACTTTTATGATTCACATTATTTATGGTTTGTACTCGATCTATGCTAAATTATTCGGAAAGAAAACGAGCCGTGTAAAAGAATTTATTGCAAAATGTTGTTGGACAATACCTTTTGTCCTTGAGCGTATTTATGTTCAATATCTTTTTATGCATAAAGAAAAAGAAGAGATTTACATTAAACGGACTACTGTAAATAACTGTACGGGGGGGGGGGTAATTCTTTACCTTTCAAATAATTCTTGTGATTATGTTTGTGCTGGGTCTTCTTGCTCAGAAAGGAGACTTGCAGCATGAAAAAGCTTCTTCAAATTGGTGGGTCGATAAACTATGGGGCTCCTGGAAGAATTACAGAACAGATAGGGCTACTTGCTATGTCAAAAGGTTGGGAGGTATGCGTTGCCCATAGTACTCGCAATGAGAATCCCAGTCAACTAAAGCACTATGCCATGACTACAAAATGTCAAGAGGTAGTTCATGCCCTTGGTGCGAAATTTCTGGATCTTCACGGTTTGCTCTCGACAAAGCAAACAAGAGAATTGGTGGAGCGTATCAAGGAATATCAACCTGATATCATCCATCTTCATAACCTCCATGGGTATTTCTGCAATTTCAAGGTGCTATTTGAATACTTGGATTCTGTTGATACTCCTGTAGTGTGGACACTGCATGACTGTTGGCCTTTCACGGGCAGATGTTTTCATTTTGTAGGAGTGGATTGCTATAAGTGGAAGACTGGATGTTATGATTGTAAGGCTGAACCAGGTTATACAGTGTCAAAGTATTACGACCGTTCGAAAGAGTTGTATGCTCTAAAGAAACAATTGTTCTCGTCGGTCAAAAACTTGACCTTAGTCCCTGTTTCTGATTGGCAGGCTGTATTCTTAAAGGATTCCTTTCTGAAAGACTGCAACGTACATACCATTCATAATGGTGTGGATATAGAGAAGTTCAGACCCATGGATGGCAATCGCCTTCGCATTAAGCATAAACTGGATGGAAAGTTTGTGATTCTTGGTGTAGCTTCTCCATGGAATACCAGAAAAGGCTTGGATGATTTTTATCAGTTACGTACAATGCTTTCAGATGAATTTGCCATTGTGATGGTGGGGCTTACACCAAAACAAATTGAAAAGTTGCCCAATGGTATCATTGGAATTGCAAGGACTGAGAGTCAGCAAGAATTAGCTGAATATTACTCAATGGCGGATGTTTTTGTTAATCTGACGTATTTAGATACGTTTCCGACAGTAAACTTGGAAGCTCTTGCCTGCGGCACTCCTGTAATCACTTATCGTACAGGCGGCTCGCCTGAGGCGATTTCGGATGTGGAGAACGCAAAGAAGGTGAAGGATGGAGTTGAGTGTTATCCTACTGGTATGGTTGTCGAGCAAGGTGATATTGCAGGAATTGCCGATGCCATAAGTGAACTGCATGCGCATCCACTTTCTTCGGAGGATTGCAGGAGGAGAGCTGAGACACATTTCGATAAGGACAAGTGCTTTGAGGAATACATCGAACTATACGAAAGATTGATTCAACGAAAATGAAAATACTGATTGTAACACAATACTATTACCCTGAGCAATTCCAGATTAATGAGATTGCACCCGAACTGGTGAAACGCGGGCATAAGGTGACTGTGCTCTGCGGTTTGCCGAACTATCCGAAAGGGGTGGTGTTTGATGGTTATACCTCTGCCGAGAGCATAGCACATAAAGAGAGAGAGTATTTTGAAAAGACGGGTGTGAAGGTGGTTCACGTCAGTCAGGTTCCAAGAGGCAACAACCCGTTCTCCCTGATTAGGAATTACATTTCATTTGCCAGAAACAGCAAGAAGACTGTTCGCCAATTGGACAAGGACTATGATGTTGTTCTTGGCTATCAGTTGTCGCCCATTACAAGTATGGAGGCGGCTTTGGAATATAAGCGGCTCTATGGGACTCCTGTCGTTTTCTACACGCTGGACATCTGGCCAGTGTCGGCTGAAGGGATGCTGAAGTCAAAGCGTAATCCGCTGATGATTCCTGTCAAGAGGCTGAGCAGGAGGATTTATCAGGGTGCTGACAGAATCCTTGTCACGAGCCGTCCTTTTATGGACTACCTGCATAGGGCGAACGGCATTGATAATGACAAGATGGCTTATCTGCCGCAACATGCAGGCGACGGAATGTTAGACATGGACTTAACGGCGGAAGATAACGGAATTGCAGACTTCATGTTTGCCGGCAATCTTGGCAAGGGGCAACGGCTTGATGTGATTGTGGAGGCAGCCCGTATATTGGGAAGACGCAAGGACTATAAGATTCACTTTGTGGGTGAAGGACGTATGCGCGGAGAACTGGAGAACATGGTCAAGGAATATGACTTGCAGGACAATGTCATATTCTATGGCAACCAGAAGCGTGAGGATATGCCTCGGTTCTACAAGATAGCGGATGCATTGCTCATTACGCTGAGAGGGAACAACGAGGTGGGTGACACCATGCCCGGAAAGTTACAGATGTATATGACCACAGGTAAGCCAATCTTTGGAGCCATCAATGGTGCGGCAAACGAGGTGATTAAAGAAGCGCGATGTGGCAGTTGTGTGAAGGCTGGCGACTATGAAGGACTGGCAAAGCTGATGAAGCTATACATTGAGCATCCTTCTGACTATTTGAATTGCGGACGGAATGCCCGTGAGTATTTCAAGACGCATTTCACATTGGATATTTATATGGATGGACTTGAAAAAGAACTTGAAAGTATGGCAAGAAAGAAATAAGTAGAAATATGATACAATTCAAGAAACTAATGAATGGCAGGGCTCTGTATCAGGAGCCTGACAAGATATGGGTGGCGAAGGGCAGAAAGTTTTTCGCAGTGGATTATGATGGCAATCGGGTCAGCAAGGTCTATGTTGTGCCGGGTGGTCTGAAGGAACGGCTGATGACGTGCGGACGTGTTCTGACTCAGGGCTCTAGGAATGATATCCGCATCCTGCTGCCACTGAAGAACGGTAACCTTATGGTGGTGGCCAAAAGGAAAGTGCTTGTATTCTCCCAGCAGGGAGAAGTGCTGAATGTGTGGACAGAGTTTCAAGGAAACAAGCCCGGGCATCAGGGGGCTTGCGTCACTCCTGACGGGATGGTCTTCTTCACTGAATACCTGCTCAATCCGAAACGGGATCATGCCATAAGGTTGTGGCGGTCGATGGACAATGGTATGACATGGCAGGTGGTGAAAGAGTTTGAGCCCGGGGACATACGTCATCTGCATTTCGTGAAGTGGGATGTGTATGCCGGATGCCTTTGGATGGGAACAGGCGACTATGGAGAGAATGGTGCGGAGAACCGTCTGTACCAGAGCAAGGATAATGGTGAGACATGGCGATTGGTGGGGCAGTACAGTCAGGACTGGCGTGCCATTGGAGTCTGCTTCACGAAAGATTATCTCTATTGGGGAACGGATGCCGGTTCGTGTCCTGATACCGTTCATTTTGTACGTATGGACAGGAAGACAGAGAAGCTTGAGATATTGGATGACATGGAGGGACCGTGCCATGGATGCGGTTCGTATGCCGATGGCAGGGCTTTCTTCTCAACGGGTGTAGAAGGCGGTGAGAATGAGAAGGACAACATCGCTCGCATGAAGATGCTGGGGAGCGATGGCAAATTGCAGACCGTATGGGAATGCAGGAAGGACTGTCTGCCGCTCATCATCCAATATGGCGTGATGCGATTCCCATTGGGGACGGACAATTGTACCAGGGCATGTTTTACCACAATGGGACTTGCCGGTGGACACGGTGAGGCTATAATGATTGAGAAAGCATGAAAAAAGTACTGATTTTGGATGGTGGTGCAGCCCATGCGATGGCAATAGCCGAATGCCTGAAGAAAAGCGGGTATGGGGTGGCAGTCATCTGCGACGATAAGAATGAATATGGCTATCACACCAAGTTTGCAGACGAGCGATACTTGGGAGTGGATAGCCACAAGAAGGAATATGCTGAATATATGCTTGGGTTCCTAAAGGAACATAAGTTTGACGTGCTGATTCCAACATCTGATACAGCCGCAGAGTTCATGAGCTTCCACAAGGAGGAATTGGAGCAACTGACGGGGGTACTGATGCCCGAACGTAAGGTGTTTGAGAAGGGATATGACAAGAATAACCTGATGACAGTATGTCGTGAAAACGGTTTTCCCCATCCCCAAACCATTGATTTGAATGGTCTGGAAGTAGATAAGGTTCATGAGTTTGAAAGGTTTGAAGGATTGAAGAACTTCCCTTACCCTGGACTGCTGAAACCGAACTTGACGAGCGGTGGTCGTGGAATGACTCTGGTGAACTCGCTGGAGGAGTTGCTGGAGGTCTATCCTGCCATACATGATCAGTATGGTGAGTGCCATCTTCAGCAATTCATAAAGGAGGGAGGGCGTCAGGTGAAAGTGCAGATTATGACCGACAAGAACGGTGATATGGCTTATTCTTCAGTTATCTGGAAGCAGAGGTACTATCCTGTGAATGGAGGTTCGAGCTGTTGCAACGTAACCATAGACAATCCCGAGATTGCAAGCGTATGTGGCAAGGTGCTGAAAGCTATCGGCTGGATTGGCTTTGCAGACTTCGACTTGATTGAAGATCCTCAGACCAAGCAGTTGTTGATTATGGAGATTAACCCTCGTATTCCAGCTTGTGTGCGTTCGGCTTTCAAGAGCGGAATGGACTATGCGACGATGATTGCTGACATGACTTTGGGAAAGCCTCTGCGCGAGTATAAATACGAGAGCGGCAAGCGTCTTCGTCATCTGGGCTTTGATGTGCTGTGGTTCTTAAAATCTCCCCATAGGTTCTCTTGTAAGCCATCTTGGTTCCGTTTCTTTGGGAAGGAGCTATTCTACCAAGACTGGATAAAAGGAGATTTTCCAGCCTTCTTTTGGGGTACGTGGGGCAACTTCAAGAAGCAGATGAATCCTGAGTTCAGGAAGGCAAAGGCAGGAGTTAAGATGTAAATTCCATTCATTTAAATACTTAAAATCCTTATGTTCTATCGTATAATAAAACGTCTGTTTGATGTGATTTGTGCCCTGATCGGCATTGTCGGCACCTCGCCGATATGGCTATTGTCCATTATCCTTACCGAAATCAGCGATCCCGGTCCGCTGTTTTACTTTGCCAACCGCGTGGGTAAGGATAATAAGCAGTTCAAGATGTGGAAGTTCCGATCGATGCGTGTGGCCCGCGGAGCGAATGAGGCTTCGCTGCGTCCGGACCAGGACAGAATTTTCTGGTGGGGAAAGATTATGCGGAGACTGAAGATTGATGAGCTGCCGCAGCTGGTGAACATCCTGAACGGTACGATGTCGATAGTGGGGCCTCGTCCTGCTGCCGTGGATCAGGTGGACATTACTCGTGGTGGCGAGAATGCCATTGCTGCCACAGTGCCTTGCGGACTGACTTCACAGTCGAGTCTGTGGGACTATATCTATGGCGACCAGTTCCCTGATGAGGAGGAGTATAACGAGAAGGTGCTCCCTATCCGCCTGAAACTGGATGTGTATTACGTAAAGCACGCCTCGTTCTTCGGGGACTTGAAACTGATAATCTGGACAGTGCTGGCGATACTCTACACCGCCTGCGGGAAATATCCGCAGTGGATGCATGAGAAACTGGTTGCTTATTCTGAAAACGTGAAATAAACTGATTGAATATGAAATACTTACTTGTAGTGGCTCACCCGGATGATGAAACTTTGGGTGCCGGAGCATCTATGTGGAAATGGTCCCGAGAAGGACATACCGTTGACGTGTGCATTATGTGCACCGAGGCCAAGGCCCGCGCTTTCCGACCTTCCGATGAGGAACTTGGAGACGATACCAATGAATCCAACAAGTTCCTTGGTGTCAATAAGATATATGAGGGAACTTTCCCTAATATCGAGATGAATACCGTGCCGCATCTGAAATTGGTGCAGTTCATTGAGGCCGCAATTAAGGAGAGCGATCCGGATGTGGTCATCACTCATCACCCTGCCGACACCAATAATGACCATCTTCAGACCTCAATGGCCTGTCAGGAGGCGATCCGTCTGTTTCAACGCCGTCCTGAGGTGAAGAGGGTCAAGGAGTTCTGGTATATGGAAGTTCCTTCATGCACCGAATGGAAGATTAACAATGCGATGAAGTGCTTCGAGCCGAATTGTTTCGTTGAGGTAGGCAAGGAGGGCGTTGATGCCAAGCTGAAGGCTCTTTCCATGTATCGCGGCGTCATGCGTCCATATCCGCATCCGCGCTCTTCGGAATATATAACCGGACTTGCTGCTGTTCGTGGAAGTCAGTGGGGCCTGGATTATGCCGAGGCATTTGAAGTAGTGTTGAGAGAGTATTAATTCTTGTAAAGACATCCTGAATATGAAACTCACCATTTCCCTACTTGCATATAGCGCCCAAAGGGTACCAGGTGTAGCGGAGTAAACGGTACCGGGCTAG
>OGOX01000130.1_pt1 | contig 62341 bp, 50 predicted proteins | sample 1552761 | NCBI WGS metagenome assembly OGOX01 (sample SAMEA2580212, study PRJEB22360) | human gut metagenome | biome: human gut; feature: human-associated habitat; material: faeces | place: Denmark | collected 2008/2010
GAAAATATAAAGAAAGTATTGTTGCTCGGTTCGGGTGCCTTGAAGATTGGCGAAGCGGGCGAGTTCGACTATTCTGGCTCTCAGGCTCTGAAGGCTCTGCGTGAGGAGGGTGTGAAGACTGTGCTCATCAACCCTAACATCGCTACTGTGCAGACATCAGAGGGTGTTGCCGACCAGATATATTTCCTTCCCGTTCAGCCTCACTTCGTTGAGGAGGTTATCAAGAAGGAGCGTCCCGATGGCATTCTGCTCTCGTTCGGTGGACAGACTGCGCTCAACTGCGGCGTTGAACTCTATCGTCAGGGTATCCTCGAGAAGTATAACGTGAAGGTGCTTGGTACTCCGGTTCAGGCTATTATGGACACAGAGGACCGCGAGCTCTTCGTTCAGAAGCTCGACGATATCAACGTTAAGACTATCAAGAGCGAGGCTTGTGAGAATATGGAGCAGACCCGTAAGGCTGCTGCAGAGCTTGGCTATCCGGTTATTATACGTGCCGCTTACGCTCTCGGTGGACTCGGTTCTGGTTTCGCAGATAACGAAGAAGAACTCGTTAAGCTCGCCGAGAAGGCTTTCTCTTTCTCTCCGCAGGTGTTGGTAGAGAAGAGTTTGAAGGGATGGAAGGAGATTGAGTATGAGGTAGTGCGCGACCGCTACGACAACTGTATCACAGTTTGTAACATGGAGAACTTCGACCCACTGGGAATCCATACCGGTGAGAGTATCGTCATCGCTCCATCTCAGACCCTGAGCAATGCTGAGTATCACAAGCTCCGTGCCCTCGCCATCAAGATTATCCGTCACATCGGAATCGTGGGTGAGTGTAACGTGCAGTATGCCTTCGACCCTAAGAGCGAGGACTATCGCGTTATCGAGGTGAATGCCCGCTTGAGCCGTTCATCAGCCTTGGCATCTAAGGCTACCGGTTATCCTCTTGCCTTTGTTGCAGCCAAGCTCGGTATGGGCTACGGTCTGTTCGAGTTGAAGAACTCTGTAACCAAGACCACATCAGCCTTCTTTGAGCCTGCATTGGACTACGTGGTTTGTAAGATTCCACGTTGGGACTTGTCTAAGTTCCGTGGTGTAGATAAGGAGTTGGGTTCATCTATGAAGTCAGTAGGTGAGGTAATGGCCATCGGCCGCAACTTCGAGGAGGCTATCCAGAAGGGTCTTCGTATGATTGGTCAGGGCATGCACGGCTTCGTAGAGAACAAGGAGCTTGAAATCGACGATATTGATGCAGCTTTGCGCGAGCCAACAGATAAGCGTGTATTCGTGATTTCAAAGGCAATGCACAAGGGCTATACCGTAGATCAGATTCACGACTTGACCAAGATTGACAAGTGGTTCCTGGAGAAGTTGAAGCACATCATCGACATCGACGAGGAGATGAAGAAGTGCAATATCAATACTCTTGACCAGAATCTGCTCCGTACCGCTAAGGTTTATGGTTTCACCGACTTCCAGGTAGCCCGTGCCGTGGGCTTGGAGCAGGAGTTGGGCAACATGCACAAGGCTGCCCTCCTGGTTCGCAACAAGCGCAAGAGCTATGGCATCCTGCCTGTAGTGAAGCAGATTGATACCCTGGCAGCAGAGTATCCTGCTCAGACCAACTACCTCTATGTTACTTATGCTGGCGTGAAGAGCGACATCACCTTCGAGAACGACCACCGTTCTATCGTCGTACTCGGTTCAGGTGCTTACCGCATCGGTTCTTCCGTAGAGTTCGACTGGTGTGGCGTTCAGGCATTGAACACCATCCGCAAGGAAGGCTGGCGCTCAGTGATGATCAACTACAACCCAGAGACCGTATCTACCGACTACGATATGTGCGACCGTCTCTACTTCGACGAGTTGACCTTCGAGCGTGTGATGGATATCATCGAGATGGAGCAGCCTCATGGCGTCATTGTATCTACTGGTGGTCAGATTCCAAACAACCTGGCTATGCACCTCGATGCACAGAACGTGCCAATTTTGGGTACTGCTGCCAAGGACATCGATAACGCTGAGGACCGTGCCAAGTTCTCTCAGATGTTGACCAACAACGGTATCAACCAGCCAGAGTGGAGTGCCCTGACCTCTATGGAGGACATCGACAACTTCATCGAGCGTGTAGGTTTCCCTGTATTGGTTCGTCCTAGCTACGTGCTTTCGGGTGCTGCGATGAACGTATGTTCTAATGAGGATGAGCTGAAGCGATTCCTGCAGTTGGCTGCCAATGTAAGTGAGGATCACCCAGTGGTAGTAAGTAAGTTTATCGAACATGCCAAGGAGATTGAGATGGATGCAGTGGCAAAGAATGGCGAGGTGATTGCTTATGCGATTTCCGAGCACATCGAGTTTGCCGGTGTTCACTCAGGCGATGCAACCATCCAGTTCCCTCCTCAGAAGTTGTATGTTGAGACGGTTCGCCGTGTGAAGCGAGTAGGTCGTCAGATTGCCAAGGAGTTGCACATCAACGGTCCGTTCAACATCCAGTTCATGGCTCGTGACAATGATATTCTCGTTATCGAGTGTAACCTTCGTGCCAGCCGTTCGTTCCCATTCGTGAGCAAGGTATTGAAGATCAACCTCATCGAGTTGGCTACCCGCGTGATGCTCGGTTTGCCAGTAGAGAAGCCACACAAGAACCTCTTCGATCTCGACTATGTAGGTATCAAGGCTTCACAGTTCAGCTTCAACCGTTTGCAGAAGGCCGACCCTGTATTGGGTGTGGACATGAGCAGTACCGGTGAGGTAGGTTGCTTGGGCGACGATACATCTACTGCACTTCTGAAGAGTATGCTTTCTGTGGGTCATCGTATTCCTGCCAAGAACATCCTGCTTTCTACAGGTTCTGCCAAGCAGAAGGTAGATTTGCTCGATGCTGCCCAGATGCTGGTTAAGCATGGCTACAAGCTGTATGCAACCGGTGGTAGTAGCAAGTTCCTCACCGAGAATGGCATTGAGAACACCCGTGTGCTCTGGCCATCAGAGGAGGCAGAAGGCGGTGCGCCTAAGGCTTTGGAGATGCTCCACAACCACGAGATTGATATGGTAGTGAATATTCCAAAGAACTTGACCAGCAGCGAGTTGAGCAATGGTTACAAGATTCGTCGTGCAGCCATCGACCTGAACGTGCCATTGATTACCAACAGCCGTCTGGCGAGTGCGTTCATCTATGCATTCTGCACCACCAAGCTGGAGGATATCGACATCAAGGCTTGGGGAGAGTATAAATAATGTTTAGTGATTATTTATTAGTGATTAAGAATTGACAGTTAGTAGTTAAGAATTGACAGTTAAGTCATTCTTGATGATTCCCAATAGAAAAATCCCTGCTGTAGGAAAGGCTTCCTACGGCAGGGATTTTTTATTTGAATAAAAAGAAGTGAAAACTTTGGTTGTTTCACAATTAAATCGTAAATTTGCAGCAAAAACTATAATAATGAAGAGTTATGGAAGAAAAATTATCGACTATATATTTAAGAGATGGGCGGAACGCCCTGCAATATAGGCACTGAGATGGCGGCTGCGCAGAGTGAATTGTCATCACTCGTAAGCTAGCTTGCAGGCGATGAGTATGCTATCCAAGGTTTAAAGGAGCTGATAACAAGGAAGTCATAACTGGGAGGGCAGTTTTTAACCTGCCCACGACCAAAAAGGAAACAGAATATGAAACAGATTGATACAAGATACAACGAGGCGGTACAGCAGATAAAGTCTGCCATCTTGCAAAGCCAGTTGGAAGCAGCCAAGGCTGTTAATCGCCAAATGCTTGCATTATATTATGGTATAGGCAAGTATGTGTCGGACAATACTCGCACAGGAGCTTGGGGAACTGGAGCCATCGAGACTATCAGCGAACAACTGAGAAGAGAACTGCCAGGATTGCGTGGCTTTTCACCTGCAAGCATAAAGAAAATGCGTATTTTCTATGAGCAGTGGAGTAAATTAATAAATCGTTCGCCAATGGCGAACGATTTGCAAACGTCTGAAAAACAAGATGTACTGCAGGCAAATGAACTGCTTTCTGTAAATCGTTCGCCATTGGCGAACGATTTGGATTGGCATGAATTTATGTCGTTAAGTTTTTCACACCATTATGAGATTCTTGCCAAGACAGAAACATTGGAAGAGCGTGCTTTCTATATACATCAGGCTGCGACCTTGCGTTGGGATAAATATACACTTCGCAACAATTTGAAGGCTGACCTCTTCCATCATCAGTCACAGATGCCAAACAATTTTGCCACAACTATGCCGTCCACTCGTTATGCAGCCAAGGCTATATCGATGTTCAAGGATGACTACTTGCTCGACTTTATCAATGTGGAAGAACTTGGTGAGCGAGACCCACAGGACATTGATGAGCGTGTCATAGAGAATTCGATAGTGTCGAATGTCAAGAATTTCATTTTGACGTTTGGTAAGGACTTTACCTTTATGGGCAATCAAGTGCATATCGACAAGTTCGGGCATGATCATTATGTGGATTTGCTGTTTTTCAACAGAGAGTTGCAGAGCCTGGTAGTGTTTGAGTTGAAGAAGGGAGAGTTCAAACCAGCCTATCTTGGTCAGTTGGCAGCATATATCCGTATGCTCAATGACGATGAGCGCAAGCCTCATGAAAATCCTACAGTCGGCATCGTGCTTTGCTGTGATGCTGACAAGACGTATGTGGAGTATCTTCTTCAAGACTACAATCAGCCAATGGGAGTGGCTACCTATCAGGTGATGCCTGAAAAACTCAAAAAGGTATTGCCTCCTGAGGATGAGATGAAGAAATTGCTTTTTACAAAGTGCGATAATAAAGAGGATAAGAAGGGATAAATATGAATGAATTGACAATCAGTGATTTGAAGATTTGGAAATCACGATTTCCAAATCTTGCTTGGACGCATATTTTCAAGACATTTGTCCTATTTGGTACCAAGTAATACTGAGAGGGCATGTTTTTTACCTGCCTATAAGTAAAAATGCAATCATGAGGCCATTATTAACAAAACTTCCACCATTATGATACCAAGAATTAAGAAAATGTCAGTTCTAGATGACTATATCCTTTTCGTTGAATTCGATGATGGATATAAAGTGTTGTACGATGTGAAGGATGACATCAAGACGCTTCCTTCGTTTCGTGCATTAGTGGATGTATATGGCCTTTTTAAACAAGCCCAGTTGGACACCAGCCGAACTTGTGTATATTGGAACGACAAGATAGATCTAGCCAGTGACAGTATTTATGAGTATGGAAAGGCAGCATCCTACATCCCTGCAAGGAATTTACCAGGTACTGTTTCTGGATTTTTCTCAGATAACAGGTAAGATAGAAGTTTTGGAGGAAAGATTCAATGCCTATCTCTGCATCAAGTTGGATAGTTTTGCAGAGCAGTATGCTGCATATTATGGTATGTGGATACCAACAGATTGACGGATATGCCGATGCTCCAAGGGATATGCTGCGAGAGATAAGTTTATGGAGTGGGGGTATAGCATTGTTAGTAATAAATAACTTTACAAGTTAAATTTGGTGGAAAAATCTCTTAAGAGAAACTTTCTTTTTCCTTAAGGGAAAATATATTTTCCCTTAAGGAAAAAAATAAAAACCCTTAAGGGAAAATTCTCCATCTCTTTTTTCCCCATTTTTCGGGCGTTTCCGCCTGATTCTCTCTTTCTTGAATATTATTTACATGAATATGGAGAGCATTGCTAGCATCCGTATGCAGTTTGTGCGTCATCACGCAGTGGTGGTCAAGATATCCCGCTCTCCCGATTTTCTGGAAGTAGCCTGATATCTGTATGAGGAGCAGAAGTGCTGAATTCAAGAAAAAATCCCACGATTTTCTTGCTCAATAAGAATAAAAACCTTATCTTTGCAGCAGACTTAGAAGAAAACCGAATATCTCGGAACAAACAAGTGATAAATGATAAGGAGACAATTTAATGAAACAGATTGAGGAAAGATACATCAGCCTGCTGACCGATTTCGGCTTCAAGCGAATTTTTGGAACGGCAATGAACAAGGATTTGCTCATTTGCTTCCTCAACAGCCTGTTTAATGGCAGACAGGTTGTGAAGGATGTGTCGTATCTGAATCCGGAGCATGTGGGAGATGTCTATACCGACCGAAAGGCCATCTTCGACGTGTATTGTGAAGGAGAAAACGGCGAGAAATTCATCGTAGAAATGCAGAATGCCTATCAAACATATTTCAAGGACCGCTCACTCTTCTACTCGACTTTCCCTATTCGTGAACAGGCTCCCAAGGGTAGTGACTGGGATTTCAAGCTCAATCATGTCTATACTGTTGCCCTGCTCAACTTCAACATGAACGAGGATGCCTTCGATAAGGAGAAAATCCGCCATCATGTACAGTTGTGCGATACCGCTACCCACAAGGTATTCTATGATAAGCTGGAGTTTATCTATGTAGAGATTGCTAAGTTCGACAAGACCCTGGAAGAATTGGAAACGCTATATGACAAATGGCTTTATGCGCTGAAGAACCTCTATAAGCTTACCCAGCGCCCGAAAGAGCTGTGCGATAAGATTTTCGACCGTCTCTTTGAGGAAGCCGAGATCGCCAAGTTTACCCCGCAGGAAATGAGGGAGTATGAAGCAAGTAAGATGGCATATCGTGACATCAAGAATTCCATTGATACTGCGAAAATAGAAGGTAAAATAGAAGGTAAAATAGAAGCTAATACAGAAACTGCCCAACGTTTGCTGGCTATGGGACTTTCTGCAAAACAGGTTGCTAAGGCAACTCTGCTACCTTTGAAAATCATTGAGAATCTTCGTAACTCATAAAAAAGCGTATTACTGAGTATCTAATAATTAAAGTTCTTCATTGTATATTCTGCTATTTGATAATATCACTCTTTTAGCAAAGTTAACACAAAATAATTGTATGTCTCGCTAATTATCTGTATTTTTGCGCATAATCTTTTAAAGAATCAAAAAACTAAGAATATGGCAAGAGCAACAGGTTCAATCAATTATTTGGAGCATCGCACGCCCTTGAAGGACGAAAGCGGTAAGTATCAGATACATCCGATGTTTGTGAAGCGGGATATCGTTGACCAGGAGAAGATGGAAAAGCGTGTTCGCGATCATTGTGCGATGAATGTTTCCTCCTTTATCTCTGCATTGGAAACGCTGGAGGATGAAACGCTTTATGCCTTGGCTGACGGCAACGAGGTGAGGGTAGGTGATATGTTTATCGTCAAGCCTAAACTGGGCGTGGTGAAGCATAAGGATAAGGAGGGAAATGAATGGAAGAAGACCTATCATGAGGGCGACCTGATTCCTGCTAATGAGGTGGATATCTGTGGTTTGGAAATTCAGCCCACGAAGGAATTCCTGGAAAGATTGAAACGTCGTTCTAACGGTTGCAGCCGCCAGTATTGGAATGTGAAATTTGCTCCGAAGGAGGTGGATCAGGAGTTTGCCGACATTGTGGAGATTTGCCAGCAGCAGGGATATATCACGGTGAAGGATATGATTCGCAAATTCGGTGTCACCCGCTATCATGCCAATAAGGTATTGAATGATCTCTGTGAGGAACCGGCAGCCAGAATGTATGCTACCAAGGAAGGACCTGTTACGATCTATCGTTTGAGAAAGAAGGAATGATGATAGGAAGTTGAAGTAAACGGCTTTTGGGGTTGAAGTAAGTATCTTTTGGGGTGCAAGTAAACATCCTTTTGGGTCCAAGTAAGTATCTTCTCGGGTGCAATCAAGTATCTTTCCAACTGTTGCTACTAGGCTCAGCACCTCTGCCGAGCCTAGTCAGCAGGTCTGCTGACTGCAGTCAGCACCTCTGTCGAGCTTAGTGGCAACCCCTTGTTATCGTACAACTATACACCTTTTAGTTGTACGACCATAATATGATGTTACTTCTATGATACATTGATGATACTTCTTGCCGCATTTTTCAAGAAGTGTCATTGATGTTAAGTTGTTAATCATCAGAAAGATAACTGGTATTTTGAGGAAGAAAATGAGACTATGAGACTTTTTTCGCAGAAAAAAACTTGTTATAGATATAAAGATGTCGCCAGTTTTGTTGTTAAATTTGCGGCATCTTTATAATCCATTTCATGTTGTTTTTTATATTACCATCAACAATTGCAGCAAAGCCTTAAAGCCACCTTTGTTCTTTTCTTCTTTGAATACTTTAAGAACTTTCTCCTTGATAATGTAATCCTTTAATTTCTCCCGATATGTAGGATGGGATAGTAATATCCAAAGTTCCTTGTCAATGTAGGCGTATTGGGTATTCCTCTCCAGCCACGCTCTTGAAGGAGACTCTGTTTTTACTTCAGCATTTGTCCAGACCAAATGCCAGAGCTTATCTGATTTCAAGAAATAGTACGGATAGTGTAAGGGGGTAAGATTCTCTTGATGAGCTTTCATGAAGCACTCTCCGAAAACACCTTTGTATGTTGGTACAATCTCCTCATATGTGAACTGGTTGACAGACTTTCCGTTTTCTATCAGGTTGATGATAGATAGGATAAGTACTGGCTTGGCGATGATACGTACATGGCTTTTCCTATTGGTACATTGGTTCATCTTATCGATGAGCTCGCAATAGTAATCAAATGCCTTGTCATAGTCGAAGAATCTGAGATATGTAGTCATAACAGCTGCATTTTAATGGGGTTGACAACTTTTTCTGCAAAAATACAAAAATAATTCGAGATAAGCGCACGTTTTTCGGAAATTATTGTTATTTTTGCAATTGCATTCTACCGCAGAAAGCCCGAAGGGCTGAGCGGGTGGGTGTGACTTTTATGGAATAGAGCGTTTACTAACGTTCGTCTGCGACTACTCGTAAACTTCGCAACTTTACCTTTAGTTGGACGTAGATGTGACAATGGTGAATGCTCACGGTGGGTGTATTGTATCCTGCTGCGAATTGTCGTATACATACCATAACAATATGTTAGGGTATCGTGTATGACTAATAGTTCGTACTTGGAATCATTATATACCATAACGTGGGCTTTCTGCATTGTCCGTCTCTTTCAACTAGGGCAATGCGAAGGCCTTCGAGTGGTGGGATGGGCAAGGAGAATCCCACGTTTCCGTTTTATAGAGGCCTAACAGAATACTAACACAACTCACGATACCGGGATTCTATCGCTTTGAAGAAGATAGATGTACAATAAATATACACTCTCTGGACATGAATCTTTTCCTTGCAAAACCTTATGGCTCACCAAGGGATATAACTTTATGATAGATGGAGGAAACTTCAATGCTTCTGATGCTGTAATAGCTTTGGGAGTAGGAAAAAACATGTTTTTTTCTATCCGATATTGGCTTAAGGTGTTTGGTATTTCCAATCAGGATGAGCCAAGCAGAATAGCAGATTATTTATTCGATGAATCAGAAGGCGTAGATAAGTACATTGAAAGTTTGGGAACTTTGTGGTTGCTTCACTATCTTTTGGTCAGTTTAAAAGAGGCAACGCTTTATCATATTACTTTTGTGCAATTCCAAAAAGAACGCAAGGTCTTTGAGAGGGAACAATTGGTGAACTTTGTGAAAAGACTGATGATAGAGGATGGAAAGGACAAAATCTTTAATGTGAATACTACCAAGAAAGATGTGGGTGTACTGTTGCAGAACTATGCCCAGCCTTATAAGGCCAAGTCGTTTGAGGATTATTCTTCTCTTTTGATTGATTTGGATCTGATAAGAACTGAGGATAATGGAAAGACGTTCGCCTTCAATATTGAAGGTAAGCGCAGGGTTCCGATGGAGATTTTCTTATATGCCATTCTTCAGGAAAAAGGCAAGGATAAGTCTGTATCATACGATACATTGCAGGAAATAGGCTTGATGTTCTGCATGACAGATGCTGAGGTTATTGATATGGCCCAGTCTATCGGTGAGCATTATTCGAAGTATGTCCAGTATAGTGATAGTGCAGGTATCCGACAGCTATTGTTTAAGGAAGGTTCTTCTTTGAAGGACATTGATGTTTTAGATAAGTATTATAAGAATGCGACAGTTTAGTTTATCAGCAAATATAGAGGAAGGCTTTGCTAGTGAGGCCAAATATATCGTAACCCCTAATGCTCGCCAGGTGGCAGAGGGTATTGCAAATGGATTCCGGTCGGGAGTTCATTCTTATACCATTATTGGCTCTTATGGAACAGGTAAGTCTAGTTTCTTATTGGCTTTGGAAAGAGACTTGCTGGGAGGTAAGCAATATGAATTGTTGAATCCTTCTGAACTTTCTGAGAAGAAGAAGTTTGAAGTTCTTAAAATTGTTGGCGACTATAAGGAGCTGTCTGTCTTGTTGAGTCAAAAACTCTCTGTTGATGGCACAGCTGATAGCATTTTGGATGAACTCAAAACTAAGTATAACAAATTGAAGAGCCAGGGAAAATTCCTGGTTATCTTCATTGATGAGTTTGGCAAGGTGCTGGAGCATGCTGCCAAGAATAATCCGGAGCGTGAACTTTACTTCATGCAGAAATTGGCTGAGTTCGTGAATGTTCCATCCAGAAATATCCTTCTTCTGACAACGCTTCATCAGAATTTCAACGCTTACTCCCGTAAGTTGAATGAAGTACAGAAAGAAGAGTGGACGAAAGTAAAGGGGCGTTTCCAGGAGTTGGTATTCGTAGAACCGATAGAGCAACTTCTCTATCTGGCTTCTACGCAGATTGATGCCGGTAGAACCATGCAAAATGATGATTCTGTGATTGATTCACTGGCTTCGTTGGCAAAGAAGACTGGCTTTGTTTCTCAAAACTTTTCAGAAGCAACTGCACAGGCATTGGCTCCGCTGGAACCATTTGCTGCATACGTCATAACACAGGCCATTCAGAGATATGGACAGAATGAGCGTTCTTTGTTTTCGTTCTTGAATGCAAGGGGACGTAACTCTTTGTCTGAATATGAGGGAAAGGTATATCAGCTTCAGTGCTGCTATGATTATATCTATTATAATTTCTACTCTTATCTGAAGGAGGCGAATGCAGACTCCATGCAATGGAGTTCGATGCAGGTTGCCATTGAGAGAGTGGAAGGTCAACTATGGGATACCAAGACAGACCTTGTAGATGCCATCAAGCTGGTGAAAGCCATCGGATTACTGAACCTTTTCGGCAATGCTTCTTTCAAGATGAACCGTGAAGATACTGCTCTATATGCCAAGACAGCTTTGAATATAGAAAACCCAACGGGGCTTTTAAGGAAGTTGGAGCAATTCAAGATTATCCGATATGCCAGCTATAAGTTCCGCTACATCCTTTTTGATGGCACAGACATCAATATTGAAGATGAAATACGCAAGGCTGGTTTGGTGGTTAGCCGTCCTGTAAACTTTGTGGATGATATCAGAAACTATTGTTTCAAGAAGGTGGCTCCTGTCAAGGCTTGCTATTTCCAGAAAGGTACTCCAAGATACTTTGAGTATGAAGTGCTGGGTGAAGGAGTAGATAAGACTCCTACCGGTGATACCGATGGATATATTCAGTTGATCTTCTCTTCCCATAAGAAAGTGTTGGAGGAGACTTGCGAGCTAAGTGAAAAGAGTGAGAATGCCATCATCTTTGTTTGTTTCAGAAATACAGATGAGTTGGTGTCTCACCTCTATCTGATAGAAAAGTACAAATATATATTGAGCAAGGTGTTGGTAGATAAATCTGATAAGGTTGCTATCAACGAAATCAATAATCTGATGGAATATGAGAAAGTGGTTCTCAATAAATCTATCAGTGATAGCTTGTTTGCATATAATGGAGATGTAACTTGGATTTTCAAGGGAGAGGAAAGAGAGGTTTGCTCCTTAAGAGACTTCAATCAGTTGCTGTCAGTGGTATGCGATGAGATTTATTCTCAGACTCCAGTGATGAACAATGAATTGTTCAACAAGCATAAGTTGAGTGGTTCTATCTCTAGTGCGAAAGGTAAGTACCTGGCTGCATTGCTGAATCAGAGCAATGAACAGGACCTAGGATTCCCTGGCGACAAGTTCCCACCGGAGAAAACCATCTATTATTCTCTCTTGAAGAGTACGGGACTTCATGTGAATGGAGAGTTTACTGATGTGCCATCCAATGAAGGAATCATGCCTTTGTGGGATGCATGTGAGGAATTCCTGAAATCTACGACTTTCAAGCCTCGTAAGATTTCTGAGCTGATCAAGAAGTTGTCTGCAAAACCATATAAGTTGAAGCAGGGATTCCTGGATTTCTGGATTCCCACCTATTTATATATAAAGAAGCAGGATTTCTCTCTGTATGGAACCAATGGAGCATATATCCCAAATATCAACATGGAGTTCTTTGAGTTGTTGCAGAAGCATCCAGGAGAATATCTGGTCAAGGCATTCGACGTGACAGGTGTTAAGGTGCAGATATTCAACCAGTATCGTAAGTTCCTGAATGTTGAAGCCATGGGAAGTATCAAGAGCGATGATTTCATAGAAACCATCAAGCCATTCTTTTTCTTCTATAACAAGAGATTGAATGATTATGCCAAGCATACCCGTAAGTTCAATCATGAGCAGACGGTAAGATTCCGTGATACCCTGGCTAGGGCAAAGGACCCGGAGAAGACTTTCTTTGAGGATTTGCCAGAGGCTTTGGGATATGATAAGGAAGCTTTGCAGAATCCGGATAAGGTACAGGAATTCTGCTATGTTATTAATCGGGCAGTCAAGGAACTTCGTTCTTGCTATTCTGATATGATAGACCGTGTGGAAGGTCGCTTGTTGGAAACATTGGGCATCGAGTCATACGATTATTCTGAATATGTGGTAGAGATCAGAAAGCGTTTGGCTCATGTCAAGGAATATCTTCTGACAGATAGGCTGAGGGAATTCTATCAGCATGTGATGGCTGAGTTTGATAACCGCAATGAGTGGTATCAGTCTATTTGCTATACGGCATTGGAGCAACCTTTGGAGCGATTGCGCGATGAGCAAGAAGAAAAGCTGATTGACAGTTTGCTTATGCTCTTCCATGAATGCGAGAAATATTCTGATATATCCAAGGTGGCTGAGGATGAATCGGATGAGATCTATTCGCTGGATTTGGTTTCAACGAAGGGCAGCAATATCCATTCCCAGACTTTCAGATTGCCAGAAAGCGAGATGCAGAAGGCTGAGGAATTGGAAAAGAGCATCGACAAGCTACTTGATGGCATTGGAAATGACAATGTATCGGTATGTACATTGTTGAAAATATTGAATAAGAAGCTGGGTAAGTAGCCGCTTCCTTAAAAATGAATAGAGCAAAATGAAAGTAAGAAATATTTTAGGAATATCTGGCGGAAAGGATAGTGCGGCTTTGGCCATCTATCTCAAGCAGAAATACCCAAACTTAAAGATTGAGTATTATAATTCTGATACTGGCTGTGAACTGGCTGAAACGGAATTGCTGATTGATAGGTTGAGCGCTTATCTGGGAAACATCAAAAGACTTAGGGCTGCTGAAGACAGTCCTGAGCCTACGCCTTTTGAGCATTTCCTAAAGGCAGCAGGTGGATTCCTGCCATCGCCACAAGCTCGATGGTGTACCAAGAAGATGAAACTTGACGAGTTTGAAAGATATGTAGGTGATGACTATGCAGTATCATATGTTGGTATTCGAGGTGATGAAGATCGTGATGGCTATGTGTCTTCTAAACCTAATATTCAGTCTGTCTTTCCTTTCAGAAGAAACATCTGGAGCGTGGATGTTATCAATAAGTTCTTGCACAAAGAAAACCAGGAGCAGATTATTGACATCTACGATAAGTTGTACCCTGATGGAATGATGAAGGAAGACTTGATGGATGTGTTGAAGAAACCGATTACCAAGCAATTCTACTATTCCAAAAAGCTGAATGCATTGTTGGATATAGACGTGAAGATGTTTAACCATGCCGTCTTTGAATACTTGAAGACTACGGATTATCCTGTGGGCCATCTGGAATCATTCCCTTTGATAGATAACGACGAGGTGCTTGTGAAGGAAGATATCTTCAGACTGCTGAGGGATAGTGGAGTAGGAGTACCATCTTATTATGAAGAAATTCCTTTCGAGGTGGATGGTAAGACGGGAACCTATTGCAGAAGCCGAAGCGGTTGCTATTTCTGTTTCTTCCAGCAGAAGATAGAATGGATCTGGCTCTATGAGCAGCATCCTGACTTATATGAAAAGGCAATGTCGTTTGAGAAGGATGGTTATACCTGGATTCAGAATGAGAGTCTGGCAGACTTGATCAAGCCAGAGCGTATTCGCCAGGTGAAACTGGATATCATCAAGCGACAGGAAACAAACAAAAATAAGAACAAAGGCACGAGTCTTGCCGAACTCTTCGGTGATGAATATGTTTGTGCCAACTGTTTTATTTAGAACTATATAACTAGAATATAATCGGAGGGACGTCTATGTTGAAAGATGTAGAATGGGCTAATGATGGAACCTATATACCTGGAGAAGAGTTTTCTCCAGAAAGGTTCTTTAATGATGGATTGAAGAACAGTTGCAGTTTCGATCTGCAACTGGGCTATTTCAGTTCTGCCACTATTAGTGTATTAGCAGAAGGCTTTGCTACGTTTATAGCAAATGGCGGAGTTATGCGTCTTATCATCAACCAGATTGTTTCTGAAGAAGATAAGGAAGCTATCCAGAAAGGAGTCTTTGGTGATGTGGTTGATTGTATGGATCTGTCTGATTTTGAATCTCTTCGAAAGACATTTGATGAGTATCAGAATCAGTTTTTCAGATGCTTGGCGTATCTGATTTCTCAAAATAGAATTCAAATCAAAATCATTAAGCCAAAGAAACATAAGGGAATAGCTCATACCAAGACAGGGCAATTCCGTGATGATGATACCATTACTTCGTTTACTGGTTCAGCCAATTTTACAATTAATGGCTTGCTTTATAACATAGAGGAAATCAAGATAGACCGAAGCGATTCTCCTGACGAGATGACTCAGAATAGAATCAAATCTCAAAGAGCAAAGTTTGAGCTTATCATGAATGAGCAGGAAAGCGATATAGAGTATCTGTCTCCAAGCCAGTTGGAGGCGGCAGTATCATCATGTTATCAGGACACGACCATAGAAGAGCTGCTAGATGTAGAAAAGAAGTTGGACAGAATTCGCCAGGAACGAAAAGCTCAAAAGGCATTTATGGGTGGAGATATGGTTAGGGAGGACATTTGTTTGGAAGAGATAACTCCACGTTTTCCATATCCATCAGGTCCAAGAGAATATCAGCATCAGGCTTTTGAAAACTGGAAAAACAATAAGCAGAAAGGTCTGTTTGCCATGGCCACAGGAACGGGTAAGACAATCACCTCGCTGAATTGCTTGTTGGAGATTTATAAGCGCAATGGATACTATAAGGCGATAATTCTGGTACCAACGATTACTTTGGTAAATCAGTGGGAGCAAGAATGTCATAAGTTTAATTTTATGAATGTCATAAAGGTTTATTCTAAGAATCCTTTATGGAAAGAGGATGTTGAGTCGATTCATTTTAATGAGGAATATCGTTTGAAGAATGAGCGTGAGACCTCTTATGTGATTATATCTACTTATGCATCTTATACTCGTGAAAAAGTATTTAATACATTGAATGGCTTCAGCAAAAAACAGTTGTTGTTGATTGCTGATGAATGCCATAATATGGCTTCGGGCAGTATGTTGAAACGATTAGCCTATATTCCTTATCTGCGTAGAATAGGCTTGTCGGCGACACCAGATCGTCAATACGATGATGAAGGCAACAGGAACTTGCGTAAATTCTTTGGGGCAGAGAATCATTATACTTATGAGTATAGCATGGAAGAAGCTATTAGAAAAGGTGTGCTTTGTAAGTATCTGTATTATCCACATATAGTACGGCTGACCACGGAAGAACTGGAAGCTTATGTTGAACTGTCTGAAAGAATAGCTAAGTATTTCAATGATGATACCTGCTCTTTTGCAAAAATGGATGAGGGACTTAAAATGCTCTTGTTGGCAAGAAAGCGAATTGTTCATAAGGCTGCAAACAAACTTAAAGCTTTTGAGGACATCATCAAGAAGAGGTTTCAAGAAAAAGGAAATTTGAAATATTCTCTAATATATGTCCCTGAAGGAAATGAACCTAATTATCTTGAAGTTGAAGATGATACGCTTAATCAAGATGAGGATTCTGAGCATCTTATAGATTTATATACAAAGTCGATATTGAAGCTGGATGATAAAATAACGGTGCGTAAGTTTGTCTCAGGGCAAAAGGATAGAGAGGAAATTCTTGAAGAATTTGCCAGTGGTAAACTTCAAGTGCTGACTTCTATGAAATGTTTGGATGAGGGTGTTGATGTTCCAAGAAGTGAATTGGCAATCTTTTGTTCAAGTACAGGAAATCCACGTCAGTTCATTCAGCGACGAGGACGTGTGTTGAGAACACATCCTAAGAAGAAGATAGCGGTGTTGCATGATTTGGTTGTTGCTCCTGAGATTAATCCAAATAGTAGTAGTTATCGAATGGAGCGTGCCATGCTGAAAAGTGAACTGATTAGAGTGAACAACTTTGCATTGCTATCAGAGCTTCCTACTCAGAATTGGAACTGAGAGAGGTGATGGAACATTATGGTTTGAATTTATATAATAATGATAATATACAATGACAAATAAAGAAAGAATGCTTCACATGGTTCTTGATGACACAAAGTTGCAAGAACTCTATGATTACGACCAGTCTGAATATGAGGACTTATATACAGCCTTGAATTCAGATAATGTGGTTGTAGCTTCTGTTGCTCGCATCATAAAGGAACTTGATGGTTCTACTGATGAGAGTGTTCAGAAGAAAGTGTATAAAACAATATTTTCTTATATTAATGATAATTTGTTGGTATGATAATAAAGAAGATAGAAATAGAAAATTTTCGAAGCTATTACAAGTCCAATGTTTTTGAACTTGTAAATGGTCTTAACCTCATCATTGGTTCTAATGGTGACGGTAAGACTACGTTTTATGAAGCTTTAGAGTGGTTGTTCCGAACTGATGGAACATCAAAGGCAGATACAAAGTTGATTTCCAAGAAGAGAAGCGAAGAACTTTCTGCCGATGAATCTGCTGATGTTCGTGTGGCAATGACATACGAACACAAGGGGTATGTCAAGACTTTAGAAAAAAGTTTTCATTTTACTAAGTCTTATGATGGTGAAATTACTACCTCGAATTTCTCTTTTGATTTAATAGAAGAAAACGGGGGTGAAAGAATGCGACGCGATGGTTTAAAATTTGATTATGATTTGCCTTCCGAGATTCGCAAATACACTATGTTTAAAGGAGAAAGTGATCTTGATGTATTTCAAAGTTCAAATGCATTAAAGATGTTGGTTGAGACCTTCAGCGATGTCAAGGATTTTGAGGCATACTTCTCTTTTATGGAATACTCTACAAAGATGGCAGAGCAGGCACAAACAAATGCTCAGAAGTCTGATCGTAAAAATAGTGAGAAGATTGCTCAGCTCAAGCGTACTATAGAGCAAGAAAGTAGTACATTGGAAGACATAGAAAATGAAATTAGAAATAAGGAAGATGAGGCATCTAATTTTGCTGGTCTATTAAAAAGTATTGAGCAAAGCAAAGAAGCTTCAAAGTTGCTTGTTAATGTTAATAGACGTATAGACACTTTAACTAATAAACGTGCGCAAGTTCAAGCATCTATTAAAGAAGATTATACAATCAATCTTCTGGATGATATGTGGATACTTATGGGTTTTGAGGATATTGCTGAGGAATATTCTCAAAAGATTAGTGCGGTCGATAAAAAACGAAGAAAATTAGAGAATGATTATTTGCAGACTGCTGGTGCGGAAAAAATAATTAAGAAAATGCAAAAGGAAACTTCTTTTGTACCATTGCCAGTGCACATTCCTGGTCAAAAGATAATGCAGGAAATGCTCGATGAAGAAGTTTGTAAAATTTGTGGTCGTCCAGCTAAAATGCATAGTGAACCATGGAATTATATGCTTCAGCGCTTAGAGGAATACAAGAATTCTTTAAAGGTCGATGAAGATGAGGAGGTAAAACCATATTATCAGAATGAATATATCGTTGAGTTACAAAAGCGAGATACGATTCTAAATGATAATCTTGCCGAAATAACCAAGCTTCGTCATCATATACAAAAGGTGATTTCTAACAATAATCGTTTGCATGATGAAATCAAGAAAATAGACGCAAATTTGAATAATGAAATTGAAGCTAAAAAGCGTATCTTGGCACAAGCTGATGGATTAACAGAAGAACAGCTCTTGTCTCATTTAGAGAATATTTCCAATTGGATGGATTTAAAGAATAAGGCAGTAAGTCGATTGGAGGTATTGAAGGGGCAACGCATTAATCATCGTAAGACTCTTGAGGAGGCACAAGAAAGTTTGGGTAAATTGGCAGAAGGTACTTCTGCTGCTTTATATGCAAAGATTGCTGCACTTATTCGTCATATTTCTGCAGCATTCAAGTCTGCTAAGGAAACCAACAAAAAGCGTCTTCTTCATTCAATTGAAGATGAGGCGAATGTTTTCTTAGAGAGCTTGAATACTAATGATTTCAAGGGTACTATCCGTATTCTGGAAAAGGCTAATGGACAAGGAGAGGCGGTTCTTATGAATAGTGATAATACAAGAATCTTCAATCCTAATACTGCTTTAAGAACAACTTACTTGATGTCGGTATTATTTGCTATTGGCAAGTTGGCTACTCAAAGAAGTGAAACTGAGTTTCCTTTGATATTCGATGCTCCAACTTCTTCTTTTACTGATGCTAAGGAGACGGAGTTCTTCAATGTGATTAGTAATTTGGATAAGCAAGTTGTTATCGTGACAAAGAGCTTCTTGAAGGAAAGCTATGATGGCAATTTAGTCCTTGACCAGAACAAGGTTAATGAAGTTTCTGGTAGAGTGTTCCGAATTGAAAAGAAGAAGCCTTTCGATGATAAGGATCTAGCAACAATCCAAACAGTTATAACAAAAGTAAAATAACAATGGCAGAGGTTTTAAATAATATAGAGGAACTTGTTGATAAAAACGAGAAACTCATAGATATATGGGGACGTAGAAATCCCAAATTTGAAATAAAATACGAGAAGACCGTAATGAGAGCTATCTCGGATTATGGTGTTGGTGCATCTGAGAATACTAGTGCAAGAGGCAAAGTGTTTGGTTCTGGATATGAGCCTTATATCATGGCGTTTTTTATCGGTTTGTATGCAGGTAAGAAACTGCCATTATCAGAAGAAACAAAGGTCTTGGGACAGAATTTGGTCTTTTGGGGTACTGCTGAAGCACGAAAAGGGCGCAAAGCTTATCCTGCGTTGCGTTCTTATATATTTATGGCTCTTGTGGCAAAGACAGACGTAGATTGGATAGCCTTGGATAAAGGTGAAATAAAGCCTAGTACCGTTGTTTCTCAATTGATAACTACAATGGAAGAGTATGCTAATTATGGCTTCTCTGTCATGGAGGATAAATTAAAGGAAGATAAAGGTTATTTCTTTTCTCACCGTTCCTTCTTGGATATGTTTTTACAGTTAACCTCCAAAAAGGTTGATGATGAACATGATGAAGAGGAGCCAGAAGAATTATAAAGTAATATAGAAAGGGAAAATATGGACTATGTAGAGGCTTTTGAAAATTTAAAGCCGAATGAGAAATATGGCCGTAAAACTCCACATAAGGCGGTTCTTTTGCTTACCATTATAGAAATGTGTGAATCGGATGAGATTTATTCTAATGAAATTAGATATAATCAGCAGCTGATAGATACTTTTCATAAAGTATGGAAAAGAACCCTGCCTGATGACGATTCTTTATTTGTGGATGCGTATTTCCCATTCTGGACTATGCAAAATGAAGATTTTTGGCATCTTGTTCCCTATCGTGGCAAAGAAGAGAACTTGACTCTGCTGAAAGAAAGACAGGTTAGACCTTCTGAGAGTAAAATCAAGGAATGTGTTGATTACGTGGAACTTGATGAGGATCTGTTTTTTCTTATGACTTTACCGTCAGGACGTTCTTCTTTGAAGCGTGCTCTATTAGAGAACTATTCAGCTCTTACTGAAGAGAAAATAGGTGAATTGGCAACAAGTAAAGACAATGCCATAGATAAGTCTATAGAGGCTTTGGCGGAGTACCAAAAGATTTTGTCATCTGAAAATGAACCCAAAAATAATCTTGTGGCAGAGTCGTGTGATGAGGAAAAGCAGAACCTTTTTTATGCTTTAGATGAAGATGTACAAATTCAATTAAACATTGAATACTATACTTTCCTCAAGGAACATAAGGCTGAGAGAGAAATGTTTAGATCATTATGTCCAACGGTCTTTGATTTATATGATAAAATCTCAGCTCATCCAGTAAAGCAGGAAGATGTAACAAGTTCTTTGCTGTATCTTTATGAGAACTTCTTGATGGATTTAAAAGTAAATCTTTTAGGTGTGGATGCTACATTAAGTTTGGTAGATTGTATTGAAAATGCTATCAACCAACTTCATACTCATGAGTATCAAGAGGATGTGTTCAACTCGTCGAATATTGGAATAGAAGATGATACTGTAAAAAAAGAAAACTCTTCTGGAGATTCAACGCTTTCTGATGATTCTGTATCTTCTGACGATGACGAATCTTCTGCCGTGAATTGTAGGAGAAAGGATTTGCCATGGACTGAGAATGAAGAAGAATTACTTTTACTTTGTTATGAAAAGGGAAAAAGCATAGAGGATATTGCTAGTATTCTAGGGAGACCGCAGAACTCAATTAAGTTGCGTCTCGTCAATTTAGGAAAGATAAAGTATGATTTTACACAAAGTGAAAATACTGAAGGTTCTAAAAATACTGATCAGGAATTGGCAACTCTTGATTTTTATGTTGAGAACATGGAGAGGCTGTGCTTTATCTTGAACAGAAATGGTGAACGTGTCTATTCTACAGATGGAAAATTAAAAATTCTGCATGGTAGGCTCTATCGTTTCAATTACAAAGATGATATTTGTTTCACAGTTAAGAATATGGTGTGTACAAATGGAGTTTGGGATAAGGGCGGGAAGACAATAGTTGCTTATATGCAAACTGATTTGTTCCCGTTATTGGATAGAACCCATTTTCTGGACCAAATTGAGGATATTAAAGAAGGTAGTTGTATGCAGCAAAATCAAATTCGTGTCGATGGAAAATGGTATGATTTTGATGGTAATTTAATAGGTAGAGCAACAGAACAACTCCCTGATATATTGGGTAATGTTGAATGTGAAGGAATCCAGGTTCGAAATGCAGGGAAAGATTTTGTACCCAAAGGAGGACTTGAACTTATCACCACAAAGTTATGCAGTTCTTATGATTATTTTTGGTTGATGGCCCTTGTTGATTTGGTGAATGTTCACCAACATGCCTGTGTGTTCGATTTCGATGAAATAGCATGTATGATGATAGCTGAGGCTTGGAGGTTGTTGGATGAATATCCTCATCTTAAGACGAATAACGAGTCTTTGGTTGAGTGTATTGAGTTCTTAATCAATGAATCTGAGGATAATATGGAGCAAAAACTAAGTTGGACTACTCCAAAATCCCAGGTGTTTAGTGCTATCAAGGGCTATCCGATGAGTGGTATCTTTGAGGACTTAGTAGATGAGCTTGTAGAGGAATCTCCTGCTAATGTTCTGAGATTATGGTTGGATGATAGGGATGAGCGAGATTTAGTGTTGCATTCTGCCAATTATGTAAATCGGTGTTTGTATTCGTTGCATCTCAAGAAATTTGATTCCTTCATAGAAGTTAATCCTATATGGAAGAAGTATTTGGTGAGTGAGCAGTCTAATCTATTGTCTTTCATACAAGATAGTTTAGTTGCTTTCCTCAATCGATAACTGCCGATGGAGGATTGGTCAGTTACTTTCTAATTCATTGTAGCAAAGAAATAAAGTAACAAACGGTGGAGGCTTATCTATAGCCATCACCGCTTCTTCCAGTTTATGCTTGGTAGAATCGAAAAGTTGGTGGGGTTCATCAGATGAAGGTCACCAAACCTAAATATTTTGAAAACAAAGACTTGCAAAATAGATATTGTGACATGTTTTATGAAAAAGGGTTAAACTGCAAGTAGGGGAGTAATCAAATCTTATGAATTTTAACATAGATAATCACAATTATAGTTGTTTAGCAAAAGTTTTCTGCTCAAAAATTGTAGATATCGAATAAATATATTATCTTTGCCATGTGTTTTAAAAAATAGAATTATGAATAAGAAGCAATCCACATTAAAAGTAGATAGCATACTGGAGTACTATGACAATCCTCAATTGCTAACCGCAAGGGATTGTTTTGATACCTTGTATTTGTGTTTGCTGTATGAAGATACTCCCGAATGCAAATATACGGCAATTCGTATTTCTAGTAAAAGATTGCAGGATTTTTGCATGGGAAAGAGGGACTTACGTTCTTTGTATTTATCTCCTGAAGGTAATCAAGAGTACTTCGATGTGAGGTGTCCTGATAATACTCTTGTGCTGGATTCTAAAATAAGCACAACTATATCAGAAGAGCGTTTGCCTGATGAAGGCTATTATCTGGAAACTTCTGGTAAGAAAAGCATCGTGGTTAATATTCCTGTGGATAATAAAAATAAACTTGATTATGGAGCATTATAGAATAAACAAAGTTTGGGTAGATGATGCTCTTGTTTGGGCAGAAACTACGAATGGTTGGAAGGCAAACTATCCTTTTAACCGTTGGAGTCGTCTGGCAAAGGCTACAAAGGAACAGCGCCAGAGGTTCTTTCTTAGTCGTTATGGAATTCATTGGTCTGAACTAGATGAAGATCTTAGTTTCTCTGGTCTTTTTTCTGATGCTGGTCTTTGCAACAGCAAAGATGATGAGAATGCGATTTATTATAGCGCAAACTAATCGGATAGATTTTTTAAGCATAGTAATAGTGGTATTATTAAAAAGCAGAAGTTATGAATAGTGATAATATTGATTTTGTAACATATTGCATAGGCAACTTATCTCGCAGATTGGGATTGAATGCTCGTGATGTATATCAGCGTCTAAAGACTTCTGGTATACTTACTGATTATATTATCCCAAGCTATGATGTGCTCCATACTTTTAGCAAGGAGTATCTGATGGAAGATCTTATTGATTTCATGAAAGAGAAAGGAGTGCTAGCCTCATGAAAGTTTATCATGCTTCAATGGTGAGGGTAGAACATCCTGATGTTTTTCACTCACGTAAGTTCTTGGATTTTGGTCAGGGCTTTTATATTACGACTTTGCGGGAACAAGCGATTAAGTATGCTCAACGCTTCCTTCGCAGAGGAAAAGAAGCTTGGCTCAATGTTTATGAATTGGACGAACAGCTTGTGAACTCTTCATATGCTCTGAAAGAGTTTGAAAAATATGATGAGGAATGGTTGGATTTTGTTGTTGCATGCCGAAAAGGAAATGTTGTTGGTAATTATGACGTTGTTCTTGGTGGTATTGCTAATGATAAGGTGTTTCGTACTGTTGACTTGTTTTTTGCTGGAGATATAACAAAGGAAGAAGCTTTGCGTCGACTCTTTTTCGAAATTCCTAATAATCAACTATGTGTTCGTTCTCAGAAATTATTAGATAATTGTTTAGTATTTAAAGAAAGTATAAGATTATGACAAACAATACAATCTTGCATGATGAAGGTTGGCATGCTATACTGGAGGCAAAGTTTGCTAGAATTATATCAGAAATTAGTGAGATGTATAACGTATCATTAGATGATGCGATGGATATGTTTTATAATTCAGAAACGATACAATTGATGGAAGAGGGTGTTGCCGATCTACATTGTCGAAGCGAAAAATATTTGGCAGAGGAGGTTTGGAGAGAGAAACATTCTTAATGATTAATAGTGGAGTGTTGGAAAGAATAATGAAACAAAGTTTATTGGTTATATCCATGCTTGCTGCTATGGCGTTGCCTGCCTCTTCGCAGGAGGATAGCTGCAAGACTATACACCGCATCGCCGCTGATGCGGTGCCATCTACCATCTTCCATACCAACGAGTTTCTGCGTGGAGGAAATGATGAGGCCCGGACGATGAATCACGACATGACTTTTACGCTGAAGTATGCCTTCATGAATAAGGAGGAGGTGAGACCTGGCTCCATCTATCAGGGGGCGTATCAGGGTGTAGGCTTGGCTAGACATGAGTTTAACCAGTGGCTGGCAAATCCGATATCCGTGTATCTGTTTCAGGGGGCACCGATCGTGAACCTATCCCGCAGGGTGTCGCTCAACTATGAGTGGAACCTGGGAATGGCGTTCGGATGGAATGCCTATGACGAACAGAATAATCCTGAAAACAAGGTGATTGGCTCAAAGGCAACGGCATATATTGATGTTGATGTGTATATGAAGTGGATGCTCTCGAAATATCTCGACCTGAATGCCGGTATTTCGCTGACTCATTTCTCTAATGGCAACACCACTTATCCTAATATGGGACTCAATACGGGTGGCATAAGATTGGGACTGGCTTATTACATCGACCGACAACCATTGGCTGTGCCGAAGGTAGAGCGGGAGAAGTTGCCGGATAGGCGTGGACTTTACACGGATGTGGTATTGTACGGCGCATGGAAGCAGGGTATAGCACATGATGGTGTGTCGAGCTATCTGCTGGAGGGCAAGTATGCCGTGATGGGCTTCAATGTCAACCCGATGTACCGGTTGAACCCGTGGCTGAGTTTGGGTGCTTCGCTTGATGGTGTGTACGACCGTTCGGCTAGCAGGGAGAATGATCCTTGGGGCGAGAATGTGAATCATAAGTTTAGTACCCAGGCTGGTCTGGGGCTTTCGGCTCGTGGCGAGTTTGCTATGCCTTATTTCAGCATCAACTTTGGTGCGGGAACCTATCTGCTTGGCAATCGCAACGACTTCAAGGGAGTATATGAGGTGCTTGCCCTGAAGATTCATGTGAGCCGACGTGCCATGCTGCACATCGGCTACAGTCTGGTGGATTTCAAGACCCCTAACAATCTGATGCTAGGCTTGGGCTGGCGCTTTGGCGGTAAATAATTCTGCCACTTTCTCCAGCCATTCCTTGTCAATGTCATCAAAGGTATTGAGGTGTTCACTGTCAATATCCAGTACGGCGATCACCTCACCGTTTCGGATAACGGGTACAACAATCTCTGAACGGGAGGCGCTGCTGCAAGCGATGTGACCTGGAAAATTCTCAACATCTTCTACCACGATGGTTTCCGCTTTGTCCCAAGCCGTTCCGCAAACTCCCTTACCCCGTTTGATGCGGGTGCAGGCCAGCGGTCCCTGGAAAGGACCTAGCACAAGGGTTCCATCGATGACCCGGTAGAAACCTACCCACCAAAAGTGGAAGGTGTCCATGATGCATGCTGAAATATTCGCCATATTGGCGATGATGTCGCTTTCGCCCTCTACGAGCGACTTGAGCTGAGGGAGGAGCGTAGCGTAAAGTTCCTCCTTTGTTTCTCCTTTTATAATAAGATGTTCTGCCATGATGTCTTTACTTTTCAATTCTGTCTATTATCTGTTTAGATATTCTATCTCTGCAAAAGTAATAAAAATAATTGAAAAACTGTCTTTTTTATAGAAATATTTCTATCCTTTCAATCTTTTTTTGTACTTTTGCACCATCAATTTAAATGAAGAAGAAGTCTGATTTTTAAAAATAGGAAAAGATATGGCTGATAAAGATATGAAATGGAAGACGCTCTCTCAGAAGTATCTGATAGAGAAGCCTTGGCTCACGGCACGAGTGGATAAGGTGGAATTGCCTACGGGTGCCATCATTGATGAATATTACGTGCTGGAATATCCTGATTGGGTAAATACCATCGCCATTACGAAGGAGGGAGAGTTCGTCTTTGTTCGCCAGTATCGCTATGCAATAGGGAAGACGGTGAATGAGCTCTGTGCCGGAGTGATAGAGAAGGGCGAGGACCCGATGGATGCTGCCAAGCGAGAACTGATGGAAGAGACGGGATTCGGAGGCGGAAACTGGCAGAAGTGGATGACGATTTCTGCCAACCCAAGTACGCATACCAATCTTACCCATTGCTATCTGGCTACGGATGTGGAGCATATGGATGTTCAGCATCTTGACCAGGCTGAGGATATCGAGATTCGCCTCTTCTCAAGAGAAGAAGTAATGGATATGCTGGAGAAGGGAGAAATCTGGCAAAGCTTGATGGCGGCTCCGCTATGGAAGTATTTTGCGAAAGCAAAGTAAGCTGTAGGGCTTCATTTATAAAAACCAAGTAAATATTAGACATTAAACAATAAACATTATAAAGATGGTAATAGATTTCGAAAAGATTGCTGAGGCTCATTTGGAGGGCTTCAAGGGTGGACAGGGTAAACTCGATACTCGTAACTATGTGGATGACAAGGTGAAGATTATGTATTCTACCTTGCGTCCGGGTGCATCAACTGGTCTTCATACTCATGAGGGCAACTGCGAGATTATCTATGTGGTAAGCGGCACTGCTACTTTCCATTATGATGATGCCGTGGAGGAGGTTCGACAGGGACAGGTGCATTATTGTCCTATGAACCATGCTCATTATATGGAGAATCTCACCGATCATGATCTGGTGTATCTCGCCATTGTGCCTGAGCATCATTAATATCCCTGGAGTATCAGGGAAAAACACATCATGTTCCTCCTGAGGAAAATGAAAAAATAGAAAGTCCAACTCGGATGCCTCTCTTATAAAAAGGCTCCAAGCTGGACTTTCGTCATTCTTATCTCTCTCTCTTATATTGCTATAGTCATCTGTTTTTTATCTAAAAGAATATGCTGCTGATTATAGTTTCTCGCAGAACTCGATTTTCTCCTTGTTTGGACCTTCGATGGTGAAGAACTTTACGCCTTTCTCCCAGAATGGAAGACCATTTACCTGCTGATCCAGCATCTTGAAGATGCCGGCTTCCTTCACTACCAGGAAGAGGTCGTCTATGTCCTTTACATCGATGGCGATGTGGTCGATGGCTCCATATTCCATCTTTGCCTGGTGGTTCTGATAGGTCTCGATGATGAGATTGTGGAGCTGGAGGAAGGCTACTTCCTCGGTGCCGTTCACTGTGCGGAGGGCTGTCTCAAAGCCCAGGGCATGATAAAACTCAATGGTCTTGTTGATGTCGTTGGTAGGAATGCCGATGTGCTGCACGCCTGTTGTAAAATCTTTAATCTTCATAATGAATTTGTGTTTAGATGATTGTTATGATAAAATTTTCTGTGTTTTTTGAAGATTTAGAAGCGGATGATTTCTGCTCCAATCTGGAAATAACTCTCGTTGCTCTGCGGATTCCACATGCCCTTGGCATAAACCGGAACGGTGTAGTTGCCGAGCTTGAGATCGTGGGATGCCTGTAGTGAAACATGCACGATGCCTGCCGTGGTTCCGAAGAAGTGAGCATCCTCGCCAGCTCTGTTCAGGGCGAAGGCTCCACCTACTCCTGCATCAACCTTCCAACCATCCTTCTGGTAGATAGGGTATTCCGCATAGGCGAAGGTGGAATATTTCTGCTCGGTATTGTCGCTGTTGCGGTCGCGTCCGAAGACTACCGTTGACCAGCTCAGGAGCAGTGGAAACTTCTCGTCCTGAAACCGGTAGCTTAATGTAGCATCGAGGAATCGGCCGGTGGTATGGGCTGAGTAGTTCCAGTATTCCTTATTATTATAGGTGGCACCAGGGGAGAAGTTGTAGGTGTCCCACAGGGCGAATCCCCATCCGCCAGCCTTCAGATTCAGATAATGATTAAACTCCTTGTAGGAGCCTTCCGAGTTGCAGCCACCCCAAAGTCCCACGGTAACGTGGTCATTGACCATCGTATAGCTCAGGTCGGTGAGGAGGACGATGCCGTCGGAAACTTCCATGCCACGCCACAGATGATTGTTCTGCACGTTGGCTTTCAGATGGAGCTGTGCCTGGGCATTTCCCAGACACGCTGCCATCATCAAAACAATAACTACAATTCTTTTCATGGTTTAACTACAAAATAAACTTTTTGAACCTAATTAAACTAATAACTTTTTGAACCTTATAAACCTTAACTAAAAATCAAAATTAACGAAACTTTATATTTGTATGAAAATAATCTTCGCAATAACTTTGGGCAAATGAGGCTTTACTTGGTAAATTCATCAGGCAAAATAGGCATGGCTCCATTCTGTGTGCAGACGAAAGCCGAAACCTTTACTGCCAATTCATGTGCCTCTTTTACGCTCTTACCCTTCAGGATGCTTGCCACGAATGCACCTGTGAATGAATCGCCTGCACCCACAGTGTCTGCCACTTCTACCTTCGGAGTCTCTATAAACGAAACTTCGCCAGGGGTGAACACATAACTGCCGTTTACGCCGCAGGTAAGGATGAGCATCTTCAGATTGTACTTGCCCAAAAGGAGCCAGCATTTGTTCTCCAGGTCGATGCCCGGATAGCCGAAGATGCGGCTTACGGTAATCAATTCCTCGTCGTTGATCTTGAGGATGTTGCATCGCTTGATGCTCTCGGTGATAATATTCTTGTTATAGAATCCCTGACGGAGATTGATATCGAAGATTTTGAGGATTCCTTCTTCCTTCGGCATGTTATCGAGGAAACGGTAGATGGTGTTGCGGGAAACCTCGTTGCGCTGAGCCAGCGAGCCGAAGCAGGCTGCGGTGCAATTCTTTGCCAACTTCTCCAGGGCTGGCGTGTAGGGGATGTTGTCCCAGGCTGCTCCCTCCTTGATGTCGTAGCAAGGAATGCCGTTGGCATCGAGTGAAACCTGGACGGTGCCTGTAGGGTAAGCTACCTTGTCTATCTGATAGTTGAGATGGTGATCGTTGAGTTCCTTCTCCAGTTCCTTGCCCAGCTCATCATCGCCCATTGCGCTGACCGCACAGCTATTGAGTCCGAACTGTGAAACGTGGTAAGCAAAGTTGGCTGGAGCGCCACCTAGCTTCTTTCCTTCTGGAAGCACATCGAAGAGTGCCTCACCGATACCTATCACTGATTGTTTCTTTTCCATTGTCATTTTTACTTTAAGAATGTTAGAGATGTTACTTGATTTCTGTTGCAAAGGTAGCATTTTTCAGCTACCTTCACAAAGAAAAATCATCTAAACTTTCTGCAAACGTTCCCGCAATCGTTTCCAATTTCTGCAATCGTTTGCAGTATGTTTCTTCTCTTCTATCCTTTACTTCTTCTCTCCAGGTTTCTGTTCGAAATCGATGAGAACCTTCATGCTGGTTTCGCGATGAGTGTCGATAAACTTGTAGGCGTCATCGTATTCTTCGAAGGCGAAACGGTTGCTTACGAGTGGCTTGAGGTTGACGATGCCCTTGCTTACGTAATCGATGGCTGTGAGATAATCCTCGTGGCGGTACATCATCGAACCGATGAGTCTCAACTCATGCTCGCCCAGATAGAACATGCTGAGGGCTGGGTCCTTGGCAAAGACAGCCACAACTACGATGTCGCTACCTTTCTCGATGGTCTCCATCAGCGAACGGATGGAAACTTCTACACCAGCTACCTCGAAACCTACCTGATAGCCTTCCTCACCGAAGAGTTTCTGGGCTGCCTCCTTCAAGGTCTTCTTGGTGATATTGAGAGTATGCTTGATGCCGCATTCGCGAGCCTTAGCCAGGCGGAGGTCGCTTACATCGGTAATGAGTACATTCTTGGCACCACGGGCAATGCAGAACTGGGCTATGAGGTTGCCGATGGTTCCTGCACCGCTCACTACTACATTCTTACCCTTCACATCGGTGCGGTTGCTGGCATGGGCACCAACGGCTGAAGGCTCAATCATGGCACCATAGTCGAGGCTCATGCCTTCTGGCAACTTAGCCACGCGGTCGTCATCTACTACAAAGAAATCCTGTGCTGCACCATCTGCCTGGAATGCCTGAACACGCAGGTGCTCACAAACGTTATACTGTCCGCGTTTGCAAGGGTTACACTTGCCGCAAACCAACTGTGGGCGAGCGGTGATGTGGTCGCCAGGCTTGCAGACGGTAACTTCGCTGCCTACAGCCATAACCACTCCTGAGTACTCATGTCCCTGAACCACTGGGTAGAATGTGGCTGGGTGAAGACCGTGGTAAGAGTGAATCTCGCTACCGCAGATGCCGATGCGCTTGATGTTGACGAGAACCTGATGAGCAGTTAAGTCTGCTGCCTTTGGTTCTGCTACTTCCTTGAATTCGATATGCTTTGGTTCTACCAATATTGCTTGTCTCATGATTATAATGTTTTAAAAATGTTATTGTTATGTTGGTGGGATAAAAGATCCCGGTTTATCTTTATTCTTTCTTTTCCTTTTTATTTTTCAGATCTGCCATAATCTGCTTGTATTGCTTCTTGTTGAGCTTGTAGAAGCAGAGGCATCCTGCGGTGATGATCCACAAGACTCCCGGAATGGTGCTGAAGGCGTGGTGCATAATGCTCAATACTTCCGGATTCTGCATGGCATTGCTTACGTATCCTGCGCTGCCCAGGGCAATGGCGAGGAGCGATGTGCCGAGTGCCATTCCTATCTTGTTGCCCAGCGAGATGAAGGCGTACTGGAATCCATCGTTTCTGATGCCCGTCTTCCACTCGCCATACTCCACACAGTCGGGGATGATGGCATAGATGGCTGTATTAAAGCCTGAGAAGAAGAACCACGACAAAGCTGAGAACAGATAGAACATGATGGCGCTGCCGTTAGGGCTGAAGAAGTACAGACCTATCATCGTAATACCGGTGAGGAAAGCGAAGATGGCTGCCGTGAAACCCTTGTTGCCCGTTTTTCTGAATACCAGCGGGAAGCAGGCTGCACCTATGATGCTTGGCACGATGATGGCCATGGAATAGTAGGAGAAGAGCGTTGCCGAACCTTCTACATAAGTGAAATAGTAGAGCATGTCGGCATTGCGTCCGTAATGGATGAAACCGAAGAGCAACTGTCCTAAGAGGGCAAGCAGATAGGGCTTGTTCTTCATCACGGAGCGAAGCTGCACCTTTAATGGGAGCTTCTGTCCCACAGGAACTTCTACCACTTCCTTGGTCTTGTGGAAGCAGAACAGATGGCAGGCAGCGAAGATGATGCCGTAGAGTACAGCCACTGCCAGATAACCATATTTGGTATCGCCTGCGCCAAACCAGCTGATGAGCGGAACGGTTACGATGTTGATTACTCCGATGGCCATCATGGCGCTCACCGAACGGCTGGTGTTGAGCTTGGCTCTCTCATCGATGTCTTGCGTCATGGCTCCGCAGAGTGTGCCGTAAGGCAGGTTCACGCAGGTATATCCCAGCACCAGGATGCAGTAGGTTACTGCCATATAGATAATCTTGGCGGTCTGGCTCCATTCCGGATGTGCCCAGAAGGTGAGTATCAGTACCAGTGCCGTGATAGGAGCTCCGAAGAGCAGCCATGGGCGGAATCGTCCCCATCGGGTGTGGGTCTTATCGGTAAGTGTGCCGATGATGGGGTCGTTGATGGCATCCCAGAATCGGGAAACAAGCATCAGGGTTGCTACGGCACTCATGCTGATTCCGAACACATCGGTGTAGAAAATCATGAGGAAGTTGCCCACGAACATCCAACTGAAGTTGCAGCCTACATCGCCCATGCCATAGGCGAGCTTACTGATGAAGGGAACCTTTCCCTGTGAATGATTCTCTTGCGAGTTGCTCATTTGTGAAACATTCGCTTGCATATTGTCAGCTTGCGAACTGTTTGCTTGAAATTTAGAATCTTGTTCCATATTCTTTTTCTTAGGTTTGATTGTGATACTTAATGTTGTTTATTCTTTGTCTTGTGAAGGAATAGAGCGATTTGAAAAATCGTTTTTCCTTTTCACGCTGCAAAGATAGAACGATTTTGCAGAAAAAACAAGAAAAAAAACGACTCTTTTTTCGCAACCGTTCCCGCAACCGTTCCCATTTTCCGCAACCGTTCCCAAAAAGATTTCTCTGTTTTTTGTTGTGGCTTTCATGGAAAATACGTATCTTTGCGGGCGCATTTAACAAGAAAGAAAAAGAGATATGGCAAAATATGTAACCATCATGGATATTGCAAGGGAACTGGGGATTTCCAAGTCCACCGTTTCGCGTGCTCTTTCGGGAGATACGGGTAATGTGAAGGCCGAAACCTTGCAGAAGATATTGGCAACTGCCGAGCGGATGGGCTATCATCGCAACGAACTGGCTGTGAACTTTCGCCAGCAGAGTACTCATAACATCGGCATCATCATTCCCGAAATCGTAACAACGTTCTATATGACCTTTATCAATGATGCTCAAGCCATTTTGCGCAAGCAGGGGTATAAGGTGATGATTGCCATCTCTAATGAGAATCCTGAGCAGGAGAGAGAGAACATTCTGATGATGGAGCAGCTGCGTGTGGATGGCATCCTGATGAGTGCATGCGATAAGGAGCATAATGTGGACCTATATAATAAGGTGATAGAAAGGGGCATTCCCATCGTGTTTTTCGATAGAACGGTGGAGAAGGTAAAGGCTTCACAGGTGCACATGGACGATTACATCATGTCGTTTTTCATGGTAGAGGCTTTGTTGCGCAAGGGGTATAAGCATATTATTCATATCCCGGGACCTGCTTATATCCGAAACAGCTATGAACGATTGAGGGGCTATCGGGATGCGCTGGAAAAGTTTCATATAGAGTATCAGGCGCAAGATGTCTTGTCGCCAGCCTTGTCGGCTGAAGAAGGTAGTTGGGTGATGGAGCGTTTCCTGGAGAAGAATGTGCCCTTTGATGCGGTCTTTGGCTTTACGGAGACTGCTGTGTTGGGAGCCAAGAGTGCTATCCAGAAGCGTGGCTTGCGCATTCCGGAGGATGTGGCACTTTGCTGCATGTCGGGCACAGCCTTGGCTACCTTGGTTCATCCTCAGTTGACGGTAGTGGAACAGCCTATTGAGAAAATGGCGCAGGAAAGTTGCCGACTGCTGCTGGAGCATATTGCCGATGGTTATAGAAGGATAGAGGAAATTGCATTGAGAGGTGAAACTGTGATAAGGGAATCTACTTAATAAAGGTATCGACTTCTGGAATCTGCATAAAAGAAGCTGTTTCAGAAAACAGTAATAAAAGAAACGGGTGTATCATCTATATTATTGAATGATACACCCGTTTTCTATCTCTTTATCTTAAGCTTTTAAACTTAATCTATCGCCTTATCTTAAGCTTCCTCTTCCTCTTCTTCATTCTCCAGCAAGTCGGTGCCGAGGTGAGTGGTCTGTTCACGCTTTAAACGGTCGCGCACTTCCTTAGGCTTGGTGGCGTAGGTAATCATTCGGATAGAATCGTTATAGCTTACGTACTTCCAGAGCCAGTTGAGCATTACCATTACCTTGTTCTTTACGCCAAGGATAGAGCGGAGGTGAACTACCAGCCACAATACCCAGGCAAAGAAGCCCTGGCTGTGGAACTTGCCAAGCTCTACCACAGCCTTGTGTCTTCCGATGGTAGCCATAGAACCCAGGTTCTTGTAGCGGAAAGGCTTGAGGGAATCTGTGGCTCCCTCGGCAATTTTCTGGATATTCTTAGCCAGGAGTGCAGCCTGCTGAATGGCTACCTGGGCCAACTGTGGATGACCGCCAGGATAAGCTGGGTCTGTGGTCTGGATACACTGGTCGCCGATGGCAAAGAGACCGTCCATGCCAGGGATGCGGTTGAATTCATCTACTACGATTCGGAAACCACGGCCCAGATGGTCGCCATCGATACCTGTGATAGGCTGTGCCTTTACACCTGATACCCAGAGGAATGTACGGGTAGGAATCTCCTGACCGTCCTTCATCAGAACCTTGTGGTCCTTGTAGTCGGTTACCATTTTGCCAAACTGTACATCCACACCCATGCTGGTAAGGAATTCGTATGCTTTCTTAGAAGAGTCCTGTGACATTCCGGCGAGCAGTCTGTCGCCCGCTTCCAGAAGATAAATGTGCATCAGAGATGAGTCCATATCAGGATAATCATAAGGAATCACATAGCGCTTCATTTCAGAGAGGGCTCCGGCAATCTCTACACCTGTGGCACCACCGCCTACAATGACCACGTTCAGGAGTTCCTGTCGCTCCTCTTCTGTGGCACAGGTCAATGCACGCTCCAGGTTACTCAGCACAGCGTTGCGCAATCCCATTGCTTCAGAAACGGTCTTCATCGGAATTGCCCATTTCTCGATGTTGGCATTGCCATAGAAATTGGTGGTGGTTCCTGCTGCGAACACCAGGTAATCGTACTCAATCTTACCGATGGAAGTCTGCAGAATCTTCTTGTCTGGGAATACGGCTCTCGCTTCTGCCATGCGGAAGTAGAAGTTCTTGCGCTTGCGGAAAATCTGGCGGAAAGGGAAAGAGATGGAACTTGGGTCGATACCTGCCGAGGCAATCTGATAGATAAGCGGAGGGAACTGATGGAAATTGTTCTTATCGATCAACACCACCTGCAGGTTTGCATTGCAGAGATCTTCTGCCAAACGAAGACCACCGAGTCCGCCACCTACGATAACAACTCTCTTCAACTGATTTCTCTTGATATTAATACTCATAACTACTGCTGTTTTTTATAATTACTGAATACATATATTTGCTGAAAATTCTATTCTTAGAAGGCATATAGCCTAGTCTTCGCTGAAAATTCGACTGCAAAGGTACAACTTTTTTATGAGGTGGCAAAGGAAGATGGATAGAAATATGGGATTGAAGCTTGTTGCAATCGTTCTCATTTTATATTCTTGTAAATAATGTTACAGAATGTAATATGCAGATAGCATTTTGGCAGTTGTTCTTGTCTTTTTCCAAGAAAAGTTTTTGATTTTGAAGGAAATGTTGTATTTTTGCATCGACAACTTCAATATTCGAATGTTTATCTTATAAAAACATAATAATGAAACATGTAACTATCAAGGATATAGCCCGTTCGCTCTGCATCTCGGTCTCCACTGTTTCCAGAGCGTTGACGGATGACAAGAACATTCGCAAGGAGACGCGCGAGATGGTGGTGGAAGAGGCAAAGCGACTCGGCTACAAGCGCAATCCAGTGGCGATGAACCTGAAGATGGGGCGTACGAACACCATTGGTGTCATCGTGCCGGAGATGCACACCCCTTATGCTTCGCAGGTGATTAACGGAATACAGGAGGTGCTCTACAAGAAGAACCAGAAGGTGATGATTGCCGAGAGCGATGAGAAGCCGGAGCGGGAGTTGGAGAACCTGAAGATGATGGAGCAGTTTATGGTGGATGGGCTGATTGTGAGCCTCTGCAGCTATCGCAAGAACATAGAAATGTATCAGCAGTTGGCGGCAGATGGTATGGCGATTGTCTTCTACGACCGCATTCCGTATGGATTGAAGATGTCGCAGGTTGTGGTGAATGATAATGTAGATTCTTATTTCATGGTGGAGCATCTGATTCGCCTGGGCAGGAAGCGCATCGTCTATCTGCAGGGACCCGACGACATTTACAATGCCTATCAGCGAGGCTTGGGTTATCGTGAGGCGATGGAGAAATTCCATCTCTTCGATCCTTCGCTGATCGTGAAGACGGGAATGACCTTCAAGGATGGAGCCGATGCCATCGACCGCCTTATATATAATAAGGTGGAATTTGATGCCGTCTTCGCCTTTACTGATACTTTGGCGATAGGTGCGCAGAATCGGCTCCGTGCCTTGGGCAAACGAGTGCCGGAAGAGATTTTTGTGGCTGGTTTTTCGGGCACCGAACTATCAACCATTGTATCTCCGCAGATTACTACCATGGAGCCTCCGCTGGAGGAGATGGGCAGAAAGGCGGCAGAACTGGTGATGGAGAAAATCAACAATCCGGAGATGGAGGACAGGCAGGTGGTGCTGAAGACCACGATGCAATGTAGGGAATCTACGGGAGAATAGTATTTAAAACGTTTGCAGAAATTGGGAACGTTTGCGGGAACGTTTGCAAGGTTTTTTTGAAAAAAATATCTTTTTATCTCGAAAAAACAAACTATCTTTGCCAACGAAAACGAGAGACAAGCTCGCCGAAGAGACACATCCAGGCGGCTTGGCTTTCGCAAAGAGTAAACAATTAATAATAACAGCTAACAATAAAAGAATTATGGCAAATTTAGTAAATGCAAACGCAGCAAATGCAGCTCAGGTAGTAAAAGGTTATGCTTATAACCGCAGTTTGGTAAAGGCAGGTATCCTGCACTTCGGAGTAGGTAACTTCCATCGTGCTCACCTGGAGTTTATGACCAATATGCTCCTCGAGAACAAAACCCAGCAGAACTGGGGCATCTGTGGAGCAATGATTCTCCCAGGCGATGAGCGTCTCTACCATGCCCTGAAGAAGCAGGATGGCGAATACACCCTTACCGTATGTGGACGCGACGACAGCATCCAGGTTTATCAGTTGGGTGCGCTCGTAGAACTCTATTGGGGTATTGAGGAGCAGGAGCAGATTCTGAACAAGATTGCGTCTAAGGATATTAAGATCATCACCCTCACTATCACCGAGGGCGGATACAACATTTCTCGTCAGAGTGGCGAATTCATGCTTGACAATGCGCAGGTGGCTCACGATATCGAGAACCCAGCCAAGCCGGTTACAGCCTTCGGATATGTAGCCGAGGGATTGCGTCGCCGCAAGGCTGCAGGCAATGGTCCTATCACCATCCTCTCCTGCGATAATCTGCAGCACAATGGCAATACAGCCCGCAAGGCTTTCATGACTTTCGTGGGAGCTCAGGACAAGGAACTAGCTGCCTGGATGGAGGAGAACGTTACCTTCCCTAACTCTATGGTTGACCGTATTACTCCTGCTACCCGTCCTGCCGACATCGAGCGATTGAATGCTCAGAACGGAACCTGCGATGAGGCTCCTGTTTATTGCGAGGATTTCATCCAGTGGGTAGTAGAGGATAATTTTGCAGCCGGTCGCCCAGCATGGGAAACCGTGGGTGCTCAGATGACTGACGATGTGACTGCCTTCGAGAATATGAAGCTTTCTCTCTTGAATGCTTCTCATACATTGCTCTCTTATCCATCTTTCCTCGGCGGTTACCGCAAGGTAGATGCAGCTATGCACGATGAGAGAATCCGTAAGTTTGTACGTGCCTTCATGGACGAAGACATCACTCCTTACGTGCCAGCTCCAAAGGATACTGATCTGGAGGCATACAAGCAGTGCCTGGTAGAGCGTTTCGGCAACCGCATGGTCAGCGACCAGGTGGCTCGTCTCTGCTTTGATGGTGCCAGCAAGTTCCCTGTTTATGTGATGCCGAACCTGGAGAAGATGATTGCTGATGATGCTTCTGGCAAGCGTCAGGATGTGGAGTTCAAGCGTGTGGCTTACCTCTTTGCTGCTTACCGTCATTATCTGAAGTATCAGGTAGATGACAATGGTGATACATTCGAAGTGGCAGATCCATGGCTCACCGTTGATGACCATAAGGCTATTGACAGCGATGATGCCCTCGATTTCCTCGGTATCTCTGCCTTTACAAGCACCGATCTCAAGGCCGCTTCTCATTTCGTAGAGCTTTACCTGAAGATGGTGGAAGACATCAAGGCAAAGGGTGCCATGAAGGTTTTGGAAGAAGAAATCTTGTAACTTAGAGAATAGTTTTTGGGAATAAAAGTCAGGTGTTTTGAATGGATTGTATAATTCATCGAAATACCTGACGATAGTATAACTTTCTCTAATTTAAACCTAGATAAACATGAAACAATCGATAACACTCAAAAGTGCAGGACCATTTCTGCTCCTGACATTCATCTATTTTATAGTGGGCTTCCTCACTACCGTCAACGGTCAGTGTCAGGGACCCTTGAAGATAGCTTTCCTTTCGGAGGTTACTACTACCAAGAACTCCCTGGCTACGCTCATCTCCTTCGCCTTCTTCCTGGGCTATCTGCTCAATAGTGCGAAGACGGGACGCTTGCTCAACAAGGTGGGCTATAAGAAGACGCTCATCCGTTCGATGCTGGTAATGGTGCTGGGACTTGCCTTCTATCTTGCTTCGGCGCTGATTGCTGAATATTGGGGTGGGGCAGGAGTGCATATTTCTCAGGATTTCGTACCATTCGGATATTTTATTTTTCTTTTCGGTTCCTATCTGATGGGTACGTCTGCGGCAATGCTTCAGGTGGTTATCAATCCATACATAGCTGCCTATCCTCTGCCGGGAACTCAACCGGTGCAGCGCATGAACTTCACCTGTGCGGTGAATTCTTTCGGAACTACCATCGCTCCTTTCTTCGTAACGGGCGTGATGTTTGCCGGTGTTTCCCTGGATAGTGTTTCTGCCGACCAGCTCACTATTCCATTCCTGGTAATGATGCTCATCATCGCCTTTACCACATGGAGCACATCAAGAGCTAATCTTCCTGATATTGAGGGCACAAGAGAGAAATCCCAGGATGCAGAATCTGAAGAAAAACCAACAGCTGCAGCTGATTTCAAGAATGCAAGGAAGCGCAGCATCTGGTCGTTCCGTCATCTGAAATACGGAGTGATTACCATCTTCTTCTATGTAGGAACCGAGGTGGGAATCGGTAACAATATGAATCTCCATGCGATGGATCTGATGGGGCATGGTTACGATCTTTCTCCAGCCCTTCTTGCCACGCTCTATTGGGGTGGATTCATGATTGGCAGAATGGTTTCTGCCGCTTTGAAGAATGTGGCACCTCGCCCTATGCTCATCACTGTTACGGTGGCGGCAATTGTATTGATGTCTGTTTCTATGCTTACCGAGAATCTCTGGCTGATGGCTGCTGTGGGATTGTTCCATAGTGTGATGTGGAGTTGCATCTTCACCTTGGCTGTTGATGGCTTGAAGGAATATACTTCCAAGGCATCGGGTGTATTCATGATGGGTGTTTTTGGTGGTGCAGTCTTCCCTGTGCTTCAGGGGTTGCTTGCCGATTATATCGGTTCATGGCAGTTTACCTGGCTCGTTCCTCTCTTCTGCGAGTTCGTCATCCTCTGGTACGGACTTGTGGGTTACAAGAAGCAGGAGGCATAAAAGATATTAGTAAGACATAAATTAAAAAGGATATCAAAAACTCGGGATGTTTCAAGTTAGAAGCATCCCGAGTTTTTTATTTTTAAGAGTTATTCCGCAATCAGACTGTCTATCTACGATGGCTAGGTCACCATCGAGAATGCCTGCATCCTGCATGCTGTCGCCTGAAACACGTACATAGAAAGTGGCCTCACGATGGCGAACCAAAATATCGTTGAGGTCTATCCTTAATGTATTCTTTTCGTGTTGCAAAAATACAAAAAATATTCGAAACTCTAGTCTCTATCCAAGATTATATTTTTTTCTGTGTTTTTTTAGAGAAAAACTTTGTTATTCCGCTATTTATGCTTACCTTTGCACCCGCAATTGGTTCGCAGTCGCCACGTGCCGCTATAGGAATGGGGGTGGACTGCGATTAAAAGGGAATCGGGTGAGAATCCCGGACAGTCCCGCTGCTGTAAACATCTTCTTCCGAAATGAGGGGCACGAATGCCACCGGGGAAGAACAGGCAAGCATCTAAAAGGTCACTGACATTTTTTCGGGAAGACCGCTTGTCTGATGGATGTAAGTCAGAAGACCTGCCGTTGCCGTCCTTTCTTATCACTGCGCCCTGCTGCTGATAGGAAGATGATTTCATCCAACCCCGTGGGATGGGTTCGTGATGAAGAAAATAGAAACAACAGAATGAAGAAAAAGAAAAGAATAACGCATGTTGCCCTGATAGGCGCCATGTGGATGAGCGGTTTTTCTACCCTCCAGGCTCAGCATCTTGAACCGGTTCGGACAGGAATGCAGGCTCCGGCAAACGATTCCCTTCGTACTCGCACGCAGCATCTGGATGATGTGGAGGTGAGAGCGAAGAAGCCCCGTAGTGCCCTTTCGAGCGTGACTCCTGTACAGACCATCACCAGTTCTGAACTTCAGTTGCTGGGCATTACCTCAGTGGGAGATGCTGCCAAACGAATGGCTGGAGTGCAGGTGCGTGACTATGGTGGAATCGGTGGACTGCAGACGGTGAGTGTGAGAAGTCTGGGTGCCTGCCATACGGCGGTGAGCTACGATGGAATTGTGGTGAGTAATATGCAGGCAGGCCAGATTGACGTGTCGAGATATTCGCTTTCCAATATCCGCCAGCTCTCGGTGGCAATCGGGCAGGGTAGCGACCTGATGCAGTCGGCTCGGCATTATGCTTCGGCTGGAATCCTGAGCATCGAAAGCCGTGGGATAGACTGGACTTCTCCGCAGCCCTGGCAGCTGAAAGTGAACGCCAAGACAGGTTCCTGGGGCTTGTTCACGCCTTCCCTTCAATATAGTCTGCGGCTCAGCAGTCAGACAGCTCTTACTTTCGACGCCAATATGGTGAGGGCAGATGGAGTCTATCCTTTCACTATTCAGAACGGAAGATACAAGGAGCACCACAAGCGCTATAATTCTGATATCCTGTCGGGGCAGGGAGAGGTGAATCTCTTCCATCGTTGGGATAAAAACGAACTTTCTGCCAAGGTTTCCTATTACAATTCCAAACGTGGATTGCCGGGAGTGGTGATTCTCTACAATTCTGATGCTGAAGAGCGGATGTGGGATGAGAGCTGCTTCGCTCAGATGGTCTGGAAATCTCAGCTGGCTCCCCGTCTTGCGCTGAATGCAAGGTTGAAATACGCCCATACGTGGTCGAAATATGAAGATTACAATGTGAAATATCAGGGAGGAAAGCTGACGGATATTGCCCGGCAGAATGAGTATTATGCCTCTGCCACGATAGGTTATGATCTAGGGTGGGGATGGACAACGGCACTTGCCGAAGATTTCTCCATCGGCGATCTTCGCACCAATGTTGTTTCACAGCCTAATCCTACCCGTTACTCATCGCAGACCGCCTGGTCGCTGAGATGGAAATGGCAGAGATGGCAGGTGGATGGTAATCTTGTAGGAACCTACATTTCCGAAAAGGCTTCGAAAGAGGATCATGGTTCTTCCGGCTCATCCTCATCTTTCGGCTCATCCTCTTCAGTAAATGCCCGGATTCCTGCCGACCGAAAGCGGATTTCGCCAAGCGTAGCCATGAACTATCGTCTGCTTGCCGATGAAACGCTCTATCTCAGGGCGATGATGAAGAGCACCTATCGCGTGCCGACTTTCACGGATATGTATTATCTGCACATCGGCAATACCAATCTCAAACCCGAGAATGCTACGGAATGGAATCTCGGTGTAACTTGGGCGCATCAGTTTGGAGGGAAATCGCTGCGGAATCCGGCTCGTGGAATCAGTCTGCAAGCCACTCTTGACACCTATTATAATAAGGTGACGGATAAGATCGTGGCTTTCCCGACTACCTATGTATGGAAGATGGTGAATTTCGGACGAGTGGAAATCAAGGGCGTAGATGCTACACTTTCGTTCGGTGTTCCGATGGGACGGAAGATGGCTTTGGATGTGGATGCTTCCTATACCTATCAGTATGCGGTGGATAAGACGGACAGCAAGAAAAGCTATTATCGCCATCAGTTGCCTTATACGCCTCGCCATTCGGGCAATGTTTCTGCCGTATGGAGCAATCCCTGGGTGTCTGTAGGATGGCAGATGCAGGCTGTGGGCGAGCGATGGAGTATGATACAGTGCACGGATGAATATCGGATGAAAGCATATCAGGAGCATACTTTCACCTTATCGAGAGAGTTTTCGCTCGGTAAGAGAAAGAAGAATACTGAGTCGGGAAATGGATCAAGAGAAAATGCTTTTAATGGAAAAGCTTCAGAAGAAAGAGCCCTTTATGGGAATGCTTCAGAAGAAAGTACTCTTAATAGAAATGCTTCAAGAAGGGATTTTCCAAGGGGCAGCGTCTTGAAACTCAGTTTCTCCCTGCTCAATGCCTTCAACAAGCAATATGAGGTAATTAAGTATTATCCAATGCCGGGCAGGAGTTGGCAAGCCACAGCTTCGCTTACCTTGTAGAAAGCCGGATGGAAGGAAAACGGAATAGAAATCTGAATAGAAATCAGAATAGAAAACAGAAAGTGAGAAAAAATAATATTCAACATAACAAATAGAGAATGAAAATGAAAAAAATGAAATTGAGAAGTTTGTTTATGGCAATCATCTGCGGATTGATGATTGCTGCTGGTTTTACATCATGTAGTGATGATGAGGAGGATAATTCATGGAAGGAGGGATCTAAGGTAGATCTTCCTCAGTATCGTGCCTTCGTTCTGTCAGAGGGTAGCTATGGTAAGAACAATAGCCACCTTTTCTTTGTGGATCCTCAGACTGATAAGCCTTCTGAGAATGATATCTATTTGACTCAGAATGGTAAGGGGCTGGGTGATACTGCCAATGATATGATCGAGGAAGATGGCAACATCTACGTGGTGGTAAATGTTTCCAAGAAACTCCTGAAGCTGAATGGTTCTGGTGTTCAGCAGGCAGAATACAGCTTTGATGAGAAATTGGGTGAGCCTCGCTACATCTGCGAAGAGGATGGCAAGCTCTATGTTTCCAGCTATGGTGGCTATGTAAGCCGTTTCGATGCAAAGACCTTGGCTTTGGAGGCTTCTGTAAAGGTAGATGCTAACCCGGAGGAGCTTGTTGAGGAAGATGATGTAATCTACGTAGTATGTTCTGGTTATGGCGCTGGCAAGACTCTCTGCACCATCAATACCAAGACTTTCGACAAGGCTGAGTCTATTGAAATCGCCAACAATCCTCAGCGTATCGTAGAGAGCGATGATCATATCTACGTTCTTGCTGGCAGCCCATCTTATAATCCTGCCAACTACGATTATTCTACAGCTGTCTATACTTACAATCCTCAGACTAAGAAGTGTGATTATATTGCCAACGCTACCAAGATGATGGCTCATGACGGCAACCTCTACTTCACCAATTCTACATCACCTGATTGGGTGACTTACACCACTACCTACAACATCTACGATGCTAAGAGCAAGCAGGTTTCTACCTGGAATCTGAAGAATATCCCAGCTGAAGTAGCTGGTAACACTGTATATATGATTGAGCGCAATCCATACGATGGCAGTTTCTATCTCGCATATACAGACTATGCTAGCAACAGCACCATCTGCCACTTTACTGCTGCAGGTGAGTACAATAGCAAGTTTGATGCAGGTGGCATTAATGCCAACTCAATGTTGTTCTTGAGATAATCAGCTTGCTGAAGAATGAAATCCTATGAAAAGTAGGAAATTCCAGAAAATCATAGGAGGATAAGAAGGAAAATCCCCGAAAGGCTTGGGCTTTTCGGGGATTTTTTGTAATTTTGCCTTATATTAATAAGATAAAAACGAAATGGTATGAAAAATATGTTGGCATTGAGCCAGGAACGTTTCTCGGCTCGCAAGTTTACCTCCGAGGCAGTAAGTCAGGAGGATGTGGATTACATCATGGAGTGTGTGCGACTGGCTCCATCGGCAGTGAACAGACAGCCTTGGCATTGGCTCATCGTCCGCTCGGATGAGGCTAAGGAAAAACTCCAGGAGTGCTACGACCGTGAGTGGTTCAAGACAGCCCCAATGTATGTTGTGGGAATGAAGAACGTGAATGAGAACTGGGTTCGCAGATACGATGAGAAGCCTCATGGAGATATTGACGTGGCAATAGCTGCCGAGCACCTCTGTCTGGCTGCCACCGAAAGAGGTCTGGGCACCTGCTGGGTCTGCAATTATGATACAGACAAGATGCAGCAGTTTTTCCCTCGCGAAGGTTTCGAGGCAGTAGTGATCATCCCTCTCGGTCATATTGCTGAGGATTGTCCTCATGCCGAGAAGAAGCGCAAGGAAATGAACGAGATCGTGGAAGAAATCTAAAAAACGAAGCTAATGGAAATGAACGAAGAATCCATCCTGGCATGGAACATCATAGAAAAGACCAGCGCTAACCTCTTCCTTACGGGCAAGGCAGGCACAGGTAAAACAACCTTCTTGAAACAGCTCAAGGAAAAGTCGCCTAAACGAATGGTTGTGCTTGCCCCAACAGGTATTGCCGCCATCAACGCCGGAGGAATGACCATTCATTCGTTCTTCCAGCTTCCTTTTTCGCCATATATTCCGGGTACAACCTTCGGAAGTGGCGAACAGAAACGCTATCAGTTCAGCAAACTCAAGCGAAACATCATCCGAAGCATCGACCTGCTGGTCATCGATGAAATCAGTATGGTGCGCAGCGATTTGCTCGACGCCATCGACTCCGTACTTCGTCAGTACCGCAAGCGTCACGACCTGCCTTTCGGCGGTGTGCAGCTCCTGATGATAGGCGATCTGCAGCAGTTGGCACCAGTGGTTACGGCGCAGGAAGAGCAGCTTCTGAAAGAGCATTACGATACTCCCTTCTTCTTCAGCAGTAATGCACTGAAGCAGGTGGGCTATCTTACCGTAGAGCTCAAGAAGGTTTACCGCCAGCAGGACGAGCAGTTTATCTCCCTGCTCAACCAGATCAGGGAGAACCGGGCTTCGGATGCTACCTTGCAGGCATTGAACCAGCGCTTTATTCCCAATTTCGAACCGCCGAAGAACAGTAACTTTATCCGCCTGACTACTCATAATGCGCCAGCCCAGCAAATCAATGAGCAGCAGCTTGCCGCCTTGCCATCCAGGGCATTTTCCTATACGGCAGAGGTGGAGGATAACTTCCCGGAATCATCTTATCCGGCTGATTTCATGCTTACCCTGAAGCCCGGAGCACAGGTGATGTTTATCAAGAACGACCCGCAGCACCGCTTCTATAATGGTATGATTGGTGAGGTGATTGGTGTGAAACCCGATGAGGAAGGAGATAAGATCATCGTGCGAAGCAAGGATTCTGATGAGGAGTTTGAGCTGGAGAAGATGGAGTGGGTGAATGCGAAATATACGATCAATGAGGAGACCAAGGAGATAGAGGAGACGGTAGAGGGCAAGTTCCGACAGTATCCTTTGCGCCTGGCTTGGGCGATTACCATCCACAAGAGTCAGGGCCTTACCTTCGAACACGCCATCATCGATGCTTCCCATTCCTTTACCCATGGTCAGACCTACGTGGCTTTGAGCCGCTGCAAGACTTTGGAGGGAATGGTGCTCAGTCAGCCTCTGTCTCGTGGAGCCATCATCAGCAGTCAGACGGTGGATGCTTTCAACAGTCAACTTGCTGCGCCTACCCAGGAGCAGATCAGCTATCTGGAGCAGCAATACGTGCTTCACTGCATCGGCGAGCTTTTTGATTTCTATGCTATTAGCGGAAGTTACGAGCACCTGATGCGCTGTCTGGTAGAATTCTTCAACAGCAAATATCCTCGTGTGGTGAGCGAGTATCAGAAGTTGCAGGTGGTGCTGAAGAGTCTGATAGGTGTTTCTGATAAGTTCCGTCTGCAATATACCCGCATGCTTTCCCAGAATCCTGATATTCTTCAGGCAGAACTGCAGGAGCGTATTCACAAGGGTGCTGAGTATTTCTTTGATAAGATAGGTATTCTGAGCGATTTGATCAGAAAGTCGAATCTCGATACGGATAATAAGGTAGCAAAGAAACAGTTCCAGGACCGCTTCTCTGTCTTTTCTGAGGATGTGAAGTTGAAGGAACGTCTTTTGAAATACGAGCGCAGTGCTGTGTTTACGGTGACTGATTATCTGAAGAAGAAGGCACAGTTCATGCTGCTGGATGAGATGGGCGAGGGCGCGTCTTCAAGTGCCGGTTATGCTTCTGGTAGAAAAGCCAGAAAATCGAAGAAATCGAATGAGCCGAAGGAACCGAAGATTCCAACCAAGGAGGTGAGTTTCAATCTTTACCAGCAGGGTATGACTGTGGATCAGATTGCTGCAGAACGTGGCTTTACCAAAGGCACCATCATCGGTCATCTTACCTCATACGTAAAGGAAGGAAAGGTAGGATTGCGTGCGTTGATTTCTAGTGCCCACGAAAAGAAAATCCGTGAATTTATGGAGGCTCATCCCGAGATGGAACATTTCAGCGAAATCAAGGAAGCATTGGGAACCGGCATTGATTATTACGAAATCAAACTGATACGTGATTTAATGGAGGAGGAATAAAGGTCTTCCTCTACCTTATTATAATATAATAGCCGTAACTATGCAGAAGTAGTTACGGCTATTGTTTTCTTAATGATCTAGAATTGTCTTTTCTTGCGGGTCTAGAATTGGGCTACAGCCTTTTCCAGCTGTTGCAAAGCCTGCTTGAGAATGCTTCTAGGGGTTGCAACATTCAGTCGCATGAAGCCTTCGCCGCCAGGACCGAACATTTCACCATCATTCAGCGCCAGGTGCGCCTTGTCGATGAATAAATCGAGAAGCGCATCGTGGGAGAGATGCAGGTCTCGGCAGTTGAGCCAGACCAGGAAGGAAGCCTGTGGGCGCAACGGACGAATGCCCGGAATGTGCTCGCGGCAGTAATCCTCTACGAATCGGATGTTGTCTTCTATGTAGGCAAGCATCTTCTTTCTCCATTCCTCACCCTTGCGGAAAGCGGCGATGGTGGCGATTGGAGCGAAGAGGGTTGGCTCATCCAGTTCGTTGGCGCTGAGCCAAGGATAGAATTTCCTGCGGATTTCTTCGTTTGGAACGATGGCGTAACTGCTTACGATTCCAGCAATGTTGAAGGTCTTGGAAGGAGCCTGGAAGGTGATGCTGATGTTGCGCGCCTTGTCGGAAACCGAAGCAAATGGGATGTGCTTGTGTCCGAATAGAGCCATGTCTGCATGAATCTCATCGCTGATAACGAGCAGATGATGTTCGTAGCAGAAGTCGGCAAGTCGCTGCAGGGTTTCCTTGCTCCAGGTAATTCCGCCCGGATTATGAGGATTGCAGAGAATCAGGATCTTGCACTTCTCATCATAGATTTTCTCCAGGTTTTCGAAGTCCATCTCGTAATATCCATCCTCCTTCATCTTCAGCGGATTGAAGACCACCTCTCTGCCGTTGCCCTCTGGAGTGAGGCGGAATGGGTGATAAACGGGTGGTTGGATGATGACTTTCTCATCTGGACGGGTGAAGACATTCACCACGAGTCCGATACCTTTTACAATACCTGGAATGAAGCGGATCCACTCTCGCTTCACATCCCACAGGTGGTGGTCATGCACCCAGTCGATGATGCTGGGCAGATAATCTTCCGGCTCCATGGTGTAGCCGAAAAGAGAGTGTTCCAATCTTGCCTTGAGGGCATCTGTAATGAAAGATGGGGTCTCGAAATCCATATCGGCTACCCAGAGTGGCAGCAGATCATCTCGTCCCCAGCGGGGCAGCAGGGCGCCATGCTTTAGGTCGTCGCTGCCCGAACGGTCTATGACTTTATCGAAATTATACATTTTACTTTGAGCCTATTAACTATAAACTATCAATTATAAACTATTAACCGCCTGCTTGATGTCTTCGAAGAGATCATCCACATCTTCCAAGCCGATGCTCAATCGGATTGTGGTGTCTTTCACGTCCATCGACTTGCGCATGCTCTCAGAGAAAGCACCGAAGATGGTGCTTGCCGGATGAATGGCGAGCGAACGGTTGTCGAAAAGATTGGTGGCACGATGGATGAGCTTCAGATTGTTGAGGAAACTGAAGCAGGCTTCCTTGCTTTCCAAATCAATGCAGATCATGGCTCCCGCCGTCTTGCCAAACTGGCGCTGCGCCAATTCGTGGTAAGGATTATCCTCCAAACCTACATAGTTTACATACTGAATCTGAGGCAGAGTGCGCAGTTTTTTGGCAAGTTCCAGGGCATTGCCGCTCTGAACACGATAGCGCGCATCGAGCGTTTCGAGTCCGATGGTCTGCATATAAGCTACCTGTGGAGTCATGTAGGCGCCGAAGTTGAAGAGCATTTCTCCATAGAGACGCTTGGCGAAATCGCCGTTGTAAGAAGTTCCGTAGTCGATGACCAGACCGCCGAGCGAAGTAGCACCACCACTTACATATTTAGAGCTGGAAACCACCTCAATATCTACTCCCAGATTTTTAGCCGAGAACTGTGTGAAAGGAATCACGGTAGAATCCACTACCAGCGGAACATTCTTTTCGTGAGCCACTTCCGAAATGGCTTTCAGATCGGCAACCTCCAACTGTGGGTTGGTCAGGATTTCCAGGAATACGCAACAGGTGTCATCGTCGATGGCTTCACGTACCTCCTCTATATTGGTCAGGTCGCGTAAACGTACCTTTACGCCAAATCGGCGCAGGGTAGCAACGAGCAGGGCGTAGGTGTTGCCGAAGAGATGCTTCGAGGTAACGATGTTCTTGCCCTGTGCTGCCAAGGACATGAAAGTGTTGCTGATGGCCGCCATTCCTGAGTTGAAGGCTGTGGCGTGGGCTGCATCGGTGAGGGCTGCCACTCGGCGCTCCAGGTTGGTTACCGTAGGATTCTCCACGCGGGAGTAATCGGGTGCCTTGATCTTGTCGGTGAATGCTTCTGCCATAACGGTAGCATTGTCGAATTCGTAGGCAAGGGTGTTATATACTGGAACGCTCAGCGAATCGTAAGCATCACGGCGTTCGTATTCCAAATGAATGGCTTGGGTCTGTTTCTTCATCATTTTATGATTTTATGTGATATTTTGTTTGCAAAAGTACAAAAAAGAAATCAAATAGACAATAGATAGCATAAAAAAACGAGTTGCGAATGTTTTTTTTTATGCATTGCAACTCGTTAGAGAGAGAGTATTGGTTATTCGATTCTATGTTTCCGATGGTTCCTGGGCTTGTTAGTTTCCATTCATTCCACCCGTCTGGATTCCCTGCTTTTCTTCCTGAAAATCGTCCTTGATGTTTTTTGCAGAAAGCCTTCCTTAACATTGAAATAACATAAATTTATCAGAAACCCTGCAAAAAGCATAAAATGTAAGCCATTCTTTCGATTATCTCAACTTTATTTTGTAATTTCGCAGCGAAATAGATAATTCGGAATAAAAATATAAATCAGTTATGATGAAATCAACTAAAATGAGCCTCCGGGCTCTTACGTTTAGTGCTGCACTCTGTGCTTCGCTCGGAACTTCGCTTTCTGCCTTTGCCGAGACCATCGAAGTGCAGAAGCTGAAGCATGCAGGTCCTTATCCTGTAGCTACCCCTTGGATGGCGGATAGCGTGAATGTGAAGGGTGAGAAATTCTCGATGGAGGGTGTGCTCGACTCTCCGCTCTCGTTTACCTTATTGAATAATGGTAAGGAGGTGGCTGCATCCCAGCTCCTGGCTGATAGCAAGCAGAATGCTCTTCACCTGGCTTCGTTCACCATTTCGAACACCAGCCGTACCCAGGCTACCATCGAGGTGAAGGGTTTGAAGCAATATCGCCTCTTCGTTGATGGAGAGCAGGTGAAAGTGAATGGCGATAAGGCGGAGACTGTCCTGATGCCTTCTACTCATACCGTAGTCATCAAGTACCTCACCGCTTCATCAGCCGATGCTTCCGCTTCTGAAAAGAATGCATCAGAAAAAACATCTTCTTCAGAAAAGAAAGCTGATCAGGATTTCAAAATCAGCATTACTGCGGCAGACGGCAAGCAGCTGAGCGTGGGCGAATCTTCTGCCAGCACCAAGCGTACCTTTAATATATACGATGTAATCTGCATGCCTAACTATGCAAGTGTTCAGATGTCGCCAAACGGCAAGTTCATGATCGTGAGCAAGACTTGGGTAGATCGTCAGGGCAAGAACCATAGCGTCAATGAATTGAGAAACTGTCAGACCAACAAGGTGGTTGCTTCTTTCGAGGAAAGTGTAAGATGGATGCCTCGCACCAACAAACTGTATTTTACCGAGAAGGCGAGCGACTGTTCCATTGCCGGCGAAGGAAAGGCAGATGGCGAAGTTCAGCTGATTACCATCAATCCGATGAATATGGAGCGAGAGGTGTTGGCGGCAAACATTCCGGAGGGATGGTTCCAGTTTACTCCAGATGAGAAATCGCTTATCTATACGCTCTATGAGGAAGGCAGAAAGAAGGACCCTCAGGTGTACGATGTAAAAGAACCAGATGACCGCCAGCCTGGATGGAGAACCCGCAGCTATTTGGCTAAGTATGATCTGGCTTCAGGCATTCTCCAGCCGCTTACCTTTGGCTACCATAATGTTTATCTCAACGATATTTCCGCAGATTCCCGCTATCTGCTCATCGGCAAGAGCGAGGAGCGCCTTACCAAGCGTCCTACTACTCTCAACTCGCTCTATCGTCTCGATCTGAACGATATGAGTGTTGAGGCGCTGGTAGAGAAGGGTGAGTTTCTGAACAGTGCCCAGTTCTCGCCAGACGGCAAGAGTATTCTCGTTACCGGTTCGCCTGAGGCTTTCGATGGAATTGGAAAGAATGTGGAGGAGGGACAGACTCCTAGCATGGTTGACACCCAGCTCTATCTGATGAACCTGGCGGATAAGAAGGTTCGTCCGATGACCAAGAATTTCAATCCTAACGTGCAGAGCGTGGATTGGAGCAAGGCGGATGGCAATATTTACTTTACAGCCGAGGATAAAGACTGCATGCATCTCTTCCAGCTGAACCCGAAGTCGGGTAAGTTTACTTTGCTCAAGACTCCGGAGGAGAACATCAAGAGCTTCTCCATCGCAGCGGCTGCTCCGGAAATGGCGTTCTCAGGACAGAGCGCATCCAATGCCGACCGACTCTACAAGATGAGCACCAAGGCGCAGAAGTCGCTGCTCGTAGATGATCTCAGTGCCCGCCTGCTCAAAGACATCGAACTGGGCGAGTGCAAGGCTTGGAACTTCGTGAATTCCCGTGGCGACACTCTTTGCTGCCGTTACTATCTGCCACCTCATTTCGATGCTTCCAAGAAGTATCCGATGGTGGTGAACTACTATGGCGGTTGCAGTCCTACCACCCGTATGTTCCAGAGCCGCTATCCTCATCATGTCTATGCTGCGATGGGTTATGTGGTCTTGGTCGTGAACCCAAGCGGAGCCACCGGTTTCGGTCAGAAGTTCTCTGCCCGCCACGTGGATACTGCCGGCGAGGGAGTGGCTGAGGATATTATCTCCAGCACCCAGGCTTTCTGCGATGAGCATAGTTTCGTAAACCGTAAGAAGATAGGTTGCATCGGCGCCAGCTACGGTGGCTTTATGACTCAGTATCTTCAGACCAAGACCGATCTCTTTGCCGCAGCCATTTCTCATGCCGGCATCAGTGACCATACCAGCTATTGGGGCGAAGGTTATTGGGGTTACAGTTACAGCGAGGTTTCCATGGCGAACGAGTATCCTTGGACCAACAAGCATCTCTTCGTAGATCAGAGTCCGCTCTACAATGCTGACAAGATTCATACTCCATTGCTCTTCGTGCACGGAACAGCCGATAACAATGTGCCTGTGGGAGAGAGTATTCAGCTCTATACGGCTTTGAAACTCCTCGGCCGTCCAACGGCGATGGTTCTGGTAGATGGTCAGGATCACCACATCATCGATTACGAGAAGCGATTGAAGTGGCAGAACACCATCTTCGCATGGTTTGCCAAGTGGCTGCAGGATGATGGCAGCTGGTGGAAAGAGATGTATGGAGAGGAAAAGATGTAGTTGAAGTCTCGGCAGAAATGCCGGCTTCAGTCTCTATCAAATAAAAAAGAGATTATATTCCTGTTTGGCTGGGAATATAATCTCTTTTTGTTTTTCTTATTTCTTATTGCTCAGTGAAATCATCAGGGAGATGAAGGCGAAGGAAATGCCTACGATGCAGACTCCCAGCCAGTCGGCTTGGGTCCACACGTATCCGGCACAGAACGTACCGAGCGAACCACCGATGAAATAGGTCGTCATGAAGATGGTGTTGGCACGGTTGGAAGCCTGCGGAATCTCCTGCAGGCAGCCGCTCTGATTGCTGAGCTGCTGACATTGCAGTCCGATATCTACCAGGATGATGGCTGCGATGAGTCCTGCGTAGGTGTCGCCGAAGAGGAGGGCTATTGCCCAGGCGATGATCTGTATGGCTGCTCCGAAGAGGCTGAACTTGTGGATTCCGAACTTTGGAACCAGCTTTCCTACGCTGCTGGCAGCCACAGCTCCCATGATTCCGCAGAGTCCGAGCATTCCCACCATATCGCTGCCTGCATTGAAAGGAGGCTGGGCAAGATGGAAGGCAAGGCACGACCATATCGCCATCATGCTTCCGAAACCGAAGGCGGCACGGATGGAGTAGATGCGGATGGAAGGATGGAGGATGAAGATCTCAGCCACGGTAGTCATCAGGCCTCTGTAAGTACCCACATAGTTGCGCTTCATCTCAGGCATCATCAGCATCATGATTCCCATGCAGACCACCATGACGAGGGCGGCGATGAAGAACATCTCCCGCCATCCCAGCCATTCGCCGATGTAACCGCTGATTACCCGCGAGGCAAGAATACCCGTGAGCAGTCCGGAGAGCACAAAGCCCATGTTCCTGCTCTTGTTTTCGGGTGCGGAGAACTGTCCGGCTATCGGGATGAAGAACTGGGGAATCACGGAACAGGCACCGATGAGCAGGGAAGCTCCCCAGAGCATCCATACGTTTTGTGCCACAGCCATCACGATTGCCATCAAGGCTGCGATGGTCATGTTCACGAGGATGAGTTTCTTGCGTGAAAACATGTCTCCCATAGGGATGAGAAAGAACAGTCCCAGCGCATAACCTATCTGGGTAATTACGGTGATGAGGTTGGCGCTCTGCTCGGTAATGTCCAGATCGTGGCGGATCAGTTCGAGAAGCGGCTGGTTGTAGTAGCAGTTGGCTACTGTGAGTCCTGCGATGATAGACATCATCAGGAGAATGCTGCGGGGAATGCCCTGATTTTCTTTTAGCTGTATCATTTTTCTGTTTATCTGTTACTCTTTTCTTGTTTGTCGAAGATTCTTTTTCGAGTGCAAAGTTACAGAAAAGTTTGCTGCCAGCCAAGTTTTGAGGCTCGAATTCTCGGAAAAAGTTTCCCTCTCAGCAGAAAAATCCTCCCTCTCAGCAGAAACTTTTTCTGCTTTCTTCCTCGCGCGTACCTTATTATATGTATATAGCTCGGTTCAGCCGGGGTGTTGGCACGCACCTTTGTTACGCTAAAAAACACCGAAAAGTGTTAAAATCGGGCTGTTTTCGGACACACTAAAAACTTTAACTTTCGTTAGCACTTTGTAAATTGTTGAATATCAGTAGATTGTGATTTTGTTACAAAATACCCCTAAAAAAAAACACAAAAAAAAGTTCGCCGTATCAAAAAAATGCTTACCTTTGCATCAGTTTTAATAAACGAATGATTGTTTTACAGATTTAAAAAGCAAAGAAAATGAAGAAATTAGTTTTTATGTTCGTAGCTATCGCAGCTATCTCTTTCGCATCATGTGGTAACAAAACAGCTCAGACAACAGCTACTGCTGATTCTGACACAGCTGTAGTTGATTCAGCTGCTGATTCAGTTGCTGTTGATACAGCTGCTGCTGCTACAGATTCAGTTAAGTAATTTAGAATTACTTGCGAACGAAAAATGAGAGAAACAACCGCTGGACTTCGGTCTAGCGGCTTTTTCGTTTTATAGACCTAGGGTCTTTTGGGGAGAACGCCCTGAAAGGGCAGAAACTCCTAGCCCAGGGCAACGCCCTGGGTATGAAAGCAATCAACTATGCGCCCTGTAAGGGCAAAAGCTTAAAAGAAACCAAAGAAAAAGATTCATATATGATAGATTCAAGTGCCTTCCAAGGCAAAAAGGCTGCCTACTATACGCTGGGCTGCAAACTCAATTTCTCGGAAACCTCCACTTTCGGCAAGATGCTCGAAGATATGGGCGTCATTACGGCACAGAAGGGGGAGAAAGCAGACATTTGTCTCATCAATACTTGCTCGGTGACTGAAGTTGCCGATCATAAGTGCCGTCAGGCTATCCATCGCATGGTGCGACAGAATCCTGGTGCCTTCGTCATCGTCACCGGTTGCTACGCGCAGCTGGAGTCGGAGAACGTGAGCAAGATAGAGGGTGTTGACCTGGTGTTGGGCGCCAACGAGAAGGCCCACTTGATTCAGTATCTCAGCGATGCATGGGCCAAGAAGTTTGCCGCAGAAAACGGACTTCCTGTCACCGGCGAGAACCTGGAGTCTTCTGATTCTGCGCTTCATCAGCACCACAGCGTGAAGACCAAGGAGATCAAGACCTTCCAGCCTTCATGCTCCCGTGGTAACCGTACCCGCTACTTCCTGAAGGTGCAGGATGGTTGCAACTACTACTGCACCTATTGCACCATTCCTTTCGCCCGTGGCAATTCCCGCAACCCAAGCATCGAATCGCTTGTGGCTCAGTGTGAGCAGGCGGCAGCTGAGGGCGGCAAGGAAATCGTGATTACCGGTGTGAACATCGGTGACTTCGGACAGACCACCCATGAGCGGTTCCTCGACCTTGTGAAGGCGATGGACCGGGTGGAAGGCATCAAGCGTTACCGTATCTCCAGTCTGGAGCCGGATCTCTGCGATGATGACCTCATCGCCTACTGTGCCGAGAGCCGTGCCTTCATGCCTCACTTCCATATTCCGCTGCAGAGCGGAAGCGATGAGGTGCTTAAGCTGATGCACCGCCGTTACGACAAGGCGCTCTTCGCCCACAAGGTGAACCTGATCAAGGAGAAGATGCCTGATGCGTTTATCGGCGTAGATGTGATGGTGGGCTGTCGTGGTGAAACTCCGGAGTGTTTCGAGGAGTGCTATGAGTTCCTGAAGAGCCTGCCTGTTACGCAGCTCCACGTGTTCCCATACTCCGAGCGTCCTGGAACAGCAGCCTTGAAGATTCCATACGTGGTAGATGAGAAGGAGAAGAAGCTGCGCTCCAAGCGTCTCCTTGAGTTGAGCGACCAGAAGACCCAGGAGTTCTATGCCCAGTACATCGGTACCGAGGCTGAGGTGCTCTTCGAGAAGGCGCCAAGAGGCAAGGCAATGCATGGTTTCACCAAGAACTATGTCCGTGTGGAACTTTCGCCAGCTCTCGCCAAGGAGGAATACGACAATCAGCTCATCAAGGTTCGTCTGGGTGGTTTCAATCACGACAAGACGGCATTGAAGGCAGAATTGATTGGATAGCTCAAAGTAAAGGCTAATCATAAAGTTCAAACCTCAAAGTTCAATGTACTACAATGATTTTGGCTCCTGGATCCGGAAGCGGTTTCCTGACTTCCGGGTTCAGAAGATTTCGATAGATGCAGGATTCTCCTGTCCTAACCGGGATGGAAGAATCTCGAGCGGAGGATGCACGTACTGCGACAACCGTACGTTCAATCCCAGCTATTGCGACCGCAGGAAGTCGATAACGGAGCAGTTGGAGGAGGGCAAGGCCTTCTTCAGCAGGAAGTATCCGGATATGAAGTATCTGGCTTATTTCCAGGCTTATACCAATACCTACGCCAAAGTGGAACTTCTCCGCCAGATGTACGAGGAGGCGCTGCAGGTAGAGGATGTGGTGGGAATCGTGATAGGAACCCGTCCTGATTGCGTGAGCGATGAGTTGCTGGATTATCTCGAGGTGTTGAACCGGCGCACCTTCGTGCTGGTGGAGTATGGCATTGAGAGTGCCAACGATGAGACCCTGAAGCGCATCAACCGTGGTCATGATTTCGCCTGCTGCCGGGATGCGGTGGAGCGAACCCACGCCAGGGGAATCCTCACGGGTGCCCACATCATCATCGGCTTGCCGGGTGAGGATGCGGCAGAGAGTCTCCGTCAGGCGCCCATCATCTCTTCCCTTCCTATCGACATCCTGAAGATTCATCAGATGCAGATCATCAAGGGAACCCGCCTGGCGCAGGAGTATGCAGAGCATCCCTTCCACGTCTATACGGTGGAGGAATACATCGATGTCATCGTAAAATACATCCGGCTCTTGAGAAAGGACCTGGTGCTGGAACGGTTCGTCAGCCAGTCGCCTAAGGAACTGCTTGTCGCACCGAAATGGGGACTCAAGAACTATGAGTTTACCAATCTCCTGAATAATAAGTTAAAGAGTTTACAGTAAAATATGGCTAAAGTTGCAATCGTAATATTAAACTGGAATGGGCAGAAGATGCTTGCCAAGTATCTGCCTAATGTCGTGGAATATTCACGGCAGGATGCTGAGATATGGGTGGCTGACAACAGTTCGTCAGACCAGTCAATGCTTCTTCTGGAGACTCAGTTTCCCCATGTCAAGACCATCGTGCTGGAGCAGAACTTCGGCTTTGCCGAGGGCTACAACCGTGCGCTGGAGCAGATAGAGGCAGAATATTATGTTCTCCTGAACAGCGATGTGGAGGTGGCTCATCACTGGCTCACTCCGCTCATCGAGTTCATGGACAGCCATCCCCAGGTGGCAGCCTGCCAGCCTAAGCTCCTGGCGGAATACGACAAGGATATGTTTGAGGATGCGGGAGCCTGCGGCGGTTTCCTCGACAAGTTCGGCTATCCGTTTTGCCGCGGCCGCATCTTCGAGACCGTGGAACGCGACAACGGGCAGTATGATTACCAGCAGGAGGTGCTCTGGGCTACGGGTGCCTGCATGATGATCCGTGCCAAGGATTACTGGGAGGCAGGCGGACTGGATGGCCGCTTCTTTGCCCATAACGAGGAAATAGACCTTTGCTGGCGATTGCGCCTGATGGGCAGGAAGATCTACTGCATTCCGGAGAGTGAAGTCTATCACGTGGGTGGTGGAACCTTACCGAAGAGCAATCCGATGAAGACTTTCCTAAATTTCAGAAATAATCTAACGATGCTCTATAAGAATCTGAGCGATAAAGAATTATCTCATGTTATGAGAGTGAGATGGTTCCTGGATTACTTGGCTGCTTTCGAGATGCTGATCCTGAAACGCAACCTGGGCGACTTCAAGGCAATCTTCAAGGCACGCAGGGCTTTCCAGGCATGGAAGCACGATTTCGATGAAGACCGCAAGAAGATTCAGGAGAATAGAGTGGAGGAAAAGATACCGCAGGTTTTCGATTGCTCCATCCTCTGGCAGTATTACGCCAGGGGCAAGAAACTCTTTTCGGACTGCACGATTCGATAGTAGGGAGCTAACTCCTTAACTCCTCAATAAACGACAGAATATTGCACAGATAGCCAATAGTGAGTAAAAGTGTTAGCATTTTGCTCGCTATTGGCTGGTTTTTTTTTTTTTTTTGAGATTTTGCTTGGCAATTTAAATATTTTTTAGTATTTTTGCAGTCGTAACCAGAAGACTTTAAAATTACGTGAAAAGAATATTTGATTATATCGTCATATTAGCATTTATTATGCTCTGTTCGGCCTGCGAGTTCAAGTTCAAGCCGAACGAGGAGGCTGACGCTGTCCCTTTAACGGTGCAGCGCTACGACCGTCTGCAAAGCAGATACCTTACCACCGGTGATTTCTCTGCCCTTCAGCAGATGAATACCGACTATCCGATAGAAACCCGAACACTGATAGAGAAGATGCTGCAGCTTGGCACCATTACCGACGCCAACATCAGCAACCGTTTCCTGATGTTCTATCAGGATTCCACCCTCCAGTCGCTTATCGCAGATGCTGAGGCCATGTATGCGAACATGGACGACATCAACGAGCAGCTGAAGAAGTCGTTCGGTCGTCTGCACGACTGGCTGCCTGAGCTTCAGCAGCCATACTTCTATGCCCAGATCGGTGCGCTCGACCAGAGCATCGTGGTAGGTGAGCATTCGGTAGGTATTTCACTGGATAAGTATCTGGGTCCGGAATATCCGCTCTACAAGAAATTCTATACAGCCCAGCAGCGTGCTACCATGCAGCGCGAGTATATCGTGCCCGACTGCCTCACCTTCTATCTGCTGAGCATCTATCCGATGAAGGATTTCGATACCCGTCCGCAGCTGGACCGCGACCTGCACATGGGCAAGATCATGTGGACCGTGAACAAGGCGTTGGGTAAGGATATCCTGGACACCAAGTATGTGAAGACCATCCAGGCTTATGTGAAGCGCAATCCGAAAATCACAGTCAAAGAACTGCTGGAAGACGAGGACTATTCGCCTATCGAAGCGCTGCATAAGGACTAATCGGCAGGATAAGGACTAATTGGATAAGGATTAGTCTGCTGCTGGATGAAGCAGGAAAAACAAAAGCATTCAATACAATACATGAAAAGATTTTCAATTTTTGTTGCAACGATGATGATGGCATCAGTAATGCAGGCAGCTGAGAAGCTCGATTTGAAGTCGATTACTTCAGGTGCATTCTCTGCCTCATACGTTACAGGAATCAACCCTATTGAGGGTACCGATCTCTATGCTTCCATCAGTTCTGATGGCAAGCAGGTAGTAAGTTATTCTTTCAAGACTGGCAAGCAGGTGGCTGTGCTCTTCGACGTAGAGGCTGCCAAGGCTCCGATGAAGTCGGTAGAGGGCTACGTGATGAGCCCGGATGGCAAGAAGATGCTCGTCTTCACCAAGAGTAAGGCGGTGTATCGCCGTTCGTTCAAGGCCGAGTACTTCATCTACGATATTGCCCGCAAGACCATCAAGAAGCTTTCTGAGGGCGAGAACCAGCAGGTGGCTACCTGGTCGCCGGATTCACGCCACATCGCCTTCGTCAAGGACAACAACATCTTCGTTACCGATGGCGAGAAGGAAGTGCAGGTTACCAAGGACGGAAAGTTCAATGAAGTAATCAATGGTATTCCCGACTGGGTATATGAGGAGGAGTTTGCCTTCAACCGTGCCTTCGCCTGGAATGCTGACGGAACCTCACTCGGCTGGATCCGTTTCGACGAAAGCCACGTGAAGACCTATTCGCTCCAGCTCTTCGAAGGCGCCAAGCCTACCCGCAGCGAGTTTCACGATTATCCGGGAGAGTATTCCTACAAGTATCCTAAGGCAGGACAGGACAACTCCAAGGTGAGCCTCTGGAGCTACGATATGAAGACGGGCAAGACCCTCGCACTGGATGTTCCGGTAGATGCAGACGGCTACTATCCTCGCATCAAGACCACTCCAGACGCCAACAGTCTCATCGTCTATACGATGAATCGCCACCAGGACGACATGCGCCTCTACTCCGTGAATCCATTCACCGGCAAGAGCAAGCAGATCATCCAGGAAAGCGTGCCTAAGTTCATCAAGGAAGAGGTGATGGAGAACAGCATCGTGGGCAAGAAGAACATCCTGCTCCCTAGCGACCGCGACGGCTACATGCACCTTTATCTCTATGATATGAAAGGCAAGCTGATCCGCCAGGTAGAGAAGGGCAACTACGATGTTACCGCCATCTACGGCATGGATGAGAAGACCGGCGACATCTATTTCCAGGCAGCCATGCTCAATGCACACGACCGCCAGGTTTATGTGGCTCACAAGAACGGCAAGGTGGAGCGACTCACTTCTGAGGAGGGTTCCAACTCGGCTTACTTCTCAGGCGATTACCGCTATTTCGTGAACAACTGGAGCAGCTACAGCCATCCATACGTTTACACCGTACGCAACAACAAGGGTAAGGTGATCAAGACCCTGGAGGACAACAAGAAGCTGTTGGAGAAAACCAAGCAGTATAACTGGGGCAAGCGCGAGACCTTCACCTTCACTACATCAGAGGGCGTGAAACTCGACGGATGGATGGTGAAGCCGGTAGATTTCGACGCCAGCAAGAAGTATCCGGTCATCCTCTTCCAGTATTCCGGTCCGGGCAGCCAGCAGGTGCTCAATTCCTGGAGCACGGGAAGCATGGGTTCCGGTGGAGCCTTCGATTACTATCTGGCTCAGGAGGGATTCATTGTGGCTTGTGTAGATGGCCGTGGAACCGGTGCCCGTGGTGCTGAGTTTGAGAAGTGCACCTATCTGCGCCTCGGTGACCTGGAGTCAAAGGATCAGGTGGAGACAGCTCTCTATATGGGCAGTCTGCCATACGTGGATAAGGACAACATCGGTATCTGGGGATGGAGCTATGGCGGTTTCAATACCCTGATGAGTATGAGCGAAGGCCGCCCTGTGTTCAAGGCTGGTGTGGCTGTTGCGCCTCCTACCTGCTACCGCTTCTATGATACGGTCTATACCGAGCGTTACATGCGTACTCCTCAGGAGAACGAGGATGGCTACAAGGTAAACCCAATCGAGCGTGCCGACAAGCAGCATGGTGCCTTGCTTATCTGTCATGGACTGGCAGATGACAATGTTCATCCACAGAACACCTTTGAGTATTCAGAGGCATTGGTTCAGGCAGACAAGGATTTCAAGGAGCTTTGGTACACCAACCGCAATCACGGCATTTCGGGAGGTAACACCCGCAATCATCTCCTGCGCCAGATTACCAACTGGTTTAAAGATAAAATGAAATAAAGACATCAGGTTTATTCCTATAAAAAAAGCCCCCGGAGGTTTCACAACTTCCGGGGGCTTTTGCCCTTGGAGGTTTCACAACTTCCTAGGGGCTGAACTAAACTACTAACATTCAGCGGTAATCTAGAACCGCTGACGCCCTAAAAATTTAATATAGGTATTAACTACTAAATATTTTTTAAAAACTTCTTTTCTTTATGCTTCAGCTTTTTTCTTGGCTTCCACCTTTTTCTGCTTCAGTTCTGCCTTCTTCTGCTTCACTTCGGCTTTTCTCTGCTTCAGCTGGCTCTTTACTTCAGCTTTCTTCTGCTTCAGCTGAGCCTTTGCCTCCTTCTTTTCAGCCTTTCTTTCAGCCTTGGTCTTTGGCTCCTCCATGTCGCTTGGCTCTACCGCCTTGAACATGAACTTGCTCTCGTCGATGTTCTTCATCTGCCATGGAGTAGGGAGGTCCTTCGGCTTCTCTCCGTTCTTCAGGCGCTTTGCCTTCGCCTGCTTGGTGTAACGGTCGTGCAGCTTGGACCATTTCTTCTCCGCCTTCTTGAAGTTGCGGTCGAAGATCACGATGCAGGTTCGCTTGGGTGCACCGATCGACTCCAGGTATTCCTTCAGCTGCAGGGAGTAGTTCTCTCTGTTGTCCAGGAAGAGCTTCTTGTGAGTCAGATATACTGAATCAACTCTCTGCACGCTGGTCATATACACCGTAGAGTCGCTGAACGACGATGCGAAACCGAACATATATGCAGTTGTCGGATCATTCTTGGCGTGAGCCGTGAATGAAGAGATGGCTGCGATAGCCAATGCTAATGCGATTTTTAAAACTTTCATTTATTCTTTTCTATACTTATGTTTTGCGCTTACTGTCCCAGATAGGATTTCAGCAGTTTATTCTTCGTGTTGTGTCTGAGTCGGCGCAGGGCTTTCTCCTTGATCTGCCTTACACGCTCCCTCGTCAGGTTGTACTTTTCACCTATCTCATCCAGGGTCATTTCCGGCGAACCGTCTATTCCGAAGAATGCTCTCAGCACCTTCTGTTCCTTGTCGGTGAGCAGCTTCAGGATGCGGCTAACCTCCGCCTTGAGCGATTCTATGGCGAGTTCCCTGTCGGTATTGGATGAGTCGCCAGACAGGAAGTCGATCATGCTGCTGTCCTCGCCGTCGGCGATAGGTGCATCCATGCTCACGTGGCGTGAGTTCGCCTTCATGGCGTCTGCAATCTTGTCTTCGGGCAAATCCACACGCTCGGCAATCTCATCCACGCTCGGTTTGCGCTCGTGTTCCTGCTCGAACTTGTTGAGTTCCCTTGTTATCTTGTTGACGCTACCCACCTGGTTGAGGGGGAGGCGTACCAGTCTGCTCTGCTCAGCTATAGCCTGCAGAATGCTCTGTCTGATCCACCAAACGGCATACGAGATGAACTTGAAGCCGCGTGTTTCATCAAATTTTTCTGCAGCTTTGATAAGCCCAACGTTTCCTTCGTTGATAAGGTCAGGTAAGCTGAGTCCCTGATTCTGGTATTGTTTGGCAACAGATACCACGAATCTCAGGTTGGCTTTGGTCAATCTCTCCAGGGCTCTCTTGTCCCCTTTTCTTATGCGCTGTGCGAGTTCCACTTCCTCGTCGGTTGTCAGGAGTTCCTCGTGTCCAATTTCTTGGAGATATTTGTCCAACGATGCGCTTTCGCGATTCGTTATAGACTGTGAAATTTTCAGTTGTCTCATGGTAGCAATTTAATTTTGTAGATGCAAAAGTACACTTTTTGTTTGGAAAAACAAAAAAAATAGCAGATATTTTTCAAAATACCTGCTATTTTGTCATTTTTTATCTTTTCAGAGGGGATTAAGTTCTCTTTTTTTAGGAACTTCAGCCGGCTCTTCCGGTGAAAGGCGCCCCTCAGCCGATTAGTCCTTCTGCAGTGGAACAGCGAAGTAAGCCTTCTTGCCTGTAGGCCATACACCCTGGATGTAGAGCACAGGATCCTTGCTGGTAGAAGCACTCTTCACAGCCTTCTGCAGGTCGTCGAGCGATGTGATGTTGCTGTCGTTGATGCGCTGGATGAT
>OGOX01000132.1_pt1 | contig 62121 bp, 44 predicted proteins | sample 1552761 | NCBI WGS metagenome assembly OGOX01 (sample SAMEA2580212, study PRJEB22360) | human gut metagenome | biome: human gut; feature: human-associated habitat; material: faeces | place: Denmark | collected 2008/2010
CACATTTGAGTTGTTTTTTCTATTTTTACTGTTACCTATCTATTGTATCATAACACTAAACTTGGCTTAGCAGTTAGGCTGTTAAAATCATCTTGAAAAAATTGTACCGTACGCCGTTTGAGCGGCGCTAATATCCATATTGCAGCGTATACGCCAGAGATCACAGGAGGAAAGGAGTCTATCGACAAGCGAAAGGGCGTTTGCCGCAGCCTGCGGCTCATTTGGAATATAAATCTGTTTAAAAATTAAATTAATCGCGTCGCTTATACCGATTTTCTCGCAGGAATTCTTTTCAGCGCGTTCTATAAAGCAAATATGGCGAAGCGGTGTTCTCATATTGCAACCTAATTTTTCCTTGCCGTTCCAGGGTGTACCGTAGGCATAAGGGGTGCTCGGCTCGTTATCAAAAAAGCGCACAAACGGCTTGTCGCCATTCACTATCGTAAGCTTGTCGCCTAAAAGCTTGCGCCACAATAGCATATGAGTGGTTTTACCTGTGCCGCTTTCTGCAGTAAGTGCAACACCCTCACCTGAGACATCAAACACCGCTGAATGAAACAGAAAGGCGTCATGCAAAGGTAAATTGTTAGAAATTTTTCGACAAACAGAAATAAATTCAAGATATTCCCTTGAATATCCGCCGTCATTATTTTCAGAATCAATGTCCTGCTCGGTAATTGTAATTGCTTCGTCACACTCGGAGTCATACGGAATTAAATAATCTCGGCATGCCCGCTCAAGGTCGGAATACAAATTGTTAATTTCATAATTTATATCCGCAAATCTGCATTTCATTAAATTATCCTGCCTTTGGTTACTACATATGATATTTTTAAAGTTATGATTACTAATATTATAATCAATACCTTTGTATTTAATGAAAACAACCGCCTTGCGGCGGCTGTTTATTTATCTGTTCTGTTTGAATTTCAGACTGTCACTGAAAGAAACAATCCTTAAATTACTGCCATGGGCTGAAATTTCCCATTGTGTCGCGATTTTCATCATTATCCGATGAAGATGACGATCCGTTAGACACCTCTGCATCCGAACTGCTCGAAGAAGAAGAACTCGAACCGGGATTTGAGGAGGAGGAACCGCCCGAAACGGCAGAAGAGGAATCCACACTCGGCTTGCTCGAAGAAGTATTATTCTTACCGGAAGAAGAGGAAGCGGTACTTCCTGTATCTATATTGACCGGAAGCTCGTCTTCGTCTATATCGTTTGTATCCACAACCTCAACACCCTGAGTTAAACTGGAATTAGAGTTCAATGGGCTTGTATCAGAGTCAGTTGACGTCGCTTGGGAATTTGTTACATCCGAATTTGTCTTGTCGCTCTTTTTACCGCAACCGCAGAACAAAATGCCAATTAGGCAGAGAACTGCGACTAAAGAAATAATTTTTTTCATTCGTTTTCTCCGTTAAGAAAGTTTAACTTAGACACCTTCGGTATCATCCGGATCTTCTACGATAACATCTTCGCCTTGTACGGGTCCATCACCGCTGGTAGCTACAATATCATTTAAATCAAGCTTAGCAATTTCAAGCCACGGTTCATCAAAAAACTTCATAATTGCAATCCCTCCTACTGTAATGAGTTATAAGAAGCGGTCTTAATTTCTGTCGAAAAGCTATATTCTTCGTTCGTGTTCTTAATATAACCAACCGCTGTGAAATCACGGGCTGGGGTAATTGTCTTGCAACGAACCGCATACTGAAGTCTATCAAGTGTAGTGCCTGTATAGTGTCTCCACATATAGTTTTTCTGCTCAACAACACATGCATATATAACAGAGTCATCAGTATTACCGTTACCACCATATGCATACGGATGGAACTTGCTGTCTATTCTATTTTTTCCTTTAAAAGTAGCAATTATATCATTAAAAAGCGCATCGGCTGTGCCGAAATATTTAACTGCGCCATCATAACTTCCTTTTTTATACCCTGCAACTGCACCGGTAAGATCTTTAGAGTAAATCAAAACAGTACCGAAAGAATTTGCTTCGGCGGCAATACTATGTATATAGGATCCAAACTGAACCGTTATACTTCCATCTAAACCAGCATCACAGCTTGCACCGAAGGTTGTTACAGCATTTCCTACCGGAAGCTTAAAGCGAGTGATTGACTGATTCTCTGCGAATGTAAAAGCTCCGTTTTCATCCTTCTGAATATATCCTTTATCATCCTTAAGTATTCCATACGGCACGAAAGAATTTTCGTCATCAAACAGTTGGGCTGATTCGCTACCTGTAGCAGTTTCAGCCTTTTTGCCGATAACAAAATCACCTGTAGTGATTTCGACGCCCTCAATATCCGATTCATCTGCTTTTACAAGGCGAACTTTTTTATCAAATGTATAGTTTCCAATTTCGGCTGCATTGAATGAAATTGTTACAGTTAAATCCAAAGTTTCAACTGTAGTATCTCCCATAGAGAAAATATCGACAATTTTCACTGTATTGCCGTTTTTAAGCGTATAATTCTGATTATTGCCTTCGTTTGACGGTGTCCATTTTGCACCTGTGTCATTTGACTTGATAGTGACACCAGTCAGCGTTACACCACTTGGAAGTGTGAACTCTAAATCAGCTCCTGCAACCTCTGCAAAGCCTGTTGCTTGAAGTCTAAGATCTGCTGTGCCGGATTTTGTTCCGTCTGCCGGTTTAGCTTCATTACCCTGCAATGTAATCGCAGGCGCCGCCGCAGCTGTAAGCGCGCAACTGAGTGCCGTTACTGTCGACAGTACAGCCGTCAGTAATTTTGTTCTTGTTTTCATAACCGTTCCTCCTGATTATTATGATAATATTAGAAATTGTCTCCCCCGAGACATAAACGTCCTTAGGGAACTAATACGTTCCCCAAATTTATAATTAGTATAACATCATTTTAATTTTTTTTCAAGTGTATTGTGAACAAAAGTTACTATTATTTTGATAAAATGTTTCTTTCTTTTTTTGTGTAAAAAAGCAAGTGAATTAATTGCGTCTGCAATTAATTGACGGTTTTAACATATAAGCAATGAAATGAATTGCCTAAGCTACAACTCTTTGTTTAATATATTTCAAAGGTTTTCATAAAGTCCGTTTTCCGACATTTTGTTAATAGCGTCCGAAACCATTTGCTTATCTTCTTTATATGTAACGCCGTACCATTTATCCTCGGCTATAAGCACTTTTACCCTTTTTTTGCCAGAACCTATTAGCCCCGATACGACAGAAGGAAGATAATACTCGGCTTTCGGATTATTAATATTTTCTTTAAGAAATTCCGAAAAGCCGTTCAAAGCGTAATCAAACAGATCGGGCATAAATCCCCAGAGATTCATTGAAACCACCGTATCGGGCGGGAGCGCTGTCCAGGTTGCGCCGTCGTCCTCGGTATACTTGCAGTCGATTATCTTTGTCCGCTCGGTGACTGATCTAAGCTCGCCGTTTTCTATATCGCATACCCCGCGGGATACATATCCGTTTTCTGTCAGGGTGTTGACAAGACGGAATCCTGTCATACAGTAGTCCTTCTTATTATTTTTCAAAAACTCAGCGGTCTGCTTGAACGCAGATTTTCCGTAATAATCGTCCGCGTTGATAACGGCAAACGGCTCTTTTACGACACCGCGGCAGCAAAGCACAGCGTGGGCGGTACCCCAAGGCTTAACTCTGTCAGGTGGGCAAACAAAGCCCTCAGGCAGAGCGTCGGTTTCCTGAAAAACATACTCGGTTTTCACCATTTTCTCAATACGCTTTCCTACAACCGCCTTAAATTCCCCCTCAATGGCATGCTTAATTACAAATACCACCTTATTGAAACCCGCTTGTACGGCGTCATAAACCGAATAGTCAAGGAGTATTTCCCCGCTTTTTCCAATAGGCTCAATTTGCTTGAGACCTCCGAAACGGCTTCCCATTCCCGCCGCCATAACAACCAGGGTAATATTATTATTCATACATATGACTCCTATCTCATTCCTTTTTTAAAATTATATCATATTATCAGCATAATTTCAATTCTTTTTAAGCCATATATATGTTAGTAAAAGTGCTTGTAAAAATGATTTTTTTAAATTAAAGGATTGCAAATTTTTAAAAATGTGCTACAATATAGATGTTCGGGGGCTTAGCTCAGCTGGTCAGAGTGCCTGCTTCACACGCAGGAGGTCGCGCGTTCGAGCCGCGCAGTCCCCACCAGCGTGCCGCTGGACCCAATCCGTCTTTGGGTTCGGCGGTATTTTTTACCCTTGCGGCTCGACCGTAAGCGGCATCTTTTTGCTACCTCTTGACATCCGAGTGCCTCGACACGCAAATGCGTGGTTCAGTACTTCTTTTTTATGGTTTTAATCCCCGCGTTTTAGCTGTGTTTCCGCTTTAATCATATACAGAATATAAAGAGATACCGCAGACGAAAGTGTTATATACTTTGGGCTGCGGTATTCTTAGTTTTTTTCGGCTCAATTTTTGAGCCCCGCTTTTATTTCTTTAATCAGCTCTGTTCTTTCCGACTTGACTTTAATCCGTCGCATTTGGGCATCCGTACCTCTTTCTCTCCCGTATCCTCATGGTCGGGCGCGCCGTCCGATACAATCGTATCAAACTTAACCAAATGAATATGATAACCTACTATATCGGTAATCGGTTAATTTAAACATATTAATATTCATTTTTGTCTTTATAATCTATTTTACATTTCAAGTCTCAAGTAGGCGGATATAATGGTTTGCCTCGCGAAGCACATGGTCAGCCAGCAGAGGAAGAATCAGGGAGCGGATTTGACAGCCCTCAATCCCCTCTACCCCCGCGCGCTTGAAATCGCGGAATTTCTCGGTAAGCGCAAGGGCGTTTCCCCCGCGTAATGTGCGGTCATTTACCGCGGCTGAGGCTTTAAGGAGGCATTTATAATCCTCTGCGAAATCATCAGCCGTGTCTATAAGCTTTTCCTCGCTCGGATCAAGCAGACCGCGTATAAACAAGGCATGCTCCATCATAATTTGATTCCAGAACAGCTCGCTGTCGTGAAGCTCCGCGCAGCTGCAATCGCTAAGCCCCTCAAGCCGCCTTAGCTGCTCGCGGTAAAGACGGGCTTCACGCAGAATATGCTCGATTAACAGCGGATAATTAGCTGTAAAGATATTGCACGAATTTACATTGCATAAAAGTTGCTCTTTAAAGGCTATTATGAGGTCGACAAGCTGAAGTCCGTCCAGGTTCAGCCTCCGCACTTGTCCGATAAGAGCTTGCGATACACAAAAATCAGAGCTGCAGGCACAGCTTTTGAGCTGTTTTTCACGTGCGGTCAGGCTGTGATCGATAAACGTACCTGTAAGGCTTTGTGTTTGCCGTTCGGCACAGTCGGTAAATTCGGTGACGATTTCGCCCGATTCCAAAACGCAGCCGCTGACTATACAATTGCTTAATGCAATTGTGCGTGAAAGCAGCGTTTCAAACTGCCGCATAAGCCGCTCCGAGGTTTTTGCGAGCTGAGTGTTCGGCGGCAAAAAGCCGACCTTTAAAAAGAAAGCGTGCTCCTTCATTATGCGCGCAAAAAAAGATGCTGCTCTAAAGAATCGGTAATATAATCCCGATATTTATTCATAAGAAATGCTCCTCCTTATTACAATACATAATAAACAGTATATGTATAAAAACAACAACCGGCTCACGGTCAAAAGCTGTGCGAAATATAGGGAAAATAATAAAACACCCGCTTAATCCGGTATTGTTTTGATTAAGCAGGTGTTTATCATAAGCCTTTCGGCTGTTATCAGTTGTTGCAGTTATTATTCCGTCGGTTGAAATTTTAACTGTCTGCCGCGTAATAATCTTTTTGCTATTCCTCAAGGTTATCCTAATACTTTAACTACTTATTTTCATATGCAAATAGTCTATGCTGAAAATTAATCTTATATCAAACATCAAAATCTTTAATGTTAAATGCCCACGCTTTTCTTCTCTTAAAAGGTTGAACAAAGTTCTTGTTCAGTACACCTCTTTCCTCCAAATGAGCATAACACTCTGTATCGCAGGCTCTTCCGCAGATTGAACATTGATATGCGTGCTGTGCAGGGGGATAAAAGAATATCCGATCAAGTATTTTTCGTGCAGATTCGGGTGTAACCTTAGCCTCGCCCGCGATAATTTCTATTCGGTTTTCCAAATCAGCAAACGCGTCGGGCGGCATAAAAGGGTTTTTAGTGCCGTTTGCACCGTTATAATATACTGCGCACTGCCATGGGTCCAACGTTCCATCCTCACTTATTGCCTTACCCGGACAAGCTGTTATACATTTTCCGCATTTGTCGCAAAGATGAGCTTCCTTTACTTCGTCAGGCTCAATTACAGCATTTGTAAGAATAAAGCAGTATCGCACCATCGGACCGAAATCATCGGTAAGAACAGCCCCCGAAAGCCCCTTTTCGCCTATGCCGCACTTAATTGCCGCATTTACAAAATCCATCTGATTTTCAGCGGTTCTGCCGCGGTAAACCGCATCGTAAGCAACCTCTGGATTGGTGCTGTCCATATCTGCCATAATCTGCTGATGGCGGCGTTGGGGCACAGCAATAAATCCCTTCGACTCAATATAATTTGCAATTTTAATCTGCGCCATCGGCATTATTGTTTCTTCCATATTTTCAACAGCCATGGTCGTATACTGATAATAGGTTGTGCCCTCTTCAATGCCTCTGTAAATTCCGCGCAAAACACGAAAAGCAAGGCATATTACCGTTTTTGTGTTGGGAAAAATTTTAAATATAGCATCATTTTTATCAAAGGTATCTGCCGAGGCAAATCCTACTATATCCGCAAGGTTATCCTTAGCAATCTTTATAATTTCAGATTTCATTACACTAATTCCCCCTTTAAATGCCGATAACACGCTATATCACATTTTTTTCCGCAAAGACACGGCGCGTATCCCCATTGTGTATTAGGTAAAAAATTCATTTCTTTAAATATCTTTCTTGCCGAAACACTATCAAAACGCTTTTCCCCGTTCAGAATTTTTTCTCTTTCGGGATCATCTTTAAGAAAATCATCGGTTATAAAAGGATTAGATTTATGAGCCCCCTTGTAATAAACCGCACACTGCCATGTATCGATCCCATCCTTTGAAATCGCATTCCCGGGACAAGCCTTTATACACTCACCGCAATTGTCACATATCTTTTCAGAAATCGGGTTATCGGTTTCAAGCGGAGCGTCGGTAATAATAAAGCAATATCTAATAAAGGGTCCGTACTCTTTATTTATTATCTTTCCGCCGAGTCCCATTTCACCTATGCCGCAAGCCTTTGCCGCCTTTCCGAAATCAATAATTACATCCGGAGTGGGTTTGCCCTTTTCAACCGCCTCCGCGTGTATCAGTTCATATGTATCCATAACCTCGGGATTTGTTGTTTTGTCGCCCTTTATTCGAAGATTAGGTATTGATTTTTGTAAACAGGCATCATATCCCTCGTTTTCTATCATAGCCCCCATTTTCAAAAGAAAAATCTCCGCCATTTCCTCGTCAATATATTTAACGCCCATTGTTGTATATGTATAATACTGACTTTCTATATTCATTGTCGTATAAAGACCTTTTGGAACGGCAAATCCGAATCCTATTATACATTTTGCGTTTGGCAATATCATCTTCGGATCACGGCAAATATCCTCACCCTTGAAAATATCCAAGCTGCCTATGCCACAGACCGAACAACCCAACTCCTTGGCTTTTTGTCTAATCATATCCGCATTCAGCATTATCATTTACCTCTTTATGTTATTGAATTTTCATTACCTATCTGTCGAGCTTCCATGGTTTTTTACGTGTTCTAAGCGGTTCTTTAAAGCGGTTTTCCATACATCCGCCCTTTTTCTCAAGCATACTGACGCAGGCTCTGATACAACCGCCGCATTTTGCCATATTATAACCTACCCAACTCGGGAAATATTTTTGAAGCGCGGTATAAACCTTCATTATTTCCTTTTCATTCGCTACATCAGTCACGCCTTCCATAAGGTCGAGACTTCCGTTTTCATTTTTATCCCACACTTCTTTGGGTACAAAAGGATTGTAATATCTGCCCGCGTGGGTATAAAAGGCATAACAGCGCCACATATCTATATCTCCCCACTCGCAGATTTTTCCTTCAAGATCTACCCTTATCGTACGCCCTGAATTTATCGGCGGTATACAGCTTCCGGGACACTCGCGTACGCACGCACCGCACTTGCGGCAAAGAGGTTTTCCGTTATACATTTCATCGTAGCTGTCAAATTCAGCGTCGGTAAAGATAAATGCAACTCGCTGAAGCGGACCGAATTCGGGAGTGAGAAGCATCTTACTCCAGCCTATTTCTCCAAGCCCGCAGGCAACAGCCGCAAGTCGGAACTGGAACTGCAAATCAGGGGGAACATTATCTTTCCTTGTCGCCCTTGTAAACTGTACATTTCTGTGATGAGCCGTAGAGGTTTTGGCATTTTCATTTACTTCAATCTGTTCCTCGGGTGAAAGTGTATTTCCGGGGCTTCCGTCCATATCCGAAACACAACCTCTCGCTCCCGTATTCCGGTAAACAAAAGCCTCATAACCTTCGTCTTCTATAACCTTTCCGACGCTGTAAAGCACGGCAGGAGCAAATATTTCATTGATTCCTCCGTAAGCCATAGAGGGATACTGATAAAATTGTGTTCCCTCCTCAATACCGCGCTGTACTCCCCGCGGTATGCGGAACACAAAGCCTATCATTGATTTAGCTTCGGGAAACAAAAACATCGGATTCATTTCATCGGGAGCGCCCTTCATTCGTGTGATCGGAGCTATACCGCATGCGTCCGCGCCGGCGGCTGTTGCAGCGTCTTTAATCAATTTACTACTAAGCATAAATATCTCTCCTATTCTAAAACAACGGTGGCATTTTTCTGCACATCGCCGCAATATTCACAGCTATTACAATTTTTTGAACAGTCCATTACTGTTTTAGCGAAATCCGATATTATACTTTTATTATCTATAACATACGGATAAAATACGCCTGAATGGTTAGGTTCAAGCAGTTCGGTAACAGAGCCGTTATATGAGCCTTTGCAGTATGCCTCAATAACACGTGCAGGGCTTTTATTAACACGTGTCGCAAGCTTTAAACCGTCGAACAAGCCTTCATACAAATGAACGTCCTCCGGTCGGATAAAGTTTGTAAGTCGAAGCCAGTCTTTACGCTTTTCTGCTTTCGTTAGATATTCCCAACACTGCCCTATGAACTGATAAGCATTATCCATTTTTGCAATTTCATTTTCGTGTGCCACAAGATTATCGTGAAAATTATGTACAGAGCAGAAATTCAGACATCCGCTGTTTGCAAGACCGTAAAGCTTTTTACCGTTTTTATCGCACCACAATTTTGCAGCTTTAATTTTCTTCAAATCACGGTTATATTCTCTTTTAAGATAAAAGCTGTCAAATAAATCGGCTATGTAGTCCATTCCGTCAGCATTACCGATTTCCATATTAACCGAGGCTCTAACCTCTATTTCAGGAAAATTCTGCTTGAAGAACTTCGCTATTAACGGCGAGGTGGTTGTAACGCAGGATATGTTGCAAATACTTCTTAAATACTCAACCATATTGCCTATTTTACAAAAAAAACTTCTTGACTGTGCATCGCGTCCGTAGCAATTGCCGTTAAGTAATAAATTGAATTTAAAACCAAATTTCTTTAATTTCTTCAAATCCTCAATTTGCTTATTTATAGCTTCCCATTCTGTAATTGCACCGCAGTTTTCTAAAATAGCTCTGCCGTTTGGAAAATCTGCGAAGGAAAAATAAATCTCTGAAATATTATTTCTGTTTCTAACAATTCCTTCTAAAATCTCATTCGCAACGGAATTATAACCAACCGAATAGAACAATTATATCCCTTGCTTTATTCAATTTGAAAATATTATACATTAATAAAACGGTTTATGATATAAAATAAAAAACAATATTCATAAAAAAACAAACATTTATATTGAACGCAATCCAATATGTTGTTATAATCAAATCTGTAATAAAGAAAAATAATGAGGTAAAAGCAATGACAGTCTCTGAAATTAATCCTTTTATTCGTTTCGCCTCCGAATTCAATTTGAAATCGCAGAAAAAGTATTCGGTAGCGCCTGATTTTCGTTTGTTTTATATATCAGAGGGAGAGGGAGGCATTACTATTAGGCAACAGATATATAACTTTTCAAATTTTTCAATAATATACATTCCTCCCGGCATTCCTTATAAATTTGTTTTAAAGCATCAGATTAAAGCGGTTGCAATAAATTTCGACTATAATCAAATTAACAGAGAGCAAACTCAACCCTTATCGGCAAATTTTATCGATAATATTAATACGGCATTTCAGAAAAAAACACAGGTTATATATGATTGCGATATATTAAACGATGTCGTTATTTTACAAGACGGTACAAAATTTTCAAATCCCATAAATAATCTTGTCCGGGAAAGTTGCAGCAAAGACATCTTCTATAACGAAAAAACATCTTGCTTACTGAAATCGCTTATAATAGATATTGTTCGCTACTATAAAAAAAGTGTATATTCGTCAAAAAATCAAAACAAACTCGAACAAGCAATCAAATTCATTCACGAAAACTATAAATACGATATAAACAATCAAGTAATAGCAAGCTTCACAGGTTATCACCCGTATCACTTAAACAGGATGTTCAACAAATATCTTGGTACTTCTCTGCATCAATATGTTAATAACTATCGTATCACTTTATCAGAGCAGCTCTTAATAACAACAGACCAGCCGATTGCTGCAATCGCAACTGCCGTTGGTTTCAATAATACAATCAGTTTTACGGAAAATTATAAATCAAAAAACAAATTAACTCCGTCAAAATATCGAAATTGCTATAAACTATAGTATTATTTTAGACCGATTTTTTTCTTGCGCCTGCTCGGCAATGGCGTGCCGTCTTTGTGGATTTATGATAAATCGCTAATTTCAGCATAAGTATTTATTTTAATTTCTTTGAGTTATCTTTTATTAACAGAAATACGTTACCGGAAAAATCCGCACAGGGTTTTAATATTAAAATTTTGCCATTTAAATCTGTAGCGTCATTATAAAGGCTTTCTGACAAAACATAGTCGTCTTTAAGCTCTATCTTGAGCTCCTTTGCGTTTTCAAAGCCGTGACAAACTACAAGCGCGTATTTATTATCCTCGCTGTAGCGAACAACCGCCTGAGTTCCTGTCGGAGAATAAAAACTGCAAATATCAGTTCTGTAAATATAACTGTTGCCTCTCTTAATTATATGGCTTACCTTTTCGTAAAAGTCTTCAGCATTCCGCATTTCGGCAAGCTGTTGATCGGATAAATCCCCAATAAGCCCTGACCAGCAAAGCCTGCCCAAAAAGCCTTCTGAAATTGTATAAGAAAATCTTTCTTTGGAATATTCGGGCTTTAAGGTGCACCAAATCTGATTTTGCCTGGGAGGCGTTAAATAATGGAGATTCGCCGCAACTACCGCACACTCATAGCTTTCGTGCGTATCGCTTGCGGAAGACATCGCGGTAATATCCATCATACTGGGTTCTAATCGGCAGTCTCCTGAAGCGCAGTTTTCAATGATTATATCGGGAATTTCCTTTTTGATTTTTATAAAAAATTCCCTTACCCTTTCCATATGTTGTCTAAGGTTTTCGCCCGGACTCTCATCCCCGTCTACTCCGACGCCCGGCGAAGCATTGTAATCGACCTTAATATAACCGAAACCGTTGTCTCTCAAAAAATCAATAACCTTTCGGTCGAGGTATTCTATTGTTTTAGGATTTCTGAAATCGAAGAAGTTTTCGCGTCTGCCGTTTATAACTTCACCTACTATTACTCTGCCGTTCTTTTTAAGCTTTAGATTATCAAATTCCGCTCCAAAGGCTTTGGACGGTGCTTCAGCACATTCGAATTCCATCCAAATACCCGGTATCATACCTTTGGCTCTTATTTTTTCGTTATATGCTTTCATTCCGTTCGGAAAAGCAGTCGGACTTACTTCCCAATCTCCGACCTGGCTGTTTGGCTTATACCAGCCCGCATCCATAACTAAATATTTGGTTTTGCCGCGGCTTAGAATATCGGCAACATTCAGCATTGCTTTTTCGGTAGGCTTGCCCCAGGTGGTAACATAATCATTATAAATTATAGGCATGCCCACTTCCCCGTAAGCATCGATTGCCCTGTGTCGCATTGAAAGCAATCGGTTGGAAAGCTCGGCTATTCCGCCGTTGGCTACAGATACCATTGCCGTAGGCGTTGTAAAGCTTGAGCCGTTTGATATCTTTTTGCTCCAAAGACCTGTTATACTGTCGGCAAGTCCAATTGACAGCGATACTCCGTCAAGCTTGCGTGTAAGCTCCATTTGCCAAGAGGCATTGTGCGCAAGATATATGCCCCAAGTTATATTATTTTCCGTGTCCTTTATTGCTCCGTAAGGATGATATTCACGTACAGACCGCGTGCCTACCGCGCCTAATTTAATACTTTCGGCAGACGTTGCCCATGCACGTTCGAGACCGAGTTCTGTTAAAGTATTTGCCTGATGCAATCCCTCCATAGACCACCCGGTTTTGAAGCGGTGAAACACAAGCTTTTTGCTGCCTTCGTCATCAAGATACGGGCTTAACGCATCAAGAGACGCGCTTGTAATAAATTCAAGCTCCAATTCATTACCGCTGTTATTATAAAATTCGGTATTTATTTCAAATCCGTTTTCACCCTTATACCAACAAAGTCTGTGGCAGATACCGTAGCCTTCTTCAGCTTCTTCAACGGTAAAAACGGTAATACTGCTTTCATTTTCTTCTGAATACTGTTCCTTAAATTTAAGACGGTATAAACTTTCGCTTAACTTAAAACTATTTGAAAGCATACCTGTATTATGGCAAGACAACTGCAAATGTACTAAAGATGAATCGTTATATACCATTGCATTTTTCTTGCTTAAAATATCTGCTTTTTTATCAACAGGTAATAAAGTTATAACTGCTCTGCTATGGTCATTGAGTATGTAATTGACGGTCATATCCGCAAATGTATAGCTGTTTATTATTCTGCTCATATCAAACCTTCTACGTTAAATCTCTTTATCTGCTCAAGCGTTATATTCATCTATTTTTTTAAGCCAATAAATCACACAGCTTGCAAAGCCGTGATTACAGCTATGAGTTTCATCTGCCATTTCCCAAAGCGTTCCGGTTTTTTCTGCCATATAGTAGAAATATCCCTTGATATTCTCCAAAACCTCAGTTTTGTAATCATAATCCATAAGTATCTGCAAGCGCAGATAATTACCTATAAACGGAGCGGCAGGATGAATCTTTGGATAACAGTTTTGTACATCTCTTTCAGGACCGAATTCTTTTATAAGCTTATTGAAGAGTTGGCTATGGCTTTCGGGCGTTGCAACGCCTGTAAAGAAGGCATAATACTGACAAACCTCAGTGGATTCAGGCACAGCAAAAATACCGTCATTTGTTCTGACTGCTCTGTCAACAAAAAACTCACCGTCGAACGACTGTTTTAATATTTGTTTTTTAATATTTTCTGCTTTTTCTAAAAGGTTATTATCGCTATAAAGTTCCGCGGCAGATTTAAGCATTAAATAATACATCATATTACTGGGATAATTAATTCCCTGAATCATATCAGTATCGTTAGCCCTCGACCATTCAACGAAAACCCAACTCTTTAGGTCTTCTAAAAGTCCGTCCGAATTTTCAAAGTCCTTAAAGAATTTAATTAAATCGTAAACCTTATCTTTAAATCGCTCTATAAGCTCCCTTTTACCTGTGCGTGATAAATAGTCGCGCAGCTCAACAACAAGCCACATTGCCCAGTTTGGAATATATCTCCCAAAAGTGTGATCCGCGGGATAGCACATTGGGAACATACCTTTCGGCACCTTGCCGTAAACATTCTCGTGAAGAAAGTTCTCCAAAAAGCTTTCCTCAATTGTATTTTTTCCTGTAAGGGCAAATTCTGTACGGGCCAAAAAATAACTGTCGCAAAGCCAACCCGCACGTTCACGGGAAGGGCAGTCGGTAAATAAATCCACAGCATTCTGGCGATAGGTCTCCACCGCGGCATCAATAATTGTTTGAATCGCTTTATCTTTAAATTGAGGAATGTCCACAGGAGGATGCTTATACTCTGTAAGGTTTACATTCTTAACACTGATGTCAGAACCTAAAACTGCAATCCGTAAATATTTAAGCGTATAAGCCTCAAAGGTTTGAATACGGTGCTCACCGGGCCCCAATTCATAAAAAATTATATTACATACTCTGCAACGTCTGGGATTGATATTGCCGTCAATCATTATTTCGTCAAAGCTAAGACATACGGTAGCGGATTTTTCGCAGATTAAATCAAGGGATAGCATTCCTGTTGCGTTATGTGCAAACTCATACACGTTATAGCGGTTTGCCGTTATTTTTTCTTGCGGCTTTTCACTATCGGATTTGAAATTTAATTCCTGATATTTTTTTTCAGGAAAAAAATCTAAATCTTTTGTCTGCCACCCTGTATTTTCCCCTTCCTTCATTCCCACCTGCAGAACGTATCTGTCATATGAGTAGCTTTGAGGGATGATTTTTTCAACCTTTCCCGAACTGATTGCCTTTGCCTTTAGCGTTTCAAACAGAGGGTATGGGGCATTTCTTTTAATAATAATTTTTTCTTCACAAACGCACAGCTTTTCCTTACCCGATATGAAATCCGTGAAAAATTCGTCTATCGGCGCATTTTTATAGGATTCTGCAAATGCTCTTTGATAACTGTATCTCTGTATTTTTTGTATGTAATAAGGGTTAATCCTTGCAGAAAAATTTCTGCCCGTTGACGCTAATACATTATCGTCTCTGACGATTTCGGCCTGCAAAAATGAAGACTGCTGCATAATGTAAAAGCTTGTGCAATAGTATCCTGCAACCTCAATTATTACAATATTTTTCTCTCTGTTCAGATATTTTGAAATGTCTATATTTTCCATTCTAAAATGGTTCTTACCGGCACGTGCGGGTCCGTAAGAAATAAACTCGCCGTTTATCCAAAGCTGATAAATGCCTGATGTTGCTATTTTTATTTGTGTATTATCTGACTTTTCGCATATAGCTTTAAACTGCACACGGCAGTTGACCTCTGTTTCTTTTCCTTCAACCCAAATGGGCTTTGCGTCCAAAAATAGTTTTTTCATAAATATTCACTCAACCTTCATTTTTTTCCAACCACGAAAAAACGATATCAAAATTGAAGCTATGGTAACAAGTTCATTTGTAATTGCAGCATAAGAATTTATGGCTATCTCGTATATAAGCTGTCCTATTGCAACTAAAAGAGATATTTTTTTGGTCTCTTTAACCGATTTGACCCAAAAGCTTACCGTAGCGGCTATAGAAGCCATTGCAGGGAAAATACTGTATATTCCCTTCCATGTTACTATAGGGGTTGCGGCATAAAGAGCAATAAAAATCCACAGCCATATCCCGCCTTTAAAAAACGGCTTATCACGGTTTATAAATACAAGTTCTCTGAAAACCGAAATAGATGTAGTACAAACTATGGTATAACCGCCCAGCATTGCAAAATGGGTTATCCATAAAAAATCTATTATTAATTTACAGAATATAAGCCTTTTTCGGTCGGTTTGCTGGAACATTATAAATGCACATAAAACCGCAGCATAACCTATTATTTCTGCAATTATTTTCATATATTTAACCCCTTATGAATATCCTTTCCGTCCATAGCTACCGTACCGCTGTTGTAATCTACTGTAATTTTTATTCCGTTGGAATAGGCCGTCTCGTAAACTCCCTCTGTGACTTTATTATGGGACTCCATAAATGCGTAACGAACCTCACGCATCCATTCATAGTCATCGGCCATTTGCTTAATTTTAGCAACCGACTCTTTTAATTCTTCATCGCTGTCACACCTTATGTCCTCTCTTCCCATCCAATCCTTACCTTCGCCGACAGCAAAGTTCGCATAAACGCACACAAGAGGTCTGCCGCCGTATTCAAAATACTTAAGTCTGTTATTAACACCCTTAGCGGTATAATTTAAGGTATATGTACCCGGGTTATAAAGTATAATTCCGTGATATACTATCTGCCAGAAGGGTATAGGCTCGTCGCAAATTTCAGGCAAACCTTCACCTGACAGGAAAAATGAAGTATACATTGCATAATCTAATGCATCAGCCGCAAAGTCATATCCTGATTCGGAAGAAAAACCGCCGAAAACACTTCTTGCTTTTTCCATGAGCTTTTTGTACCACTCCGCCGCTTGCTTACGGGTAAGCGGATGATTTTTATCGTGGCATTCAAGCAAGGTAAGTATGGTTATTACATCCATATAATGAATTCCCTCAAAACCGAGTTCTCTCATTTTCTCAAAATGCTCATTTGAAAAACGCTCGTAATAACGCTGCGGACAGATTTTATACGCTCTTCCGCTTGACCAGACATCCATTTTATAAAAGCTGCCGTCTTTGTTTTTTAAAAGATACTCCTCGTCCCACTGCTCAGAAACGGTATATGCGTCCGAAGCATTATCATGCCCTACAATGTTATATCCGTAAGACTTTGCTTTATCGATAAGCTTTTTAAGTTTTTCTTCGCCGCCAAGCGAAGGCTCTACAGGGAAAATCTGCGGATATCTCCCGTCGTGACCCATACGGTTCCAACCCACAAGACAAATTTCTGCCGATTTAATTCCCTGAGCCGAAAATTCGTCCACAAGCTGACCGACTCTTTCAAAATCGCAGGCAACGTGCATAGGCGGCTCCGTTTCGAGGGTCTGGTTTTCCTGCTTACTAGGTGCGGGTTTCCAGCCTTGTCGCACGCGTACGGCTATACCGTCTGCCGCACGGGAAAGTCTTTTATCCTTTTTTACTCTTTCACTTAGCGGAACACAACCGTAGCGCTCTAACTGAACGGTTCGATAAAGCCTTGCCATTTCTGAATAATTGCCGTTTTCAAGCTCGTAATACTCAACCGCAATATCCTCTTCAGGTGCAAAGCCGTCAAGCAGGAAACGCGGATAAGCGTAATAAACACCGTCCTTTACGCCTGCCACAAGGGTATAATATTCCTTACACCCTGTGACAAGCCCAAAAGTGCCGCCGTCTTCCCTCTTATAGCCATAACAGGAAATATGCGAAAAAAGTGAAGAGTACTCTGTATTCTTTCTTTCACTGAAATATGTAAGGCAAACACCTTTTTGACAATCAAACGGTAAGACAAAATAACCTCTATCCCCTGTATTTGCAGTAAAATAATCATATAGAAAATCCACATATAAAATATCGTCGGGTATTCTTTCTTTAGGCAGTGTAACCGTTGTCTTGGTGCCGTCAGAGATTATAATAGGATTTACATTTACTATGCTTCTATCTTGCTTTACTATTCTTATGTTCATAAAAACATTCCCTCTATAAATTCATCTAAATTATATATATTTTACCTGTAATATCTCCGAAGACCTCCTCTGCGGAAAGGTTCTCTTCAGCCTTTATAAAAGGTATAGCTCCCTTTTCTACAAGTGTGCCCTTGTGTGCGAATTGATTGCCCTTTTCGCATACATATGTATTGCCCGCAAAGGCGGGCAGCCATTCTTCATATTCGGCAGAAACCAAAATTATCGATGTATTTTGCTTTAAGGGGCGGTCGGGCGAAGAATAAAGCGCACGGTCAAAAATATTATTTTCAATAACAAAGTTACCGTTTGTAAGATTCATGCTTGTGTACCAACCGTTAATATGAGTTCCCACATTCCAGCAGTCCTCGGCTAAGGTACGCTGTGAACCGAAGCCACAGCCTGCATAACGCATAATATTATCTGCTATGCGGATATTTTCCATAAGAACGGTTGCTCCGTTTTTGGCTGATTTACGAGCGAAATATTCTATTGAGTAAATACAGTTTTCAATAAGATTTCCTACGTAGGAAACATCTTTGAAAATGAGTCCTACCGAATGATTTGTTCCCTGCTGATGAGTGATTCCGGCATCGTAAATGTCATGCACCCAACAGTTTTGAACGGTATATCCGTTACAGTAGGAATGAAGCTCCACACCGTTTCCGTATCTTATCGGGACATAAGTATCTTCAGGAATCGGTTTTTTATAATACGACTGAATACCGCCTCCAATGTAACCTATTTCACAGTTTTTTACGGTAAGCCCTTCAATAAAACCGCCTCCTATACCGTGTGCGCCGCCGAATTTTACAGCTAAATTATCTATAACTATATTTTTACTGTGATACGGCACGGTAATAAGATAATATCTTTCGGACATCTCTATGCTTTCAAATACCTCGCCGGGATTACCCTTGTCGCAACGCAAATACAAAGGTCCTGCAATATCCTTAAATGTAGAATTGTTAAGCTTTTTTGCCTTTTCAGGGTCCGGCAAACAAACAAACTGCATATCGTTGAGCTTTTCTATGCCAAACTCGAATTTCCCGTTAATTATCATAGGACACCTTTTCGCGGCATACTCCCTTCCGCCGTTAAAAAAGATTGAGCCTATATCGGTTTTATCAGAGTAATAACGCCATATATTTTCAGTATTCTCTACCCTTATCCACTTATCGGGGTCTGCGGCGTTTTCCAAAGAACCGCAGATAATCGGTTTTTCACCCTCACCGTAAGCCGAATATGTAACTGAACTTTGAGTTATCATTCTGCCCCTGAAGACATCGCCTCTTTTAAAAAGAACAGTATCCCCTTCAGAAAATACAGTATTTGTAACCTTTTCAAGAGTTGCCCAAGGTTCTTGCTCTGTTCCTTTATTTTCATCATTTCCGTCATTTGCTACATAGTAACACTTTCCGCAAGGATTAATATTTGTTTTACTTCTAAGAATCTTTCTTTTTAATTCATCTGCTGCAATATCAATTTTTTCTATAATACTCATTATCAGTTTCCTCCGGTAAAAATGTTAAACAAACATATAAAAATATTTATATTCTTGTTTAGCAGTTTCACAAAATAATAATTTACATAATAGGGCGCACTGCAAGGCGCGCCCTATTTAGAATAATTAACTTTATCTATTAACGTCCGACAGCAATGAAAAAGTACTTTTTGTATTAATTCGGTGCGAGATATGCCTTGCCTGTTATATCGCCTAATATTTCGGAAACATTTGTATCAGCAGAATACTTGACAAAGTTTTTCGCTGTAAAATCCGAATTGTTTATGCCGTAATAAGCAAAGTTAGCACCGTTATAATGTATATAGACATTTCCTTCAAAATCAGGAAGGTATTCTATATCTTCTGCCGAAGTCAAAATAAGCGAGCTGTTTATTTTAGAACCAACACTCAAATCGTCCATTTTGCTTCGGTCGAAAATGTTGTTTTTTATCACAAAATTTTCTGCTTTGTTTGCAGACATAACCCAACCCATAATATGAGCGCTCATATTATAGGTGCCATCTGGACGGTCCGAACCAAAGCCTGTTCCTGCATTACGCATAACATTATTTGAAATAATTATATTTTTCATTGAAACGGCGTATTTCCCGTCAGAAGAATATCTTGCAAAATATTCTACAGAATAAGTACAGTTTTCAATCAAATTGCCGATGTAGGACACATTTGCAAATTCGAGAGATTTGGAGAAATTACTCCCTTGCTGATGGGTAACACCCGCATCGTAAATATCGTGTATCCAGCAATTATTAACCGAATAACCGTCACAGGATTTATTAATCTCCACACCGTTACCGTAACGCAACGGCTTATATACACCGTCAGTTTCCTGATACATTTGTATTCCGCCGCCGATATATGCGATTTCACAATTTTGCACTGTAAGGTTGGTAATACCGCTTCCTGCAATGCCGTGTGCGCCGCCAAATTTAACGCAAAGATTATCAATGGTGATATTTTTACCGTCAGTAGGCAGAAAAATCACATACGGTCTTTCTGCAAATTCTATAGAATCGTAGATTGCGCCCGGATTTCCTGCGTCGCAGCGAAGATAGAGCGTACCCTTTGAATCAGCAGAATTATTGTTATATTCCGAGACGCTTCCTGCGTCAAGGGCTGAAAAGAACTGTAAATCATCTGTTAATAGGTCGGCAACTTCGGTCACATAAGCACCGTTTCTAACATTAGAAAGCTGCTTATCTGCATAAGTAGCTCCGCCGTTGAAAAAAATCTGTCCAACATCTGTAAGCGGAGAAGCATACTGCCAGATATTATCGCTCCCCTCCATGAGAATCCATTTAGAAGCGTCTGCACCGTTTTCACTCGAAACGGTTAATATTGGCTTTTCTCCTTCACCGTAAGCGGTATAAATCACATTGTTTTGAGCCGAAAGCTGTCCTCTGAAGGTTTCTCCCCTTTTGAAGCAAACAAAAACCGTTTGCCCTTCATTGGCGGTAATTGTATTTACCTTTGCCATTGTTTTAAAGGGAGAAGCCTCCGAGGTGCCGTTATTACCGTCGTCACCGTTTTCAGAAACATAATAAACAGTGGCATTTTCAGTAATTTTAACAGCGTCCGCTTTTAAGACCGATGATTTCAGCATTGCTGCGGCAACATCGGTTGTAGAATAATTGTCAGCCCCCGGCTCTATTAATTTTTTCCGGATAAAATATCGGTTCTTACAGTTGCCAAATCTACTGAATCAAGTACCGCATCAGAATTCATATCACCGTAAAGATTGTAATTGCCTTTTACTGAAATTTGTCTATTTATGCGTACCAAGTCACAAATATCAAAGCTGCCGTCCTCGTTGGCATCTCCCAAATAATCAGCGAAGTTCTCTACCGCAAATTTGGAGTAATAATTATAATTATTAGTATCGAGATAATATGTATATCTGGTTCTATTATCTTTGTATGAATCCAACTTTAAGAGATTATTGGGGTTATAGTTTGCCTTACCAACATCATCAGACCAACTAAAGAAGCCCATTTTGAAATCTGAATTTACAAGAAGATTCACACCGAGAGTACCGTCACCGTTAACCTTTCTGAGTTCAATGTCGGTAAAATCATATTGGTCTTTAGTTGCACTTTTCTGGAAAAAACCTACGCTTGCAGCAACCAACTCGTTATTAATGTTCGGTGTTGCATTTGTCGGAGCTACGGTATAAGTATATGTTTTATACCTGACTCCCGTAACTACATCCGCTGTGGTCGGCGTGAACTCTAACGGAGCAGAACCGCCTTTATATGATAATATCAACGGATCCTCTGTAAAATCACCGTCTGCAGTAACCGATAATTTGTAAGTAGCGTTAGGATCAATTGAAATAGTCTGACCGAACATAACGGAGCTGTCCGCCTTAGCGGAATTTTCCTTCACATAAGCAGGAGCAACAGCATCGTTGGAAGAAACAGAAAATGCCGTAAATGTGGCAGCGGACGAATTGGCGGAAAGTCCTGCAACACCTTTGCCCTGCAAAGCTGCGGTATCATCTGTCAAAGATATAGCCCATGCATTATTGATATATGTATCTTTATAAGGTTTAACCGTAATTGTGCTTACACCGTCTTTTTCAAGAACAGAAGCTTCAATCTTAACATTTAAAAACTTAGTTTTATCGCTGGATAAAGTACTAATATTTACTGTTGTTCCCAACTGTACGGCAGATGCGATATCATTTCCGTTATCATTAAGAGCTTGTTTGTAAAGCATAATCTGCGCTATGTCATTACTTCCTGAAAAATTCACTCTTACAAAATAACCGTAGGCGGCATTTTCATTATTAGACGCTCTTTTAATATTAAAAGCCTTAAGCCAAACCACGGCGCTTGAAGCAGTGTAAACATTTTCGCTATCAGTCACAGCATGGGGATTTTTTACTATCGCCGTAACCGACTGATTTGCATTTTTCTTAGTGACGAACTGTGCGGAAGTACGGTCATTACCGCCTTTTGCTATTGATAGAGTACCGTCGGCATTAACCGTTGCATTTGGATTACCGTTAAATGTGGTAAAGTTATTATTGAAATTGACAGAATCAAAATAAGCAGCCGAGTATGAAGATTTTGCTACATTGTTATCGGTAGTATGATATTCAAACGACGTGAAGCTCATAGCAGCAGCGTCGGCTCCTGATTTATTAACCGATAAACCAACCTTCCCTGCTTTTTGCAACTCTGATTCGTCATCCTCAAATGTCAAGCTGTACATAAGCGTGGTGCCTTTAAAGACTTTAACATTGATTGCAGTTTTTTGGGCTGTTTCGTCGTAAACTGCATTTCCTTCAATCCTAATGTTAGCATATGCGCCGGAGCTGTTTATTGAGTCTACAGTTGGTATTGTGCCGATTTTTGTAAGGGAATATGTATCATTTTCATTATAATGAGCTTTATACAGAGTCGCCGCACAAGAACTGCCGTTGACAACAACCTGCACATAATACCCTGTAAGCCTATCGTTTTGACCTTCAACTTTATTTGCTCTCATCCACATAATAGCATTGGCTTTAAGGTCTGCTTTAGTAACGAAAGAAGTACTTACAAACTGATTAAGTGAAGGTGTATTATGAAGCTGTGCGGAAGCTCTTATATTACTCCCTGCTGTTATATTAAGTATACCGTCGCTGACAGAAGCATTGCTGTTATTATTCCAAGCAGTAAAGTTGGCTTTATAATCTGTTTCATTAAAATATTCTGTGCTGTAAACCTCGGTGTTAGGCGCCGTGTTAATAGCCGTAGATGATACGGTTACCGCCGAAGCTGTTATCCCCAACATATAATATGAACTCAATAGGATTGCCGTTGTCAAAACCAATGCAAGAGAAATTTTTAAACCTTTAAATGTTTTCATTTTTATGTCTCCTTTTTAGTTTTTATTATTACGATGGTCAAATTAATGTGTTAATGGATTTTAAAAGACATACTAACCAATCCAAACAACCTTTTTAGGAGCAATATCAATTTTCTTGACTGCCGATTCAAATTCGTGCTGATTTGCAGCAGTCAGGTATCCTGACTGACCGGGGAATGACAATACATAATTATTGGGACACTTGCCTTGAAAATAAGAGTTGCTTTTCAAAATAATGTTATTATTTGAAATCTGCGATTGAGAGTTTGAATAACCCCAGTTAAATAGGCTGTGTGTAGATAAATCAAATGTGTTATTCTCAATAATCATACTTCTTATTTCATAGTTTTGCGCACTTCCGCCTGCAATATGGCAAGTGGACAACGGATTAGGTCTTTGTTTACCCCAACCGTAGCCTGCAAATCGGCAAATATTTCCTGAGATCACAATGTTCTTCATATATCCTATCGGTTTACTTGGATTAGCCGGCGGATCCTGATCCCAAAATTCAATGGACATAACATTGTATTCCAAGAGGTTATCTAAGAATTTCACATTGTCATAAACCGCATAGTAGCTGCCCTGGAAGGTAAGCCCGGTATCATAACACTGATAAACCCAACAATTTTTAACGGTTATATCGGAAGCGTCGTCCCAGAACTGTATGCCGTTACCGTAACGCACGGTTTTTCCGTCCATCTGGTAGGAGCCGCCAACCCAGCCGATTTCGCAGTTAGTAACGGTAATATTTTTGTGATTACCCGTTGCTTGTATACCGAAGTTACCTGTATACTTCATACAAATGTTATCTATCGTAACATTAGATATACCCATTGAAATTGTGAAGATTGCCCGCCTTGTTCCGATTTCAATATCTTTATAAACCTGATTGGGTCTGCCCTTGTCCAAATAAAGATACAGTGTATTCTCGGTTACATTGTGATAGAAATCTCCGTTTTTACTGAGGGCCAAAAGTCCGCTTTGCTTATAACCTACTGCTTCTCCGTGGTTAAATACTATTATACCGGCATCCTCCAGCGCCAAAGAAAGCTTCCAAACATTTTTCTTTGTTGAAGGCTCCCAATAACCTGCCTTTGAATAATTCTCAACGGAGCCGTATATTACGGGTTTATCGCCCGTACCGTAAGCGCCGTAGGTCAATCCGTTTCGGCAGAAAATCTGGGATGTCGGCCGATAAACACAACCGCGTTCAAAAAGTATAGCGTCGCCTTCTTGTAAAAGATAACTGTTTATATCGATAGCGTCCGCTGTAGCCCAAGCTGTTTTTGGGGAAAGCCCGTCGTTATTGTCATCACCGGTTCTAGAAGAAATATAATATGTTTTGCCTTTTACCTTTAGGCTGTCCTTGGCATTTAATATGCTGTTACGCATAGTCTCTGCCTCTTTATCTGAACCGCCTTTAACATCTGCCATCAAGATTGCTGTGTTGCCCTTAGGAATTATTTCGTTCTCATTGAGATTGACAACAGAATTGCTCTGTTTGTTTTCAGAAGATATACCGTCGTTTTCAGAGGCAATAGGATTAGTTTCGTTTTCGCTTGAAGCATCGTCGCCTCCGACAACGATTTCATCTACAACCTCGGTTACTTCACTTGTAGTGCCGGGGTAACGGCAGGAGCACAGCATAAGCATACACAATAACACCGAAATTAACGAAAGCAACTGTTTACGCAATTTAAACACTCCTGTCTGTTAATCTAAGTTTTTCACAATTCCGTTTGCACTCTTAACAGCCGCCTTTATGTATCCGGATTCGGTTTCAATTTTGGAAGAAACCTGCGCGGGTTTAACATTAATAATTCTTGCATTCAGCTTAATGCCGGCGAGACCTACTTCCTCTGTAATAAGATTAACGTCGTCATTAACGAAAATCTTATCGTTCGACATCATGCTTTCATAAACTTCAAGTATAGTTTTATTTGCAAAGAAGGTATTTTTATCATAATTATCGGCATCGAGATAATAACGCAGGAAATACGGAACAAGATTAGCGTTTTTAGCGCCTTCGGGAACACCGTAAGCTTCAACCTCGCCCATTATTGTCGCTGTTGTGCCGCCCGAAACCGTAGGCATGGGCACTATTTTTAACGCACCCGATTTCTTTAAGGAAGAGAAATAATAGTGTGTACGGCGTACGCCAATGGGAGATTCGGTAAAGAAAAGGATTTTACCGTTTTCAAAGTTATTACGGTCAAAACGCACATTGTTTGTATACCCTTTTTCCACAAAGGTAGTCATAGTCTGCCACCCCTTAATAAGATTGGCGTCAGTATGATTGTCCGTAAATGTATCTCCGTCTCGCTTTATAAAGCTTGTGCCAAGAGTATCAGCCGCGTCTGACCATCTGTATGATGTCCATGCAAGGTGAGTATCGTCTGTTTCTTCTGTGAAAATCTTGCATATTTCTTCAAACTTATTCCAATTCCATTTCCCTTTTTTCCAAAGAGTATACGGATCCTCAAGATCATATTTGCTTATAAGGTTTGTATTGTATATAAGGCATCTCGGCTGCTGTAAAAGAGTGTTCTTCATATTTACGGCATAAGTATTTCCGTTTAAGGTATAATATTTGCATATGCGGCTGTCCCAAGCAGAATCGGAGAAATCATATCCCAAATCCTCCATAGGTGTAAGAACCTTAATTATACCCATTTCAAGACCTTTAAGACGAACAACATCAGGTGCAGTTTTAGCTGCAACCATTGCCGCAACCTTAGTGGTATAATCATCATACGTGCCTACTGTCCACTCGACCTTTATGCCTGTTTCCTTAGTGAATTTGGCAATAACATCCTTAGCGCCTGTAACATCGGTTACTTCATTCCATGAATAAACCTTAATCGTTTTACCGCCGGAACCTGAAGGAATTTTTGCCTTTACCTGTTCCCATGTAAGGCTTCCGCCGTTACCGGAGGGCGTGCCTGAGGTTTGAGTGCTTGAGGTTTGAGTGCCTGACTCCTGATTGTTTGAAGCGTCGTTTTCACCTTCGACAGTAGATATAACGGATGTATAAACAACTTCTTCACTGGGAATATCGTTTTTTCCGCAACCGACAAAAGCGAAAATCATGAGTACCGCCGTAACGAGGCTTGCTATTCTAATCATTTTCATAATTTCTTCTCCTTTTTAAAATTTTTATCCTACAATACCGCTGTTTGCAATACTTGCAATAAAACGGCGCTGTAAAATCACGTAGAAAAGTATCAGAGGTATTACCGTTAATAAGCAGGCCGCCACAATAGTGGGAGCAAGAACTACATTCGCAGAAGCGTCACCGTAAATGGCAGTGCTTATGAGACTATCTATTCTGGCGAGCTTGACGCTTAAGGGCGCATTATCCGAAAGGTACATATTTGCCAGATAATAATCGTTCCAATGCCATACAACCGCAAACATTGCTACAGTAACTATAGGTACTGTCGAAGAGGGTACTATTACAGACAAAAAGGTTCTGACGGGACCTGCACCGTCGATATATGCCGCTTCCTCAAACTCCTTGGGCAGTCCTTGGAAAAACTGTTTATAAATATATATAAACAACCCTCCCTTGAGCCCTACCGCAAAAATTGAAGGCAACCACATAACAAGCGGAGTATCAAGTACATTAATGCGTATATCCTTACCAATAATTTTTCCTGCTAAATCCAAAATTCCCAAAAAATCAAGATACCTAAAATTTAAATAGCTGGGAATAATAATCATCGCTGTAGGTACAAGTATGCTTAAAATCATAACCACGTTAAGCAATTTTTTTCCTTTAAACTCAAAACGTGCCAATCCGTAAGCCGCAACTCCGCAGGAAATAATCTCCAAAACCGCGGCAACTATCTCATAAACCAGAGTATCCTTAAACGAGTTGCCGAAATCCATTGCCTTTATTGCCAATGCAAAATTGCTCAAAACAGGATTTTTGGGTATCCACTCAATTGTAGGATCATAAAAGTCTGTAGAGCTTTTAAAAGCGTTTGTAATCATAAAAATAAGCGGATACAACAGTATGTAACTGAACGCCAATAAAAAGATATAACGCGCTATGCTATATAATATACCTGACGCTCTGCCTTTTTTATAATTCAAGTAAAAGCCTCCTTTCGTGAGTTTGCGCGAGAATTTTTCCTTCTCCGTGCTTATAGCTTAAATACTACTTTTCTTACTTCTTATAATTTTCTTTATTATTATGAAATATACTCCGACTGCTGCCGCTCCCGCAGCCAATACTATACCGCCGACAAGCGCTATAGTCGCAGGAACATTTATTTCACCCTGCTTATAAATCTTTCTTGTAGCAAGTATCTGTTTAACCTGCTTATCCGAAGAGGTTTTTTCATCAGTATTCTCAGTATTGTCGGTGGTGTTGCCGATGTCGTTAATATCAGCAACGTCATCTATAACCTCTGCTTTATCATCAGGACCGAATTTCGTATACCATTCGCCGTCATTCCACGGTCTGTCATTGGTATCGTTAATGAACAATGCTTTATCTAAGGGGAGTATTACAAGCGCCAGTTCCGTATCTTTATAAATTTTCTTCTGCTTTTCAGGAGTGGTGCCGTAATCTGACGTATGCACCCAACCGTAAAGCCCCTGCTTGAAATCAGCGTTTGTAAACATATTGGTCTTAGCGGCGTCTCCCTGATCATACAGCGAAAAATTGCGGAAATAATTTATACCGCCGATTTCACCGAGGGTAAGTCCAATAAGCGCTTTAGTCTTATTATTTTCAAAAAAAGCGTCGTTGGGGACTTTAAACGTATAAGTAATGGTTGAATTATCCAAATCCTTAACCTCGGTATCCCACTTGATTACTTTTCTTGAAGAGCCTGACATTGAAGCATCTTTATAATAAAGCGCTATCGGTGCCACCTGTTTTTGAAGCACATATTTATACTGTACCGAATAAACGTAGGTTTTGCCCTTTTCAAGTTCTATCACCTGACCGAACTTGCCGTAATTATAAGAGGATTCATCATAACAGTAAAGCATATATTCGCCGTTATAATTCTCATAATCAAATTCTTCCTCCTGCTCTTCATCAGACGCCACCTTAAAGAGCGATTTATACACGGTTTCATTGCAGGTCACAAGGCTTACTCTGTTACTGTAACTTGAAGTTGAATCAACTGTTCCTAAATTGTGGGAGATAAAGGTGCCGTTCATATTGTCGCACCAGCCGTACATTCCCATTTTAAAATCAGAGTTAGAAAAAATATTTCTCTTGAGAGGGTCTTCCTTTTCATAAAGCGTCAATTCGGAATAAGCCATATCCTTGCCGTTATTAAGGCGGAAGCCCAACATTACAAGTGCTAATTTTGTACCGTCAGAGTCTGTGTGTCCTCCGTTTACATAAGCGGCGGATGAATCGGTTTCAGTAACAAAATCGTTAATATTGAACTCAGCCGATATGCGCCTCCAACCGTCAGAGGTATCGGTTTCTCCGGCGTTCGTAACTATTCTTGTAAAATTATTCAAAGCGCTTCCCGAATTATATTCAATAAACAGCTTCTGATTATCTGAAGTTACCAATGCGCTGAACACGTATGTTTTTGATGGGTCAAGAGCCAGCATCTGCCCAAATGTAGCATTTGCGGAAGGCTCCTTCGGCTTTGATAGATACACTGTTTCGTCTGTCTTGCTGTCGGTAGTGGTATATTCAATATTTTCCAGACTGCAGGTAAGCTCACTTTGTTCCTGCGTTACTTTTAAAGACATACCCGCATATCCGGCGTCCTGCAAAGAAACAGTATCATCATAGAAAGTATTTTTTGACATAAGAGCAAAGGTTACACCGTCTCCGGCGTATTTGGAAACTACTGCAGTAATTCTTGTTTGCGAACCCACTGCCTCAACAACAAATTCATAACGGAACTTGCGAGTATCGTTGTTATGTGCCACAGCGCCTATCAATATATCCTTATAATTGTCGCCGTCTTTAACTCGTTTGTAAATTTTTATAGGGGTATTTATACTGTAAACCGCATAATAACCCGTTACGGTATAAGGATCCTCGGGATCATCAAAATCAGCGCGAAGCCAAAGTACAGGGTTGAAGTTTGCCGTGGCTGTTCCTTTTGTAACCTGAGTTTCTACCGAAATTCTTTGATTAATATTTGCAGCCTTATTAAAAGCATAGTTTTTCAGATAACTGTCCGCAGCTGAAGACCCTGTGATTTTTAGAGTACTGTTTTTAAATTTTGAAGTACCGGAAAGCAGCCAATCTTCTGTATCGGGATTATCACCTCCGGGATTATCACCTCCGCCGCCTTCTGAGCCATCTATAATCTTGCCGTTTATATAATAAGCGCCAATGGTTACACGGTTTCCTGTGCCTGCTAATGCCTTGATTGTTACAGTATGCTCTTCGTTTGCTAAATCTGTAGCAATAATTTGTGTGCGTTTATCCGTTGTGCCTGAACGGTACAAATCGATTATGCCATTGTTATATTTATAGGCTGTGCCGTCTATCTCCACATAGATTTTCCCGCAGTCGTTTGCTGTTTCGGCAATAAGTCCGAAATCTGTTCCCTCAAAAGTAAAATTCAAAGTCGAACCCGGAGCGGTGGTTGTTACCGCAGAACTGTATATTCCGCCGAATTTGATACTTCCTATATATGCAAAACCGTTTGTTGAAAGAGTCCAACCTGTACTAAGAGGTATTTCTCGAGATTTAACAACCAAGGGATTGCTTATAACAGTAGCTGACAGCGTTTCGGAAGTTGGCGCCCTGTTGATGAGTTCTGTTGCGGAATTAGCTTCAGCTGCATTTAAATATTCTGATAAACGCTCTGCTACGTAATCCGCAAACATTTTATAACCCGCGTCAGTCGGATGTACAGCGTCCGGCAGCCAAAGTTGTTCGTAATTATCGGTATCATCATTTGTGCGATAAGGTTTAATAGCTTCGGTATTCCAGGCAAGACCGTCTGCAGCCACGCGCTTTTTGAACGGCTCTCTTAAATCTATGCAGGCAAGCTTATATTTTTTTGCTAAATCTTCCATAGCCTGGGCAGACGGGTTGCCTGCGTTATTGAGCCGCCAATGGTCAAATGTAATCACCAAAATAATATCTATATTCGGGTTTGATGTCAGTGCATTTCGAATGAGCGATTCAACGTTACGCAAGGTATTATTATAGGTATCAACCGATTCAGGATTATTTGTGCCGTTTATTTGATTGTTGTATAAATAATAATCATTTACCGCCGAATCTATAAGCAATAAATCCGTCTTATTATTAGGTATCTCTCCGTAATTATAAATTGCAAAGTGCGACCCGGTTGAACCCACAGCTGCATTAATAGCATTAATTTGTGCGTCTGGATAATTGTCGCTGAACCACTTATTTGTCAAAGCTCTCCATGAAGTGCTTTCAGCGTCACTGGCACCGTATCCGCTGGTTACGGAACCTCCCATATATGTAATATTAAGCTTCTTGTCAACGGTAAGCTTATAATAGGTATTATTCATATCAATACTTACGCTTTTAAATATACTGTCATACTCTGATTTATCACTGCAGGAATAGCAGGTAACAAGCTTTTTAGCAGATTCATTGTCTCCGACATTACTGGTAATATAATTTGTATACGCTTTTTCCTGGTTATCGTTCCAACCGTAAAGACCCAGCTTGAAATCAGGAATAAGTATAAGATTACATCCTACACGATTTCCGTCGGAATCAATTTCGTAAAGTTCAAAATGTGTAAACTGTGCCGTCTTCTTTTGACTTGTGTCCAGACGAAATCCAACTATAGCTTTTGAACGGTTAGCAGTATCGTTTTCGCTCCATCTACTGTCTCCTGAGGTTTGAGCTGCTGCGGCAGAATTGCTTGAAGCATATTCGTTAAGGCAGAAAGCTTTAGACTTCGCAACATAAATTCCCTCAACCAGGCTTACAGTCGGAACATCTACAACTACGCGCTGTTTATTTCCGCTTTGTGAAGGACCTGCCGTGCTGTAATATTCAACCCAAAAACGTTCCAATGAGGAATTATCCAACCCGTTAGTATAAGCGGACAACTGATATTTTTTAGCAGGGTTTAGGGTTACAACCTGCGCAAAAAGTCTGCCGACAGTATCCGATGCAGTCTTTTTTACATAGTTATAGGTTTCTTCTGTGTCTTCGGGAGTATCGGTTGTGATATAACGGAAATTTTGAATATATGCATTAGCGCAGCCATTTGTATGCATGCCAAGACCTGCCGTGCCTGACGCTATTTGGGTATCGGAGGCATCATAACAAGTATTAGTCAATATAACCCTCCAATCATCGCCGTCTTTCTTGAGTATACGGGCATTTATAACAGTAGGATTCCCGCCTGTTATATTGAGTTCAAAACGGTATGTGCCCGGACGGTTATTAAGATAATAACTACCGTTAAAGCACATCTTCATCACACCGATATCACTGCCATTAATACGCTTGCAAACATCTATAGAAATGTTCTGACCGGTGGAAATACGCAAATAGTAACCGCCGCCGGCCTTGTTATGATCACCGCGGTTATTGCCGCCGAATCCGCTGCCCATAATGGTGCGTCCCCACAAATAAACATATTGGTCACTATTCCAAGACGCCGGATTTTCAGAAAAAGAAATTTCTGTCGCAACGTGCTGGTCGGCAGTTTCCATAGAGCTGTCAATCCATAGAATATTGGAAAGATAACTGGGCCCTGTGCCGTTTACGGTGAAATTCGGTGTGGGATTATTAAGCTTTAAACCTTTATCAGACAATTGAGCCGCATTATATGGGTCTAACCAAGTGTTTGCGGTGAGAGTTCCGTCTGTAAAATCCTCATTCACTAATTCTTTGTAGGATGGGGGATTTACCGAATCAAATACAGTTGCGGCCTGCGTCTTTATATCGTTGCCGAATAATATAACGCCTGAAAATACTGAAACCAGAATAATTGCCGTAACCGCAAGTGAAACGGATTTCTTTACTAAGAGCCTTAACTGCGAAAATTTGATTTTCATTTTTATCTTTCCTTTCTTAAAGTAGTTATTCCCATTTCTTTAAGCAGTAGCGGTTATATATAAAAAGTACCAATCCCATTACCGCACAAACTATAAGGAAATAAAACCATAGCATTGCAGAAGAACGGTCATAAATCTGTTTCTCCTGCATAAGGGTATACGCCTGATTCATAACCGGACTGTCTACCGCAGTAAACAGTTCTATCATTGTATACACAATTACAAGCGTCATTACGTGACGAAGCATAGGTATTGTGATAAACCAGAATTCTTCCCACCTATTTGCACCCTCAATTTTAGAAACCTCATAAAGGGACGCCTGTATACTTTGCAAACCGGAAAGAAAAAGTATTGTTTGCACGCCGCAGTTCCAGATAAGACCGAAAACATTCCCCAAAAGATTTGAAAGAATATCGTTGATTTGTGTAGGAAGATTAAGCCCGGATAAAATTGATTCAAAATCTATTAGGCTGCCCGTTGTATTGACCTCGCTGTTTGAAACTGTGAAAATAGGAGCATTTATATGCGGACCTGCCAAATGAACCATCACATAACTTGATGCAATTATTACCGGAAGAAAAAATATTGCGCGAGCAACCGTTCTGCCCACAAATTTCTGATTAAGAATTATTGCAAGAATAAGGCTTAGTGAAACTATTATAGGCAATGAGTAGAAAATAGAGCCTAAAGCGTCACGCAGATTATCAAGATATTGGGCGTCTTCGGAGATAATATACTTAAAATTAGCAATTCCCTTAATATTTTGAGTAACACCGTCTGCCCCAAGTGAAATTTCGCTGAATGAATAAAATACAGAGCTTAAAAGAGGAACTATAAAGAAAATTATTAAACCTAAAATCCAATGAGCCGTAAAAAGATAACCATAGCGTTGTTGCCGCTTTTCAAGACCGCCCTTACTTTTTTTGTTTTTCATTAACAATTCCTCCTTTCTCAGTCTTTAAGCCAAACCGATGATAAAGGCTTCAATTCTCCGACAGGAGTTACTGCCTTTTCTTCGGTGTAATTAACATAAACCTTTACCCCGTTATTAAATTCGGTAAGACTTACACCCTCGGCAACAAGTGTATAATTAATAATTTCAGCACCCTCGATTGCCTTATAATAATCAGCATAGGTTTTAACTGTGTCTGAAATCAGTTCTTTATTATCTTCGTAAACTGTACCGTAAAGAGAAAATGTTTTACTAACGGAAAGGTCGATATCATATGTAGACGAAACTGCAAATCCCAAACCCGTACCGGAAGCCACGGCTCGCAGAATTGCCTCAGAGGAATCCGCCCCAAGATTTAAATAGGAAGAATATATGGGTTTAGATCCTGAAAACACCATTTGATAGAAGGGTATCCACTGTGAAAAAACATCATAGTTGCCGTTTGTCAGAGGCGCGTTATATATAACATCCGCCGCTGCAGCAGCATAAGAATTAGCAGAGCTTGCCGCTACCTTTCGGCCGGATTCTTTAATCTTTTGAAAGGACTGTCGGGCGATTTCTTCGGTTTCACCCTTGACGCCGTACTTTGCTTCGCTAAAATCAGAATATGATACACTCGAAAGCGAAGAAAGACTTATACCCGATATTTCCTTTTTATCCGCTGTTTTTACTAACTTTTCTACTGCTTTTATAATCTGCGATTTTTTTAAAAAGCGGTAGGCAGCATTTTCATCATAATTTCTTAAAGGGGTGTTTATAAGGTAACTTTCCGCAATATTTAAGGAAGCGCTCTTAGCCGCGTCTAAAAGATACGAAAATCCTTTCCCTGATTCTGAATATCTTACAACCTCGAAATCAGTATAAAGCTCTATTCCCTTCTCACTGCAATAGTTTTCAAGAGCCCTGCGTTGTTTTTCTCCGCCGAATTCCGAGGAGAACCTAAAACCTCCGGCGATTTTCCCTGCGTCAAGGCCGTTGCTTCCGTAGCCAATTAGCTGAACCGAGGGGGCATGCCCGCTAATATTGCTTACGTCGGTTATAATATCCTGTGCATTGGAAAAGGAAGTGACAACAGAAGTAACCTTATGCGGTATGCCGCCTGTCGCAACCGTTTTTAATGCGCCTCCCACAAGGCTTAACGCATAGGGTGATGGCTTGCTTTCGGATACATAAAGCATTCCTTTTTCCTCTAAATAATTTCTGTAGCGCATTGCCATACCGTTATAATTTGCATCGTCGCCGTATAGCGGATAATAACCGACAGTAACAACCATATCCGTAATATCATCGGAGAAATAGTCCAAATCCTGATAGCTCCAGATAAACTGCGTCGTAGGGTAAGAATCATAACCCCTTACATAAAATTCAGAATAAATACTCGACCAGCCGGTGCGGGAATTTCCGGCTTCTGCGTTTATTTTCGCAGCACACGCTCCGCTTTCAATTATACCCATTAGGGCGTTTTTATCGGAAACTGCCGCTCCGAAGACCGGTATATAAATAGGCTCGCTGTCAACAAGAATTTCAGGCTGGATGCGTGACGCGTCCTCACCGTAAACTGCACCGGAATATTTACGTATCGCATCTGCGTTTTCATTAACAGACATAAGCGCTCCCGAACCTGAAGGCACCATTAAATAGGCTTCGGTATCGGTATTGTCTGCCGAGCACATATACGGAGCTAACGCGAAGGAAATCAGTTTGTATTCTCCGGCCTCGACGATTTCTTCGGTTTTTACGGATAGTGCTACCGAGTCATCCCTAAGAAGATATTCTACCGGAACCGAAATACTGTAATTGTCAAAATAATATGTAACCTTGATTCCGTTTTCTATTTTTTCGCTTGCAATTCTGCCGTTCTCGGCAGCCTCAGTATATCCTCGCAATTCATCCTGCTTCATTGAAACAGTATTCATAACGGTTATGTTTATTGTTGAATTCACCGAAGCGCTGCTTCCGCCCTGATTTAAATATTCATATGGTATATTGGACCAAATTTTACCGTTTTTAAGACTTTTAAGCATTACACAGTAAGAAGTGTCATCCCAAATAAGTTGATAATTTGAATTACTGGCTACTATTCCGGATTGTGCATTGCCGACAGTGGCATCTTTGTTGTAAGGCACGGATTCTTCGGAAACACAGCCCGCAAAACACAAAATGAATAGCATAGACACCAACAGGGAAACTGTTTTTCGCAGCATAAATATAAACCCTCCCTTCTACCTGAATGCCAATTCCAAATAAATGGAATGAAAAAAGTTCCAAAACTGCTGAAGCAGTACAATTATCATAAATACAATAAATATTACAAGTAACATTCCGAAAAGTGTAACTACAGAGGTGAGCAGAAATTTTGGGAATGTAAATTCGTGAGTAGACATAATAGCAATGCTTAATAAATAAAAGGTATAAATTAATACCAATATGTAAAGCGCGTCCATGAACGCACGGCCTGAAAGCGGTAAAAAGTGAGAGGTTATAACTCTGACAAAATTATATAATACAAGAGGTATCAGCGAATAAGCAGAAGCAACAAACACCTCGTTGAAGCGGCCCTTGCCTTCAAAAAGGGTACATACAAGCCAGTTTACAACCGACCATAAAAGGATAAGACCCACCGTTTGTGCCAAGGTAAACAAGGTATTGTAATTTCTTTGGGAAACATCTGTGAATAAGAAACCGGACGCAGTTGTTTCAAGTACCTTAGACAGATAGAACAGTACCGTAATAACTATCGCAATAACTATCGAACCTAAGTTTTTATTCTTTATGTCTTCAAAAGCCATAAACGGATGTACTGAGCTCTTTAAAGCGGTTCTCAGCTTTACGTTTTTGATAAGCGGTGTATCACGCTTACTTAATTTTACAACCAATACAACCGCAACCGCAATTATCGCTATTGCCGCAGTAAAAAACCATATAAAATGGTCGGCTATAAAACTTTTGAATAGCTGCTGATATGCCAAATCATAAACATTATAGTCCATACCCGTTCTGGCATACTTTAATGCTTTATTATAATCGCCATCATTATAACTTGCCATTGCAAGTCCTCTGTACGCCAACTGATTGCCTCTGTCCAAAGCCAAAACCTCGTTCCAAAGACTCTCAGCGTCGTCATAATCGCCGTCAAGATAGCATACTTGTGCTTTTTTTAAAAGCGTCCCGTACTCTGTAGGTTTAAAAACTGTTACCGAAGCGGCTTCCGAGTCGGCAACTAAAACATCATCGCCGTTTAAAGCAATAGATGTCGGCTTTTGAAACAGCCCAAGCTGTTCGCCCTTGCCGATACCTCCGCCAAAAGCAGTAATCAGATTGCATTCCTCGTCGTAAACATATATAAGACCATATGTGTTTTCAAGAGCATACATAAACCCGTTATCGTCAACAGTAATAGCGGCTATATTCTGTAATCTGCCGGAATTAAAGCGTTTTATAATCTTATTTTCAAGAAAGTTTACCGATTCGGAGGTTACAAATTTACCGTCCTTCTTTTTTTGGAATAAAATTACCGATCCTCCGGGACTAATTTTTGAAATCTGTCCCGTCCCTGTTCCGGATGTGTTGCCTGTACAGGTAATCATATAACCGTCCTTATCAAAACAAAAATCCACAAAAGAGTACGGAAGCGTTTTGGCAGATACGGATTTTTTTGCATCGTTACTTGTTATTAAATCCCATAAATAAGACAATGTATCCAGAGCAGTTGCCTTTACCCTGTTAGAACCGTAAAAACCTATAAATTCCCCTTCGGGAGAATAGGTTAAGGCACCGTAAAAGCAACCGAAAGAAAGCACGTAAAAATATCCGTCGGGGTCCTTTTCTATGGTTGTTGGCTGAAATACAAAGCCTTCGGGAATAAGGGAAGATTCAGGAGCCGTCCACCTGTCCTTTACTTTACCCGCAGCGTCAAGAATTAATATCTGAGAATTTTGCGTATCGCACAGATAAATCAATCCGTCAACGACATAAATGCCCTTAGCATCGGTAAAGCTTACCTCTTCACCTTGCTCATCGGTTACAGTGATGACACGATTGAGCGTATAATCATTATTCAGAACTGTTATTTTTGAGCTTTCTCCGCCTAAAAGATAAATTTCACCGTTATCCGCACAGTAAATATCATTGATACCCTCAAAGCTGTCTTCAAGACCTAAATCAGATGCTCGGAATTTAAGTGTAGCATTATATGCATCACGGGAAATTACATTTGAAGTTGTAGAATCGGCTTCATCAATATGCGTGAAACTCTCAGCAGCAACCGAAAGCTGTAAGCTTAAAAGCAACACTACTGCCGATACTATTAAAATAATTCTTTTAAATATCTTCACAGTTATCCTCCGCCTTATAATCTAAGCAATCATTCCTTAATTCCCGAACTGCCCATTGTTTCAATAACATTGCCCTGCGAAATCATAAATACAATTATGGGCGGTATCATAAGCAAAACCGTAAGTGCCATTGAACTTCCTGTTCTTGCAATACCGCCTGCGGTTACTGTAGAAACAACCTGCGGTAAGGTTTTCAATTCTTCACTGAAAATCGTTCCAGAGGGGACTATTGACCACATATCTCTGAAGGAAAAAAGAAGTAAGGTCATCCAAGCGGGTTTTACCATAGGCATAATTATTTGCCAATAAATTCTGAATACGCTTGCACCGTCTATTCTTGCCGCTTCCAACAAAGCGTTCGGTACGCCTACGTCTATAAACTGTTTCATAAGAAAACAACCCATAGCGGACGGAATAGCAGGCAGAATATATACCCAATAAGTATCGATAATATTCAGCTTACTGAATATCAGATATTGCGGCACCGCCAGTGTATAGGAGTTATAAAGTAACATAACCTGTACCAATAGGAATAAAATTCTACGGTATTTCAGTTTGGATTTTGAAAATGCAAAAGCCGCAAGAGACGCTGCAATGATATGTAAAAAAGTAGATGCCAGAGCTACAAACAGACTGTTAAATACATAACGCGCCATTGGAACCTGTAATTTATTAAGTAGTGAAGGTAAAACCATATAATTACTTAATGTCGGTCGCTTTACAAAAAATTGCGGCGGGAAAATCAGCAGTTCGTCTAACGGCTTAAAAGAAGTAACCACGCAATATATAAGCGGTAACACCGAAAACGCTCCAGCCAGAACGAGGATGGAAAAATACATTATATTTCCCGCGGTAGAACGGGTATATTTTCGGTATTGCGAACGGTTTTTAGACATTAATTTCACCTCTTAAAGCTTTATTTTGAATCGGATTTCCCTATAATTTTAAGCAGTGCGACTACTATATAACGGAAGAAAAGAATTACCATAAACAGTATTACGGATATGGTAGACGCATAACCCATTTCATATCTTGTCGTTCCGACATCTGATATATATGATACAATAGTATCAACCGAGTTGTTTACGCTGGGATAGCCCGCAAGAGTAGTAACAATGGTACTGATAGAAAATACTGCCTGAATCTGCATAATTGCACTGAAGAAAAGTATATCCTTCATTGAAGGCAGCGTTATATACCAAAGCTCATGCCATCTTGTTCTTATACCGTCAATAGCGCCCGCTTCATAAAGCTCTGTATTTACGTTCTGAAGCCCTGCTATATTAGAAAGAAAGGAAACACCCATACCCATCCACAATTGTATAACCATAATAATGGTCATATTGTATTCGGGATTCTTAAACCACTGTATCGGCTCGGTAATAAGGCCGAAGCTTATAAGGAGGTTGTTGGCATAACCTAAACTGTCACCCGAGAAAAGAATCTGCCAGATAAAATACGCATTTCCCACAAGGGCGGGCGCATAAAACAGAAAGGTTAAAATTGTACGCATTACGCGGTTGAATTCGTTTATCATCCATGCGAGTACAAAGGAAAGCAAAAATCCAAGGGGGCCTGTAATTACAGCAAACTTTAGTGTGTTTACAAATACAGTCATAAAGGTGGAATCGCCTGTGAAAAGGCGGATATAATTTTCCAACCCTGTAAATATAGGTTTTGATACCATATCATAGTCAAAAAAGCTTAACACCACCGATGATAAAATCGGCAATACGGTAAAAAGGAAAAACAGACTTAAAAAAGGAATAAGAATAATCGCATAAGATGCATTTTCGCTGAGTTCACGTCTTGTTTTATGTATAGCTTTCGGATTACTTATAGCTTTGCTCATCGCTTATCTCCTATTTTCATACTGATTCCATTTTCTCTCTATTTCGTCGTCAACTTCTATGCCCCGTTTAAGAAGTACATTTTTAGGATTTTCGTTCTGATTTACAACATTCCAGAAGCTTAAATCAACAGCACGCGAAACATAGTAACTGCCGGGAACCTCTTTAATTTCTTTTACGTTATTCCAAGCGTCTATGATGTCGCTCTTCATATCCGAATCCCACGACATATTGGAAAACGCCTCCATATTGGAAACAGCAACTCTTCCCGTAGGTCCTAAAACCGATTCTAAATTATTGGTATAAGAAAGCTGTGTATCCGCTCTCGTCCACCATTTTAGAAAATTCCACGCATTTTCTTTGTTTTTAGTATCCTTGAGAATGCAGCAGGCTGTACCGCCGCCCGAAGAACTGTGATCAATTTTGCCGTCTTCTTTTTTAGTACCCGGTATTTCAGTCACTGCCCAAAGCCCCTCAATTTCTGAAGCCGCAGCCTTCAATGTAGTGAAATTTGTATACTGCTCTATGCCTAACGGACATGTTCCCACCCTGAAACGGTTATAAAAGCTCATTGTAACAGGGACTTTAAGTTTAGTATAAAAATCAGTCCATTTTTCAAAGACCTTCACAGTTTCCGTATCTGTAAGGGTTGTAGACTTTCCGTCCTCTGAATAAAGCGGCAAACCGTTCTGAAACAGGAGGCTTGAAAATATGTTAAGGCTTCCTATTCCCGTATTTACCTGATTAACGGTTGTAATTTGGGTGTAAGGTAACCATACATCCATATTATTTCTTGCTAAAATTTTTGCGGTAGATATAAATTCATCCCAAGTTTCAGGCACCGAAAGCCCCATACTTTCAAATATATCAGTTCTGTAAAACATAAGGAAGAAGGTCTGGGTATCAGGCAGTCCGTAAAGACCGTCCTTATACCTGTAGGGAGTTTCTGCTCCCTCCTGAAAACGCTTCAACACTTCATCGCAATCCTCAAATTCGCTTAAATCAAGAAGCACGTCACGTATTGCAAGATTCACGGGCTCGCTTCTAGGCTGTTGTAGAATAACGTCGGGCTGACGGCCTGAAAGAACCGCCTGTACTATGGTTGCATTTACAACCTTAACATCTACAGGTATACCTGTTTCTTCGGTAAAAGAAGACTGAATAAGGAAATTAAGGGTATGAGCTTGGTCGCGTCCCCAGTTTACCCATAAAGTTAAATGCTCGTCATTCGTACTGATACCCGAAATATTGTTATAATCCTTCGAAAAGGATGTTAAAAACTTTTTAGCGGAAAATACAGCCTGCTTGAAAAATCCTGTATGACCGTAATCGATTTTCGTATCAGGCGATGCAAATATAATACGGTCAATTTCCAAGGGCATTTCACGCATTTCGTTAAGCACTGATGATAACGAGCAGTATTTTGAATAATACTCTGTCACGTAACGGTGCGCGGTATACTTATTTTCAGACATTTTTGTCAGTACCTGCTCCATTGCTTTGACTGTAGAATCGTAGGAACTGCCCTCATTTCCTGACAATTTTTTCAAAAGCTCAGACGCCTTGTTTAAATTACTAATTCCCTGCTTTACCTTTGTATGCATATCGGGTATTGACTCAAACAACGCGTAATCCCGGTAGTTGTCGGGTGTGTTGCCGGTTATTTTGGTAATTTCCATATACAGTTCTCCAAGGCTTGAGACCGTATCCTTAAGAAGCATACTTATTTCAACTACAGGGCCGGGGGTAGCGGTTAGGGTTATTTCATGTTCGCCTTTATTAAGGTATATAAGGTATGGATTGCCTTTCTCATCGGAAAATGTTATCCCATCCCAGTCAGTACAGTATTCAAAAGAAATTTCAGCCGCCTCGCTAAAGGGCAATTCACCGTCGATTGTAAGCTTTCTGTATGTGATACCGTTTATAACTGCAGACTGTCTGTAAGAAAATCCGAGCTGATAATAACCCGATGTATCTACATTGATCTTCCAACTTATATTTTCGCCTGCTGATTTCCAGTTTGAACCGCCTATATAATTGATTTTATTTGTTGTATTGCTCGCCGGTGTAACAGAAGCGCTTGTATTATCCGAACGCGGAATGAGCCAATATGTACTCAAGAGTTCGGCATTCTCGCCCTCAACTATAATCGGATCGCCCTTGTAATTTTCGGAATTGTCGTTCGGGGCGGTGTAGTCATCCGTTTCTGTTATGGGAGTTGCCGTAACAGTATCAAGGTAGAAACTTCCGTCAATAGGAATTATCTCGACACTGTGAATACCCTGTTCCAAATAAAAGCAGTAAGGGTCAACCGACCAACCGGTTGCATCCAGAATATAATTATGTGCATTTTCTTCACTTGCAATTACTTCGGGAGAAAATTCATTTCCTAATCCGTCGAAACGCTTTTTTTCGCCAAGTTTCCACATTCTCGGAAGCTCAAGCTTATTTGATTCTTCAAATGGATAGCTACCGTCAAGTTTAATCCCAAAAACAAGATTTGATGTTGCCTGTCCTAACGCCTTATACGAAAACCCTAATTTATATAGCCCGGATAAGGGAATATCAATATTAAATTTTACCGATTCTGATGATATTTCCTTTTTAACATCGATTTCTGTTTCTTTGCCGACAAACCTAAGCGAATCAAAATTGGCAATATAATCTTTATAAGAAATTTTACCGTTTTGAGAGGTTGAATTTGTATTAGTATTAACAGATTCATTCACCTTGTCAGCAGTAACAGGAACTACCGTAACAAATGCCATAATGACAGCCGTAAAAGTAATGGCGGCTATAATCTTTCGTAACATAGTGAAACCTCCGTAGCATTTAATTATTATTGCCGTTAAGAAACAATTCTTGTTTTATTATCATTATTCTGATAAGAATGGCTATCAATAATATAATTCATTTACATATTTTATTATACTTAATCATTAAAAACAAAGCAATATAGACAAAAGCAAATATATATAATAATCTTATCATATTTTAGTTTTTGTCAGAGTAGTACACCTCTGCGTAATCTTAATTATTCCAAATAACAAAAAGAAGTAAAAAAGATTAAAGCTTTATTGAAATTTCTTCAAAATATGAATATTCTATACCGTACAAATTTATATAAATTTGATTGTTAATATCTAACCAAAATTGAAGTGATTTCACACACTTTTTTTATCTTGTTATTAATATTTTAATTCTTTTTTACTATAAAAACCATGCAAATTCATTTCCATAAAAGGTAAAATTATACAAAATCATCATTACTTATTATACAGTCAAAACAACCTTGCCGACATTCTCGCCGCGGTAGAGTATATTGTGAGCCGCCTCGGCCTCGGTAATAGGCAATACCTTGTAAATTGTCGGTTTTACTTCACCTGTTGCCACCTTCGGCCAAACATCGCGCACTAAATCCGCTAATATTTCAGCCTTAACCTCGGGAGTTCTTGAACGCAAGGTACTGCCGATAATCCGGACATTCCTTACATATATGTTCTTAAGATCAATTTCGGTTTTTTGTCCCGCAAGCGCCGCTATCATTATCCAGCGTGCACCGTGGGTCAGGTAATGGATACACTTGCCCATTATCTCTCCGCCCAAGCAGTCGATCGCAACGTCTACGCCGTGACCCTTTTCAAGTTCCTCTTTTAAAACCTCTGAAATATCCTCCTTTGTTGTAACCACAACCCTGTCGGCATTTAAATGCTTGATATTTCCTGCTATTTCCTCTGTAAGTACAGTAGTAATTACCCTTACCCCAAATGCCTTTGCCATAGGTATTATAACGCTTGCAAGACCGCTTGCGCCGGCATTCATAAGAAGTGTGTTACCCTCTTTAATCTTACCTTCAATAAATAGGTTAAGATATGCGGTGGCAAATGCTTCGGGAATAGCCGCCGCCTCTACCATAGAGCAGTTTTGCGGTACGGGCATAAGCATATCGTACTTAACATTAGCATACTGTGCGTAACCGCCGCCGCCCAAAAGTGCGCAGACCTTATCCCCTATCTTCCAGTTGGATTTTTCCTTTGCGCCCTCTGAGATTTCAACAATCGTTCCGGCAATTTCAAGTCCCATCCATTCAGGACAACCCGGAGGAGGGGGATAATCCCCTTCTCTTTGCATTAGGTCCGCACGGTTTAATGCCGCCGCCTCGATTTTCACAAGGCAATCGTCATCACCCAAAATCGGATCGGGCACATCGTCCCATCTTAAACTTCTGTCGTCGTTTACAAGTATTGCTTTCATTGTATTTCCTTTCTGAATTTAAACCCGATTTTATTAAGTTCGATTTTTATTCCATCCTCAATAGAAGCGAAATCTTGCTTTTTAAGACCTGTGACCTTCAGTATTTTGCTGTTGTCAACCGCTCGGTCATAAAGCCTATCATATGTAAGAATATATCCGCCGTGACCTGTATCAACATATTCTTGAGTATCGGTCCATCTGAACTTAACACCGATAAGTCTCGTATAAATATCGGCGACTTCTCCCCAGGTTAAATTCGGAGCTGATGAAACTGTGTATGCCTGACCTAATGCTTCTTTTTTAAAAAGCAGATCTGCAATAAGTCTTCCGGTGTTTCCCGCCCAATCAAGTCCGGCTGTTAGATTTCTGGCGGCTTGAGGCAAAATAACCGTTTTCCCCTGAACGGCGGCATCAAGTATTTCATGACCCGAAATGGTTACTACGTCAAGCCTCCTATCCGAATAAGAAATCACCGGACGCACAATAGTCCAGTTATTAGTCCCGGACTCCTCACGCAAATATTTTTCACATTTTGCTTTCGGCAGAGCATAATTTTCAGTTTTTAAAAACTCCGGGTCATCTTTGATAACATCTACCAGTAAAGGCGCTTCCTCGGTTATCGGATGCTGTTCATCCGCGTATACTCTGTAGGAAGAAAGGAATATTAAATGGTCAGTATTTTCCGATAACAGCTTATGAAACGGCTTATATTTCTCGACGCTTGCATAAATTAAAAAATCCACAATTCCGTCATATCTGTTTTTTGCCAACAGTCTTTTCAAAAAATCGAGAGTAGCATATTCTCTATAGAATTTAAGATTTTGATCATCTGAAACCTTTTCCTCAGGACATACTATGTCAACGCTGCAGCCAAGCCTTAGCAGCTCCTTTGCCGTATATGTTCCAAGCGTTCCGCCGCCGGCTATCAATAAAACCTTTTTATTCATATTTTTTAATACCCTCAAAGATATAAAAATTGAACTAACTGATTAAGTTTATAATCATGTATAAACAAACATTTTGTTTATCAAATGCATTTTAAATTTAAAACAAAATTAATCAAAACGTAACCAAAAAGCAATGGCAAACCTAATTATCAGAGCTAAACAGCGCTTAAAAGAAATTCAGTTAATGCGTTTCTAAAATTGCAATCATACTCTTCCTTTGAAATTTCTGTTAATACATTCGCTATTTTTCCTTCATGGATAAGCTTGCTTAAATTCCATTTTTGATTATTGGAAATTTGCATTTTCATAAGAAAAGCGTCGATTTCGCCATCAATGTTATTATCAAGCATATTAACTTTCTCATTAAAATTGACGACCGTTCTATCGCATATGCCATTGATCTTTATTACAATTTCTTCATTATTATATATTTTTTCGAATTTAACCTCTTTATCACCCTGCATAACGGTAATATCCTCGCAATCGGAAATCTTTTTAAAGTGCAGTATATAATTTCGTTTTTCCGGAATATACGATAAATTGCCTATAGGCTTCTCAATTATAAATGACTGTTTATCGGTCCAGTTCCATTTCAACTTTGTTTTAACGCAATCGCCGTTTTCATAATTCAGCGAAACATTGTCGTCCTCATATAACTCAAATTCTCCGTCTTCCCCGGGGAAAATATCGATTTTAAGCTGTTTAGGATTATTTATAAAGTTTTTGCCCTCAAGAACTGCTTGGGGTATAATTCCGCCCGCTTTTACAAAAACCGGAATATTATATATATCTCTGTAAAGTTTTATTTCCCTATCACCGGTATACTTCCTTGCCGTAAAAAAGTCGAACCAGATACCCTCAGGCAAATAAGCCTCAAAATTACCCATATTTGTAACGGGATCCATTTTTTTAGTTATAGGCGCAACAATTATATTGTCTCCGAAATAATATTCGTTTTTCTTTCCGTGACATTTACAATAATAATAAATAGGTCTTACAATCGGCAAATTATCAGCATAGCTTTTATAGTTCATAGTATAGATATAAGGTATCAGTTCATGTCTCAACCGCATATATGCTGAGATAACTTTTTCGGCAACTTCATTATAATTCCATGGTTCTTTACTTAAAAACGGATTATTTGTAGAATGTAATCTGCATATCGGAGAAAAAACGCTGAATTGAAGCCATCTCACCATTAGTTCATCGTCCCTGTCTCCGCCCATAAAGCCTCCGACATCATGACTCCACCAGCCAAAGCCGACATTGGCCGCCGTACTTGTAAAATACGGTAGAAAATCAAGCGTTTCCCATGTTGCGAACGTATCGCCAGAAAAACCGATTCCATACCTATGACCGCCCATTCCGCAATTTCTTGACAGCAGCATAGCTCTTTTGCCGTTACGCAGTTGGTCAATATAGTTAAAATGATTCATAAGCCATGGATAATTAACTTTTTTATAATTACTGTTGTTTTCCGGGAATCCGTCCACCCACCAGAACGAAACGCCCATATCTTCGTTAGGATGGCGCAAATATTTAAAATAGGCTTCAACATATTTTGGATCGGCAAAATCAAAATTAATTACTTTTTTGTTTTTATAATCCACTCCAAGCTCTTTTGCCATAGCAAGATAATTTTCTTCATGCGGTCCGACGCCCTCGCGATCGTGAATATTAAGTGTTAATTCAAGACCCTGATTATGAATCCAATTGATAAATTCTTCGGGATTGGGATATAATTCTTTATTCCAAGTATATCCTGTCCAACCCGAACCGAATTCTTTGTCAATCTTTGTTATGTGCCAATCCATATCGCTTACGGCAACAGAAAGCGGTATATCCTTTTCGGCAAACTTATTTATAACTGCTTTATATTCCTCTTCGGTATACTTGTGATATCTTGACCACCAATTACCTAAAGCATAGCGCGGCAGCATAGGTATTTTTCCTGTTAGCTGCAAAAAATCATTAATACAAAGAATTTCATTGTGACTATAAGCAAAAAGGTAAGTGTCTACAGTTCCTTCGGGTCGCTCCTCAATCCAACCGTCTTCCGCAATTATTGAACTTTTACTGTCGTCCCACTCAGAAAAATCCGGAGACAAAATTCCTTTTTCAAGCGGTATCGGGCAAACACATTCATCAAGAGCCTTTGCAGTGCCCCAATAATTTCTCACCTTTCCTCCCGGAGCAAGAGGGCTGCTGTTTTGAAATCTCCATTCATTAGTGATGTAACCCCATTCTCCTGAAAATCTTGCCATTAAACTACTTTCATGAAAGGGATTATTCTTCCTGTAACTAATCTCAAGTCTTTTGGTATATATCGTCAACATGTCGTCGGACTCACAAACTTCAAACCAAGGCACATCAAATTCTCTGTTTACCACAACGCTTGTTGCCCTATCCTCGAATATTCCTTTTTCGCTATACTCCATTCTAACCAAAGAAGGAGTCAGAATTGTGAACCTGTATTTATCCCCTTTTACAACGGCTTTGGGATTACACTGCGGTGTTGTATTATATCTATACTGTTCATTAATTCTTCCCATGGCTCTTTCCCCTCATTATTGTTTATTGATATTTTTTATTAGTATATTATACTTTGAAATATCAAGCGGCTTTATATTGGAAACAAAGTGATTTTTAAAGCATTTTTTATCATCGCGCCATTCGATAATCAAAAATTTCTGCTCGCCGTTTGCTATTGGTATTTCTAAGATTTTTTCAGAACAGCTTTCCGGCAAATTTATTTTTCCAAAAGCTATTTCTTCATCGGTCAAAGCACCTGTTACCTTATATGATACCATATGGCTGTTCTGCGTATCATTGACGCCATATAAAAATATGTTTTCTTTATCCTCACTCATCATTAAACAAACATCCTGCTGAGATGTTTTTATATAGTAGTATGCTAATTTTTTTTCATAATAATAATCAACTACTCCGTTATCTATCTGAGGCCATCCGTTAATAAGATTCCACCAGATAACGCCCGTTTTATTCGGCTTTTCCATACGGAATTTCTCTATAACATATTTAAACGCCTCTGCTTGGAAAATCTGGCTGTAATAAACAAAATCATCTAAATTATCCGGAATAAAATCAAATAACTCTTTGATATTTTTAGATGTCATTCCGGCAAAATAGGCGAACGGCTGATGTTCATTATTATCATACCTTTCCGGACTTGTTGAATGAGCTACCCATTCAATGTTTAAAGTGCCGTCTTCATATATCGGAGGCCAAAGCTTATCCAAGCTTATAAATTTTTTCAATGATTTTACGGATGGCATCCCATAGAAACCCGTCTCACTCGCAAATACGCATCCAAGATTTCTGTAAAAATCGCTTCTGAAATAATCGCGTGCTCCCCACGGATGGTCTTCAACACGTCTTAAATTATTTTTAAAGCACTTTTCAGAAATAAAAGGTGAGCTTGCTAAATACGGTCTTGTAAAGTCGTGGGTATTAATAGCCCGAGGGAGTATTTCTCTTGTGATTAGATTATTATTCGGGTCCTTCCTAAAACCATGCCATCTGCTATAACACAAATCGCCCTCGTTGTCTCCCGACCAAAGAGCCAATGACGGATGATTGCGTAAACGCTTGACAGTAAAAGCGACTTCTTCCTCTAACATATCATAAAAACGTCTTTCGTTCGGATAAACCGCACAGCCCATAGCAAAATCCTGCCAAACCAATATCCCATGAGAATCACAGAAATTATAAAATTCATCGCTCTCATATACATTGCCTCCCCAACATCTAACCATATTGCAGCCAATATCGTCAAGCAATGCAAGCGCTTTGGGCAATCGTTCAATATCCCTCGAATGAAATGCGTCTAACGGAACCCAATTGGTGCCTTTTATGAATACTCTTTTTCGGTTGACAATAAAACAAAAATCCCCTCTCCCGTCTTCATCAAGCGTATATGTATTTTCAAGTTCTACAAGCCGTATCCCCGTTTGAAGATTTTTAATATCACACAATACATCATTTAAATACAATCTTATCTCAACATCATATAAGTGTGGATTTCCCAAACCCTTCGGCCACCAAAGTTTACACTTTTCCTTAACGAAAAAATGTATATTAAAATCGGTATGCCAGACATTGCTTTTAACAAAAAATGAGCTATCTCCGCAATGACCTTCTATTTCAACTCGATAGCCGCTTAAATCATCCTCGGTTAAGTCAAGCGAAAGATAGGAACATAATTTAGCGGTATTATCCTCCAAAATATCAAGTGTAAAAACGAAAGCGTCCTTTATGCAATTTTCAGGTCTTCTGCAAATCCTGACTTGCTTCCATATTCCGCAGCTTACAATCCGAGGCATTATATCCCAACCGTACATATGCGGAGCTTTTCTCACATATAATGATGGATACATATATTGCGTCATTGCATATGAAGACGCGGGTATCTCGAAATTTCTGGAATATATTGAGACAGGCTTAATATGAACAACTAACTCATTAAGACCCTCTGCTAAATTACATTTCGGAATTTCATACCCTATAAACATATTGTCAACAGATTTAACAAGCTTTCCGTTCACATAGATATCGGCTACCGTATCTATGCCGTCGAATTTTAAATATTCTTCACCATTCAGTCCTTCTAAATCAAAAGTTGTATAATACCATACATGGTAGTTTTCGAACTTACGCATATCCCAAGAATTTGTTCCGAAGAACGGATCGTCAATAATACCCTGCTTTTGTAAATCTAATTCAAAATTTCCCGGCACCGTACCTTTTATGGTAGGCATTTCCCGTTTTTTTATTTCTGCAATAGTATTTAATGTATCCGCGAATTCTTTGCATTTTTTGTTTTCAGAATAGCTAATATACCAATTTGATGTCAGATTTTTAATTATTGTTTCCATATAATTACCTCTATATACTGTTTTCAAAAATGTATAGCCCGCATTAACGGTTTCGTGCTTATCCTAATTTCTTCCGCAGCACATCAAAATGGTTTTAAACAGCTTCAATTCGTATTCAGGAGTATATGGATTATCCGCTTCTCCGAGTATTATATCCGCGAATTCATTCATCATTTCATCATAACGATTGAATGACGCCGATACAATTTTCTCACCTTTATCATTCCATATACTTTCATTTTCATATGTAATCTTAGCTTCTGAATGTAACCATGACGGAGTATCCTCATTAATTTCTAAAGGCTTTATTTCGTAAGTGCCCTTACTCCCGCAAACTACAAGCTGTCTTCTGTTATAACCGTTGATTTCAACAGCACAGGTTTTCACGGTCGATACGCCGTTTTTGTATTTTAATACCGCAAATCCGAAATCCTCTGCATTTTTAAGATTATCAATTTGTGTATTGCAGTTATACGGAATAATTTCTTCCGGTTCACCCTGTATTTGCAATATCAAATCAATTAAATGACATCCTAAAAAATACATCATTCCACCCTTGAAATTTCCTAACCATTCTCGCTTTTTATAAGGGTGACAGATACTCATCTGAGCCTCAATACTGAATATTTCTCCAAGCTTGCCTTCTTTAACCTTTTTTATGCAGTCCTTTATTAAAGGATTATATCTATACATATACGCAATCTGAAATACCGAATTGCTTTTTTGACAGTCTCAATCAGAGTCTCAAAATCAGAAAGACTATAGCTGCCCGGTTTATCAACATGAACGGCTATCCCCTTTTCGGCAAACATAATTGAATACTTTGCAAGCTTTTTTTCCTCCGTTTCAACAGCAACCGCCTGCAAATCACTCATATTTAACAGCTCTTTAACAGTTATAATCTTTACTTTTTTATCTCTATTTAAAATATTGAGTTTCCTCATATTTTGATTATTACTCTCTGCCAAGCCGACCAGCTCAAATTTTTCCTTATTGTCTATAATGCTTTGTAAGGTCCATAAAGCATGGTCGTGCCCTAAACCGATTTGGGCAATTTTGATTTTTCCCATTATATTTTGCTCCAATCGAATTGAACCACAGGAAACGAAGGCTCAGCTATCAGTCTGCTATAAACTTCCGGCGCTTCAACAGGGGAATGAACCTCACTTATCAGCGCTTTCAAATCCAACCTGTGACCCAAAACCAATTTAAACTGTGCAATCACATCGTCATGAAGAGTCCAGAGCCCGTTTGAAGATTCTCGTTTTGGTCTTGCGCTTGTATGAGCGCCTATCAATGAAATTCCGGGTCCGTGTACCTTATGATAGTAATCTAACGTAAAATCCGAACTTCTTGTGCAGCCCAGCAAAGCCACTCTTCCCATTTTTGCCATGCAGTCCAAAACCTCATCTAACGCTTTTCCGGAACCGGTAACCTCAATAGCAACATTGGCGCCTCCTCCGGTAACCGATTTAACATTATCGGCAAAATCCTTATCAAACGGATCGAAGGCAAAATCAGCTCCGGTATTTAATGCAAAGCTGCGCTTTTCAGGATTAGGATCAACCGCAATAACAGGCATCGCACCCGCAGCCCTCAATTGCTGAATAGCCATCAGCCCTAACACTCCCAGTCCCATAACCACGGCCGATTCGCCTATTTCTAAATGACACTTTCTGATTGCCGCCATTGGAAATGTTCCAATGTGCATAAGCGCCGCCTCGTTAAAGGAAATTTTTTCATCCATTATTATGTGTGCGCTATCCTCAGGAATTTGTATGTATTGACTGTGAGAGCCGCCTGTAAGAGCCACTCTGTCTCCGATCTTTACCTCGGTTACATCCTGCCCAACGGCAAATACCACACCTGCCGAGCTATAGCCGCACCTCCTCGGAAACATACTCATATGACTGTCTTGAGTAATGCTGACATTTGGGTCTCCTGAAATATTAGCCCTTTCAGTACCGTTACTAATAGTTGATATTTCTGTTTTTACCAATATATTTTTCCCAATGGGCATACAGAATTCTTCGTCAACAAGAGCCGCAGTATTTTTTTGAGGAAAAATTATACTTTTTTTAATCATATGTATTGCTCCTTTTTTACCTTTGAACATCTTTACGGTAACCGCGGAATAGTACCTTTTTAATAATCTAATTAAAAGGCCTTCCCTGCTTCCGTAATTAAATTTAAAATATTATTATCTTTCCCTTATCTGTATTTTACTATAATTGACAATAACAAATAAATGTGATATTATATAAAAAAAGGTAATTTTGTATAAAAATCGGTGATATTATGCTGGAAGATTTTTCATCTGACGATTTTCGCTTTTACAATTATAAATTCATCAGAAGTCACAGCTTCAAGACTGAAAACAGATATACTCCTCAACATTATATTGCTTATCTGAAAGAAGGCTCGGTAAAAATCATAAAGGACTCCGAGGTTTTTAATTTCAAAAAGGGTGATGTTTTTTACATTCCGAAAAGCATTAGATATGAATCCTATTGGCAATCAGAGCATATCATAAATTATATATCTTTAGGATTTAAGCACTTTCCGAATTTTTCAGGTTCAAAATATTCTCTCCAGCTAATTGAGTGCAGTGATGAAGAAAAGCTTATGCTGTCGGAAATTAATACCTCCTGCCCCCCTGATTGCTATTCTGTCGGAAAACTTTACTGCTTTATCGGAACGGTTTTAAACCGTATGCAAACTGTAAAGAAAAATAAAAGAAATTATATATTTGAGCAAGCAATTAATTATATGAAGAATAACACGCTGTACAATGTTTCGGATGTAGCAAGCTTTTGCAAAATCAGCAATTCAGAGCTATTCCTTATTTTTAAGGAATTTGCCCACGAAACCCCTAACGACGTAAAAAATCAAATATTATGCAAAAGGGCTGAAATACTGTTAATTACAACGGATTATTCAATTGAAAAAATCAGTTCCGATTTAGGATTTAGTTCATCCTCGTATTTCCGTAAAATCTTAAAAAAATATCTTAATAAAACACCGAAAGAGATAAGAAGAAGTCAATTTTTACAGTAATCCTTATTCCTCCGAAAATTCGATAGAATTTTTAATTCCCTTTAAATATCCCAAGGTATATGCTCTTGCGGTATGACCCCAACGGGTATCATTTGTCAAAAAGGGAACATGGTCATCAAGTATCGGACCGTTATATCCATAGTCATACAATGCTTTCATAATCTTTGTAGGATTATATCTTCCTTCCCCTATAAAGCACTCATTAAAATGCTCGACAGTACCCTGAACATCACGAAAATGCACCAAATGAATACGTTTTTTGGGAACAAATTCCTTTATCATATTCATTACGGCTTCCTCACCGCCAAGCTGCGAAAAGGTACCCATGCAGAAATTTATTCCCCACGCCGGATTATCAGCAATCTTTTCAGCGCGTCTGAAATCTTCCTGAGAGATGAAAATCCTATCCGCTCCCGCAACATTTTTAATAGGGGGATCCGAAGGATGGGTGATTAGTTTGATACCTGCTTTCTCTGCCTCTGGAATTACAGCTTTGATGAAATACTCAAAATTCTTCCATAATTTTTCAGAATCAGGAGGAGGATTATCGCCAAAATCTATCATATGGGCATTGCTTATCTTATAGGCATTCGGCACCTTATTCTCAATAGCTCTGTCGTATGCAGATACAGTCGCTCCTCCGCGATAAGGATAATCAATACTTGTTCTCCATGCCCAGGTAGGACAAAAATGGTGTCCTAAAACAGGTATTCCGGCTTCTCCGATATTTTTTATTGTCTTTATATAGTTTTCTATCTGTTCATCGCGTCCGGGCAAGCCGCAAATTATTTTGTCGATAAACCTTATCGGAACATTCTCTATCATTTCCAACCGCAGACCGAATTTTTCTGTATATTCTCTTAACCATTTTAAAGAAGATAAGCTCCAGAATTTTTCGTCGGACAAAGCTATCGGCGGCGTATTAAAATGAAATCCGTCTGCCCCGAGTTGTTTTGCCAGCATAAGTGCGTCATCATTAAATTCTTTGATTGCTCCAAGTATAATTTTCATACTAATCTCCAATCTGTTATCAAAGCGCCCAAGCAATTAGGCGCTTTTTTCTTATTTCGGAATGAGACGGAATTTAAAAATCTCGCCAAAAACCGCTCTTTTATCAGCCTCTAATCTCACGGAAATACACTGTTCGGAATCAATACCGTCCGTCAGTTTAAATTCATTTGAAACGGTATCTCCCAAATATTCGGCATCTGTTACTATAGGCTCTTTAAAGCTAATATCCGAGCTTTCGGTCGTTATAAAATAGACGCCGCCTATTTCCGTATTATAAGGTGAAAGCCATTTTGCCTCATTTAAATTTCCGGCACCGATCGAAATATAGATAGCTTTATTTTTCGGAACTATAATATTATCGTCCCGTGCAACATCGTATTCTTTTCCGTCACATTTAAGTGATATAAAATTAAATTCGCCGTCAAGATATTTAGGGGGATTTTTCCCGTTGTAACGGGTATTACCGACCGCCGTCAAGCTTACGTCTGCCGAAGTCTTTCCCGTAGCCTCTGTAACCGCCTTCAAAATGCAGTTGTTTTTTTCAGCCTCAACATTTTCCTTGCTGAGAACATTAGTGCAAAGATAGTGATATCCACGGGCATGAGCCTCAGGATCAACCTGAACAGTATAGGATTTTTTTATCGGGCGTTCCTTTTTAAACCAGTCTGCCATTTCTACAAAATCCTTGCCGAAGGGACGTAATATTCCGTCCGGTCCGCAGAGACCGTTATCGCTCATTTCGCCCGTTCTGAATCCTCCGGGCCACCACCACGGAATCACGCCCTTAACATCCATTTGTTTAAACATACGATTGAACTGTGCCATATAATCAGTAACCATTTTCACTCTATAATCATACGGAGCTTCGTTACGGTGGTCCCAATACAGCTTTTCCCAGCTTCTACCGGTAAGCGACAAACCATACTCTGACCAAATTACGGGGCGTCCTCCGTTGCGCATACGCATTAAGGCTGTGTGAGCGCAGGATATATTATAATCCTTCTCGGATAGATTTATATAATATCCCTCTATACTGCTGTAATCTGAATGCTTATTGCTTAGATTAAACGCCATGCTTCTTCTGACAAGAGGGCCGCGTCTGTATGAAATCAGATGATTATTATCAATCCTTTTCATATCCCTTACCGCTATATTCCACTTTTTGCTGAAATAGTCTTCTATAAATCTGCAATATGCGGCGGTTTTAATATTCCATACGCCGTCGTGCGTAAGCTCCGCGTCAGGGGGCAATACTACTGTTCCGGCCGAATTCCTGTCAATTTTAACACCGAAATCCGTTTCGGCGTTTTTAATAGATCCGTAGCGTTCCTCAAGCCAGAGCTTCCATTCGCTATTCCAGTTTTCGCGATAAAGCGGCGAAAGAACCTGCGCTCCGATTTCCCAAGCAATATCATAGCTGAAGATTATAGGATCATCGGCAAGCTCAAACAATTCTACAAGCTTCTTAAACGCGTCAGAATAATAATATATCGGACAGGTAGCATTTGGATATGAAAGCGATATTCTGAAATTGTGCATTCTGCATCTACGCAAAAAGTCAAGGAAGGTATCAACGCATCTTTCAAAAACGTTTCCGTCCAAACGAATAAAAAGACTGTTTATCCCGAGCTTTTCCATATAGGATAAGTCCTGTTCCACCTCATCGGGTATATAGTTGCTTCTGTCAAGCCAACTAAGCCAATATTCGTTTCTTTCAATGCTCGGCGAATAAATAGGCCAGTAATTTACTCCAAACGGATACCACTTTTTATTATTCAGAACGAAATCTTCACCGATAACCTTGACAAAATTATCCTTATTGTCATCATGTACAGGTTTATGAACGAAAATTTCCTCGTTAACTGTGTCTATTACAGTGCCGTTATAGATCAGTTCACATGAAATCTGATAATCACACGCAATAAATTGATTGCACTCAAAGCAAACCTCTGTATATTTGCGCGGAGATGTCAAAACCGATTTTGAAAATTCATAAACTGTTTTTGAACCGCTTTTGGCAGTTATTTTTACAACCGCTTTTTTAAAATCCTGACTTATATTGAGTATTTTTGCGCCAAAAATTGCTTTTTCGCCTGAACGGTAAACAAATTTATCCGCCCCGCCTTCAAATATAAACAGTCCCGTACCCATTTTATCCATCATTTTTAAGAAAATATCAGAAATTCCGGGCACTTCGGTTATTTCCTGTTCGGTTATTCCGATTGTTGCAGTCAGGGATCCTGTTGTAACATCGGAAACATTTCCTACACGGTTTCCGGCGGTCGTAGGCAAATGCCCGACAGTATCACTGAGCATAATGAATGCTGCCGTACCGATTTTATCAGCAGTTCTCTCTCCTTTTTTAAGAACATCAAGAAATGGGATAAAACGATATTTGTGTTCCATTTTAAATCCGGCTCCCTTTGAACGTACTACCGGACTTATAACAGTTAAATCTTTACCTGATTCTATAATACTGCCATCACTTATATTTGAGAGCCTATTGACATTGTTGCAACGGTATGTTTTATAGGTAGGAGTTATTCCCTCTAAAACTATAGGCGCTTTACCGCTTAAAGCAGCATCAAATTCATTATCGGCAAGCGGTTTTTCCTCCCATTTTCCGTCAACATTATCGATATATTTTGAAAACAGCACGCCTCCCAGCGTGAATACCAAACCACCGTATTTTCTGTAATTATCAATTGGCTTTGCACATATTGCAGGAACAGAGCAAGCGTGCGGAATTATCAAAAAAGCACCGATACGTTCTTTGCGTAAAGTGCACAATTCATTTACTGTAATCGGCCTTACAAAATAGCCATGATTACGCAACAGTGTCATTAACCGCTCAGCCTTTTCAAGCTCAAACCCCGGTCTGTCATCGCATAATACTGCAACCGTTCTTTCAAAGCAGGTGCAGGTTTTTGAAAATAAAATATTTTCAATATTATCTTGTATATTAAAGAAATCATCCGCTTTAGCGTATGCCCTGCAAATCCTCAAAAAGCTGAAGCCGCGATTTTCAGGAGTTATTCTCACCCTAATATTTTGCGGCTTATCGCTTCTGAAAATTTCTACGCTCTTTACTCCCGACCCTTTTATATCGCTGCGGCAGTCTATATATGTCTTTATTCCGTTTACATCTACTGTCGCTGAACCGTAGTCAATATCGGAAGAAAAAGGTATTATTAAATGAGCTCTGACAGTATCTTCAAAAGGAATATCTATCATTTTATCTGTTTCACTGTGCCATACATTTTCAAAGCCTAAAATATCATCACATTGCGCAAAGTCACCGTCTGCAAGAGGTACCGCATCATAGTAAGTCTCATTGCAGGTATATGTAAACGTATCTGAATATATCGACAAAGGCAGTTTAAAAGGTTTGTCTGTTTTAGCTCCGCATTCAAAAATCGTTTTAAAAAATGTATTTGCTCCGCCTTTTTTTACCGTCCTGAATATTATTGGTAAATTATAGACTTTCGCCAAATTGACTATTTCGTCTATAGGTTCTTCAGAAGATATAATAACCGTAAAAATTCCATATAGCCTTAATTTGCGAACGATTCCTTCATATGTTTTTGAATCGAAGTCTTTAGTTTCATTAAAGTCCAAAAACATAATATCCGGTTTATTTATTATTTCTTCATCAAGGAAATATACGCCCATAACCGTATCATAAAATTCGTATCCGAGGTATTTTACATTTATATCAAAATACACTTTAAGCGATTTTACAATAATATCCGAATATGTATCCTCACGTCCATCTGCACAGTTTCCGTAAAACGCTATATCTAACTTTTTCTTATTTTCATAGGAGTAAATATTGTTAGTGCTTTCCGAAACAAAATAATCGATAATATATTCCGACGGTTTCATTTAAACTCTCCTAATCCTTAGAACTTTTATTTATTTCTTCTGCGCGGTATTTTCCGAGAATTTCAGGCCATATTTGACATGTCATACCGCCGTCAACAGTTATTTCGGCACCTGTGACATTTTTTGATTCGTCACTGCCAAGATACCAAACGGCATTAGCTATATCTTCATGATCCGATATATCGCCTATTGGCGTCATCATGCCGTTTGAAACCTGACGGTCTCCCATCTTTACCCAACGTTCGGTTTTTATTGTTCCGGGCATAACAACATTGCTTCTTATACCGTATTTTCCAAGATCAACGGCAAGAGCTTTTGACATAGAATTCATCGCGCCTTTTGAAGCAACATATGCAACTCTTTTTGGATTGGGACGTACGGCAGAATTAGAGCTTATAAATACAAAAGCCCCCTTATGCTCTTTTCTCATTCGTTCCGCCGCCTGTTTTACCATCATAAAATTCCATATTACATTTGTATCTAAGACCTCTTGAAAATTTTCAACCGAAGTATCAAATATATCAACGCCATCCGTCGGATTCGCTCCGAAAAATCCTAAGTTCGCAGCATAAAAACAAACAGTTTCCGCAAAGCGCCCTGTCGAGTCAATATCCGAAAAAATATCCTTTACTGCTTTTTCATCACGGAAGGCAAGCTGATAGCCTTTTGAAAAGACATCGTATTTTTCCGAAATACTTTTGGCAGCCTCTGACGCGGATTCATAATTTCTGCTCGTTAGAAATATGTCATATCCCTCTCGTGCAAATCTCTCCGCTATCGCATATCCGCCGTTAAAGCAATTTACGCCTGTTATAAATAGTGCTCTTTTCATAATATTTGAACTCCTTTTAAATCTCACCTTTATATCTATTGATATAAATTCCGGGAACATCACATCTGTACCTAAATATGCTCCCGGCGTTATTTTCCTTTGAAAGATCGGAGTTTAAGGACGCGGTTGTTATAATTAAATCCTTCATATCCTCCCCGCCAAAGCAACAAGAACTGACTTTCTCCACCGGCAATTCAACCTTTTTGATTATTTTTCCGTTCTTGGGGTCAACATTTATAACGCCGTAACCTCCCCATAAAGCCACCCAAAGATTGCCGGCAGCATCTATGGTCATTCCGTCCGCACTTCCCCATTCAAGCGGTATCTCGCGTATTGTTTTCCTTGCTGATATGTTATGTGACGATATTGAAAAATCAAATTCTTCAATTTTCTGTTCTCTTGAGTCGCAGTAAAACATTTTAGTATTATCAAAATTCCAATCTAAACCGTTTGAACACCCACAGCAATCAAACAATTCCGTAAGACCGTTATTATCCATTCTGTAAAAAGCGCCTTTGCGGTTATCGTCGGTAGTTCCTACATAGTACAATCCATCTGCGGCAACCTTGCCGTCATTAAAGCGCCTCCCCTTTATTTTCTGCTTTGTGTGTGCAGGTCTAAGATTTCCCCGGCTATCCATAAAGTAAATTCCGTCGCACATTGAAAGGATAATATCCCCGTTTTCACAAAGTGCAAGACATCCGATTTGCTGGGGGAGTTCCGTTTTATTATATTTTCCGTTGCAATAATCAAGCTTATAAAAAGCACAACCCAATATGTCAACAAAGAAAAATGATTTAGTCTTTTCATCCCATAACGGACTTTCGCTGACAATAAAGTTATTACTGCAAATAATTTCAAGCCCTTTATACATTAATATCACCGCTTTACCGCTGAACTCTTCCTGAGCCGTCTCCGCCGACAAGCGCTAATATATCCTCCGGTTTTGAAAGGTTTACATCAAGCTCAATAGTCTGCTTAAGGCAAGATGCGGCCGCTGCATATTCGATAGTCTGCTGAGGATCAAAGCCGTTGTTAAGCGCATAGATTAAACCCGCGCCGAAGGAATCGCCTCCGCCGATACGGTCAACCAAATGAATATGGTATTCGCGCGAGAAATAGGCGGTATCATTTGTATAAAGAAGAGCAGACCAATCGTTATCAGAAGCACTAATGCTCTTTCTTAAAGTAATTGCCACCTTATCGATGTCATATTTTTTGCTGATTTTAGCAGCAACTTCTATGTATCCTTCTCTGTCAAGCTTACCTGAAATAACGTCGGTGTTTGAGGCGCGAATATCAAGAACATCTGATGAATCCTCTTCATTAGCTATAAGTACGTCCACATATTTAAGCAATTTTTCCATTGTATTCTTTGCTTTTTGGCGCGTCCACAAATTCTTGCGATAATTCAAATCACAGCTAACCGTTATGCCTTTTTCTTTTGCTTTTTTACAAGCCTCAAGGCAAATTTCGGCAAGATTGTCCCCCAAGGCGGGAGTTATGCCAGTAAAATGGAAGAATCCGGCGCCGTCGAATATCTTTTCCCAATCATAGTCTGAACTTTTTGATTCGCAAAAAGAGGAATGAGCGCGGTCGTAAACCACTTTCGACGGACGCTGAGAAGCTCCCTTTTCGGCATAGAAAACTCCGACACGGTCGCCGCCTAATACAATATGATTAATACCCACAGAGAATTTTTTAAGCGTTGCTAAAGCACACTCTGCAATAGCGTTATCGGGAAGTTTGGTGACAAACTCTGTTGGAACACCCATATATGCCAGCGATGTGCAAACATTACCCTCTGCGCCGGTGTAATTAACAACAAATTTATCCGCCTGAATGAACTTCAAATAGCCCTCAGGATTAAGACGAAGCATATAATCTCCAAAACCAACAACCTTTTTCATTTGACATTTCTCCCTTTTATTTTTGAACTATGTGCATAGCAAAACCTGCAATATGTTCTTTCATATAAATGCAGGTAATATTGCCTTTAGCATCCCTTTTAATACTGTTCTCATCGAATTCGACGCCTTTTCCCGAAAGATATGCGATAGCTCTCGGAATTGAATTTGTTGCTATACCGATATGCCCGTACTCGCCGAATTTTTTGTTATGCATACACTCCGCAATACTGCCTGCAAACGTTGACGCGCTGCATTCCCGTGTCTCAAATCCGAAAATATTTGCAATCACCTGAGCGGTATGATTTGCGCTTTCCTTATCGGAATTGCTGATACCTATATGAGCTAATTCAAATCCGAGAGATATATTTAACGCCTTCTTGCAGTTTTGGGTAATTTTTTCAAATTCCCTATTTTTCAGCATATCGGCAGAAGCCATAAAGCTTCCTCCGCAGGCTAAAATGCACCCGCATTCTAAGTATTCTCCGAGATTATTATATGTTATGCCGCCTGTGGGAATAAAACTAGCCTCAGGGTACGGACCCGATATGAGCTTTAATGCTTTGATTCCGCCGTTAAGCTCTGATGGAAAAAATTTAATGCTTACAATCCCCTTTTTAAGAGCCGCCTGAATTTCACTTGGAGTCGAACAACCGGGAGTTATTGTCAAGCCAAGTTGATTGCAATAATCTATTATTTCTTCGTCATAACCCGGAGTTACAATGAAATCTGCGCCTGCGGCAACAGCCTTGTCAACCGCGGATTTTGAAAGTACGGTTCCTGCTCCGACTGTCATTTGCGGAAACTTTTTCTTTATTATGCTTATAGCATCCAATGAACACTCTGAACGTAACGTTACCTCTATTAGCGGCAAACCGCCCTTAATCAAAGCATCAGCCAACGGTTCCGCAAGTTCCTTTTCGGTTATGTTTATAACCGGAAGAATTCCAAAAGTACCGATTACCTCTGTTATATTTTTCATAATCCTCACCACTTCAATGTATTTTTTATACTACTGTGCACAGATATTCATTTATTATAATAATAGCTTAAGTATAAAAAAGCCATTGATTATATAATCAGTTTATATGACTATCTTATCATTGATATAATTTATAGTATTGTATTGCTTATTGTGCTTAATTTGCAGATTTTCTAGATTTTAAATTGAAGTATTTGTTGATTTCTTTATAAAAATCTGATATAATGCTCTCGAAATATTATTAAGGCGATGACTATATATGTTTAAAAACCCGATTATCTCTGCAAACATACTCCATATTTCAAAGTTCGTTTGCATGCTTAATCCCGGCGTAAAGCACTCCCGTTTGGTAATGGATTATGAATTGGATTTTCAAATTGACGGCAAGCGACATATGAGGATAAACGATTACAGCTTTACTGTTGAAAAGGGAAGCATAATATTCAGAAAACCCGGAGATATAGTTATAAGCAGCGGTAACTATAACACATATACACTTACTTTGGACTTTTCAAAGCTGCCGCGTCCTACAAACGAAATATATGACCGTGATTTTGCAAATAAATTGCAGCCCATCACAGACTTACCTCTTCTTGATACAATTCCGGTTCATTTTATTGCCAACCATTATTTCATTTACCAGCAAATTTTCAGTAATCTTTGTTTGGAATTTCAATTAAATAAGGATTCTGATAAACTCGACATTTTACTCAACAAGCTGTTTTCTATTTTAATTTACGATATCTTAGAAGCAGAATACCATACGGATATTGATGAGTCCGATATAGTAAATCTGGCATGTAATTACATTTCAGCAAACTATAGCAAACCTCTTACCCTAAAATCTCTTTCGGAACACTTTTCAATAAGCCAGAGCCATTTTTCAAGACTTTTTAAGCAAAAAACCAACACTTCTCCTATAAATTATATATTAAATGTTAGATTAGACAACGCTAAAAGGCTTTTGGAAGAAACCGACCTAAAAATCAATTATATAGCAAATCAGTGCGGTTTTAACGATTCATCATATTTCTCATGTTATTTTAAAAAGCATTACGGACTATCGCCAAATGAAGTCAGAAAATACCACTCTGATTCAAATCCCGTTTTATAATCCTTATTATAGTAATTACCGTTTTCCTTGGCAGCATAAAAACGCAGTACAATCCGCTCCGATATGGAGCGGGCAGTATCAGTTCATAAATTAATATAATGGTTTGAATTAAACTAACTTGAAAATGGACACCATGCATATTATAAAAAATCATGACTGTGTTTTACAGGCATGATTTCTTATAATAGTATTTGCTTTTTTAACTCTATCCTGAATTTCCGCCTAAATTATCCTATACATTCATCAGTATCGAGTGCGAGAGAA
>OGOX01000143.1_pt1 | contig 59803 bp, 105 predicted proteins | sample 1552761 | NCBI WGS metagenome assembly OGOX01 (sample SAMEA2580212, study PRJEB22360) | human gut metagenome | biome: human gut; feature: human-associated habitat; material: faeces | place: Denmark | collected 2008/2010
GGCGAAGCCGATACCGTTATCAATGTCGGCGTATCGGGTCCCGGCGTTGTAAGAGCCGCTCTTGCAAAGGACGGCGCAGGAAAAGACATCACAGAAATTGCAGATATGGTTAAGAAAACTGCATTCAAAATCACCCGTATGGGACAACTTGTTGCAAGAGAAGCAAGCAAGCGACTTTGTGTTCCCTTTGGTATTGTTGACCTTTCACTTGCCCCGACACCTGCTGTCGGTGACAGTGTTGCATATATTCTTGAGGAGATGGGACTTGAAGTGTGCGGATGCCACGGCACAACCGCTGCTCTCGCACTTCTTAACGATGCTGTTAAAAAAGGCGGCGTTATGGCTTCTTCCCATGTCGGCGGTTTAAGCGGTGCTTTCATCCCCGTTTCCGAGGATGCAGGTATGATTCACGCTGCCAACGAAGGTTTCCTTGACATTACAAAGCTTGAATCAATGACAGCCGTTTGTTCGGTTGGGCTTGATATGATTGTAGTGCCGGGGGACATTACTCCTGAGGTTATCTCGGCAATCATTGCCGACGAGGCTGCAATTGGTATGGTAAATACCAAAACAACGGCGGTAAGACTTATTCCGGCTATCGGAAAAAGTGCAGGCGAAGAACTTAATTTTGGCGGACTGCTCGGCAGAGGTCCCGTTATGCCTGTAAGGAAAGGTTCTCCGGAGGTATTCATTAAGCGCGGCGGAAGGATTCCGGCTCCGCTTCAGGCGCTTAAAAACTAATTTTTCACGGGGGTGGTATTGTGGAAAATATGATTAAAAAAATCGTTGATGCCGACAACGAAGCCAAAACCATGGAAAAGGATACTCTTGAAGAAAAAGAGCAGCTTTCCAAATCTATAGAAATCGAGACAAAGAAAATCTACGATGACTATATGGCAAAAGCTGAAGAGGTTGTGAAACGCAACGATATTCAGGAAGCAAAGAAAGCCGAACAGCAATGGGAAGAAATTCAGGGCAAGCACAATTCAGTGCATATCAAGCTTGACTCTGATTTTAAACTCAACTGTGACAAGTGGGTTGACGAAATCGTCAAAAGAACAGTTGCACAGTAACATTCCATTTACTGTTTACAAGGAGGTGTATGCGGATAATGTCAAAAACTTCATTCGCCGTTCTGACGAAAGCAAGATCCAAGTTTGGTAAAAGACTGACAGAAAAGGACTACCAGAGTTTGCTTGTGTGCCAGAGTGTCGGAGAAATTATGTCGTATCTCAAAAACAATACGCACTACTCCAAGGCTCTGACGGATGTCAGCGAGCGTGAAATTCACAGAGGAAGGCTTGAGGCTCTTTTGAGGCAAAACCTTTTCTATGAATTTGACTCTTTGTGCAGATACGATTCGAGTGTAAGCTCGGGGTTGTCATCGTACATTATCTCGACATTAGAGGTTGAGCAGATTGTAAGATTTCTTATCCTGCTCAGTTCAAACTCAACGGACAAGTTTATTTACCAGTTTCCGGGTTATATTTCAAAGCATACGGAAATTGATGTCAACAAGCTTGCCAATGCAACAAATTATGAAGAGTTTCTGAACGCCACACAGTCCTCCCAATTCTACGATATTCTCAAGCAATTTTCTCCCGATGAGAAAAATCGACTTCCGATATCGGACATTGAGAACAAGCTGTATGACTTAGTGTTCGGAAAGCTGACCAAACTGATTAAAGCAACAACCAAAGGACAGGAAAAGCGTGAGTTAATCAACTTTTTCTTCACGATTAACGACTATAATATTTTCTCAAGAATTTTGAGATTGAAAAAATATTATAAGCTTTCTCCCGATGACATCAAATCAAATCTTCTGCTTAATTACACTAATCTCAACGAAAGAACCATTGATATGATGTGTAAGGCAGAATCTTCCGGAGAGATATTTTCTATTATGCAGAACACTCACAACGGAAGACTGATTGATAAAATCGGATATGTCTATGCAAGCGATATTTCGCCAAGAGTAAAATACAGGCTTGCAAAGAAAAATATGCACTTTTCCAACAACCCTTCGGTTGTAATGATTTCATATATGTTTGTTGCCGAAACAGAGCTGATGAATATTATCACTTTGATTGAAGGCACAAGATATGAACTTGACAATAAACTTACGCAGTCATTGCTTATTAAATAAAAAATGTGATGACTGTTAAGAAGAGGTGATTAAAATTTGGCTGTTTCAACCATGCAGGCCGTAAGCATTATCGGGCTTACAAATGATATTGATAATGTAATATCGGTACTTGGTGAATCAGGTGTGTTCCATCCCGATGATGTTTCATCCTTTTACAGCAACACAAAGGATTTTACGCATCTGCAATCAAAAAACATCTATGCTGAACCTCTTAACACTCTTAAGGCAACATTAAGTCTTACAAAACGCAAGTTTAATCTTGTTGATGTAAGTGACTTTAATCCGACCTTTAAAGAAATTGAACTGTTTACAAATCAAATAAACAGCGACATTGAAGTTCTTGCAGATGACAGGCTGTTTGTTGAAGAACAGCTGATGCAGGCAAAGGAAAATCTTGTTGAAACCACTCACTTTGTCGGACTTGGGGTTGAAATTGAAAAGGTTTTAACCTTAAAGTATATCAGTTCACGCTTTGGCAGACTGCCTAAGGAAAGCTTTGAAAAGCTTTCAGCCTATAAAGATAATCCTTATGTAGATTTTATTGTCTGTACCGAAGACAAATCACACTATTGGGGTGTTTATTTTGCTCCGATTGATAAAACCGAGGAAATTGACAGAATCTTTTCGGGATTATATTTTGAAAAATGCGATGTTCTCGGAGTTAATGACACACCGAGAATTCATCTGAAAAAACTTGAGAGTCTTATCCCCCACCTTGAGGAAAAGCTTAAAGAAGCTCAAAAACGGGTTGACGATTATGTTGACAAATATGAGGTTAGAATCTGTAAATACCTTTCTAAGCTTGAAGAGCTTAATCTTTATGCTAAAATCCGCACCAAAGCATTGCAGTACAGCAAAAGCTTTATCATTGTAGGTTGGGTTCCTACAGAGGACGCTAAGCCTCTCAGACGCAGACTCAAAAAAATTGCCAGCGTCAATGTAGATTTTTCAGACGGCAAGACGGAGATTGCAAAATCACCGCCTGTCAAACTCAAAAACTGTTTCCTTGCAAAACCGTTTGAATTTTACACAGAGATGTACGGTGTTCCGAAATATAACGAAATTGACCCGTCGCTCTTTATCGCCATCACTTATGTCATTATATTCGGCATAATGTTTGCTGACCTCGGTCAGGGCATTTGTGTATCAATTGTCGGTGCGCTTATGTGGAAACTCAAGAAAATGAAAATCGGTAAAATTCTTATGCCGTGCGGAATTTCTTCTGCGATATTCGGCTGTGTGTTCGGAAGTGTGTTCGGATTTGAGCATGTACTCGATCCTCTTTACAAGGCACTTTTCGGACTTGATGAAAAACCGATTGAAGTAATGTCATCAAACTCAATTGTTATGATTCTTCTTGCGGCGGTTTCAATAGGTATTACACTTGTTGTGGTTGCTATGGGACTTAATATTTACAGTTCCTTCAAGCAGGGAGATGTGGGAAAAGCTTTGTTCGGATCAAGCGGTTGTGCAGGTCTTGTATTCTACTGTTCAATTATTTTCGGTGTTGCAGGACAGCTTGTGCTCGGTCTTCAGGTATTCTCACTTGCATACATTCTTTGCCTTATCGTTCTCCCCTATCTGCTTATCTTCTTTGGCGAGCCTCTCGGACTTCTTATTGCAGGAGAAAAAGACTGGCAGCCCGAAAGCTGGGGCGGATATATTCTTGAACATGCCATCGAGTCAATCGAATTTTTGCTTGAATATGTTACAAACACGGTAAGCTTTTTGAGAGTCGGTGCATTCGTTCTTGTACACGCAGGTATGATGACAGTTGTTTTCGTGCTTGCCCAAACAGCTCCCGCCGTTGCATACTGGCCCGTAGTTGTTTTAGGTAATGTTTTTGTAATGGTTCTTGAGGCACTTCTTGTTGCAATTCAGGTTTTAAGACTTGAATATTACGAGATGTTCAGCCGTTTCTATTCCGGTGAAGGCAGACCTTACGAACCTGTTAAATTAAATATTGATTGATAATTTTTTGGAGGTATTATTATGTTATTCAATTTAATTATGTTAGCTGTTCCGGTAGTATTCCTTTGTGCATCTGCAATTCTTGCAGTAAAGGCTTTTGAACACGGCAAGAGCAGAAAGAAAACAGTTCTTACTCAGATTTGCTCATTCGCTGCTGTATTTGCATTCTGCATGGTATGCCCTATCGTAGCAAGTGCTGCTACAGGTGATGCCGCTGCCGCTACATCGGGTATGGCTGACGGTCTTGCATATATTGGTGCCGCTCTTGCAACAGGTCTTTCATGTATCGGCGGCGGTATTGCCGTTGGTAACGCTGCTCCTGCCGCTATCGGTGCTACAAGTGAAGATCCTAAGGCATTCGGTAAAGCAATCATCTTCGTTGTACTTGGTGAAGGTATCGCTATTTACGGTATGCTCGTTTCAATTCTTCTTATCTTTGCAAGATAATTTAAGCGATTTAAGTTTCGTTAAGGATTGATTATTATGAAATTTTTTCTTATAAGTGATAATGTCGATACCAAAATGGGTATGAGATTTGCAGGTATTGAGGGCGTAGTTGTTCATCAGGAGGATGAGGTACGCAGTGAGCTTGAAAAGGCTGTGAACAGGGATGATATTGCAGTTATTCTTATTACGGAAACACTTGTTTCGCTCTGTCCCGACCTTATTTATGACCTCAAGCTTAACCGCAAACAGCCGCTTATTGTTGAAATTCCCGACCGTCACGGTAACGGAAGAACCAAGGACAGTATTACAAAATATGTTCAGGACGCAATCGGCGTAAAGCTGTAATTATCACATATCTGAATTTATTCAGGGAGGTTATTTTTAATGGAAAACTCCAAAAACAAAACAGATAACTTTCTGAAAGCCATTAAAAAATATGCTGATGAACAAAGAAGTGCCATGCAGACAGAGGTTGCTCAGCTTAAAGAAGAAAAGCTGAAAGAGGCAACCGAAAAAGGCAGACATGACAGCGAAAAATATATCAAGGACAAACTTGAAGAATCAAGAAACAGACAGACGGGTATTCTTGCAAAGAAAATTCAGGAAGGTCAGAAAAAACTGTTTCTTGAAAGAGCTGAAATGACGAAAAGCGTATTTAAAAAGGCTGAGGAAAGACTTGTTGAATACACAAAAACATCAGAATATACAAACAGCCTTGTAAAAAGTGCAAAGGAAGTTGCAAAGCTTTTTGCAGACAACGACTGTGTTGTTTATGTCAACGAAAGAGATATGAAGAACTCAGAAAAAATCAAGGCAGTTTTTGCAGGAAGCACCGAGGTTGTTGCCGACAAATCAATTAAAATCGGCGGAATCAAAGGCTTTTGCAAGGCAATGAATATTGTTGCCGATGAAACTCTTGACAGCAAGCTCTATGCACAGAAAGAATGGTTTATTGAAAATTCCGGACTGAGTGTGCTTTAATCTTGCTGACTGTTAATTTCTTTTGAAAGAGATGGTAATAATATGGAAAACAACAATGTTATATATGGAATAAACGGACCTGTTGTTACCGTAAAAAATACCGACAGCTTTGAGATGATGGAAATGGTTCATGTAGGCAAGCAAAAGCTTGTCGGTGAAATCATCGGTATTACAGACGACATCACAACTATTCAGGTTTATGAGGAAACAACAGGACTTAAACCGGGCGATCCCGTTGAGGGTACCGGTGCTCCTATGAATGTTCTTCTCGGCCCCGGTATTATTGATAACATCTTTGATGGTATCGAAAGACCGCTGAAGGCTATTGAAGAAGAAGCAGGTGCGTTTATTAACCGTGGTTCTTCGGTTTCTGCTCTTGATGACAAGAAGCTGTGGAATGTTACAATGAAGGTTAAAGTCGGTGACAAGCTTGAGGGCGGTCAGATTTACGCTACTCTCCCCGAAACTCCTATAATTGAACACAGACTTATGGTTCCGCCTGAGCTTTCGGGTGAAGTTGTAAAGGTTAATCCCAACGGCGACTACAAGCTCTTTGATACAGTTGTTGTAATCAAGGATGACGAAGGTGTTGAACACAACCTTACCCTTTGTCAGCAGTGGCCAATCAGAACTTCCCGACCTGTTAAGGAAAGACTTACATCATCTGTTCCGCTTATCACGGGTCAGAGAGTTATTGATACTCTCTTCCCCATCGCAAAGGGCGGTACAGCAGCTATTCCGGGCGGTTTCGGTACAGGTAAAACAATGACTCAGCACCAGCTTGCAAAATGGTGCGACGCCGATATCATCATCTATGTCGGTTGCGGTGAGCGTGGTAACGAGATGAGCCAGGTTCTTGAAGAATTCTCAGAGCTTATTGACCCAAAGTCACAGCGTCCTATGACCGACAGAACCGTACTTATCGCCAACACATCAAATATGCCTGTTGCGGCTCGTGAGGCTTCAATTTACACAGGTATTACACTTGGCGAATACTACAGAGATATGGGCTACCATGTTGCCATGATGGCTGACTCAACATCCCGTTGGGCTGAGGCTCTCCGTGAGATTTCAGGCCGACTTGAAGAGATGCCTGCAGAAGAAGGTTTCCCTGCATATCTTCCTTCAAGACTTGCCGAGTTCTATGAGCGTGGCGGTCGTGCCGAGGTTCTCAGCGGCGGCGAAGGTTCCGTAACGCTTATCGGTGCGGTTTCTCCGCAGGGTTCAGACTTCTCTGAGCCTGTAACACAGAACACAAAGCGTTTTACAAGATGTTTCTGGGCTCTTGATAAGGCTCTTGCTTATTCAAGACATTATCCTGCCATTAACTGGATGGACAGCTACAGCGAATATTTCAATGACCTTGACCCATGGTTTAAGGAAAATCTCGGTGAGGATTTTATTGAATACAGAAACAGAATAAGCGCACTTTTACAGGAAGAAAGTTCACTTATGGAAATCGTAAAGCTTATCGGTTCGGATGTACTCCCCGATGACCAGAAGCTTGTAATTGAAACAGCAAGAGTAATTCGTGTAGGTTTCTTACAGCAGAACGCTTTCCATGCCGATGATACTTATGTTCCGCTTGAAAAGCAAAAGCTTATGATGAAAACCATTCTTCATCTTCATGCCAAAGCTAAGGATATAGTTGCTCAGAATATTCCGCTTTCCAAGATTCTTAACCTTGGTCTGTTTGATAAGCTTACAAAGATGAAGTATGATATTCCTAACAGCAAGCCTGAAATGTTTGACGATTACATTAAGGAAATTGACGAAAAGCTTGCTGCAATTTCTTGATAAGGAGGGAACGCAATAATGATTATAGATTATGTAGGCGTTAAAGAAATTAACGGCTCTCTTATAGTTATGGACGGTGTTAAGGGCGTTTCCAACGAGGAAATTGTTGACATTCGTCTTGATAACGGTACAATGCGTCAGGGTCGTGTCGTTCAGATTGAGGGCGAAAGAATAGTTGTTCAGGTTTTTGAGGGTACAAGAAGAATCAGCCTTAAAAACACAAGAACAAGACTTACAGGTCATCCTATGGAGATGCCTCTTTCCCCTGAAATTATCGGCCGTGTACTTGACGGTGCGGGCAAACCTATTGACGGACTCGGAGATATTTTCCCTGTTAAAAAGGCTAATATCAGCGGTACTCCTATCAACCCTGTTTCCCGTGTTTATCCTAAAAACTACATCAACACAGGTATTTCAACCATTGATACGCTTATGACTCTTATCAGAGGTCAGAAGCTGCCTATCTTCTCCGGCTCAGGTATGAAACATAATGACCTTGCCGTTCAGATTGTAAGACAAGCTAAAATCAGCGGTGCAAACAGCTCTAACTTCGGTGTTGTATTTGCTGCAATGGGTGTTCAAAAAGATGTTGCAGAATACTTTAAGAAGAGCTTTGAAGAAAGCGGCGTACTTTCAAGAGTTGTAATGCTTTTGAACCTTTCAAACGATCCTATCATTGAAAGAACTCTCACACCGAGATGTGCTCTTACAATTGCTGAATATCTTGCATTTGAGCTTGATATGCACATTCTCGTTATTATGACCGATATGACATCTTATGCCGAGGCTCTTCGTGAGTTCTCGTCATCAAAGGGTGAAATTCCGGGCAGAAAGGGTTACCCCGGCTATCTTTATTCTGACCTTGCATCACTTTATGAGCGTGCAGGTATGATTAAAGGTCACAACGGTTCTGTTACACAGATTCCGATTTTGACAATGCCTAACGACGATATTACTCATCCTATCCCCGACCTTACAGGTTACATTACAGAGGGACAGATTGTTCTTGACCGTTCACTTCAGGGACAGGGATTGTATCCGCCTGTCAATGTTCTTCCTTCCCTTTCCCGTCTTATGAAGGACGGTATCGGTGAGGGTTATACAAGAGCCGATCACCAGCCTCTTGCAAACCAGCTTTTCGCTTCTTATGCAAAGGTAATTGACGCAAGATCGCTTGCATCTGTTATCGGTGAAGAGGAGCTTTCCCCTACTGATAAGAAGTACATTGAGTTTGGCAGATTGTTTGAATCAAAGTTCGTTAATCAGGGCTTTAATGAAAACAGAAGTATTGAACAGAGTCTTGACCTTGGTTGGGAATTGCTTTCAACATTGCCGAGAGCCGAACTTGACCGTGTTGACGATGCTTTACTTGATCAGTACTATAAGGGTGACAAATAATCGTTTGAAGAAAGGAGTGTGAGCATTTATGGCAGTACAGACAGTACCTACCAAGGGTAATCTTATGAATACTAAGAAATCCCTTGCACTCGCCAAAAACGGCTATGAACTGTTGGACAGAAAGCGTAACATTCTCATCAGAGAAATGATGACGCTTATCGACCATGCAAACGCAATCCAGCAGAAAATTGATGACGCTTATGCAGAGGCTTACACAGCACTTCAAACGGCAAATGTTACCAACGGCTTTTGTGAAGATATTTCTAACGCTATTCCCTATGAGAACGGCTTAAAGCTTGATTCAAGAAGTGTTATGGGTGTTGAAATTCCGATTCTCACTATTGAGGAACGAGAGGACCATAACTACCTACACTACGGTCTGCGCACAACAAATTCGGCAATTGATAAGGTTTATACGAAATTTACCGAAGTTAAAAATCTTACAGTTGAGCTTGCCGAGATTGAGAACAGCGTTTACCGCCTTGCCGATTCAATCAAGAAAACTCAGAAGAGAGCAAACGCTCTCAAGAACATTATGATTCCCCGTTTTGAGGAAACAGTTAAGTTCATTTCCGACGCACTTGACGAAAAGGATCGTGAGGAATTCAGCCGACTCAAGGTAATCAAGAAGAAAAAGCAAAAAGATGCTGCTTTGAAAAAAGCTAAAGAATTAAGTGCTGAAAGCGCATAAATTATCAGCCCGACCGTAATTTGGCCGGGCTGTTTTAATGTGTCAACATAATAAAACGGATTGGCATTTTTATTGAGCCAATCCGTTTTGTTTTAGATGTTGTGAATAAGCTGTTGTTTCTTTTTTGTTCGGTATTTTATAAATACCGAAACAATACATTCTGCAAAAACAACTATTGCAATCCCTGAAATAAGGTAGGCAAACATACCAAATGATGCCTTTGCCATAACAATTCCAAGTATGTCCGTTCCCTGTTTTATTGGTACGCTTATGCTGTTAATTGATTGATACGCCCAACACCATGCGATAATACCGTTGATAATGTTGGATACAGCAAGCACAGTAATAACAGTACCGTATATTTTCATTTTCTTTATGTTGTGATGAAATATAAATACAAACAAAAGCTGTGCTAACAAGAGAATAAAAAATACAATCGAATTTCTTATAACAGGTATTTGGGTCAGTAAAGACGAAAGTGCCGAAAAAATAAAAAGAACAGTTAAAAATATTTCACTTATTTTCATATTCCACTTCACTTTCGGTCAAGTTTTCTTCTGTGCATTTTCTCTTTTGTCTTTGTACCCTTTGCTTTGAAAATAATCAAATATCCTGCAAGAAGTGCGAGGAATGTTGTCTGAGTATAAAACAATGCGTAATCCTCGCTTGAAAAGCCCTTGCCGTGCTTTACGGGCTTGTCCTCGGGCTTTTCTGTGGGAATAGGCTCAATGCCGTCATAATTGCCCGAAATCACCGCCTCATCGGGCGAAGACGCCGCAGATACACTTTGACAAAAGGCCGAAGAAAAACTCATCAGAACAGCCATTAACAAGGTAATTACAAATTTAGTCTTTTTCATAATACTTCCCTTTGTAAAAATTAAGATTTAAGATAACTACAGTTAATTGTATCACAAGAGAAATATATATGCAACTGCTCTTTATTCTTCTGTCCAAACCTCTTTTGCCATATTGAAAGCTGCCCAAGCTTTTGACCATCCTACATAGAATGCGGAATGAGTGATGATTTCTGCAATTTCTTCCTTTGTAATGCCGTTGTTTTTGGCTGACATAAGATGATACTTAAAAGAAGAATCTACAAGTCCCTGTGACATAAGTGCAACAACTGTAACAAGTGAACGGTCACGAAGTGAAAGTTTGTCTTCCCTACTCCACACTTCACCGAAAAGCACATCGTCATTAATTTCTGCAAATTTCGGTGCAAACTCACCGAGTTTATCTCTTCCTGCTGTCTGTTTTACCATTGATATCAACTCCTAAAATTCGTTTATAATAGTTATTTTTAAATTATTTAAATCAAAGCGACTGCATCTTCGGCAATCTGTTCGGGTGTGAGGCGGTTTTCTTTGAGGACATCGGCAGGATTATATCTGTCAAGGAATTCCTTTTTAAGACCGAAATTGATAACCTTAACATCTGACGGACCGTAGAAACGGGCAATCTTCTCACCAAATCCGCCGTCAATCACACCATCTTCAAGTGTTACAACAACATCATGGTCTTTCTTGAGGCTTTCAAGAAGCTCTGTATCAACGCCTGTAATGTAGTAAGGATTGATAAGAGTAGGTGCTGTGCCTGTTTTTTCTTCAATAAGCTTTGCAGCCTGTTCGCCCATTCCATAGAATGAACCGAGTGCGATTACGGCAATTTTACCGCCCTGTTGAGCAACTTCATATTTATTAAGTTCTGCAAAATTCTTTGTGCAAGGCTTGCCTGTTGAAACAAGTTCTGCAACGGGAACACGAATTGCAACAGGGTAATCTGTCTGCTCAATGCTCCAGTCGAGAACAGCAAGGTAATCTTCTTTGGTCGTAGGAGCGATATAAACAAGGTTAGGAATGTTTGAAATCATGGGAATATCAAAAATTCCGAGGTGTGTAACATCTGTCATACCGTTTACCGACGCAGTTTGCACGAGGATTGTTGCAGGGTTTGAGTCAATGCACAAGTCCTGTGAAAGCTGATCGTAGGTTCTCTGGATAAATGAGCTGTAAACATTGAATACGGGCTTGCCGCCGTTCTTTGCGATAGCAGCTGCCATTGCAACAGCTGTCTGTTCTGCGATGCCTACATCAAGAAACTGTCTGCCGAATGCTTTTCTTTCATCAGGAGTAAAGCCGTAAAGTGCCGGAGTACCGGCTGTAATCGCCACAACTGACTTGTCAGACTTCATCTTATTTCTAAGATAATCTGTTGTAATTGAGCTGTAGTCCTCCTCATCAGGGATATTAACAGTAGTTTTGCCTGTTTCAATATCAAACGGCATACACCAATGCCAGCTTTCTTTGTCGGTTTCAGCAGGCTTATAACCTTTACCTTTAAGAGTGTTAATATGAACAACAACAGGATGATCAATGTCTTTTACAGACTTAAAAGCCTTGATAAGCTCTTCAATATTGTTGCCGTCCTTGACATATACATAATCAAGCCCCATTGACTTGAAAAGATTACATTCAGCCTTGCCGTCTGTGTCACGAAGAAGTTTGAGATTTTTATAAAGTCCACCGTGATTTTCTGCAATCGACATTTGGTTATCATTTGCAACAATAATCAGGTTTGAATCCATTTCACCGGCAACATTAAAACCTTCAAGAGCCTCACCGCCGCTGATTGAGCCATCACCGATGAGTGCAATAACATTGCCCTTGCCGTTTGTTACATCTCTGCCCCTTGCAAGTCCGCAGGCAAGGCTGACAGAGGTTGATGTATGACCGACAGTAAATATATCGTGTTCGCTCTCTATGGGGCTTGTATAACCTGTTACATCATCGTAATGCTCCTGTGCAATATATGCCTCTTTTCTGCCTGTGAGGATTTTATGCGGATATGACTGGTGTGAAACATCAAACACAAGCTTGTCCTGTGGCGAATCAAATACATAATGAAGGGCAATTGTTGCCTCTACAATACCGAAATTCGGGCCGAAGTGACCGCCGTGAACACTTGCACGGTGAAGTAAAGCGTCACGCATCTCCGATGCAAGAGCGTTAAGTTCATCAATACTGAATTTCTTAACATCCTGCGGTCCGTTTATTTTTTCAATATACATTGTAATCAGAGCTCCTTATCGCATAAATTTTAAATATAAATCAGAGAAGTTTCTCTTTGGCTTTATTATACAACCTAAAGCTAACTTTAGGTCAAGAGTTTTTTAACATCTTTTGCAAATTAGTGTCTGCCATTGATGCTTACAAAACCTGTCCGAAAAATGTAACCCACCGAAAGACTGATACAACGGAAAAAGGCACTTACAAGATTATGCAAGCACCTTTTTATGGCTGAGCCGGCGGGATTCGAACCCACGGGTGACGGAGTCAAAGTCCGTTGCCTTACCGCTTGGCGACGGCTCAGTATATATTAAATTCTTCCGTTGTTAAAAAAACAAGCCGCTAAAGGAAAAACTTCAGCGGCCGTTGGTGACCCATCGGAGATTCGAACTCCGGACACCTTGATTAAAAGTCAAGTGCTCTGCCAACTGAGCTAATGAGTCAAATGGGGTGGAATGCCGGATTCGAACCGGCGGTCTCCAGTGCCACAAACTGGCGCGTTAACCAACTACGCTAATCCCACCATAAGTGGCGCGCCAAAAGGGACTCGAACCCCTGACCTACTGCTTAGAAGGCAGTTAGTCGGAGTGCCTACTTTTGGCTTAAACACTACATTTTTTGAATTCAAAATTTGAATTTGACAACAGTTTGACAACAGTTGTGACTTTAAAAATGTTGTCTGTTCTCAACTCAACAGTGACTATTATAACGGATGGAGCGAATAAAGTCAAGAGCTTTTGAAAAAATTTATGGTAAAATTTTTTGTAATTTCAAATTTTTCTTTCAAGTAAAATAAATTCTCGACCTTCGTTCGTTTCAATCCATTTCTCAAGGGAACTTTCTCTAACAACATACCTGTTCCCCACCTTAATCGAAGGAAAGCCTTTTTGTCTAACCATTTTATATGCAGTGTTTTTACTGACACCAAAAATTTCCATAATATCCTTTGGAGTAAGCATTGGTTTCATATGAACACCTACCTAACTAATATTAAATTGTTATTATCTCTATTTACTTTTCAATCAATTTCAATACGCTTTTTAGCGTTGCTTTCTTGCCGTTCAACTTAAATTCATACCCATTTTTGTTCATGCTTTTAAGCTGACTTTCCGTTGGCAAACAACTTGTATCACTACACATAAATTTGCCTTGTCCGTCTTTATAAACCTCAAACAACATTCAATCCGTTCCTTTCTCTATCCTCTTTAATAGCATTCATTTTATCCTCTCGGTCAATGTAATCCACAATTAGTTGTACAGCTTTATCGTACCCCTTTTGGTTGCCTTTGATAATTTCATATGGGATATTCTTGTCAATTAGCATTGATTCAATTCGTGTACCTATATTGTTTGCTTCAATTTCGGTTTGTAATCTGCCATTTGGATTATATTTTTTAACAGGCTTAACAAAGAAATTTAAGTTATCAAAGAGAGAACTAAATGCTTCGGCGGTATCGTTTACACACTTTTCAATGGATTTTGAGGGGTAAAAACCACACTTTTCAAATCTGTTATAAATTTCGGTCAACAGGATTGGTGAGTCGGTTACAATTACTCTAACCTGATTTCTCAGTCTCCAAAATCTTTGTGAGTGTAAACCAAGTATATATAATTGGTTAGTTAAGGCAGTATCATTATGCTCCCATACTATATCTTTAGCCGTTTCAGTTGCAAGTTCCGTGTCAATACCCCTCATTTTCAACTGACTAAATATATAAGCAGCCCCTGTGGATTTACCACAGGAAGGCTGACCATAAAGATTAACTACAATCGTTTGTTTACTCATTCAATTCTCCCGACCTTTCCCATTCGATAACTTTCCATAAGTTAGCAATTTCAGCGATATTTACTTCTTTATTGTCAATTTCTACAATTGTATTCCTTTGACCACAATCTGTCTCCCAAACCCAATACGACACCCAAGTATCACCGTATTCATCAGGCTTAAGGTTTAAACCTTTTTCGAGACAGTCAATAAGTTCATCTTCCATAGTTACACCATGATATGCAAATGGCGATACATATTCTAAAACCAAATCACTATACTCATCACCAAGATTCAAAATCTTATTTTCAAGTTCATGGATTCTTTGAATTTTGGAAAGATATTTTTCAAAATCATTATATGTAATCACAGCCATTCCTCCTTACTGTTTACCTGTTGAGCCAAAGCCACCACGACTTTTTGTGTCAAGACATTCTACTTCTGTAAACTCAAAATCAGGCTGTTTCTGTGTGATGCGAAACTGACAAATTCTATCGTTTTTATGTATGATTGTATCTCTCATTGCAATTACGGGCATACCCCATTGGTCGTTATCGCCCGAATAGGAGTTGTCAATTACTCCCATGTGGTTTGTCTGAATAATGCCATAGTTCTTGTAAGTGCTACTTCTTGGCACAATGTGAGCTTCATAACCAAACGGCAACTTCATTCCTACTCCGAGTGGAATAATAGTAAACTCACCCTTTTTGAGTGTAATATCAATAGCCGACCTTAAGTCAACCCAATCTCCGTTCGGGATTTGCTTAATCTTTTCAATGTCGGTAAAGTATTTAATTTTAATTTCCATATTTAACTCTCCTTAATTATTTTTTATCGCTCATTACTTGACCAATTGCTGAAAGTAAAGTTGCTACCGCAGTCACAATAGAAAAACTCCATGCAATAATAAAGCATCCATCAGGTACTATAATTCCATTTGCGTTCAATAAATAAAGTGATATAAGGCAAATTACCATTCCCATATATTTGTCATCCTTTCTGTGTTAATCAATCACATCCACATAGTTATACAAAATATGCTTTTGCTTTTCTGAATCTGAACCAAATATAACATCAAGGTGATAATGTCCCATATACCAATGTTCATAATCCAACTTGTCATCAATGTACTGTAGGTATTCGGTTAAAGTGTCCGGACTGTACCCCATATTGATACAACTGGTGATAAATTCGGTTGGAGCACAGTGCGTAACTACACAATCTACCTTCCAGTTATACTTATCAAGATTTGCCAACCCTTCCTGCATTTCAGCTTCATTGGGTAGTTCTTCTTCCCACCAATCAACATTCTTTATGCGATATTGTATATCGTGACTCGATGCACCGCCCATAGTGAAAAATGTTTTGCCGTCAATTTCAAATACTTGTCCACGCATTAGATGATAAATATTATCTTCAATCTGATGTGCCTTTCCACCCCACTTTTTAGTTATGGGGTAACGATTCAACAAGGGAATTTTTTCGTGGTTTCCATCTACAAACAAGGTTGTCCACGGTTTGTTATTAAGCCAATCTCGCCAATACATTTCAGAATTTCCATTATTCCACACTAAGCCAAAGTCACCACAAATAATTAGGTAATCATCTCGTGTTAGATTGTTACCCATTGGAAATCGTTTAGAACTCAGTTTGTGTATGTCATATTCACCATGCAAATCACCAGTAATGTAAAACATATATTTCACCTCTTTCCTTTTAAAACCTAAATTTTATTTTTCCACCGCCATATATGTTTTCTCAAAGATGTCCTGTCTACAAGGATAAATCTCACCTCTGACATCCTGAACTATGTAGCTATTTAAGTCACACTTCATTTCACCTTTAAGTGTATGAATATATAAACTTCCATCATCTTTAAAATAAAGCAAACCGTCTTTATACGCTTTAATTGCCCATATAGGAATAGTGAAGTCTCCTTTATACTGAAAGGCTTCAATCGGCATTGCTTTCTTAATGTATTTCATATATACCTCCTTAAAAATGACTTCCTATCTGCATACCCCACATAATACCAAAATCTACAAGTACAATAAGGTATGTGTACCAATAAATATTTTGTAATGCTTTTTTGTTTGGATATGTAGTCTTATGTTCGTAAACAGTAGCACCTATGTTAAGTGCTACACACACCAGTAGCACTATAATTGTTATCATATTAACAATAATTCGCATATCATTCTCCTTTTAGTTAATCCACTTAACAATTGTGTTCCCTTTATATCCTTTCTGCCATACATACCAAGCATAAGCTACAGCACTTGATGTTGTGCTTTCAAATTCTCCATTTTTAGCACATAAAGTCTTGAACTTGATACATAGATTGTCTGTGGCGGGGTGTTATCAAACAACTTTCTTCGTTTCTTACCCTCAAGAAATTGCAGTTTAAGAAACATTGCCACTTTGTTGCCTTCTGTAACTGTATCTAACGCTTTCTCAACAAACTCATAAGCGTATTTATAAGGCGGATTTGTAATAATACTGCCGTTCCACGAATTAGGTTTTGACTCTGTTAAAAAATCGAATGTTTCAGACATTCCTCCGTCACGATAAATTAAGTCTGTTGACTTAACATTGTAACCGTGAGCCTCAAATATTTTAGACAAATGGCATTCTCCACAAGCGCACTCCCAAATATTAGGAGCGAAATCTTCTACTTCAAGTAGAAGTTCAGCAGCTTTAGGTTCTGTGGCATAATAATCATTTGTTTCTCTCTCTTTAAGAGAGTGGTTAGAAGCTCCTAAAACGGAATGAACACTTTTACTATTTCCTGTCCAATCTTTCAAATAACCTCTCCTTTTAAATATTTAACATAAGTTTTCAATGTGTTTTCAAAAAATCTATCCCATTCGTTTGATAAATTGTATATGTTTGACTTCTTCATCAAGTCAGTGTTCAAAAACATATCTTCAACAAAAACAACTGGTGGTATTTTATCGACCAACACAAAATTCTTTATATTGCGAAACACAATCCAAGCTTCATTTCTTAACACAATATCTCCCCAACTGTCGGGATACATGAATTTATCTAAGTAATTTTTGTCGCAATTAAAGTATTTCTGTAATCTGTATGTAAGTGGTGTACCCATGTCTTTAGGGGGAGGTCTATGCGATTTAGAAAAGAAATCCCTATGCTTTATCCATAAGTCATTGTCCTTTACAAAACAATGACACTTGCATTTATTCGGTATAAAATCAACAATAAAACTCGATTTAATACCTTTTAATTCTACTGGCTTAACAAGTTTTGGTTCTCCGTATAACCTATATGAATGAATTTCGCAATAAGGCGAGCTGGAAAAGTATTTTTCACAAACTTTCTGCGGTGTTGATATTTCATATGTACAAGGTAACACTTTACAATCATTAGAAACGAACTGATAGTCGGTATAATCAAAATAATTGTCATCATTGCAGTCTTTAATCAAACGAAATCTCAAAAACCCATATGCTGTATCTGTTTTGTACCACTCACGATCACAATTATTGTTTCGATGTTGAACGCCTTCTAATATTGCATTTTTCAGCATTTTGTTAATATACGATAAGTAGTCCCTATTCTCATAAAGTGTTACACTTTCAACGACTTCATCTTTAAAACAAGTTATTGCATCCGTTTCGGTTTTGGCATACACGATTGGTTCATACTCTTTATCTTTTAGTTTTAATTTCCATCGTCTCACTTACTGTATTTTAATGCTCCTTACATTTGAAACTTGATAATGTTGGGGAATAAAAATGCTATCAAGCAACATATATTTGCTCCCCACAATTCATCACTTCTTCTGTGGTTTTCTTCCACAGCTAAATTTCTCAGGGCAATATCCAAGTGTTTCACATTTTGGTTTCATAACCATAGGAATTAGTGTTGCCCACTCTTCTGAATAGAGTCTTAGCTGTTTTATGTATTCATTAAAGAGTTCTCTATACTCCCAATACGCTCTCGAACACATTCTCTGTTCTGCCATACTAATAACATTTCTGACATTTCTTTTATCTACAATTTTAGTTGTCATACCCAACGGAAGTAACATTGCAGCATCCTCTCTCTTGACACCACTTTCTTCAAGATTTTGAAGTGTTTGACTGATAGTGTCAATAGCATTGTTATACCAAGTTTTCTGTTCTTCAGTCTGTACTGATTTGGGAATTATGTATTCAAAGTTATCGTAGTTGACATATCTTGTGCTACTTTGAAGTCGTGTAGGACTGCCACCAATATGTGTATACCATTCCCTAATTACTCTTGCTGAGTAACCTTCAATAATTGCTTCAATGTTTACAAATTCAAACACTCTACCGTGATTAGATTCAATACAATCAAGACCTCGTTTGTAGTTTTTTTCGCTGTCTGTAATATCTGCTCCCCAACATATACCTGCTCGTCTACCCATTAACGAAATTGGATCAATGGTTGTTTCTGGTAAGATTGTGATTTTACCCATTCTCCACCTCTTCTATATCTGATAAGTTTGAAATAATAATCGTGTTTGTATCTTTATTATGTATAACTTTGGCATCAGTGTCTAAATGCAAGATTAGAGATTTGCTTTTCGCTCTATAAGGATGAAGAATAAGCTGTGTAACAGTGTTAGCAAATAACTTAAAACGAGAACTTCTGTGTTCGAGAACTGATAAATCAATCGCTTTAGTTTCAATATAGACTTCATTACACCAAGCTAACCCATTATCAATATCAATATTGTTTGCCATAAAGGTGCTGAGTTGCGACAACTCAAAATCTACCGTTAAGCCGTTTTCCCCAATGACCGTTATGTATGGTTTAAATTTAAACATTTTCAACCTCCTTAAAGGATATTCTGTCCGTCAGCATTCTACTTTCAAGACACATCTTGTAAGTGCACATTGCTTCGAGTTGTTTTGAATAGATTGCCCTTGAGGGCTTTGGGACAAACGAAAGTTGTCCGTTGTCCCATTTATTAAGAAACACCCTTAGTTTACTAATTCTATCTACGAGTTCTTTGTACTCAGATAAAAGTCTGGTTTTATAGTCGTTCATTTTCATCTCACCCCTCAATTGTCTTTATTTCAAGCGTTGCTTCGTTAGCAAACTCAATGTAAATAAAATGAGTTCTATATTCTAAGTAGCTAACTAATTGTGTTGGTGGCGTTTCGTTGGTAATCAATGCCGATATAATAGTCTTAATTGCTTGGTCAAATTCATTCTCTGATATTGTCAGTGATATGCCGGCGTCAGGGTTGTCCTGTACAAAACTAAGTAAGGACTCATAATCAATGTTCTTATGCAAAACTAAGCTCCTCCTTTGACTTATACTTCTCTTTATATGAACCGTGCCTGTTTGTATGTTTGGCAAGGATTTCCCATTTACTATCTTCTACCAATTCGTCAACGAGTATTTCGTCATACACGCCCCTAAAATCGTTTGTAATTAACGAATCTTTATAGAGAGTAATTGTGCCTGTTCTAAAGGAAATATGGTCATAGGTTAAATATGACGAAGTATTCCAGTATGTATCGCTCGTAATCGCCTGTTCGAGAATTGAAACAGAAGTTTCGTCAAAATCTTTGTTATCTTTAAGGACAATAAGGTAATTGTAATTTTTGTTACTGCAACGCTCAATTGCTCTTGCAAGAGTTCTATCAGTTAAATAGTAAATCATATATATCTCCTATCTTTTATTATCATACGAGCCACTCTTTTGTGACAATACGGACAATCTGTTATATATGCTAAGTCACCTGAAGTTGCTATCAGTTTGTAGTCATCCTTATCTGCGTCAAAAACGCACTTACATCTAAGACAATTAAATCTAATTACTGGTGATTTAAAATCGCCTTCTCTAATAATTTGAATCATCTCATTCGCTCCTGCTTATAGAATTTTATAAACTTATCCATTTCATTTTCACCCATTTCACTGTGCAGTTTAAAAAACAAGATCGCTTATAAACATTTTCATTTTCTACATATCGCCTCCTTAAAAATCAAAGCTTAATCTTCTCCAGCCTTTTCAAGCTCTACCGACACATCTCTTAATCTTATAGCAAGCACTTTAAGTGCATTGCCTACTTTATCTGCACTCTTAGCGATATTTGCGCCATAGCAGTAATAATAAGCCGCCTCAATGGCTTTGATTTGTGCATCATTTAATGTACTCCACTCACTCCATGAGATGCCGTAGCACTCAAGAAGTTTTTCAAGCTTGTCTTTTTGACTCATTACTACCCCTGAAATAACCTTGTCTAATAATTTGAAACATCTTATTCACCTCTGTGTGCAAATTTAGCTACCACAGTATAATATGTATACAATAGCGATTATAAACAGCTTCATTTGCTGTATAAAAATAACCTTCTCGGTATTTGCGAATAATATCTTCTACATTGTTTCTTTGTATGCCTTTTGCTTGTAAAAGCTTTCTAAGTCTCTTGTGTGTCATTACGACCTACCTTTCCGTTAACTTTATTATTTCTTGTCTCTCTTGCTTTAGCAAGCTGTTCTGTTAACTCTTTTTTCTTTTATCTGACATTTTGTCTTCGTGGTGGTGAAATCTTTAACCAACTAACAGGAATTTCAAACATTGCAGAGCCATCTGTATTTTTATGTGTAATAATTACATTGCTGTCTTTCTCGTTTGCATATTTAAGAAGTTTGTTTAGCCATTTTCTTTAAGAAGTAAATACAGTCATTGTTTTATCTTCTTGAAGAAAATTAATTGTTGTTTCTAAATCACTCATTCAATTTTCTGCCATTCCGTTGCATTTGCAACATATTAAAATCTTTCATTTAAAAATACTCTTGAATTTCATGTCCACATTAAAAAATTCCATAAATTTCTGTGTTACACCATGGACAAACAATCCATTCCTCCCAGTCCTCCCAGCCGTCGTGACTTATGCTTGTGGCATAATGTGTGTCATAATAATCATATTGAAATATACATCCACATTCTGAACAGGATATTGTATTTTGTTTTGATGGTTTGATTTGCAACTCAGGTTTGCCTTGTTTGATGATTTTCATTGTCGCACTCCTTCCTCCAAGTAGATAAGCGTTGTTCCATTTCAAAAAGTATAATATCTTCAAGTTGTTGAAGTTTGTGATGCAAGAGTTCTTTACGCTCGTCATAATCCTTAGCATTATTATCGTCAATCGCCCAATAAGCCCAGTCTTTCAACTCCCGATAAATGTCATTCCACATTTGCATACCCAGTTCCCTGACGCCAACATTCTGACGACTTACACTGTATTGACAATTTTCATCTTCCGTTATAATAATCGTGTCTAACAAGTCAAACACAATCCAATAATTCATACCCTCGGCATCGAAACATACAACTTCGGGTTTTTGATTGCTAAAAACATTGTAGAAGGCATTCAGTAGAACTACAGGCACATCGTCTATATAACTCAATTTACCTGTCCAATCGCCAATTGTAATATCTGTCCAACCGAATTGTGGTTTTGAAAGCATTAAATCACTCCTTTATCAAATACAAATAACTATATCCTCCTGTGTTATCTAATGGAAATTAAATCTGAGAATCCTGAAATTTTATTTCTGGTATGTAAAAATTATTGGCATTTTCGTTTTCATATAACATATCTAATGCTGTTTCAAAAGCTCCAATGCCAGAAAAATAACTACCTACTTTTAGGTCATCAAACAAATACGGCATTGCTTTATATAATTCCACATAAATGTAATAAAGAACATGCGTAACAATACTGTTTCCTGCCTGCTTATAAAGTTGAGTGTTGCTAATACCTGCATTTTTTGCTTTTTCAAAAGCATCATCTGAAAAACCCATAAGTCTCCAACATTCTTTTGGTGTTAATTTCCTTATGCGATAACCAAAATTAGAATTATTTTCTATCATTTTTATTCCACTCCTTGTTGCTCTTTGAGTAGGGCAAAGGTCTGTTGTTTTTTTTCCAGCCTTTATCTCTATCATCAAATATACAAGGCAATTCTGTATGATTTATTTTAATCATTAACCCTTTTACCTTTCATATCTAATTGAATTAACACTTTTGGTTCACAACTTCCCTCTGACAAGTATTTAATGTAGGTGCAATGCCTTCTGCCGAATATATTCTACCTGTTTGTGGGTTTGTGAAGTTTTTAGTGTCTTTTCTTAAATTACCAAGTTGAATAATCTTATTCATCCTTTTTTCTCCGTTTCGTACCCAATCAAAATTTTAGGTGGATCTTTATAATGTACTGCTTTTAGAGTACATATTGACCTCCCCCCAAGGTGTTATATACCTCTTGATTTTGATGTATCTTTCCTGAACTGGGAATAAGCCTTCCGAGAACTTCAACTTTGTTTTCCTTGATTCCTTGCATTCAATCACTCCGTTCATAGCTTGATTTCCAAATCCTTTATAATCTCTTGCGAGTAAAGTATTAGCGACATCAATTTCTTTGTCAAATTGACTACATTGCTTTGAGAATAGTCCGGTTTTTATACCTGAACCATATCCCATTGATGTCGGTCTATGCTTCCTCTCCCCCCAGTCCTTATAGTGTTGGAAATATCTTTATCTAACTTTCCGCTACTGATTAAATCATCAATCAACTCTTGGGCTTTTGGAGTATTGATATAATATTTATCATCAACCTCATCTTCAAGAACATCCTTGATGCGTTTGCCATTATCAAATGGTTTAGGGAATTTAAACTGACCATTGTCTAACTCTTTTTTTATAATAATTAAGTACACACGCTCTCTATTTTGTGGTATTCCGTAATTTTTGGCATTTAAAACTTGCCAATATGTATTGTAGCCGTATTCGTGAAGTTCGTTAATAAACATATCGAAGGTCTCTTTGAATTTTTTACCCACAATGTTTTTTACATTTTCATAAATACCCCATTTAGGTTTATTTGCCTTAATAATTCTCAACCATTCGACAAGTAAGGAACTCCTTGTCTTATTGAGATTACAACTACCACAATTTGGACATTTATCTCTTGTGGAAAAATGCACTGTAAGCGGATTGTATTCGTGCTGACAATCTTTGCATTTCCACATGCTGCCTGCCTGTTTGCCCGATGTTGAAAAATCTTGGCAAGGACTTCCTCCGCATATCATAGTAAATGGTTTTAAATTATTTTCATCAACCTTTGTTATGTCTCCTAAATTTAAACTTTCATCCACACCATGAACTGCACAATAACTTTTTGTTGCGTATTTATCAAACTCACAAAAGTTTACAAGTTCATAATTTTTACCTTTTAAAACTCGTGTTTTATTTGTCATTTTTACACCTCTGGATTTGTTGCTGTATGATATTTTGCTATTGCTTGTGTGTATTCACTTGCGGTATTTTTCAAATCTATTTCGGATTCAGTTTTAAACTTACAAAATTTATATATTCCAACAACTTCACTCAGCACTTCAGCACCACACATAATCATATCAATGGCATTAGTCGAAAGGTTTTCGCTATCTGTAACACAAATCGCAACACTCTCTTTACCATTAACATTTCGTGTTAGAACCATATCTCCTTTATTAAGAGATTCATTATCTGGGACTTTGCATGTATATCTTTTTGCGTTTTTATCCTGTATGTGTCTTACTTGTACAATATACATTTATCATTCTCCTTCTTAATTCCATTTTTTCTTTGTAAGATAGGTTGGACGGAGCACAGAAGGTTTTAATAAGCTCCGAGTCAATGTTTTTGTCTATAATCATACTATTGTATTTCTTACCTTTACCTTTGTATTTGTCTGTAACCACCTCAATCTTACTATTATTGCTAAATACAAACGAAGCATATCCTTTTGTTATGTGTGTGTAAATCAAATCATCACAATGCGATACAATATGATCACACACAACAGTAAAACCACTTCCATCTTCTTGCATTACGACAAGTACCATTAGCTCATCTAACTTTTGACACTCTTTAATGATGGCGTCAATCTGTTTTTTACTCACAAAACGGATTATTTATCATTCTCCTTTCCATTTAAACAAACATTCGGTTTTATGTTCTTTATTTTGAGCGTTAATACTTCGTAATACAGGCTTTGACCATACTGTTTCAAAGTCATTTGGAGCATATTGTTCACTTATATATACATAATTATTTTTTGACAATCTTCTTGCAAAATCCCAAAAATCAACATGATTAAAGTTTGTTGCAATTCCAAATTCTTTCGTATGAAAGTATGGCGGATCAAGATAAAAGCATACACCTGAATAGTCTGTTTTAAGATAACACTCATAAGATATGCAATCCAATGATACTGTCGATAAATCGCCTGCTTGTTTTTCAAGATTGCGCTTGCTTTCTTGATAATAGTCACGGATTTTGTTACCGCTAGGTGTTTTTATACTGGTAGGCTTTGCATACCCGCCATCAAACCATCTGCCATTATACGAAGCAAGAAAACCTACATCTCCAACATACCACTGTTCGTATTTGTCTTTATCTGTCCCGTTTTTCCAAGCTTCTCTCACAAGGTTGTATGTATCTCTCGACACTTCATCAAGTAAAGGTTTTCCTTCTTGTACTCTTTTGAGCAATGCTATCAGATACGGGTTTATGTCAGAGCCTATACGCTCTTGACAACGAATCTTATCAATTATATTAGCCCCTCCAACAAAGGGCTCTATATATGTAGTCACATTATTACTGTCAATACATTCCTGTAATATTGGGACAATATATTTAGCAATACGAGACTTACTACCCATATACTTCATTAGTATCTCCTTAATCTGTATAAATCGTAATCAAGTTACCCAATTTGCGATAACCAAAACAAAGATTGCCACCATCGCAAATCAGAGCCTGTTCATCTTCTGTGAAATTGAACGGATTACTTAACACCTTGTATGTAATGTTACCGTAACCATATCCCTTCTGCGTGTAACACATATAATTCTGCAAATCATCTTGTGTAACATCGTACTTCTTTGTGTGAAAGTTCAGCCAAATCAATTTTGCTTTCGGTGCAAGTTTCTTGTATATTGCAAGATTTTTTTCATGAAGTTCATTTCCATTAGGCTTAAATGCCCATCCTGTATTTATCAATGAATTACCTCCTCAACAATCTTCGTTCTTGGGACATACATTCTTCTACGCTGTTTGTCCTCAATTTTTCTGGTTTCTCCAAGAATTTTTTGCAATGATTTCAACACATCAGAATGTGACTGAATCCATTCTACTAATGGAGCATTAAGTTCTACACTATCTTTGGCTTTTCTACGGTTCTCTCTAACTTTCATTAGGGCTTTTCCAAGTTTGGCAGTATCGTGATACGACACATCTTCAAGTTCAAGTTTATGTAAGATATCTTGTGTTTCGTAGTCGTGCAATGATTCGTTTTTAATATTGTTTTGAAAATCTTCTGTTGTTTGTGTGAAAAAGTTGATTGTATCTTCTAACTCTTTAGCTGTTTTGATTTTTCGTCATCTCCTTTAATAATTTGTGACTCTCTACCCAATGTCTCTTTAACAACATTGGTTCTTTGGACATAGTGCCTTTTAGATTGTTTTTCTCTGATTTTTATTATTTTATCGACTACTGATTTAAAACTATTAAGTTCACAATAATGAATGGAGTACCATTCCTTCATAGGAGTAAATACTTCCATACAATCTTTTATTATTGCTTGCTCCGCCTTTATTTCGCACAGCTTATCAATCAAGATCGCTTTTTGGTTATCAGTTGTATTTTCTAAAGAAATTTGATGTAATAAATCATCAATTTGCCCATAATATGAATTGAATTGTGATTTAAACTCACGATATCTTTCTGAGTAAAGTTGCAATGCTTCTAAATTATCTCTAAGAGCAATTGTTACATCACAATACTTTTCTATATTTTCCTTAGAAATAGGAAAATCATTTACGGTAGCCATATTCTAAAATACCATCTCCCTTGTCAATTTTTCTTAATAATTTGTAATTAAAACTTCCGTTGAACTGTTGCCTGTTTTCACCTTAGTGTGGTAGTTGCAATTATTGTAATCTTTAATTAGATAATCTATTTTATTTGCCGTGTTGCTTCCTCTATCCTTTGTTGCTTCCTCTGTCCTTTCTTTTGCTATATCAAAATATTTTTCTTCAATTTCTATGCCGATAAAGTTTCGGTTAGTATTTACACACGCAACACATGTTGAACCACTTCCCATACAATTATCAACCACTATTTCACCCTCGTTGGTGTATGTCTTAATCAGATATTCCAACAATTCAACAGGTTTTTCAGTTCTGTGTTTTGCAATACTTGGGTGCGGTTTACTAAATGATAATATACTTGTAGGGTACTTTTCTGTGCTACCTGCTCTACTATCATCTGTCATATGAAATTCACCATAGTTTTGATTTGTATGTTCTTTATTTTTATAAGAAACACCTTTGCTGTGTAGAGGTTTGCCCTGTGTAAATTGTGGATTGTATGTAGGTAATTTTTTATAAAATACAGCAATCTGTTCGTGTTGTCTTAAAGGCATACGCTTTGCGTTAAGAAAACCACTTATTAATTGTTTATCCCACACCAAATCATATCTAAATAGTTTACGATTGCTATTTACCAAATCAACATAAAATGTACCTTGTCCAAATAAAAGTATTGCACCATTATCTTTTATAATTCTTTCATATTGTTTCCAAAGTTTATCAAAAGGGATTATAATATCTTTCTTATTTTGAGTAACACCGTAAGGCAAATCACACAATATCATATCAATGCTTTTATCTGGAATATCTTTCATCAATTCAAGGCAATCGCCTTGTAATAATTTACTAATTAGTTTCACCGCCTTTACTAATAAAAGAATTCTTTCATCAATTTATAATAATTTTTTTAGATTCCATAATGGAATAAAACTCACTTGCTTTTATTTCCGTTAAACCTTCTGGAGCATTGAAATCACCTTCAGATGAAAATGTGCAATAAATAACATTATCTAAATCAAACAATCTCCATCCACACTTAAAACAACCAATTGTAAAATAGAATGGAACATAAGGTTTATGTGCATTTTCTGTAAGACCATTTTCTTTACATAATGAAACCCATTCTTTATTAAGAGGATTTCTTAATTTGAACTTGCCCGGAGTATCAGATATAAACCCATTTGCAAAATTCTTAATATCCTCGGCATCAGGGTCAATCCACAACCTTGTAACAGTTGAATAGAATGAGTTGGTATGAATATTATTTCTTACCGAAAAATCTCGAAATAAGTCAGTAATCTTATTAACAGTTTCTAAATATTCAAGATATTTTTCGCCAAGAGCACTGTCATTCGATACGATATAAAATTTTTCCATATATATTCTCCTAATTTAATTATCTGTTTCTTTGTATGTTTCATAGTTAGTAATTAAAACTTCAACACTGCTATTTGCCGATTTATCTTTTGTTTGATAATTACAATTTTTATAATCCATATTTAAATAATGAACATTATATTTTTTAGACCATTCTTTTAAAATATCGTTGCTTTTACCTTTGTGTTCTAAAACATTCGACAAAGCAAATTTGCCACCTTTTGAGTTAATAATGTCAAGTAAATTAAGAAGTTCTCTCTCATAATCTTCTGACCATTTACAAAAATAATCTCGTTCATATCCACCAACAGTGATCAGATAAGGCGGATCGCAATAATAGAAAGTGTCATTAAATTCTGGCGAATCTAAATTCACATTATGAAAATCGCTACTGTAAAAACTAATATTTTTCTTGTCGATGGCTTCTATGTATTTTACAAGTTTATCCTCTAATGACTTAGAGAAGTAAGACCTGCTTGCGCCAGACGGCATATTAAACTCTTTATTCTTATTAAAGGCTATTTGATAGTTGAATGCGTGAGTAATTAAGCAATATAAAACTACTGCGTTTTCTCTATCAAGCTTATCTTTCAGATTTGTATTATAGTAACTTCTTAAATTAAGAAATTCTTACTTACTAAACTTGTTCAATTTGTATGTATCAATCATTTCTTTAACTTCGTCTACGAATTTGCTATCAAGATTTCTGAAGATATTAACGAGTGGTTCACATTTGTCGTTATACACAACCTGTTTTGCATTCACATTTAGTGAAACTTCTCCACCCCCTCCGAACAAATCTACAAATTTATTAATTTTCTTCGGAAAGAGAGGTAGAATCTGAGGCAGCAATTTGTATTTACCACCAATATAATTAAAAGGATTTTTCAAATAATTTATATTTACCATCTCCTTATAGTGTTACTACTTGTCCTAATTTCAAACTTTCTTGAACTTTGATTACCCTTTGGTTTCTTGAGCCACACCAAGCAAGAGAAATATCTCTTTGCGACTCATCATATTTACCGTCAACAAGGATATCTATATAAGGTAAGATTTCGTTTGCAATAAACTTGGATTTCAACACCTGTTCATATGTATAACCTGTATATAGCCATATTGTTTTACTTGGTAGTTTGGTCTTGACCGTTTGGACAATATTAGATATTTGTTGTTGATTTGCTTGCTCCAATGGATGCCCACCTGAGAGCGTTAGCCCCGATATATAATCAGGACTTAACGCTTCAAGTAATTCAGTCATAGTGTCATTAGTAAATGGTTGTCCGGCTGTAAAATCCCAAGTCGAAGGGTTTTGACAGTTGTAACAATGAACGGCACAACCGCTTACCCATAGCACAACTCTGACTCCAACTCCATTGGCAATATCGTGTTTAGTGATTTTTATATAATTCACTCGTTGCCACCTAAATGCACATATCTTTCTTTGATTTCTTGCGTTCTTCCTTGATTCCAGAAGTTAGTTCCGAGATAACCGCAAGTCCTCCGACAGATGTTCAATTTGCCTTCATCGGTGTTTCCACAGTTTGGACATTTCCAAATAAGCTTGCCGTTTTCATCTTCTATTACCTCAATTTCTCCGTCATATCCGCACGCTTGACAGTAATCACTTTTAGTATTTAACTCAGCGTACATGATATTGTAGTAAATGAATTGCATAACAGACAGGACAGCTTCTGTGTTGTTTTGCAAATTAGAAGTTTCAATATAACTAATTGCTCCACCTAAACTTAATGCCTGAAATTGTGATTCAAGTTTCAGTTTTGCAAAGGCATCAATAGGCTCTCTGACATTTACATGATAACTATTGGTAATGTAGTTCTTATCTGTAATACCTTCGATAATACCAAATCTTCGCTGTAAACATTTTGCAAACTTGTAAGTTGTACTTTCGATTGGAGAACCATACAACGAAAAACCTAAATCAAGTTGCTCATTCCATTCATCGCACTTTTTGTTCATATATCTCATAATATCAAGTGCGAACGGTGTTACTTCCGGATCTGTATGAGATTTGCCTGTCATATACTTTACACACTCATACAATCCTGCATAACCAAGTGATATTGACGAATAACCACCAACAAGCAATTTATCAATGGTTTCACCTTTCTGAAGTCTTGCTAATGCACCGTGTTGCCAAATAATCGGAGCTACATCCGACACTGTTCCTTTCAGCCTCTCATATCTGCACAAGAGGGCTTTATGACACAGCTCTAATCTCTCATCAAAAATCTTCCAAAACTTCTCTTTATCTTTACCTGCCGATAAGGCTACATCAACAAGATTGATTGTAACTACACCTTTGTTGAATCTGCCATAAAATTTGTATTCACCATTTTCTTTGTACGGTGATAAAAAGCTTCTACACTGACTGTTCGGTATCAACAGTCTGGACTATATCTTTGGGAGTTATTATGCTAACTCGCTCACTCCGCACTTCCATCTGTATCATTATTCAGATGTACTCTACTCACTTCATCACACAAAGCTATTTGTGCTATGCTTTCGATAGTCTCTTAACCTTACGCATACACAAACTTATACTTGTAACAATTGTTTGATTCTCCTTTCAATATTCTTGCTACTTTATGTCTATCCAATTGTAAATCCATTGATAATTGTCGAATAGACGGGTATGTATTAATAAGTTTGCCATTCAAATATACAGATACTTTTGTTCTATTTTTATGTGTTCGATTACCACTATGCCAACCGTGATAAACATTTTGTGAATTTGTACACCATTCTAAATTTTCAGGATTGTTATTTAGTTTGTTGCTGTCAATATGATTCACATATTTAAAACCATTAGGATTAGGCACAAATACATTAGCAATTATTGTATGAACTCTGTATCTGTATTTTTTATTGTTCTCACTTCTTGTGATGTGGACATATCCATCTACGCCTATATACGGCGACAACTTATGTCCTTTTGCATTATATATATTGCATTGTTCATCCACATAAAATCCTTTGTATTCTTTTAACATTCGTCATATTACAAAGCTTGTATATGCGTCTTGGCACAGGATAGTTCAAGTCTAAGTTTCACCCCGAAAGTCCCCTGTTAGCACACTACTTAACTGTCATTTCCTACAGTTCCTATTCGTGTAATGCACACCATTTTGATTTATGTTCACGGAGTTTTAGATGAGCCGTTTAACCCATCGAAGGGAAACAATTTCCTTCTTTTAGCTTTTTCATCACTTTTTCTGAAATGTAATCTGGAACAAGTCTTTTAGCTGAACACTTTGCAGCTAATTTTGTTAAATACCAATACTTGCTGTCCTCTGTTATGTTATCCTCCTCAAGCACATAAATAAGCTTTGGAAACGCAGGTGTAATCCACACACCCTTTTCATTTTTTACGCCCTTATATCTTTGATTAAGTGTTTCCTCGATAATCATAGCGAGATCATGTTTTTCCTGTTCATTCTTAGCTTCATTAAGATACATAAACACTGTAATAAAAGGAGCTTGTCCGTTAGTCGTTAAAAGTGTTTCTACTTGATATTGAATTGTCTGAACACCTTTGTTGATTTCCTTCTGAAGTCTTTCTTCGGCTATCTCGGTAATCTTATCTTCGTCAGTTTCAAACCCACACTGACTCCACTCTCTTCTCAACTCATCTTTAATGTGCTGTCGGCTAATATCCACAAACGGTGCGAGAGCAGTAAGACTGATACTCTGTCCACCATATTGACTGCTGGCAACCTGAGCTATAATCTGTGTTGCAATTGTACAAGCCGTTGAAAAACTATGTGGTTTCTCAATCATAGTGCCACTGATAACCGTTCCGTTCTGGAGCATATCATCAAGATTACATAAGCAACAATTATAAGTATGTTGTGCAAAATAATCCTTGTCGTGGAAATGAATAATTCCTTCCCTGTCAGCCTCAACAATATCTTGAGGAAGTAAAACTCTATCAGTCAAATCCTTGCTGACCTCACCTGCCATATAGTCACGCTGTGTAGGAATGATAGTGGGATTTTTATTTGAGTTTTCCTGTTTGATGTTCTCATTGCTTAAATCAATCAATGAAAGGATTGCATCGTCAGTAGTATTCTTCTTACGGATTAAACTCTGCTTGTATCGGTAAAGTGTGTATCTTTTTGCCAAAGAAAAACAGCCGTATTTATCTATGTATTCTTCAATTAAGTCCTGTATATCTTCAACTGAGTAAATTCTCTTACTTCGTCTGAGTTTATCATAAATTCTTGTAGCAATATTTTTAATTGCATCATCAGACAATGTTTTTTCGTGGTTTGTATGAGATTCGCTATTTGCTTTTCCAATTGCAGAAATAATCTTATTGCGGTCAAAATCAACTTCTCGACCATCCCGTTTAATTACTTTCATACCTATCACCCATGCTTCCTGAGAATATCACCATATGTAAGATGACTAAAGTCAAGCAGGTTATGACAATTGTTACAAGGTGTGCTTACTGGACTTCTATCCTTAAGTGTGATTTTATTTACAGATTTGCAGAAAGGACATTTGGTAAAAATCTGTACACCACATATATTCATAAAATTCCTTACAAGAGGATCAACAACATTATAAGCTATATATGTACGAATAATATTGTCCTCATTTATGTATGCACTTTTAGTGTTCTCGCATACATTGTCATATTTATGTATAACTGGTGCTGTTGTCATAGATGCTTCATCGTTGTCAACTTTGTTTGCTTTTATTCCATCAATCAAACCTTTGACATAATCATAACCTTCAACTTTGTGTGGATTATCTTCTGCATTTTTTACGAATAAAACATCAATTTTATGTGCGTTTGCGTACTCAATTTCCTTGATAACACCTGTCGAATCGTACCATTTTTCGCCTGTCACCCATATTTCATCACACTCGGCAAGCTGGTACAGACAAAGTTCAAGTCCATCTTCATAAGACATATCGTTGTACAGAAAGCTAAACATATGTAACGGTGAAATGAACATATAATTCGGATGTTTCTTTTGCTGTGTTTTAATAATTTCTTCAACCTCTTTGAGATTGTTTTTGTTACCACCGTATTTGTGGCTGACATACACTGTTTTTTCAAATTTCTTCATTCAATTCCTCCTGCCTTTATTTATCAGCGTTGCTGTTTACAAGCATATACATCACCACCTTTCAAAATGAAATCTCTTTATTGTTATCATCTATTTCGATGTCATCGTCAATGCCAACAGTAAAAGCTTCACAAGTAACCTGATAATCGCCTTTCCCATCAGCCACCAAATATTGCAACAAATGGTACAATTCAGAAACCGTCATTCATCTTCCCCATTCCTTTTGTTTATTCCTTATCCATCTTTGCTCCACAATCAGGACATTCATTAGGTATTATCAAATGTGGCAATGATTCATACGGTTCTAAATAATGTCCACATTCAGAGCAACAATAATCTTCATCATAATCTTTTATCCATTCAGCCATTACTATTACCGCACTTTCTCTCACCGTAACTGCAAAAATCATTTAAGTCATTATAGACGTACTCACCGTCGCTTAAGTTATAAATTCGTTTGCATAAAATCATATTTAAATCATCGTCATATTTGCCGAAAATACAATCTTTACACCTGACAACCTCCTGCACGTCGGCGATGGGTACTGTATCAAGCAATTTTGCGGCATTATAAGCGTAATCGTCTGCTAAAACTTTCTGTGCAGCTTCACGCTCTATATATTCTTTTCAACCATTATTGTCTCTTTCCAATTTATCACTATTTTTTCCCATTCTTCTTTCAAACCTCTCAATCTTTTTCTGTTTCCATCTATTCACTTCTTTATCACATTGAAACATTATCTTGCATTGTTCAAGCATAATTTCAACATCTGCCATTTCTTTAAAAATATTATCAACAGATTTCAAATCATCTTCAAGTGATATTTTTTCTTTAGTATAATTTAATCTTACAAGGCTTTTACACAAAGCCTGCGACAATTCAGACAACTCTTTGACCGTCTTTATCATCTGATTTTCCACACCATATGTATTGATTGCTTTTTGCAAAACTTCTTTTGATGTCATTCTTCCACCTCGCTTCCAAGCCATTTTCTAATAATTTCTTCATTTTCAAGACAAGGAGCATCACAATTTTCGCAATAACCGCAAACATTGTTATTTAATGTATCAAGCATAATATCAAGCATAAAATGTGTCATTTGCTCTTTGCTCATTGATTTAATCCTTTCAAAATTTGTCATTCTTAACTTTTCATTGCAGCTGATTTTCTGGATATGCGACACTCTAAATACAGTATTTTTAACTACTTCATTATTCTCATCAATACAAAAATAAAAATTTAACGGCACTGATAAATTAGGATTGTCCGCAAAAGCTTTTTCGCCAGTTTGGTGTAATATGCCTGCGTATATCGCTCCATCATACAGAGTAATTGTTACATCCTTACCTAAGTACCTTCCAATGTCATTTCTTGTCATTGCTTTCACTCCTTATCCATTTTTACCCCACAGTAAGGGCAATATGGATACAAATCAATGTCCTCATAAAAAGTGAGAAAGTTGCCGCACTCAGAACATAAATAATTTGCATAACCGACACCCTCGCTGTCATATTCCCAACTTCCGTGCTTAATCTCTTGCATTTCACACACGGTTGCTTCGTTAGGTTTGCTTCCGTCAACTTCGATAATGCGTTTTACATTTTCGGCGTTTTTCTTTGAATTGAAATACAAAGTGAAATTGCTACCATTATAATCGGGTATATCCAATGCATAGTCACCGCAAAAATCACGGATTTTTAATTCTTTTTCAATCATTGTTTTCACGCTCCTTTTTTTCGGCAATAACATGCAACCCTTTGTAACAATCATCGCATAGCTGTATTTTAATTTTTCTCTTACTTTTGACAAGAGTTTTAATCCGAGTAAAGTATTCAGTATCGATCCCTACATAAAATTCTTTCATTTTAACTGTGTGCGGATTTTCGATAATTTTGTAACAACCATCACACTGGTAAACTCTCATTTATTGTCACTTCCTTGTAAAACTCATATCTGTTATCTTTGTTTTCAGCTTTTATTGCAATCGCTAAATCTCTTGTGCTTATTTCGTCTACACTGTCAATACTTTCCATTAATCTGTCAATTAATACAATTCTTTCACCGTCTGCAACTGCATCAAGCACATCAGAACTACAAACTGCTTCGTACTTCCTCATTTTTTACACCTCTTTCATTAATTTTCTTTGAGAAAAAACTCCGCTATCAACATACTTCTCAAGGCTATCTCTTGTTATCACTCTTCATCTTCCTCAATAGGAATAGGAAGATTCCAACATTCAATGCAGGTATGATTCTTTAGACATCCTTCTATATCGTGCAATCCTAAGGTATGAGGGCATATACGTTTAGGTGTGTCGTATTCATCAAGTTCAATATTAGGATAATGTTTCAGGAGTTCCGTAAGATAAGTCCTCTGCGGATGTTCGTCCGACCACCGCTGTACTATTGAAATAGCCTCTTCGGGATGATGCATTTCATAATCTACACAAAGCCTTCCTTTGCCATTATTTTTTTCGCTCAAAGGGCAGTTTGTACACTTAGTTTTACAAACACCTGTGTTTGTTATTTTTGCCATCCTCTTTTTCTCAGCAAAATAGTTCTCAGTCTTAGAACAATTAATCATTTAATTCACCTCTATTAACTGCATTGTATTTTCTCTTTGTCATATTTTGACTGCCCTTCTACAATTCTGTTCACCCACTCTGTAGCTTCTGGCATTGCTTTGAGAAAGAATATACAGTTTTGAGCATCTTCCTCGGTGCGATTTGAGATTACATAGTTAATTTTTTCTTCAATATCTTTAAACTCTTTACGGTCGTTAATAATACGCTCCATAGCTTTTACAGTTCCTGTTTTACTGTCTTTATACCTTTTTTTCATTCTCAAGAATCTTTCAACAGCAGGGCAATCTATCAGTACAGATTCAATTAGTTTATCGCCTTTGTAATTATTCTTGAAATCTTCAAATCCTCTCGGATCAATTATGTAAAAATCAGCGTCATCAATTTGCTGCTGAGTTGCACAATATCTATAACCATTAAATTCGGTATAAGCCACGATATTGGTCAGTTTATCAAACTCCTCATCTGTCACAAAAATATGTGAGTTTGGAGATTCGTTATCTCTTCTTGGTCTTGTCGTATAAGACACAACCTTTTTGCGATTATATTCCTTACAAACTTTGTCTACTAAGTAATCCTTACCAGAGCCTGAAGCTCCGAGAACTAATACAATTGATTTAACAGTCATCATTATCTCCTTTTAGTAACTGCTGAAATAAACATTATCTACCACTGCATACGGTGCTCCAAATGAATGATAATAACTCATTCTGAACGCTGTGACATTATAATCTCTATTACCACTCAATATCCTTTGAGCAACCGAATAAGACAACTCACTCGGATCTCTTGTGTAAAGAATACCTGCCACATTGAATGTATTATAATCAAACGCTACTGCTTTCAATCCACCGTTGCTGTCAGCTAAATTCATTGCCGTTGAACCTACCAACCACTGACAATACTCACTACAATTACCCGCTTCGCAATAAATTACTCTTGCTAACAAATCTACCTCAGATGTGTTATATTTATATGTATTATTTGATTTTGTAATGGTTTTTGTTTCTGCTTGAATTTCAGCTTTTTCTGTTGGCGGTTCTGTTGCGACTTGCACGGTTGTAGGTTGCGTTGTTGATTTAACTACCGTATCTTTAGTGGCTGTGTCTTTTGTTGCCATATCTCGTGTTGCAGTGTCAGGGGTGGAGATGTTTGGTTCTCCACAAGCCGAAAAGCCAAACATCATACCTAACATTACCCATAAACTTGCTATCTTCTTACCAAATCGGATATAATCACCCTTCCTTAATTTCCCATTTTCTAAATTTATCCACATAATCATCAGTGAAAAAACCTCTGATAATAAGTGTTTGTGGCTTATTTGTGTCTATAAGCATTAATCCAAGTAGACTTTTACCCGACAACACTTCCTTGCCTTGTGCTACTTCAATAATGCCACTCATTAATTCATCTGCTATGTGAAGAAAATCGTCAAAATCATCTCGCTGAAGCTGAATGTGTAACATTACTGTTCTATGTATTTTGTTTTCCATGGTTTACTCCATAACTGAGCCTACTGCCCACTTACTAATTACTGAGTAAATGTCCTTGTCGCACACACAAGTAATGGTATTCCAATCAACATTATGTGCTGCTTTGGTTTTTGCTCTTTCAACACCATTTGCAAGAACAAGACTTGCAAGAAATGATTTGCCACTGATAGACCAATCTTTGCCGTTTTCGTCTTTACCGATAAGAGTTACTTCTTCGACAATCTGACTTACAGCCTCTGTAAAATCAGACACATCCTTAAGTGTAACAAGTTCAATTTTTTGCCTCATTCAATCACCTTTCTTAATTTAGCAATTTATATTTTGTTAAATTCCAATACCCCTTTTTATCTTTGTAAATACCGTCTAAAGGCACATAAATTACATCATATTGTTTCAATGGCAATGATGTAAAAAGATAGTGTTTTAATGTTAAACTTCCTTCTTTTCCAGTACCAACCGAACGATACGAAATTCTTTTTGCAAATTCCTCGTTAGTTTGTTTGTTTTTAAGAGGGTAGACATTCTTTACGAGCAGTTTCTGCCTATCTTCAGCTTTGTGTGTGGTTAAATCAATATACCCCAAATATTCTTCCTGTGTTTGAATAATGCGTTTATAATTCCAAGACTTGAAATTCATTTGATTTGCAATAGTTTCGATGCCATTTAGTATGTTATCTATGTTTTGAATAGTGAACGATTCTTTAATAGTGTTATCTTTCTTTAAGTCTGTACTATTATTTTTTACTATGTCGTACAATTCAAAATGCTCTGTTTGTAATACGGATTTCTTAATATTCTTGCGAAATCCCTTGCCGGTAGATGCTCTAAAGAATTGATAAGTTGCAAGTATGTATAATAGTTTCGATTGAATTCCGTAGTGGTCGAAGAAACCTATTTTAATTAAAATTTCTATTTTAGAGAGCCCCACAGAAGTCTCTTGGTCGGAGAGACGAATTACATCTATAAAAATGGTCGGCTGTTGGTTGTAAACTTTAAAAAGTTCTGTGGCGACCTCTTCAGATAAAAATTTAACTGAACCAATACCTTTTGCAATTGCGTGAAGGTCTTTGTTAAAATAATAGCTTCCTAACGAAATTCCGAATTTAGGTAATGTAATTTCAATATCTTTTGCTTTAGCAGCTTTTTCTCCCGTCTGTATTTGTTCATCATTCTTTGCACAGTTTAAATATGCTGTGCAAAACTCATACGGATAATAGTAGTAATAATAAGCACACAAATAACTAATCATACAGTATCCAATGGCGTGATTCATACCAAATTGATAACTGGCACTGTCTTGAATAATCTGAAGAAACTCTTTAGCTTCCAGTTCTGCAACATTTCTTGGAGAATTTGATTTATGACAATAACCTTCAAGTATTGACGGCAATGCTTTAGCCAATCTCTTTTCATCTTTATGTCCGATTGCTCTACGCACATTGTCAGCTTCGCTGCCCGACAGTCCGCATATTTCTTGAAGAAACTTAATTGTGTCCTCTTGAAATATTAAATATCCATTGTTTTTATTAAGCAGTTTATCTATAACCTCTGACGGATTTTTATGAGGTATATGCTTAAATAGCTCCTCTCTGTAAGAAGAACCTGATGGTCTAATAGCAGCCGTGACTATTGCCATATCCAAAATACTTTTAGGCTTATATTTTTTTAAACAATCTATAGCAAATGGAGACTCAAACTGAAAAATAGAACCTGTAGTTTCTAACATACTTTCCCATACATTTTGATCATCCCAATCAATCTCGTGAGATTTTGGATAAGGTAAATGAGCGAATTTGCAAGTTTCGCTAATAACTTGCACTGTCTTTAATACAAGCAAATCATACTTGGTCAACCCTACATCATGAATTTCATCCATATCAATCTGAAGAGTACAGTAGCCATCTTTCTCGAACACACCGTAATTGTCAGCTAAAGTAATTGGACTAATAACAATTCCTGCTGGATGTACCGACTGTGCATGCTTAATACCTAACAAGCCATCATAGTAATAAAACAATTTCGGATACTTTTGTCTTGCTAAATCAGGATCGGAGTTAAAACATTGCTTAATTTCTTTGACTTTTTGAATAGAATATTCACACTCACTAAAATCGGTTTTTGGGTGGCTTAATTCCCAATTAAGTCGAAATGCTTGTCCTATCAGATCAATAGCAGCCAAATCTTTCAGTGTCGAATATGTAGGAACTCTGGCTGTTTTTGTTTTACCGAATTTATCTATAATATACTCAAACATTTCTGGTCTATCCGATTCTACAACATCAACATCAATATCTCCTACTTCTACTCTGTCTTCATTACAGAATCGAGAAAATACTGTACCCCATTTTTCAGGGTTTAAGTCAATAATATCGGTAACATACGCTGTTCTTGAACCACCAACTGAACCTCTTGAAAAGCCTATTGGTTTCCCTTGATTTCTAAAATGTGAGAGAATTTCACTCATTGAAAGCATAAAACCCGACATACCTACTTTCTTAAAGACTCTCAGTTCTTCAGGTATTGCTTTATCAAATCTATTCTTTTCTTCTGATGAAATAACGCCATTATCAAGCTTCTCTTGATATTTTTGATATACCAATGAAGTAAATTTTTGTTCGTCTTTTTCAGCACTGCCATACAAAATAGGGTACTTAATCGATGTATCAAGCATAAACTCTTCGACACTATCTGCCATAACATTGGTGTTGTTAATAGCCTCTATGTATAAAGAACTCGGTATTGCGTCCTGTGTTGTGAAAGCTTTCACTAATTCATCGTAAGACTTATACACTAAGTCCATCTTATCTTCGCCTTCGTAATGTTGTTTTTTAGCATCTAAGATTACTTGTCTACACTCTGCTTTATAAGAATTAACTGAGTGGGCGTCTGTTGCAGCTATTAGCGGAATATGATATTTCTCAGACAGATATGCTAAATGTCTATTGTATTCAATTTGTTCTTTGCAATTGTGTGGTTGAATTTCGAGATAATCATACCCTTTAACTAATTGTTCATACCATGTATCTTCTACAGGTAATTTATTTAAAGGAGAAGCAAGACAGGCACTTGTTTTGATAATGTTGTCAGACAGTGAAAGAAACTCTTCAAACGAGATTCTGCCAACATAATAAAAATGATTTTTGTCAGTTCTTGACAAACTTATAAGCCGGTTGAGTTCCTTAACACCTTCATAGTTTTTCGCAATAAGAACTGTATGATAATTGTCTCGGATTTTGTCTGTATGATTTTTTGTTAAGTAACACTCAACTGCATGTATATACTTAATACCTTTTAAGTCACAATACATTTTCTTCTTAACCCAACCTTGTATATTGCCGTGTTCCGAAAATGCAATTGCATGCTGTCCCAACTCTACTGCTTTATCAACATAATCTTTGTAATTGGTAGCACTGTCTTTAAGAGAATAGTCTGTATGTATATGGTAAGCAACATAATTGTCGATAATATTAATCTTCCTTTCCGAACACTTCACTTGTCTCGTTTGGATGCGGAAAAGGAATAGACTCTGTGTACTTATTCTTATCCCATGCGTATTGTTTTCCAAACTCCATTTCGTTGGTGTAAAATCTACGAGATGGCGGATCGTACCACATTGGAATTGATAAATTCTCCTGTCCTCTCATTCTGTCTTTTAAAACATCCAATATAACATCATAATTTTTAACTAATTCGTCACCAGTTTGCTTTTCATTGGGTTTTACTCTATATAACGAAAAACTTCGATGAGCGAGATCTAACATACCTCCAGAACCACCAATATCATATTTACAAAGGCGAGTAACCTGCTGTCCTTTTCGTGGATGAATAACCAAAATAATAACAACTTGAAATGTGGCTGCAAATTTGGTCAACCAAGACATGAATGCGTTTTGTGTTTCGTTTTTATTGTTGTCGGTAGCTCCAAGATTGATGACCGTAAGATTGTCCAATATGAGCATTTTACAACCATACTTCCTAACACAATCCTCCATTGATTTTTTGATATTATCGACTGAGTTGTCATAATCGTCTTTATAAATATAAAGGCGATTTTTATAATATCCATCAATTTTAGTACGAGCACTTTTACTAACTTTGTAATATACACTTCCTTTACTGTCATGAAACTGATCAATATTGTGTCTACCTGCAAATATAAAATCAATCCAGTTTTTCATCATCGAATTAGGAAGCTCTTTAGAATACAACCAAACAGACTTTTGTTGGTCAAGTGATTGACATATAAACTGTGACAGTAAAGATGATTTACCACTGCCATTAGTACCCGTCAGAATTGTAACTGTGCCATAAAACATTTTCATTAGCTTATTGTCTAACTCTGTAATGCCAGTATAAATACCGTCAATTTGAGAAAGGTCAACATCTTCAATGTCTGAAAAGTCAATAACACTATCAACAGGCGAATCTTTTGCATCCAGTATAAGTTTTAGCACATATTCTTTTCCAAACCAATACAATGTCTCATTGAGGTCGCTAATAAAAGCTTGACTACCATCTGATTTTGTCACCGTTGTAGGCAACTGTACAATCTTTGTTCGCCAGTTTCCAAGTCTACTTGAAACCTCTTTAATCATTTTTTGTCCCGCTTCATCATTATCTGCACATACAATAATATCGGTGAATTGTTCTAACCAGTCCCAATTATGTTCAATCCAATGAAAGTTTCCAGCCCCAAGCGGGACACTAACTGCATTAGTGAATCCCGCTTCTATAGCTGAAGCACAATCAATTTCTCCCTCACATATTAGTAAAGGACTGTCAACATTAACACGATTCATATTGAACAATATTGGACTTGTATCTGCATCTTTTTGACACCATGTTTTTACTTCACCTTTGCTCTTATCTATCTTATGGCTTGGTCGGTATTTAACCAAAGTAAGCACATCGTTCGTGTCGTAATAGTTAAACACTATATTTTCATGAGAGTCTTGTCTAATATCGCAATAGTCAATTGTGCTTGGTGATATTTTTCGTAAACCTAAGTATTCTTCGATTTTGTTTTTTGAGTGACATTCTACAGGTTTTGGGTATCGGTACTGGGTTTTAGTCTTTACACCCATCTCTCCAAACGCATATTTAATGCCTGCTTTTTCAAATAAATACTGAACTGCTTCCAAATATGTATGTCCTTTAATCATATAAGCATCAATAATGTCAGTCGATATACCACATCCGAAACAATGAAAGTTATATGTTTTTGGATTGTAAATCCAACTTGGAGTATCTTCCTCGTGGAAAGGGCAACATGCTCTCAAACGACTCTCATCAAAATTTTCAACTTCCAAAATTTGAGCTATTTCAAAAGCATTCTTCTCTCCTAATTTTTCTTTTGCTTTATGGATTTTGTCCTTTTCAATAAGCAAACATAATCACTCCTCAAGAAAATCAAAATCATCCTCTTCAGTATAGCTTTTAGAACGCTCACAAAACGCCCGTACCGAACAAAGGTTGTTACAAAAGAAATCATCACACTTGTAATTATTGATATTTTTGTCTTTAGCGGCGTACTGCACGAACACTTTATCTAACCAGCATTCTTCTTCAAGAATTTCATTTATGGAAGCCTCAGCCCAAGATAAAGCTTTTTCGTATTCACTCTTATTAAAATCTACGATTTTCATTTCTCCGAGCTTAAACATATTAAAAATCAATTTTGTAGGATATGTGTGATATGTTTCGTATATGTATTTGGAATACAGGTACAACTGAAAAAGATACTTTCGTAACTCTTGTTCGTTCTTAAAAGCTCCTTTGCTTTTGTGGTCGCAGATAATATACTCGCCATTCTTCTCAAGTATTAAGTCGATAACACCAACAAAGTTATACTCGCCAATTTTGGTTTTAATCTTCTGTTCAACACCGACTACTTGATATTCAGAAAAAACATCCTCAAAACCTCGAAAATATTCAAGACCTATTTGGTAATACTTCTTATTCATATCAACATAGCGATTTTTAGGGAAATCAGATAAAACCGTTCTTTTATAAGCATTTTTGTACTGCTCTTCAAGATCGAAAATGTTGCTTTGACCTTTGTAATAACTTTCTAACAATTTGTGACATAAAGAACCCCATTGACTAAAAGCGTTTTCCTCTTGTGGTTTCCTATCAATATATGATAAGAAGAACATACGAGGACAAGTCTGATAAGAATTTATACTGGAAAACGACCAGTATCGATTTTTTAATTGTTTTAAGTTAATCAAAATGGTAACTCGTCCTCTGTTTCAGATGTAGTAGATTCTGCTTTTGACGGCGTAGTTATATTTGCGTCATCACCACTTTCGTCACGCTTGTCGTCACAAAACTCTGCATTCTGTATCATAATTTCTACAACCTGATGCTTCTCTTTTTTTTCTGTTTCGTATGTACGAGAAGTCAGTTCACCATCAATTCCAATCTTTCTTCCTTTTGAAAAATACTTACAAATAAATTCTGCAACACTTCCCCATGCCACACAGTTAAAAAAGTAATCATCGTTGTCTTTGCCATAAGACCTTACTGCAATTCTAAAATTAACAACCGACTTTCCATTAGTTGTTGTTTTAAGTTCGAGTTCGTTTACAATTCTTCCAATTTCACATACTGTATTCATATTAAACCTCCCATTGTTCAAGTCGCTCAAGCACAATTTTTAGTGTCTCTATATCTGTAATTTTAGTCGGATTCTGATGTCCTGACATATCTGCAATAGAAGCATATAATTTTTTGCTATCAACGCCTTTGGACACCAGTTCTTTACAAATAGACACTACTTTGCCTTTAAGCACATCTAAATCAGATACTTTCTTAGCTTTGGTACGCTTTGCTTCATCGCTCAGTTCTTCACCATACCAAAGATTCAAACCAAGACCAAATAATGCTGCGTTTTTTGTTAGACATCTCTTGATAGCTTTGTTTACCATCGTAGATTCTACTTGATCGGCTGATACAGACTTATTACGGTTATCCATAATAGCCAACTGTTCTTCTTGAGTTTCTCCGTTAATGGATAACACTGTTTCAACCCAACAAGTTTTTCCGTCAGTATGATAAAGATTACCGTTATCGTCTCTAACTACGGTATATGACGAATTTGGAAAATACTCTTTTATGTATGCCCATGCAGACGCCCATGGTAAATAATTCATACCATTTTTGGGCTTAACCTTGCCAGACACATCAATTGATGATAATGTTTGATAAATTGACTTGTTGTCAGAAATAATAATTCCCCCTATATATTAATTTTTTGTTAATTTAGCACAATCATAAGCACCACCTCCTTGCAGTTTTATACTTTCTAATATACAAAACTGACTTAATGATTATTTTTTAAAGGCGAACTGTACCGCCTTTAAAAATCTTTATTAAACTTTATATAAGTGAATAATACTTATCCTTCCAAGCAGTGTATTCTGCGTGTATAGTTTTTAGTTTATCTTGGAAATAAACATCTGTTTTTCCATCGTGTTCGGTATAACTCCGAGAATGCATTAGTTCAGCAAATGTAGGCATAAAACCCTGCTGTTCCAATATGTACTGCCTGTAAAACACTCCACTTTTATATAACGAATCATAAGATAATAATTTCGACAAACGATATGCTTTTGATTTGCGGGTTATACGAGTTCTTAAATATTCCACTGTTATATTGTTAAGACGGGTTGTACCTCTTAACAATTCACAACCTTGAACTCTGTCGAATTTACGAACAACACCACTCCTTGTTGTAGTGGTTAAATATTTCAAAGAACACAATTTGTTGATCGTTATATAAGCTTCAGTTGGAATTTCGTAGAGCGTATTATTGTATGCAATAATTTTCTTTTCGTTATTGTTATCTATAGACACATGATTGCTTGTAATCTTTATCGTGTCTCCTTTTGGAATGCCCATATAAGCCATCCAGACAAACCCTCTCGACAACAAATCAACATTATCTTCTATTTCCGGTGAAAATACAGCATCGAGTTGAAATTGTAAGTGCTGTGGAGACGAAACCAATACCGTATTAGCATTAATATCCATAGCCTGCAACACATATGAAGATATATTTGTATCACAAATATGATTCTTATACGCCCATTCTAAGTAATTCCTTAGCATCGAGGCATCTTGTTTCCGTGAAGCATATGTTTTACTGCCCGCTATTTTAGCCTGAACTTTCTGAAGATTTTCTTCTGTGAACTGTGAAATGTCCTTTTCAGATTCTTGTTCAAAAATTTCTATATTATTAAACAATGCCGTCGCTAACAGTACATTTTGTTTCGACGACAATGTCGATACAAAAGCCATTTTCGTAGTCTCATTATACATATCATCAGCACCTCGAATAAATTTATATATGTATAATGTATCACATTTGGCATTATTTGTAAACAGAAACAATCGCTGAAAAGTTACATATTAACGCATTTCCCTTTGCACTTCACGATTCCATTCGCAAAAATCATAATAATCCCATCCTTCGATAATGGCAATCTTTTTTATCATATCGTAATCATCATAATAAGCAACACCTGCGTCATCTAATATCTGCTGATATTCCTCTCTTTTGCGTCCTCGTTCCGATGTATAATACCCAAACAAAGCGTCCTCAATTTCGGACTGTCTTTCTTTGTTGTATCTATGTCTGGAATTCACTCGATCTTTAGCCCATTCGAATTTTGAATAATGCAAAGTGGTCTTCAAACCTTCTGTTACTGTTGCCAAACCAACCAATAACAATTCTCCTATCATATATAACACCTCTTCTTATTTAAGTTTTATCCATATATATCCTACTGCCAAAACAACTAAGCAGAGGATTAATTGACCAAAAGTCACGCCATCACCAACCTTTTGTCTGCAAAATCTTGACTTTTCTCCCAAACATGCAGCAGCTCATCAAATGACAAATACGCAATTGCAGAAGAAGCAAGTAAATTTGCTTCTGTGATGCGAGTCATATGATACGAACTGAGTTTTGTAAGTTTTTTGGAGATTCGATCTTTAGGAATAGATATTGGGTTTTCACACAATACTATGCTGTCATACCTAAGACCAGAATTCTTGCTACTAATATACACATGCGTAGGCTGAGATATCTTTTTTATCGAAGTAGTCAAAGGAAGAACAACAACATTAGGACTGTATTTATTCCCAACATCATTTTGAAAAATTACGCCCGGTCTTATTCCGCCCTGTGTGTGTCCATCTTGTGGAAATTCTATGAGATATACTTCGCCAATCTTTGGCTTGATTCCTAACATTCAAGCCCTCCTTTCTGGATTTCTTGGCTTTATTATATCACACAGTCCGCAAATGTCAAGTTCGTTTTGCATATTTGTATGCCAAATATTTATCACCATTATTAAGCACGATTAGTAATTTTGCACAATTTGTATCTATGTATCTTACTCCCGCAAACACTACACTGCTGCTTACAGGTTCTTTTTGATTACTGAATTGTATTACTCTATCATTCAATATCGACCATTTTACCGTATCATAATTTTTGTCGTTGAACACAAAATAATAGTTTTTCAGCACACTCTCCCAATCTTTTAATGCAACTATCATATATACATCACCCTTGTATGTAGAACATCTGTTCGATTATTTATTATAACAAGAGAATAAGCTATTGTCAATAGAATTTGTTATATTGTGCAATTACATCACCTACTAAGTAAATATACTTATCCACATCTTTAATTGTAGTTCAAGTTATTCATATATGTCCATTCACCTTTCATTATTATTGTAAATTTTTTCTTTATTATAATCAACCCACAAAATATGGAAATAACATTGACAAAATTCTCCCAATGGTATATCATCATGTTAGGTTTTGAAAATGGGTAGGCTAACGCCGACCATCTTTCGATAGCCTACTTGGTATAGACATCACCAGATTTTCGCAGGTCGGAGTGATGTCTATTTTTTTATATAAAACTTTGTTTTATACATCTTCCGGCACATAATGTTCGTACCGTAGCCTATTTAACAATTCCTCAAGCGTAATTGATAGGGCATATTCTTTGTCTGTCATACCGCCTATAATAGATTTTTTAAGACTAAATCTGCTTACTATCTGTATGCCAGGCGAATTTGCAACAGAGCGAGACGAAATAATAACATAACATTTCAAATCTTTACCATAGAGCCGAATATCATTTTCGACTCTTTCTATCATCTCGGTATGATTAACTTCGATTGGTTTATTGTTATTGTCAAACCACGGCATTTAGCGCCCTCCTTATTACTGTCTGAACACAAGCAACGAAATTGCTTCTGATTTCTCTATATTTACTTTTCATAAAACTACATTCCTCCTTATGACGAATCTGTTCTAAAACAAGAATTTTATTTATTGTGTTTGTCATACCAAGCGGATTTATTGGTCAGATAAAGCACAAAATCTTCATCTTTATATAAATCCAATAAAGTATCTTCATACTCTTTGTCGTTACACCAATAAATTCTCCAGTACACACATTCTGGAAAATCTTCAGAAAATTTATTTGGACAATCTTCATATGACCAATAAAAATTACAAGAATTTAATTCGCAAGCTAAGGCAAAATATCCAGAACCATCTTGCAATGTATAAGTTCCTTCATCACAACAATAGTCGTTATTGTATAACTCATATGTAGGTCGCTCATAAGAAGCCTTAACACTGCTCATAACATTAAGCATAGCCTTATATGTTGATATCACCTCAATAATGTTTGGTGCTACACATTTATCCACACATAACTGATACGGACTATGTGTTGAAACAATAACATCATTAGCTCTAAATCTAATATATAAATGTTCGTTATCTTGATTCATTTCTTCAAACGCTTCATTGAAAAATTTATTCCGCCACACATTATCAGTTGATGCCTTATAATAGTTGATGATATAATAATCAACAAACTGCATTGAAGTAATATCTTTGACAGCAATGATTTCAGAGTTTGGTAACACTTCAAAATTAGAATTACAAATTAACCCACTATCATCAAGTTGCAACCGTATTGCCTCATAGTTTTTGCCATATCTTTTCATAAATATCCCCCACTATATTATTTAATAATAGTATCTGCCTTTATTTCTTCAACCCTCTTCATAATTTGTTGCCAAACCTGTTCGCCGTAGACATCTTCTAACAAGGGGCGTGTGTGAAATAACGAAATTATCACATATACACCCCAAGCATTAGCATCAACTTCCTCAAATTGCATTGCATAGGATTTTAGATTATTTTCTTGTGATGGATTGTAGTTATCTACATTAAACTGTCCATTTTCCACTTGCCACAAATGCCTCATTTCGTGTGATATTACCCACCATATTTCTACAGGGCTTTCCCATACGGTGTCAATATTTATAGCTATTACATTCTTGTCAGGATTAATGCCTGCTTTTGTGGTCGGCGTAGCGAACTTATCTGGTGGTTCATATTTAACTGTAGGTTGTTTTAATTTAAGTGTCTTACAATTAAATGCAATAACAGAATCAATAACTTTGAAAAATGATTTATTCATTGTTTATCTTCTCACTAATTGTCAAGCCAATTCTGCGACATAAATGTCCCAAATTTCCCACTCTCCATCCGCATCACAATCCTCTTCATTATCCTCATTAAGAGGGATACTTTGAATATACAACACATCATAAATGTATGTATGAAGCCCACACTCTAATCCCCAAGTTGTTGTACACCTATCTTTTGAAGATTCAAACAACTTTCGAGCCTCCTCTAAAGTGTTAAATCTGCCGATAACATCGTAATAGTTGCCAAAACCTACACTCTCATTATGCACAGCATAATCTTCAAGCTGTTTTGTAGTGAGGTTATTTTTACGGTTGCGATATTCCCAATTTTCCATTCTTACTTCATATATTTTTTTCATTTTGTATACCTCCTCTTAAAACTTACATTTTAATCCGTTTTCAAATTATCTATTATTGCTCCTGCGTTTGTTTCGAGATAGCTAAAATAATAAGCACCAATTATCGAGTGTGGCTCTTCATATGCCTTTTCTCTTATTTGTTCATCTGTAATATTAGCACATTCAGCACATTCAATGCGTTCTTTTTTTATTTGTTGTATCTCTTTTTTGTAATTATTCGCAATTTTAAATCTAAGACTGCGAGCATAATTAATCTGTTTTTCAGATACACCTTCGATTGTAGGCAAATTGAGTTCCTTTTCAAGCTTGTCTGCAAGTTTTATAGTTTTAATTTTTTTACACTCTGGACAAAGCCCTGTGTTTTCATACCATGCAATCTTTCTTTCACGCTCAGATGTTTTACCAAAAAGTGTAATCTCACCTTTGTGTCCACACGAGTATGTAATGTCGTACTTAGCCATTTTCTACAAATTCGCCTCCAAGTCCATACTTTCTTACAAAAGCCAACCCTATATCTAATACACAATAACACTCTCCAACAAAATTATAGCGCAATAGCGACAACCCTTCTTGCTTTACCTTTTCTGAAGCATAAGCATCAAGAAACACCTCAACTAATCCATTATATAAATCTCCACCAATTTTTCTTGTTATCGGAAGCTTTTTATATTTTTGCCAAGCGTCTATATTGTCAATATTTTTAAAACCACATAAACCTACAAAATCTTCAAAAGAGAGTTTTGATAATACACTTTCAATCTCATTTGCTCGTTTAAAAATGAGCAATATTTCTTTTTTGTTTGTAAGGTCATCTATGTGTAAGTTTAAATCAATTCTGCCTAATAGTTCTGTGTATACAACCATGCACTTTGTGATTGAATCGCAAAAAGTTGTTGGAATACCATATAAATAGTTATATGCAATGATTGTATTTTTGCATGTACTGTCGCCAATTCGTTTGGCATACTGAGTAATTATGTCTTTTTCATAGTCTGTGTATTCCTCATTTTCTATGTTCTTATGCCCAAATATGTATTCAAACAATTCATCAAATATTTCTTTTTGTGTCACAGCTAATCACCCTTTTTGTTATTTATTTTTGCCCTAAATCTCCTTAAGTTTCGAGCATTACGAGATAACTTATCTGATGGTAGGTTATATTCACCTTTAGTATATTCAGAATGGGCATTGTATACTTTATTAGATATATCCAACTCGTTACAGATTTCCTCCTGAGAAACCCCTTGTTTTTTTAAATCCGCGATATTGGCAGCCAACTTATCACCAATATCGACACCTTGACTAATTAGCATTTTACGCATTTTTGCGTGACTAACACCTACTTTCTTAGCGGTTTTCTTGATGCTACCATATTCTTCATAGTATTCCAATATTGTTTTCATATAAATTCCACACCATAATATTTTTTACAGAATTTGGCTATCTCTTCAACAGAGTATTTTCGGGGATACATATCCTCCCAACATGGATTTTCCCAACGATAATCCTGAATAACATCATGAATAGCGTCGTCATTATAGACTTTATATTCGTTATGCGTAAAATCACAAAACTCATCTGTCCAAACTTCACCGTCATCAGTATCAATTATAAGATTACCATAGCACTCATTCGGTGCTTCAAGTGTAATAAAATTATAATTACTAATAACTGTTTTTAATGTTTCGAGATTGCCTTTAATCATAATATTGTATCCTCCTTATATTGTATCAATCCGACATACTCATATGTCAACCATTATATCCGTAAACCACATCATAATAACTTGTCTGCGGTTCAATCAGCCAAGCAAAAGCCAAGCAATTTAATGCCCTAACACACAAATCAGTAGTCGAAAAATATTTTTCTGTTTTAATACATTTGTCATACAACCAATAATCTATTGTATTGTGTATCAAATCAATGTTTGTTTGGATTTCAAACCGTTCATCTTCTGTTGTTGTGTAAGCAATACCGATACATTCAAGGTTTGAAAAGTCAACATTCTCTGTTCCATATTCTTCTTCGCAAAAATCAGATATTAACCGTTTTGCATCTTCAATTGTATATTTTCTCATTTTGTATTCTCCATTATTATATCATAATATCAACAATATTTCAAGTGAAACTCGCTAATATTTTATTATTTTCCACAATGTTAAGCCAATCTATCGGTTCTTTTGTTCTCCTGTCTGTGAGTAAACCTTTTCTTAGTAAGGGTAATAATGTATTAAGATGAGTCTTGGCTTCGATATATGTTCCAAACAATCCGTAGGGCACATATGTGTCAGCAGCTTCATTATAACCATTAACACTAAATATGCTCTCTATCTTGTCCACTTTACGCACTCCTTTTTCTTTATCGGCATTAAAATACCGTCACCCCTATCTGAAAAGAAATATATTGGACTTGTTTCCCATTTATCTTCACTAATTTTAGCTGTCAGATTCTGCCAACCTAAAACCTTGTAAATAAGCAACATATATTCAGAATTTACCATAGGCAGCCTTTCACCAAAATCGTAAACAATAGATTCATGTCCTCTACCTTTATATCTTTGAGGTTCATCATCTTTAGCGTTCTGTATGTAATCCTTTAAGTATTCTAAACTTAACAAATCTAACTGTTCAGTGTTTTGACAAGCCGACAAGAACAAGTTATCAACACTGCCGAACGGAATGCTTGCTTCTGAAACAGGTAAATGTTCATTTAATCTTATCGCAATACAGTCTGATATAATAATCTGCCGACCTTGCTTGTCATAGAAACAACCTGCATAGTCTTTTCTCACTGCCGATGTTAGTTTAATAATCTTATTAGCTGCACTTGTAGCACTTCTTAATTCTGTTTTATTCATCATATGATTTCCTCCAATCCACAAAACCGCATTTATACCCCAAACCGTATAAGAATGACATATATGCAATATCCACAACTGTCTCAAAATGTTTTGAGTGTTCGGTTATTTTATGACAACATAATAATTTATTTATTACTTCTATGAAACACATCTTTTCTGTTTCTGATAGTCTACCCCATGTCCAAGATTTTATATAAACATTATTGAATAAATCAGTTTTGGTTATATCCATAGTTTACGCACTCCTTTTCAATTCTTCAATTACTCGCTCTAACGCAAATTTTGCATTGTCAGTAAGTTGTCTTTGCCATACACCGTTAGATGGCGACCATCGAAATCCATTTTGTTTCAGAACGGTTCTTGTATCTGCATCAGGCTTACCGTCAAATCTAAGCTGTAAACGCATAATATCAGCATTTTCAATGACCTCAAATAAATCTGTATTATATGTTTCATTCGTCTGTTCTGTAGCTGTTTCTTTCAGTCTTTCAAGTTCGGCAATTCTTTTCCGAGTGTTTTTAATTTTTGCGTTATTATTTGTTAAGGTGTATGAAGCAAAAGGTACGCCGTCAAAGCTTTCTTTGATAGCCTTGTCAAGCTCTGTGGCTCTTTCATCTGTATAATCTTTATAGCCTTTCATTGTTTTGTGCTTACGATAATAGGCGTTTGTAGCTTTCATTTCTGTCTGCAATGCTTCGGCTTTTGCAAGTTTATTCCGCAACTGCTCTATGGCATCTGCGTCACCCGATTTAATGATATTTGTACCTCTTAACAGCCCTTTGATTTTTTCGGGTATTTTTTGAATTTCATCATATAACTGATAGTGCTTATCTCGTGCGGCATTCTGCTTTTCTTTCTTTCTTACGGGGAAATTGCTACCGCCGCTAATCATCACGGACGGACACATCATTTCAATTTTGAACTGCTTGTTATACCAGTCTGCTAACCTTTTAGCATATCTGTCTGCCATTGTTGCCCCTTTTTCTTTCAAGTCGTTGGGTAACTTATCAACAAGGCTGTAACATTTATCAACCTGACTCCTGTATGCTCCTGTTTCTTCGCCTTTTTTGTAATCTCTAAAAGACCACATCTCACGAGCCTGCTGTGCTGCTGTTTCGTTGATTTCATAGTATTTCATTTTATTACCTCCGTTGAAAATTTTCGCCCATAAAGGCTTTTTTAACTCATTAAAATATCGGTTTTATTGTTAGTAATTATCATAATAATAGTCATCTTCAAAAATTGTATAAAAATTAAGACTTATCAGTGAATACAATAACAATGACATCATCGGTTTTGTTTTCAACCTTACAAGTAAGATAGTAACCTTTGTTTTTATTCTAATAGCGATTTCTTCAGCCTCATAAATAATTTTACTTATATCATATACCTCCATTCCATACCGCCAATATGCGCGTCACCGTTTTCATCAAAGTCGCCTTTTGTAAAATGAGTACCATTTTCCTTATTGAAATCCTCGATACTATTCCATTCCGAATCGTCATACCAATATGTAAAATAATCTACTGTTTCATCAGTAATAATGTTACCCTCGTCAACAATATAATGTTCCATAAATCCTCTACCTGTTCCTTTTGAAAAAATCTCAACAGTAAGATTTAATCTCCGTGTTTCAGATTGAATATCAGAACCTGTTTTACCGTCCTTTAAACGATAGTCATTGAAAAACATACAGCATTCCACAGACCAAGCACAAGTCCCGATTACAATAGCCGCAAACTCATCCTCATTTTCTGCAATCGGTTGTGACACATCAGCGTCATACACTCTGTAAAAATGATGTGGGTTAGTATAATCTGCTTTGAGAATTTCAATAAACTCCTCGACATTTTTTCTGTTCTTACCTTTAATTTTCATTTCATACTCGCAAATATTTGGCATAATTATTCCTCCTTATTTTCGTCAATGTACTTACATACATCTAAATAAATATCATAAATTTTATTTTGACACCATGCCATATCTTCATATACATCTTTCATATCATAAGGTGCTCCATTGCTTCCGTGTCCATCTGAATCTAACCAAATATATGTTTCATAAGATACATCAAAATTATCGTAATAATCATAAACATTATTACAGAAACATTCAATGTTATCTCCTTTCTCAATTGATAAACTACACTCCTGTCCTTCAGGTGAGAAAAAAGATAACTCCACATCAGCACTTTTGTCATCTTCAGATATTGTGATATCATCGCTTATAAGAATATCAATTAACTTATCTGGTAATTTATACATAGTTTATTCTCCTTCTTTCAAAAGTTTTTGATTGTCAAAAATATTCCCAATGACTTCATCAGCATTACCTAAATGATGAGTGACTGTAGATGATATTACTTTTCCCGATATTCTCTGATGTAATTTCCAGTCGATCACAAATTGACCGTTTTGATATTTTACGATTCCCACAAATTGAAAATATTTATTTTTATTACGAACAATGTCTCCTTCAAAAATTTTCTTACCGTTCTTATCGAGCATATTGGTGTACTGCCCGATTGTTTTGTAATCAATTTCGATACCACTTATGCCGTTTGTATTCGTCATTTCTGCGGGTAAATTTTTAAACTGTTCATCATACAATCTTGTAACTAACCCATACACCCATTCGCCATTCTGGTATTCTGTTCGGTAGCAACCTTCGTCACGGTTTATCGCTTTGCCTCTAAATAATATTTCTCTCATTACTGCTTCTCCTTAGTCACTATATGTATCAATCAAAAACAATAATTTATCTACAGAACAATTAAACAAGTCAGCAAAAACTTCCAAAATAATATTTTCCGCTTTCTCGTCATCACGATACCTATTCAATAAATCGTTGCACACCCCAATAGCGTCATCTACATCAAGACTTATTTTCTCTTTAAATTCACCATAGTCCATTACTTTCTCTCCTTAATTTCTTAATGTAATGTTATATAAACAAGTTCGAGCTATAAAAGTGCCGTTTTAATCTTCTCTAAATATATATTCAAGTTCTTCATATCCAACCGGAATATCATCTTCAACGGATATTGTACACCAAACCCAACCGCCAACTTGATCTTTATTGATGCCATAATAATCTCCACCACCCAAACCGTTGCCTACGGCTGTCAATAACGACAGTGGATGTAAAATCCAATCATTATTATTGCATCTTGCTTTATACTTGTCACAATCGAGATATGCTCCTATTGTATGATTAACAAGATACTTACCATCAAGATACATTTCATCCTGATGTATGCTGTGTTTTTCAACCTCATCTCCCCAAGCAAACTCAAAGAGTATCGGATTGATTTCTTCTGTACATTCCGTTTGAGAATAATCACCTATCCACGCCACTTGACATGGATTTTTATATAACAATTTTGTAATTGAAGAAACAAATGGATTATACACCATGAATGTTCTGTCAATTTTGCCATTGTGTACTCGCCATCAACTTCTCTGTGATATGCGGTTATTGTATTTTTATTCTTAATTACAACATTATAATACTGTCCCATAATTAAACCTCCTGCACTGCAATTTCAAGACCATTGTTCCTCAATACATAATCAATCAAATTATCTATCACATCAGTTGCCAGTTTTTTAGCTTCAAGTTCAGCTTTTTTACTTTTTCTTGTTACCTCCTTAACATTCTGTTTTATTCCTGAGAATGCTGCGCAACTCTCTGATGTATAACCTCCATCGCTTGTTCTTCTTTCGACTGGTGTAACAGATAAGTAATATCCTCGATTTTCTGCCCTACCTGTAAAATAATTCATTCCACCAAGACTATAATATAATTCAATCCTCAAGTGTGTAACCTTTGCTGGGTTTTCCTTTACCTCAATATATTTTTTCATAGTTAAACCTCCTAATGTTTTCTTTAATTTCTGCAATATCATTGATTAAAGAATTGTAATCGTCTTTATAAGACTCTATCCAAATTCTCTCACACTCGATTTCTGAAACATCTTCACAATCGGTGTGGTAATCTTCATCTAAATCTTTCAACTCATCTTCTAAATCAGCAAGCTCTAATTTAGCTTCTTCGATTTCAGAATCAATCTCTGCTTCTGTTCGCAAACCCACCCATTCATACACTGTTTCTGATTCAAACCACAATAAATCATTTAACTCTGTTTCATCAATTCCTTCAGGGTAGTTTTCTTCAAGAACACTTTCCAATTCCTCACACTTGCCTTCACGGCGTATTCTGTCAAGAGTATTAGCTGCTCCGCTCCAAGCTTCAAATGTATTTAAATCCAATTCACTATATATTCTCATTTTTCAACACTCCTCTTCGTGCCAATGTAATCCTCTTGCTTTATAAAGAGGTATCCAGTGTGCTTCGTAAAAATCATATCCTGCTCCATCAATGCCGAAGAAATACCCGAAATCTTCTGAGTGAAAAATGCTGAAACCACATTCTGACATTAATTTAATACCGCCATAGTTTGACAACCATTCATCATCCAGACTATCGCCAAACGACCACATCGTTCCCCACATCGGTAAGCCACATCTTTCAACCTCAAAATCAGAAATACTTAAAGTGATTTCTGTTCCATCATCAAGGTTAATTGTGTAATCATTATTATCAATATTGGTTACCTCTCCATATGTAGCCGAATCAAAGTAATACACTCTATCGCCCACACAAGGCATTGTAACCTCCTGCCAGTCATCAATATCTATTGACATAAGTTTTTCAATAATACCTCTGTCAATAGCATTAAATTCTCTTACCCATTCATGAGCTGCATCTGATTTTGTGATTATTTTCCGTAACATTATAATTCCTCCTTAATATCAATGAAATATTAGTTTTATTTACTGCTTTACAAAGTAAAAAGGAATACCAGACTGGTATGGATATAAAGTAAATGAATTATCACCCCATAGCCTCAAAGCGTGACCTCCACCTTGTTTTTTGATAACTGCACGATATTTTCCATTTTTAATATTTTGCTGTTCCTCATAACCCATATGGTCAAAATCTGTTTTGAATAGCATATCAATTTGCGCCGGTGAATATCTAAATTTATAATCAATGATTTTCAAAATCAAAGACTTTTCCGTTTCTTTAATGTCAACGGTTAATTCATAGCCATCCCATCCGTCTTTATCTGCTTTATATATTCCGGGTTGTAACATTTTATTTTCCCTCCTTAAAATTCTTCTTTTATATGTACTTTCTGCGTGTCTAAACTGACAGTAATATCAGGTTTGATTGTATTAAATATAAGTCCTTACTCTTTACAAAATTCATAACATTTGTTATAAATATAAACCTCATCAAGTTCAATTTCGTCATTGGTTTCTGATTCATCGTAGTAGTCATTTAAAATCCTATCTGCCAACTTAGAAATCTGATTTATTGTAATAGAATCATCAAACTCAAAACTCATCTGGTTAAGCGTACCACAATCATAATCCCATTTTTCAAAACAAATAATTTTACTCATTTACAACACCTCATTCTTTTGTTTGCACCAAAAGCAATAATCACCACAGTCATACACAAAGCGAACAACATTACCTCTTTTGTGAGACACAATGTCGTTGATGTCACATGGATATTCCCAAGTGTTATAGTTATGAAACCTCTCTTGCATAATACAAGCAATTAGAGCTTGTTTTGCCGATAATGTAAATGTGTGTTTGTTTACTGTACCATCGTTTAATATCTTGTAAACATCTGTCATATTCATTCCTCTATATCTAATAAATCTTCATACTCATCGAGAACTTCAGATACCGCTCTTTTTACAACATAACATCTTACTATGCCATCTGCATATGCTGGTTGTCCTGTCAATGTCTGTTCAAAATCTAAACCAAACACATTCACTGCCTTGAATAGCAAATCAAAATTGTGACACAAATGTTCTTCGGCTGTCCAATTTTCAATATCTGCGAACTTTTTATTTGCTTGCACTAACAAAGGATTCATATATTCAGTTAGCATCCCATTACTAATTATCTCTTCTTTTTCGTCTCTGCTTATGTATTCCAGAATTTTTATATTATCTCTAATATAACTTCTGACATTTTCTTTAACTGCTTCGACATAATTGTATTTCTCCATAAATGTCTCCTTACAACAAAAACAGCGAAGACAAAAATCTTCGCTGTTTTATTTCTTATTCATTTTATTCATTTGCAAATGCTTCATTATATTGACGCATAAATTCAAGTTCCATCTGTTGAGTTTTGCTTGTTGTTCCTAATTGTGTATAATCTTTCGCAATAATATTGTTCTTGTACACGCCGAAAAAATTCATATTACAATAATCAGAATTTATATCAGTGTGATCGTAATTATAGCTATCTGCATAATAATACGCATAATCAGCAATCGCATGAACAATTTTACTATTTTTCTCCCAAGGTGAAGATTTAAGACTCACATTAATATAAATATCATTGTTTGTGATTTCCCAATGACAATCAGGAAATCTCTGAACCAGATGACTTCGTATTCTATTAGATATTAGTAAATTATTATGTATATGATATTTTTGATAATTGTCCGGTATACTATCAATTTTAGTTAAAGCAAACATATTTACTTAAATTCCTCCTTAGTCTTTGGTATTTCTAAATATAATTATTTTAAGTTGGCAAAATAATTATATTTCCAGTCATTTTTTAACCTTTCTAATACTTTACTTTAAGTAAAGCAGTCTTTCGACAATGCAAATACCAAAGGGAGAGTACGCTCTCCCTTGTTTCAAATTCTTATATGTATTTACGATTTACAATCCAGCCTGTTCGGCTTTGTGTTTAGCAATTATATCTTGTGCTATTTTAATGGCGTGTTTTTCGTCTGGAGCGTAAATATATATCCTGCAAATTTTACCTTCTCTATTTTTTATGATTTCCTTTTCGTTGTAGTCACTTATTTCTACTGTATTGCTAACAGGATTATACGCCCAACAATAGTTGTCTTTACCGTTTTCTCCATCTTCATATACTTCAATACAAGCTTTCCCCCAATTATCAGAGTAAGCTTCTTTGTATCGTTTTGCTTTTTCATAATCGGTTGTTACATTACAAATATGATAGTCTGAATAACATCCTTTTGTAATAATATAAATTTTCACACTTTCACCTCTTTGGTTAATTACGCAATATCTGTTTTTATCTGCCTGTTTTACTGCTATAAATGCAATTATTCGGGGTTAAAAACGAAAATCACGGGTTTAGCTGTAAAACTATACTTTTATTGTTTCCAAACTTTCCAAAAACTGCTTCATAAAAATGTTATAATCTTCGACTCGCTTAATTTCTCTGTCTAAATCCGATTTAGCTTGCCGTATTTCATCCTTTAACGACTTCAAAAAGTTTTTCTTATATTCTTTGACACTTTCTGGAGTATCGTCAAAGGTCTTGTTTATAATTCGCATATAATAATCATAGTCGTGATCTGTACTTATGCACATGTCGATCTGGTTTAGCGCAAATGTCTTAATGCTTTCATGCAGGTCAGTCGGTGGTTTCCATTTCTCCACTTCTTGTTTGATGCGTTGATACACTTTATCTTTTGCAATCATCTCATTTAAACACTGTTTGGCTCTATCTATACACGAATCATGTTCTGTACGCACATATTTAGCAAACTCTGTATCTGTCATTTGAGAAAATTTCTTATATTTCTCTACAGATTCTTCATAATGTTTTTGATAAAAGTTATCAGGTGTGAAATGCGTTGGTATAGGTGTTTTTAACCCTTTATCTCTGCTTATTTCTGCTGCTAAACCAAAATTGCGAGAACAGAGTAAAAGAAAATCTTTTCCTGTTGTTATTGTTCCATTTTCAATAAAAGATGTAAATCCTGTTGGCATATTTAAAACTCCTCTTTTATTTGCTTATTCTTACGCCTGAATGAACGATTTAAGTATCTTTTACACCAAGCAAGATGTTTATTTGTATGACAAACATATCGTTTATCACGCACATCTTCTTGAAACCATTTACCTTTATCATTCACCCTCTTGTGGAGACTTTTCTTCATTGTTATCATCACCATCTTTTACATATAAGTCAGTATGGGCAAAAATAAGTGCCATTACAGTAGCTGCAAAACAACCACCGAATATCGCTCCAATGACAAAACATACAAACTGTAACATGATTTCACTCCTTTATTAACAATACATTACCTTTGAGGCTTTTGTAAAAATTTTTGAAAAACCGGCGGTACAGGTAACTGCGGCTCTTTCAAACTGATGATCAATAAGTTTGTCGTAATCTGTAACAACACCGCCTGCCTGAACCATTTCAAGCGCACAGTTTT